>JGI24025J20009_10000677_pt1 | contig 26380 bp, 23 predicted proteins | sample Cruoilmetagenom3_FD_20009 | JGI IMG/M metagenome (IMG submission 20009) | reverse complement strand
TTTTAGCGGCGGCTCGATAATTGAAACAAAGGGTTACCAGTATCTTGTCGAGGCGATACCGGGAGTGATATCGAGGTGTGGTGGGGTTCATTTCATAATAGTCGGCGCGGCGATCGACGAAGCACTTTATGGAGAAATACGGAGTAGCATTGAAAAGATGGGGATCGGCAAATATGTTTCATTTCCAGGCCGCAGGAACGATATACCGAAAATTTTGAGAGATGCCGATTTATTCATTATACCTTCGGTGAAGGAGGCATTTCCACTGAGTCTGCTTGAGGCGATGGCATCGGGCAAGCCGGTAGTGGCAACGAGATGCGGTGGTCCGGAAGAGATGGTAGTTGAGGGAGAAACGGGTTACCTCGTCTCACCGCGTTCTGCCGACGCCATTGAGGATGCCATTGTAAAGATGCTGAAAGATAGAGATAGGGCAAGATATATGGGCGAAAATGGCAGAAGAAGGGTGCGGGAAAGCTTTGGCTTAGATACCTTTATAAAGAGATGGGAAGAGTTGTATAAAGATGTGCTCGCAGACACACCCGCGGGGTCTCCAAACGGTAGAGAAGTGGCGGAGATAATTCTTGATCTGTTTAAATTAAGTGGTAACAAAGGATTGAATTCGGTCAGAAGAAATGAACAACTCGAGGGTCTTCGGTCGAAGTTGAGGAGAACTTTTCTTTATAAATTGTATAAGCTGTTGAGGCGCGGATGAGAGTTGGTGTAGTTATCAGCAGTTTTAACGGTGTCCATCTTCTGGAGAGATATTTACCTTTCCTATTCGGGGCACTTCACGGCTTTGAATACGAAGTCGTCGTGGTGGATGATGGTTCGAGGGACCGCACAAGTGAATTTATAGAGGCAGAATATCCCTCTATTAAATTGATTGAATTGAAGAAAAACAGGGGGTTTGCCGTTGCGAATAATACGGGAGCAAAGGTGAGCACGGGAGATGTCATTCTCTTTTTGAACAACGATATGAGGGTAACAGAGGATTTTTTGGCACCCGTGTGTGGACATTTCGAGAACCCCGATGTTTTTGCGGTTAGCCCGAGGGTTTTACTTCCCAGATACGGCAATGATGTAAATGAGGGTTTTTCAACGGCGAGGTTTTGCAGGGGTATGTTTGAGCTTGAATTTCCCGAAATGAATAAGGAGAGGTTGTACTCCCGCCCCGTGTTTTCTCTGTATGCCACGGGTGGAGCCATGGCGGTTAACAGGAGAAAATTTCTTTCGCTCGGAGGATTTGACGATATGTTCAGTCCCTTCTACTGTGAAGATATGGACCTCTGCTACAGGGCATGGAAGAGGGGTTGGAAGATAATATATGAACCGAATTCTGTGGTATATCATTATCATCAATCCACCACGGGGAGACTTCTAAGTCAAAGGAAAATAGATGCTGTAATAGGGAAAAACCGACTGCTCTTTATGTGGAAGGATCTAACAGACGATAGACTTTTTCTCTCGCACTGGCTGTGGTTACCGAGAAACATCATCGGCGGTCTGAGAATGGGAAGTTATTCCCTCTTGAGAAATTTTTTAAATGCCTTTCCAAAACTACTCGAGGCACTTAGAGCAAGAGAGTTGGAGAAAAGATATGTAATACGAGGAGATAAGGAAGTCCTCAGACTATTTTCTTCTAATGAGACACTGAATGTTAGAACTCAATACAACACGAAGATAATTACTGGATATGATAGAAATAAGGTTCTCATAATTATGCCGCAGAGTCTTGGAGATGTGTACAGAATGACAGGTATTGTAGATGGCTTGAAGAAGAAATACCCGGACAAGAGAATAGATTTTATGACAAAAAAGAGATGCTTCGGCATACTGGAAGGAAATCCACACATCGAAAGGACCATTCTCTATCCGGAAGACGATAAAGACCCGTATGGGGCTGTGGAGTTTGATGAACTCCCGGGAAGAAAAAAAATGATGAAAGAATATGGTGAGATATACACCCCATATTACGGATTTCAACTGAACTACGGAGAGTTGATGAAAAATAAGGATACGGGTAAGAATATTGTAGAATTATTTGCGGAGTCCTGCGGATTAAAAAGGGAAGAGATTGGAAGACCCCGTATAAAAGAGAAAGAATTTTCAATAAATGAGGGTTATTACATAGTTGTACATCCGCAAACACACGATGATTCGAGAAACTGGGATTATTTTCCCCATCTTGTTAAGATGTTGGTTAAAGATGGATTTACCGTGTATCAGGTTGGATCAGGGGACGATGAACTTGTAAGAGGCTGTATGGATTGCAGGGGGCTTCTCCTTGGAAAACTCGCATATTTTTTGAGGAACGCCGCGGTCTTTATTGGTGTGGATTCTTTCCCCGCCCATCTTTCGGGTGGAGTGGGAACCAGAAGCATTATTTTATATGGCGGAACAGATGCAAATTTCTCCAGGCCCTACTGGGGAAGCATAATAACCCTTGAACCTGATAGACGAAGATTCGGGTGTAGAGAGGCGTGTCATACGAAAAACTGTTCAAAAAGGCGGAAATGTATCAATGGGATAAGACCGAGAGAAGTATACGAAAAAGTGCTGTGGGTGGAGAGAAGGGAAAAGGGAAAATGACTAATGCCTAACACCAAATGCCAAATGACTGATGCCTTATGAATAAACATGGATCTGCCATATTTTTTGCTGCCTCGATATTGTTTCTCTCCCCCAATATTTTCAAGCTGCATTTATGTACGGGGGCGCCGCATCCAAGACCCCGTGGTTTGTAATAGATATACTTAGAGATCGGTAACTTTAATATGAAGATCGGCATCGATATAAGGGTGCTCCAGACGCCGATACTGCGCTCGGGTATAGGGATTTACACATATAATCTCGTGAAGAACCTATTGCAGATTAAAAGAGACGGCATTGTTTTCTATGCATTTAAAAAGGTCAAAAAGTCTGTTTCAACGGTTGGTGGGACCATCGAAAATGGACAGGATATAAGATTCGACTCATTTAATCCCGAGGTCGTGGGTCTGCCGAGACACCGGAGACACAACTGGTTCTTTCAGCAGTTTCCGAGATTTAAGGTTAAAACCGATGTTTTCCATATTCCAATGGTTTTTGGACCGTCGAGGGAAATAGTGCTTCCCGCTTTTCCACCGCCGAATACGGTTGTAACCGTGCACGATTTGATACCTCTCCATTTCGATGATGCCTGGTCTGTCTATTTGAGAAATACGAAGGATTTCAGACTCCAATTGAGGGGAATTAAGAGAGTAAAAAGGATAATTGCGGTCTCAAAAACAACGAAGGATGACCTCACCAGAACCCTCGGAGTTGAGGACGATAAGATCGAAGTTATATATGGGGGTGTTGATACAGAGTTGTTTAAACCTCTATCTGATAAAAGGAGCTTGCGGGAGTATTTGGAAGAGAGATTCAATATAGAGGGCAGATTTTTATTGTGTGTGGGAACGGGTGCAAATAAGAACCTCTCATCTGTTGTTGAGTCCTTTTGCAAGCTGCAAGAGAGAGGGCTTCAACTCGTGATCGTGGGGAACAGGGAAAATTTGGCAAAGGATGTTGTTAAAGTAGCAGCATCGGCGAAGGGCATTATCTTTGCGGAAGTGGTAAATGCTTCCGACCTCTGTATACTGTATAACTGCGCGGAGTTGCTTTTGTTCGTGTCGATAATAGAGGGCTTTGGTCTTCCCGTCCTGGAGGCATTTGCCTGTGGGTGTCCCGTGCTCACATCGAACACATCCGCCCTTCCCGAGGTGGCGGGTGATGCCGCAATTCTTGTAAGTCCCACGGATGTCGAGGGGATAACCGAGAGGACGAGAGAGATCTTGAACGACAAGGAGTTGAGAAAATCGCTGACGGCAAAAGGTCTTGAGCGCGCCAAAAAATTTACCTGGCAGAGATGTGCAGAGGAGACACTCAAAGCGTATAGGAAAGTAACAGGTAGTGAGTAGGTGTAGAAAGGAAAAAGGTTAAAGTAAAATGAATATACTCTTTATCACAACGAGATACGGAAGGGGGCTCGGAGGCAGGGAAAATTATCTGTGGAAGTTGGCTCAGGAAATTTCAGGGGTACATGAAGTCAGGGTTGTTGCGAGGTTTGACAAGAGGATAAATTTCTGGGATTCCTGGAAGAGGTTCTCTTCGTCACAGGAGCAAAGAAGCTATTTAGATGGAAGAGTGGAGGTTAACATCATTGGCCTCAATCTATTTGAGAAATTGTGGCTTCTCCCCGTATATAAACTCCATTTTTACAGTGCCGCAAGGGGAATTGCGGTGTGGATGTTTAATAGGGTATTTAACAGGAAACTTTCACCCTTTATAGGGTGGGCAGATGTAATTCACTACGACGGAACGGGTATGGAAATCATTGGATATTCGGGCTGTAGTCTCGCAAAAAGGCTTTCGAAACCGTTCATCATTGTTCCTCACTGTCACATTGGTAGCTGGGGAGACGCGTCCATTGATATAGAACTCTATAAGAAGGCAGATGTAGTTATAGCGAAGACGGAATACGAGCAGAAAATGCTGCAGAAGGGGGGAATAACAAAGGATATAGTCGTCATTGGAAATGCACCAATTTTGTCCCCCAACTGTGATGCCGGGCAGTTCAGGAGAAGATATAATATTGAGAAGAATATGGTGTTGTTTATTGCGAGAAAGACGAGGAGAAAGGGTTATTATGCCCTGAGGAATGCAGCTCCCATCGTTTTAGGGGAGATTCCAGATACAAGTTTTGTGTTTATGGGCAGCGGTGAATCACTGCCGCAAGGCGAGTGCGTCGTTGAGATTGGTGTAGCAGATGAGTTTGAAAAGACGAGTGCGCTCGCCGCCTGTGATGTATTCTGTATGCCGTCCGTGGCAGAGGCATTTGGCATAGTTTTCGTGGAGGCATGGGCGATGCGAAAGCCCGTGATCGGAGGGGATATTCCAACACTTCGAGAGATCGTCGACGATGGAAGAGACGGACTGCTGGTAAGACAGAATCCACGGGAAATTGCAGAAAAAATCCTCTTTCTTTTGAAGAACGAAAAAGTTCGCACGAAGATGGGAAAGAGGGGAAAGAAAAAAGTGGAGGAGAACTATACCTGGAAGAGAGTTGTGGAGAAGACGGAAGAAATATATAGAAGAACGGTAGGCAGTAAGCAGTAGGGAGTAAGGAGTAAGCAGTAGGCAGTTGAGAAAAAAGAAATAACCACCAAGATACCGGGGAGGGATGGGATAATGGGGTGATGGGGTAATGGGGTAATGGGATGATGGGATAATGGGTTAATGGGGTAATGGGTTGATGGGATAATGGGGTAATGGGTTGATGGGGTAATGGGGTGATGAATTGCAGATTACGGTTTGCGGATCACGGAACACCGATAACTGATCACCGATAACTGATAACCGGTGACTGATAACCAACCTATATGGGCTTCGTGCCTTGGCGGTGAAACTTCACCAGAGAGGAGTCTTCATTTGGTCTGATGTCTGTGGTCTATTGTCTTGTGTCTGAATAATTTGTTTTGTAAAGGTCTCTTACAAGTCACTCGGCTAAAGCATGATTGAGATTTCCGTTATAATCCCGACATACAATAGGGAGAAACTCATAGGAGGTGTGTTGGAATCGCTCGCTGAACAGACATTACCCCAGGGGTTGTATGAAGTGATCGTGGTGGATGATGGTTCTGTTGATAACACGAGGGTTGTTGTTGAAGCATTTAAATCGAAGATAAAAAATATTAAATATCTGTCGCGGGAGCACGGGGGTCTTCCCTCTGCCAGAAATTTTGGCATAGGTCATACGAGAGGTGATGTGATTGCATTTACGGATTCTGATTGTGTTGCAGAACCACACTGGCTACGGGAAATATTGAAGGGTTTTAAGGATCTCAATATTGTGGGAATAGCGGGTCGTGTGGTGACAGATCTTCACATTGTTACTCCGTTTACACATCAGGTAAATGTGGGAAGTGGGGATGCCGCCGGTTGTAACATGGCATTCAGGAGATCTGCATTGATAGAACTCGGAGGATTTGACGAGGATTATTACTTCTTCTGTGAAGACACCGACTTTTTCTTGAGAGCACAGGAATGCGGCAAAGTTGTCTATAACGGGAACGCAATTGTGCATCACCCACCCGTAAGGCAGACGCTTATCCAATTTATCGGGAGAATTGGGCCGATATGCGAAGGACAGTTCTTATTGTGCAAGAGACATCCGTCGGTGTTTTTACATCGAAAGCCACTTCTTGCTGTTATAAGAGTTGTGGGTCTGAAGATGTTCTGGGAAGACCTGAGAAAGAATAAATATTTTATCCGTCGCAACCCATTTCTATATCTTGTATATTTCCTCGCATTGGTATGCCAGAGGGTTTACTTGGCTTACTTCCTGTTCGCCAATTACGACAGGGTGAACAGAATTAATTCTACGCGGAGGAGACAAAGGGGAAAGGATTAAGATTTATCAAAGATACCCGCTGTATTTTTCATAAGAAATGTTATGAACATTTTATGGATACCACATACACCCAGGAAGAGGGGATTTAAACACAGACACGAACATCTCATAGAGAACCTGAAAGACAGACACAATATTCACATAGTCGAGTGGGATACATTTGGGGATACACCAACGGGCATTATCAATATCGTGGGCAGTTTAAACTACTCGCATAGGTATCTAAATGGAAATCACTACCACCATTTAGCGAGATTCTATGATATACACAGAAGGATGTCAAGGGAGAAGTCAAAAGCATCTTCGGTGAACGAAGGTCTATTTCAGAATCAGATAAGGCATATTCTGAGGCGGTTTGAAATAGATGTAGTGGTTGGGGGACCGTCGGCTTACCTTACGGGTTTCCCGCCTTTCGACACGGGTATCCCCTTTATATTTGATTATCTCGATTGCGCCGACTGGTCAGTGAATAACGACTGGAAGAAGGCAGATATAATTTACATCAAGAATTCGGCGGCGGTTGTAGCCGTCTCTCACCTGGGATGTAAACAGGCGAAAATGTATAGCGATAATGTATATTATGTGCCCAACGGTGTGGATGTAATTCGTTTTCAAAATGCCAGCGGTGAAGCGGTGATAGAGAAATTTAGACTCGGCGACAAAAAGGTAATAAGTCTTATAGGCATTACCTGTTCGCCATCTCTCTATTTCATAGATGCGGTGGGTGAATTGGGGAGAGAGAGGGGCGATATAAGATGTCTCATTGTGGGTGAGAGTTCCATTATGCCACATTTAAGAAAGAGGGTTAGAAAATACGGGAAGACATTCGTATTGACCGGCCCGATATTATACGTTGAGATCCCGGGTTATTTTGCCGCAACCGATGTGGGTTTATATCCACAGGATAACCTGCTTTATTATCATGCAGCCAATCCCATAAAGGTCTTTGAGTATGCGGCATCTGGCAAGTGGGTTGTTGTGAGCCCACAACTCGACGAAATTACCCATCTCGGATTTCACAATGTTGTCTTCTCGGAACCAAATGTAGAGTCTCTGAAAAACGCAATTGGAGGTTGTCTCGATAGGGAATTTCCCGCCGTGCCCGCGAACATAAGTGATTATGACTGGCAAAAGCTTGCAGGTAAGTTGGAAAACATATTATATAAGATAATCGGCAAGTAGCCCTTCTACTCGCCATCTTACCCTTTTAACTTTTTGCCCTTTAGACTTTTTAACTTTTTACCTTTATCTATGCGCTTGGCCGATCTCAAAAAAATTCCACTCGTATTGGGGGAGAGAACTACAAGGAACCTTCTCTTTGCCCTTTTCATTGCCGCTGCATCCTTCTTTTTTGGAAAGGCGATAGTGGACCTCAATATTAGACTTGCCGTGATAACCGCACTGATTTTCACTCTGGGCGTTTTCTGCCTCAGAATACAGACGGGTGTTCTGGCTCTTCTCATCTATCTTCCCTTTATGGCATTTCTGAGAAGGTATATATACATATACAACCCGTATGTGAGATTTGACCCCATACTCATAATATCGTCCATTCTCACCATCTTTATGTTTTTATATCTAATTTTTTTCTATTCAGATACGATAATTGGGCCCCGCAGAAAAAAGCCCATTGTGAGATATACGACCCTGCTTTTGATCATTTATGCCATTGAGATGTTTAATCCCCTTCAGGAGGGACTTTCCGTTGGTATTTCCGGTGCCATCTTTTTCCTTATTCCGACGATCTGGTTCTATTTTGGCAGATTCATCGACAGGGAGAGGATGAACTATATTTTATATATCACCGTTTTTATTGGAGTTGTTGTTGCAATGTATGGATTAAAACAGAATTTCTTGGGTTACACGAGTTTTGAAAAGTATTGGGCGGAACTCGGGGGGTATACAGCCCTTTCAATAAGGGGCTGGTTGCGGCCAGTATCCACATTTGCAAGTTCTCAGGAATATACAACATATATTATGATCGCGGGGATAATATCATTTGCACTCGTGGTGAAAGATGTGAAAAACCTTCCCCTTCTCGCCGTCCTTGCCCTGATAGTTTTGGCGCTTATAATGTCTGCCTCAAGGGGTGCATTACTCGGTCTTATAATGGGGATTGGTCTATATACAATACTTGGTTTGAAAGAGACAAAGCGAATAGGAATTGCCGTTCTGATAATGTTTATTGTGTATGCTGGATTAGTTGCGAGGATAAATTTCTCATCTGTGAACCCCGATTCGGCGGAGGCTGCCTATCTTGCCCATACCGCCTCTGGTATATTTGACCCATTTGCGAAAGGCAGTACACTTTGGTCGCACTGGAGTGGCGCCCTGCGTGGATTTTCACTGATGTTCAGAAATCCCATAGGTTATGGTCTCGGAGCGGGGACACTTGCGGCAACGAAGTTTGGGGGAATCGGCACTGCAAGTGAGGGATTCATAGCCTCCCTTCAGGGCTCAACGGGACTTGTGGGCACCGTTGTTTTTTTTGTTCTGTTTTTCTTCCTGGCACGAAATTCGCTGTTAAAATATAGAAGGGATGGTGATTTCTTCTCGAAGCTTGTCTTTGTAATAACGATAGAGGTTTTCCTGACGATAGATTTGAGACTCTACTCTATTGGTCCCCTTATATGGCTTTTATGGGGATACCAGAGCTACCGCTCAAGTTGAGATTATCAATTAAAATATCTGGGTAATGGGGAATTTGACCTTTAGACTTTCAGACCTTTTGTCTTTTTGACCTTTCCCATGCGTATCGCCATAATTACACATAGATTTAAACGAAATGAGGGACAGGGTAGAATAAACTACGAGCTTGCCCGTTACCTCGCTCGGATGGGATACGAAATTCACCTGTACGCGATAGGGGCAGAAGATGACCTCAAAAATATGAGGAGTATCTATTTTCACCACATCCCGGTGCCAAACCTGCCACACATTATCGAGAATTTTATCTTCATGTTCTTTACCGTTCTTAAACTGAGCGGGAATAACTACGATATATTGCATATAACGGGTGCAATTATCCCACACGCATACCATATAAACAACTGTCAGTTCTGCCATACGGCGTGGAAGAAGGTGGAAGATACAGTATGTTACGAGGGCGGTATTCGGGGTATTTATCATCGTTTCTTTACATCCTTAAACTCCCATCTGGAGAAACTTGTTTACCGAAAACCCGGCATTGTAACTGCCGCATCGGGCAAGATCAAAAGGGAGCTCATCGAATATCTGGGTGTAAATAAAGAGAGGATATATATTGTATATAACGCTGTAGATACAGACGAATTCACCCCCGTTGGCAGAAATGAATCGAGAAGGCGTATCCTCCGAGAACTTGGCCTTTCAGAAGAAGACATCCTTATCCTTTTTATGGGTGATATGCGGTCCAAAAGAAAGGGAGCAGAGTTTCTCTTGAGGGCGTTCCAAAAAATTAAAGACGAGAGGATGAAGCTCCTACTTGTCGGTCCGCGAAGGGGAAAATACCACAGGGGAATAATAAAAAAACTCAATCTGGAAGACAGGGTTATACTTACGGGTTTCAGAAGGGATACCGCGGATATCTATCGCTCCTCGGATATATTTGTCTTTCCCACTCTGTATGAGGCGTGCAGTATTTCGGTACTTGAGGCGATGGCATCGGGACTTTCCTGTGTCGTGTCGCGGGAGACCGGCACGGCCGAGATTATGGAAGACGGAGTGGATGGAATAATACTAAAAAATCCGGGGGATGTGGACGAAATTTGTGAGAAGATAGAATTTCTTGCGGAACATCCCGAAATGAGAAAGAGTATCGGAGAAAAGGCAAGATTAAAGGCGATGCAACATAAATGGGAGGACATGGGTAGGGAATGCGAGAAATTAATTTTGGGACTGAAATGAGTGTCAACGCAATATGATGCATTCTGTAACCATGTTCCAAGTTTTAAATAATCTGAGGTCTTCAGATCAGCCGAGAAGACACATATATAAGTTAGCGGTCTCCCTCGCCATTCTCCGCGAGGTGAACTGTTGTGCCCTATTCACGCCTCTTTGAGCGAGTCTTTTTTGCAGTTCTTTGTCATTGAGAAATTTCGCCACCGCATTTGCAAGGGCAGTTGGGTTGCCGGGAGGCACAAGCAGTCCTCCCTCGCCGTCTTTCAGGATTCTTGTGGGTCCCTCAGCCGCAGCGGCGATCACGGGGGTTCCCAGTGCCAGGGATTCGAGAATAACCAGTCCAAATCCCTCGCTGAGAGCCGGGTGAACCAGAACATTTGCGTCTTGCATGAGCAGATGTAGGTCCAATTCATTGACAAATCCGAGGAAGGACACATTGTTGACAAGTCCCAGGTTGTTAACCATGCATTTCAATTCATTCAGGTATTTTTTCTGTTTTTCTCCCGTTGCTTCACCCGCTATTGCAAAATGTACAGCTTGCTTCCTCTCTTTGAGAATGTGGGCACACTCAAGGAGGTACCTGTGTCCTTTATGTTCCTGCATCCGCGTTACGGTGAGACATAACGGGATGTTTTCGGGTATTTTATACCTGTGTCTTATGTGTTGTTGAACAGTCTCGGATATAGACCTTTTTATGCGTTCAATGTCGATACCGGGACATATTACAGAGGTTGATCTTGCCCGTACCTTAAAATTGGAACATCCTCTTTCGACTTCGGGGGTTGTGAACAGAATATGCTCGGGTGGGAGAATATCCTCTAACAGCCTTGCCGTCAGGTCTTTTTTGTGGGCTACATCGTGAATATGCCATAGTTCGGGGATATGTGCCAATCTGGCTGCCGGTAAACCGGCGAGATGCCCAGTGTGATTTGAGTGTATGAGGTCAATTCTTTTTTGGCGGACCAATTTTTTGATATAGAGAATACAGGACAGCAGACGATCGAGGCGTCTCAATTGGGGAATCTCAAATATGTGAACTTCTCTATCTCTCTTTTCGAACTCTCCCACAAGAGGTCCCGATTTTAGACACAGGGCTATCACCTGTATGCCGAAACTGGGTAGATATGTTGCGAGATCAAGTAAGACACTCTCTCCGCCGCCGATACTTGCCACGGGGGATAGAAGAAGGACTTTTCTGGATTCTTTCATTATTCAGAGATATACAAAAAGGATTCTTTGAAAATCACACGGGGTGAAATATTTCCGTAAGTATTTTTACCCAAACCCCAATACAAAGCCGCATGGTCGATAAGATTATATCACAGAGAATGGAGAAAGTCAAGAGAAAAGTTGTGGAGGTAATATGAAGATTCTTGTTGTAAGTCATTCCTGTGTTATTGATGTGAACCAGAGGTTACTCGTGGAACTTGCAAAGTACCCCGATGTACAGCTCGGACTCGCGGTCCCACATCGGTGGAGATCGGATATAAGGGGTGGGGTCTCGTTTAAAAGACATCCAGAACTCGGAGCCACTTTCTTTCCAATGAGGGTTGTTCTTGGAAACCTCAAAGACAAAAATGTCATAATGCATTTTTATTTGAGCCCGCAGATACCGATAAAGAAATTCAAGCCAGACATAGTATATATACAGGAGGAACCATGGAGTACTTCTGCGTTTCAGTTTACTTATGTATCTCGGGGTGTAAAAAAAGTTTTCTTCACCGAACAGAATATATGTAAGAAATATCCCCCGCCGTTCTCCCACTTTGAGAAGTACGTTTTTAACAATACAGACGCGGCAATTGCAGTGAGTGGGGAAGCAAGTGAAGTCTTGCGAAAGAAGGGATATAGAAAGAAAATTTACGTGATACCTCACGGTGTTGACCTGTCTCTTTTTCAAACTGCGGATGTAGCGAATACGAGAGAGATACTGAGGAGGAAGTACGGCTTGTATGGGGTTGTCGTTGGCTATATGGGCAGAATAACGAGGGAGAAGGGAATAGATACCCTCATAGAGGCAATGCATCTACTCACCACTTGCCGTCCATCACTCACCGACGATTTTTGCCTTGCAATAATAGGTGATGGACCCTATAAAAACGGACTTCGGGGGATTATCGGGGACTATGAACTCGCCAGGTGTGTGAAGATGATCCCGGCAGTGCCCCACGGCAAAGTTCCCCCTTATCTGGGTATGTTTGATATAACGGTCTTACCTTCGAGAACCACAAGATCCTGGAGAGAGCAATTCGGAAGGGTATTAATAGAGTCAATGGCTCTTGGAATTCCCGTTGTGGGCTCCTCGTCGGGAGAGATACCGAATTTAATAGAGAAAACCGGTGGGGGTATGGTCTTCAGAGAGGGCAGTGCGGAAGACCTTAAAGAAAAATTATTGGAACTCATACGCGATGGGAAGACGAGAAGGCAACTCGGGCAAACGGGTAAAGAGAATATGAAATTATTCTCTTATGCAAGAATTGCGGGAGAGCACGGCGAAGTTTTTAAAGAGATTCTCGGGACGGAGGAAGAGATATGAGCGGAACAAGGTCGGCATCTCTTTGGCTATTTATTGCCTTTGTAGCATTTTATACCATTACTATGAGTGGACATATCTACTCCTACGACGACGAGGTGAAACTTAAGGTCACAGAAAGTATTATTGAGAGGGGAGCGGTATCAATTGGCACATCTGGCAAAGATAAGGCGGTCTATTCATATTTTCCCATAGGTTCCTCGATTGCATATATACCATTCTATCTCCTGGGGAGATGCCTCTCATCCCTTGTTCCATCCCTGCCATCGGGACAGATGATTGAATTTTGTGTATCCTGGTATAACATCCCGATAACCGCACTCATAATGGTCTGCATCTTTTTACTTCTTTCAGATATTGGATTTGGTAAGAGGAGTAGCGTGCTTACCTGTGTAATACTCGGTTTGGGAACCACGCTCTGGCCATATTCGAAACAGGCGTGGTCAGAACCCACAGTGGGTCTCTTACTCTTAACAGGTCTTCTGGCGTTGAATAGATATTTAAGGGGACCCGATGCGGGTAAAGCATTTCTTGTGGGCATCCTCATTGGGCTCTCCGGATGTTTCAGATTAGAAACCGTAATTTGCGTTCTTCCCTTCATCGTTGCTATAGGAGTGACGCCCAAAGGTATAGATAATCACCGAAGATTGATATACCTTCTTTTCTTTGTCTTGGGGGTATCTCTCTTTTGGTCTCTAAATCTTGTTTATAACAATGCACGGTACGGAAATATTTTCGCGTTTGGATATTCTTCCACCATATCGAAACTTACTTCGGTTGGTACCTATTCCCTCACGAGGTTGTTAGAGAGGATGGGACAACTGTCATTCAGTTTAAGCAAGGGTGTTTTTATCTTCTCTCTGCCCATTGTGTTATTTTTCTTCTCCATCAAGCAGTTCTATATAAGAGAGAAAACACTTACCCTGGTGGCAATTTCTATAATTGTGTTGGTCTTCGGATTTCTCTGTCTTGTCGGTGGCTCCCGCTGGGCATGGGGCCCCAGATACCTGGTCTATATAGTTCCCCTTTTAATACTTCCGGTGGCGACTTTGATTAAGAATTCCTCCCGGAGGGTCAGAAGATCGGTCTGGATTGTTTTTACATTCGGATTTTTAATCAACTTATTGGGTGTTTCTACAAGTCATACGGTTGTTATGGAAAAGATACTCCACGAATGGGGAGAAGATGCCCTTAGAGAATCATATTCTGCAGCGTTTCCTCCACCCGAACACAGCACTCTCTTCAGGGCTGGTAAGGAGTTTTCTTATTATATGAGAAGCAATAATCTTACCCGTTCCCCCGGTCTTACGGATACCGAGATAAGATACGGCACATTTGATTTCTGGTTCACACTCGGATATTTCAGGGGAATTCCATTGTTGATAATTATTCCCGGTGTATTTTTCTGGGTCGCCATTCTTTGCTTTGCAATCTGGAGATTACAGAGGGCTTTGAACTCATCGTCTGTCTGACATCTCAATGTTTACATTCGAAAATTCAAATATGTGAATATTCAAATCTCCGAACGCACTAACTGCCGGTGTTATCTTCGCGTGTTTGAATATGCAAATATTCGAAGATTTGAAGATGGGAGGGATTATGCTGGAAAAAGAGTTTCAGGCATCGAGAATGATGAAAATACTTGGTAATCCAACGAGGTTTATGGTCGTTAAGCAACTTCTGAGGGAATCACTTACTCCCTCTCAGATTGGCGAGCGACTCGGAAGGAAACCGAATAATATTTCTCAACACCTCATCATTCTTAGGAACTCAAATATCGTCCGATTTCAAACTGTGGGTGGGAATGTCTTCTACAGAATAAAAAACAAAAAAGTCGAGGACCTGATAACATCCGCCGAGGCGTGCGTTTAGACAGATAAACATCTTCTATAGTTTGAATATTCGCATCTTCAAATATTTGCACATTTGAAGATTGGAGTAACATTGTGTTGGTGAGGTGGAGTTATGAGTGGTAATATTGGAGAATTAGAGAGAGAGTTTTTTGATGAACTCGCAAAAAGTATACAAATGGTGGAATTCTCCAAGACCACGGATTCATATATCCGATGCGCGTTTAGAGCACTTGGAAACCTGCGGGAAAAAAGGGTACTTGATGTGGGATGTGGAGATGGGAAAAATACATATATGATGGCGGCGAGAGCGGGTTCTGTCTTCGGAATTGATATTTCAATGGGGATGTTGAAACGGGCAGATACCCTGAGAGAGGGGAGAAAAAATCTTTTCATTCTTGAAATGGACTCGGAGAATATGGGTTTTAGAGAGGAAGCATTTGATTTGATATTTGGCGGTTATATCCTGCATCACTTAGATATCCCACCTGGTTTAAGTGAGGTTTATCGCGTCTTAAAAAAAGGGGGTATGGGGGTCTTCATTGAGAACTTTGCATTCAATCCAATTATTAACTTCTTTCGCGAAAACCTTGTGGGAAGATTTGGTATACCGCGATATGGAACACCTGGGGAACATCCCCTTACATACCGGGATTTAAAGATTGCAAAATCTTTTTTCGGGAGAGTAGAAATCAGAAATCCAGATTTAAACTTTATGAAACTTTTTGACCGTCAGATATTCCGGTATCGCTGTCCCATTTTCTCGAGATTCTGCGGATTGTTTGACAGATGGATGTATCACTCGTTCAAGGGATTGAGAAAATTTTCGTACACGCAGGTTTTGGTGATGAGGAAATGAAAAAAATCCTACTCATAACACCCGATTTCCCGCCATCTAAGGGAGGAATACAGTCACTGCTCTGGGATGTGGCAAGTAATGTCAAGTGTTTCCATATAACGGTGATAACGCCTCACCGGTGCGGAGACGCGAGATTTGATGGCGAGGTAGACATAAGAATAATACGGACGCATCGGAATAGGATGGTATTTTTGATGCAGTCACTTCTTTACGCCTTCTTTCTCGTTCCAGATATTGTGGTATGTGGGCATGTGGTCACCGCTCCGGTGGGATTATTTTTAAAGTGGCTGTTTAATAAGCCGTATGTTGTCTACACATACGCACTTGAGGTGATGATGAAGAGGCGAGAAAATATATACTCTTTTTTCCTCAAAAGCGCGGAAAAGGTTATCTCCATCAGCAACTTTACAAGAGAAAGGCTGCTTTCCCTTGGGATAGAGAAATCCCGTATCGAGGTTATTCCCCCACCTGTGGATACAGGCAGATTCAATCCCAATGTCGATATAGAATCCCCGAGGGCGAAGCTCGGCCTCGTGGGTAAAAAGGTTCTCCTCACGGTTGCCAGAATGGATAGTGATGAGAGGTACAAGGGGCACGATTGTGTTATAAATGTTCTACCGGATGTTTTGGGCAGGTGTCCACAGACCGTTTATCTCATCGTGGGTGGAGGAGATGATAAAGGGAGGTTGAGGGAGCTTGCCGGAGACAGGGGAGTGGGTGAGAGTGTAATTTTTTTGGGGAATGTACCTTACGGTGAACTTCCCGCATACTATTGCCTGTGTGATGTGTTTGTTATGCCATCAAGGGAGATTCATACGGTTAATGGAGTGAGGGCAGAGGGATTCGGTATCGTTTTCCTTGAGGCGGGGGCATCGGGTAAACCCGTTATAGGTGGAAGAAGCGGGGGCATCCCAGATGCGGTGGTTGATGGGGTAACGGGAATCCTCGTCGACCCGAAAGACCCACTAAAGTTGCGGGACGCCATGGTATTTTTACTTGGGAACGATGATCTGAGGAAACGGATGGGCGATAATGCGAGGAAGAGAATAGAAGAAAACTTCACGACCCGGAAGGTAGTAAAGCGTACGGAGGGGGTTTTCTCCTCGGTGGTTTCACACCTTAAACCGCGAAGACACGAAGAGCACTAAGAAGGAATGGGGTGATGGGCTAATGGTGGGAGTGCCCTCTAAAAAATACTTTGTGCCTTTGTGTCTTGGTGGCGAGTAGCAGAAATTTGCTTGACAAGTTGTGCAATAGATGGTATAATAAGGCATGAAAATTTCCGTTGTGATACCCGTAAATAATGAGGCAGCCACGATAGCAGATGCTGTCGACAACACAAGAAGAGTACTCGCCGATAGGGACTACGAGATAGTGGTTGTGGATGACTGTTCAAATGACTCAACATACGATATACTGAAGCAAAGAGATAACATTAAGCTCATAAGGCATCTTGAAAATAAGGGGGTTGGGGGGCGAAAGGGAAGACGCAGGTCAATTAGCAATGAAAAATTAGCAATTGGCAATTCAAAAGTGAGCAGTAAGCAGTGATGGAGGTCAAAATGCTGAAATGTCGAATTTCCCACTCACTACTCTCTACTCGTTACCATTTCCATCTACGACCTCGCGGGGCGATTTGTTCGGACACTGCTGGATTCACCACATCCTCCGGGTATCTATACCGTGCAGTGGGATGGGAAGGATAAAGAAGGTCACAAGGTGAAAAACGGCATATATTTCTGTCGTCTCGAGGTAGATGGTGGGATAGTCGGGAAAATAAAGATGGTCAAAACCCGTTGATAGACAATTTGTAACCACAAAGACACAAAGGCACCAAGGGCACGAAGAACAAAAGGTATAGAAACAAGAGTTTGTTTACAACTTTTAACTCATTCAACTCTCGGAGCTTAACTATGAGAATATTCCTTGTCGCTGGAACTCGGCCGAATTTTATGAAGATCGCTCCTCTCCTGGACGAGATGAGGAAATACCCGAAGATAAATCCCATCATTGTCCATACGGGCCAACACTATGATTATGAGATGTCTGCTGTGTTCTTCGAAGACCTGGATATTCCGAAACCAGACATATACCTCGGTGTGGGTTCCGGTACTCACGGGGAACAGACCGGGAGAATAATCATTGCGATAGAGAGGGAGATGATGAAGCACCGACCCGATCTTGTGGTGGTTGTCGGTGATGTGAACTCGACCCTTGCGGCATCGGTCGTTGCATCGAAGCTTTATATTCCCGTTGCCCATATAGAGGCGGGACTGAGGTCTTTCGATAGAACCATGCCGGAGGAGATAAACAGACAGGTTACAGATGTACTTTCGGACTACCTCTTTACAACCGAGGAGTCGGGGAATGAAAATCTAAGGAGGGAGGGGATACCGGGGGAGAAAATACATTTTGTTGGCGATATAATGATAGAGGCGCTTATCAATGCAAAATGCAAAATGCAAAATGCAAAATTATCAATTAGTAATCTTCAATCTTCAATCTTCAATCTTCAATCTCCTTACGCCCTACTCACCCTCCATCGTCCGTCTAATGTAGACGATAAAGATACGCTTTCAAGGGTTCTCGAAGCCGTGGATGAGGTTTCCAGAAGGATTCCCATAATATTTCCCATCCATCCAAGAACGGTAAAGATGGTAGAGAAATTTGGTCTCTCTGAAAAACAAAAGCCTCTCCATGTGATAAAACCCCTGGGTTATCTCGATTTTATCGGATTAGAGAAGAACGCAAGGTTTGTTTTGACAGATTCTGGCAGTATGCAGGCAGAGACCACATACTTTGGGATTCCCTGTCTCACCATAAGGGAGAACACGGAGAGGCCCGTCACAATAACTATGGGCACGAATAAACTTGTGGGAACAGATAAAGACAGAATCGTGGGGGAAAGTTTGAAGATCCTTGCCGGAGAAGGTAAGAAGGGATGTATTCCACCACTGTGGGATGGAAAGACGGCGGGAAGAGTGGTGGCTGTGATTTTGCGCTCCGAACTCAAGGAGAAATAAGGCGGGGTGTGGCTATAATTTTGATTTTTGAAATTGGGAGGTCGAGAATGATAAACAGATATGCACTCATAAGCACCCACGATAAAACAGGGCTCATTCCCCTCGCAGAAGCCCTGTTAAGATGTAGCTACAAACTCGTTGCCACGGCTGGTACGGCGGATTATCTTAAAAAAAGTGGAATAGAATCAACCGCCGTGAGCAGTCTGACGGGATTCCCCTCGATGCTTGGTGGTCGTGTCAAGACACTCCATCCAGTTATATTTGGTGGGATACTTGCAAGGGGGGATGAGGATGAGATTGCAAGATATAATCTTCCACTCATCGATATCGTGGTGGTGAATCTCTATCCGTTCGATGAAAAACCTTGCATAGAGAACATAGATATAGGTGGAATATCACTCATAAGGGCGGCAGGTAAAAATCACACCCGCGTCAGCTGTGTGGTTAACCCGGAGGACTACGATACTGTGATGGGAGAACTCGATGCAGATGGGGGTATATCGTCCGATACGAGGCTTTATCTTGCGAGGAAGGCGTTCTCCCTTTCTACATATTTTGACATGAGGGTATCGGAGTGGCTTGGCAGTGATACACTGTACATACCACTTCAAAGAATTGGAGGCTTAAGATATGGCGAAAATCCACATCAGGAGGCAATTCTGTTAAAAGAGACAGGATTTAGCGGGCTGTCTGTCATCAACGCGGAGAAGATTCAGGGAAAGGAACCCTCTTATAACAACATATGCGACCTCGACGCCGTACTCTCTGTAGTGGTATCGTTCAAGGAGCCCGCCGCGTGTATTGTAAAACACTCGACTCCCTGTGGTATTGCAACCTCCGCGAGCATAGTTGATGCATATAGAAAGGCGAAAAGCTGTGATCCGCTTTCAAGTTTCGGTGGTATTGTCGGTTTAAACCGTGGGGTAGACCGAGAACTGGCTGCAGAGCTTAAATCAACTTTCCTGGAGGCAGTACTCGCACCTTCGTATACGGGCGAGGCAAGGGATATTCTCTTAAAAAAGAGGCGTCTTATTCTGCTCCAGCTCCCGTTAAAAGGAGAATTATCCACAAATTCTTACAGGTATGTGAGCGGGGGATTCCTGAAACAGGACGGCGACACGCTTCCCGATAATACAAAAGACTTCAGGCTTGTCACAAAAATAAAGCCTACCGAGGGGCAACTCCGTGCCCTTTATTTAGCGTTCAAGGTTGTGAGGTTTATAAGATCAAATGCCGTGTGTATAACAACGGAGGATATGACGGTGGGTATCGGCGGTGGGCAGCCAAGCAGGGTGGGGGCACTGGAGATTGCTCTTAAGAATAAAAAGAGATTTGGTTTCAAGAAGGGAATTGCCCTCGCCTCCGACGGATTCTTCCCATTTCGTGACTCGATAGATCTCGCCGCAGAGGAGGGAATAAAGGCAGTTATACAACCCGGTGGATCTATAAGAGACAAAGAGGTAACAAACGCGGCGGATGAGCACGGCATAGCTATGATATTAACGGGGAGAAGACACTTCAAACACTAAAAAAGCAGAAAAACACATCTCAATGCGAGTTGTTCCGCTCCTTGGTGAGGCAGTCTTTATAATGCCACAACTCATCACCGATTATTTTTTCCTTGACAAATTCGATAATATATGATATAATATCCAAATAATTGAAAACCAATTTGTGCTCTGAAGGCACTGGATGCTTTTTATTGGCGTGGATTAGCAGATTGTCAGAAACAGTTTGAACATGAAGAGGGTTGAATGCATAGTGAGGGAGGACCGGGCGAAAAAGATATTGAACGCCCTTTTAGATTTTGATGTATGGGGCGTTACCATTACCTCTGTAAGGGGATGTGGGAGACAAAAGGGATATACCTCTTCCGAATATATGGATAGAAGGACCCCGGTGAGGACTCTGCCGTTCACGAAATTGGAATTTGTCGTAAGGGACGGGATGATTGAGCCACTGATAGAGAGGATAATTCAAGTTACGGGGACCGGAGGGATGGGAGATGGTAAGATATTTGTACATTCGGTAGAAGATGCCGTTAGAATAAGTACGGGCGAGAGGGGAGATAAGGCAATATCATCGTAGAATTGGACGATTATTTTTGAAATAAAATCTCCCGCTTATCTACCGATGGGTAGAAAGGTGTTTTACAGTTCCACACAGCTTTTTGAAAAGGGAGGTGTAGTGTATGGAAGAGGACATCGTCGGAATGATAGATGAATCAATGAAGATGAAGGAGGGAGAAATAATAAAGGGTATAGTAGTGAAGGTGACAAGTGGTGATATACTCGTAGATGTTGGATTGAAATCAGAGGGTATCATACCCACATCAGAGTTCAAGCGGACCGCTATTCCCGAACAAGGTGACGAGGTCTTCGTCTTACTTGAAAAAATAGAGGACGACGAAGGTATGGTAGTTCTATCTAAACATAAGGCAGATATAATGCATATATGGAATACTATACAGGAGTGTTACGAGACGGGAGAGTGTGTGGAAGGCAAGATTGTAAAAACTGTAAAAGGGGGATTCCAGGTTGACCTCGGTGGTATAAATGCTTTTCTTCCCGGTTCTCAGGTGGATTTTCAGCCCGTGAATCCGGATGATTTCATTGGAACGACCCACGAGGTTAAGATATTAAAGTTGTCCGAGGGGAGGAGAAATATAGTTGTTTCACGGAGGGCTATCCTCGAAGAGGATATGGACAAGAAACGGGAAGAGACATGGAAGAAGATAGAAAAGGGTGTTGTTCTTGAGGGTAAGGTGAAGAACATCACAGATTACGGTGCATTCATAGACCTGGGTGGCGTGGATGGGCTTCTGCACATCGGAGACATTACATGGGGGAGACTTTCCCATGTATCAGATGTACTGCATATAGGAGATGTCATCAATGTCCTTATTCTGGACTGTAACAGGGAGCAGCAGAGAATAGCGCTTAGCATGAAACGACTCACCCCGCATCCCTGGGAAAATATAGGCGAGAAATTTGAGGTTGGGGGGGTTGTAAAGGGCAAAGTTGTGTCGATAACAGAGTACGGCGCGTTTGTTGAACTGGAACCGGGGATTGAAGGACTCGTTCACATATCGGAGTTCTCCTGGACACAGAAGGTGCGCAAGCCTTCTGATTTTCTCTCCCTGGGAGACATGGTTGAGGTGAAGATACTTAATATAGATGAGGAACAACAGAGAATGTCTCTATCTATCAGAGCGCTGATGGAGAATCCCTGGGAAGGGGCACGGGAAAGACACCCCGTTGGGTCTGTAGTTAAGGGGGTGGTGCGAAAATTCACAAACTATGGGGCGTTCGTTGAACTTGAAGACGGGATAGAGGGGCTTTTACACATAAAAGATATATCGTGGACGAAAAGAATTTCCCATCCATCAGACGAGCTGAGAACGGGCCAGGATATAGACTGCAAGGTACTCTCGATAGATGAGGAAACACATCGGTTGTCTGTCGGTCTGAAACAGATGCGGGAAGACCCGTTGAAAAAGTTCGTGGAGGAGCATGCAATAGGTGATATAATACCGAATGCCAGGATAACCAGGGTGCTCGACAAGGGACTTGTTGTGGATGTGGGGGTGGATGGTTTCGTTCCATACTCGCAGATACAGAATCCACCCAAGGAACTTCAGCGTGAATACAGCATTGGAGATAAAGTTACCGTGAGATTGATAGAGATCAACGAGGAGAAGAGAAGACTCGTATTTTCCCAGACCGAATACGAGCCCGTTGTTGAGGAAAGTGAGTGCGTAGATAGTGAAGAGAAAGATAATTCATAGTTTTTTATGCTCGTATTATTCATAATAGGTAGTCTCTCCATCTCTGCACAGGATACACCAAATGATGCGGGGGGTAGTATAACGCTTGGATTCTCTTATACTGCCCCCTTCGTATCTGGTGAAGTGATGCGGAAGGAGGATGGTGGAGAATTTGAAAAAATAGCCACCGTGTCCCCATCCGATACCCATTGGATAGATAACTCTGCGAAGGATGGCGTGAAATACTATTACCAGCTCATTCTAACAACAGAAGAAGGTGTTGTTACATCCGAGCCCGTCTCGGCGGTTTCGAGCCCCCAGTGGTTCCACAGGGGAAGAACGGTGATGCTTATCATGGTAATTTTAATATGCGGACTCATTCTGTTTTTTATAAGGCAGGCAAGGGGGGGTAAAGAACTATATATTAGACGAATAGCGGGGCTTGAAGCGGTAGACGATGCGGTTGGCAGGGCAACTGAGCTCGGGAGACCCGTTATGTTCATCGCCGGCATTATGGATATAGACGATCTTCAGACCATAGCCGGGCTAACGATACTGCGTCGCGTCGCAAAGAAGACCGCCGAATACGAGGCGCAGGTACTTATGCCAACCTCGAGGTCGCTCGTGATGACCGCGGCCCAGGAGACTGTTAAGGAGGCATATTACGACGCCGGCAGACCCGATATATTTAATCCCGATAATGTATTCTACCTCACCGATGACCAGTTTGGTTTTGCCGCCGGATGCGATGGTCTTATGGTGAGGGAAAAACCGGGAGCGATATTCCTCATGGGAAGCTTCTATGCGGAATCACTCATACTTGCGGAAACCGGCCATTCTGTGGGAGCCATTCAAATAGCGGGGACGGCTATGCCATCACAGTTACCGTTTTTCGTCACCGCCTGTGATTATACACTCATAGGTGAGGAGTTTTTTGCAGCATCTGCCTACCTTTCAAAAGACCCCCTCCAGCTCGGCAGTCTAAAGGGGCAAGACTGGGGTAAAGCTATATTTCTTGCACTTATACTGATAGGGGCTGTTCTCTCGACTTTTGGCATCACGGTGGTAAAGGATCTTCTCATGGTCCAGTAAATTCTATGAAACGGCAAATTCCACTCATAATTACGTCCATCGTGGGTGTTGTGATGGTTGTTCAATATTTCATCCCGAGACAGCCATTTGCGGGGCTATTTGATACTTTCAACCGTTGGTTCCTTATAATAGCGGTATTTGCACTACTTCTCGGTCTTATGAACCTGGTCAGACTCCATGTGCAAAAATTGAGAAGGAGAAAGGAAGGCTGGGGATACTCCATAATCCTCTTATGTGGTCTCGTTGCCACCATCTTGACCGGAGCGGTGTGGGGCATCGGTACGGGAAGTCCCTTTGATTATATATTTGTGAATATGCAGCAACCGATGGGTGCAACGATGTTCGCCCTCCTCGCATTCTTTATCGCATCCGCCTCGTTCAGGGCGTTCCGCGCCAGGAATGTAGATGCAACGCTTCTTCTGATTGCCGCCGTAGTCGTAATGCTTGGGAGGGTACCCATCGGAAGTTTAATTTGGAACAAGCTTCCCACTGTTGCCGAATGGATCATGTTTTATCCCAATATGGCGGGGCAGCGTGCTATAATGATAGGCATAGCACTGGGTACTGTCTCGTATTCCCTGCGCGTCATACTCGGTATAGAGAGAACATACCTCGGAGGGGAATGATACAATTGAAAATTGAAAATCGACAATTGACAATTGACAATTGATTGTATGCTTGATAAATTGCTCAAAACAGATAGACGAATTATATTTGCCATACTCGCTGTGGTCGTAATTATCGCTATTCTCTTTCCCGTGGGACTTGCAATACAGGTGAGCGAGCCCGCAAGGAGATTGTACAGAGAGATAGAGTCCCTGGCCCCGGGTTCATATGTCTTCTTATCTTTTGACTATGACCCCGCATCTATGGCAGAACTTGATCCCATGGCACTGTCAGTTATCAGGCAGTGTTTCAGGGAAGACCTGAAGATAGTCAGCCTCGGGTTGTGGCCACAGGGAGTTTTATTGGGAGAGGCAAATCTCGAAAAGGCTGCAGAAGAATACGGGAAGGAATACGGGGTGGATTTCGTAAATCTCGGTTACAAGACCGGGGGAATAGTAGTGATTTCGGGTATATCAACAGACTTAAGGAACGTTTTCCCTCAGGATTACACCGGGAGGGATATCGATGAGTTGCCGATACTCAACGGAATAGATAATTTAGAGCCATTCAAACTCGTAGTGACATTTTCTGCGGGCGATCCGGGGGTGAGGCACTGGGTGATGATCGCACAGGCAAGATACGGTAAGAAAGTTGGTTGTGGGAGCACTGCGGTACAGGCACCCGCCTTCTATCCCTATCTTCAGTCGGGTCAACTTGTTGGTCTTGTGGGCGGTATGAAGGGGGCGGCAGAATACGAGCAACTTATCAAACTGCCCGGTCTCGCTACCGCCGGAATGGACGCACAATCTTTTGCTCACGCGGTAATAGTATTTTTTATAGTATTCGGGAATGCGATATTTTTCCTTAAAAAGAGGAGTAATTCCAGGTGAGAAAATTCAGCTCGTTAACCGTGATTCGTAGATCGTGCTTCGTAAATTGGAGTTCTTAGATCCTTAGACCTTTAGACTTTCAGACCTTTTGACCTTTATTTTAGGATTATGATACATACGATAGGCATATGGATAGCGGCATTACTGACCCTCTGTATATTTTCATTCCTCTACAAGGATAATCCTTTCTACAGGTTCGCCGAGCATCTTTTTGTGGGGGTATCTGCCGGATACTGGGCGATGTACTCGTGGTATAATGTCCTGCTCCCCAATCTCGGCAGACCACTTTTTATGGAGCACAGACTCATATTATTGATACCACTTACACTTGGGATATTGATGTTACTTCGTCTCTTTCCAAAAATCGGTTGGCTCTCGAGGTGGCCCCTGGCTTTCATCGTTGGGATGACATCGGGATATTATCTCGTTACATTCCTTCAGACAAACGCCCTTGCACAGGCAAGGGCAACAATAGTCCCCCTGAACAATATCAACAATGTAATCCTCATTGTTGGTGTTGCGACCGGACTTCTCTATTTCTTCTTCTCAACGCAGCACAAGGGAGCAGTTGGTGTATCGGCAAGGATTGGAAGGATGTTTCTGATGGTCGCGTTCGGTGCTTCATTCGGTTATACGGTAATGGCGAGAATTTCCCTCCTCATCGGCAGAATCTACTTTCTCCTCGAGGAGTGGCTCCACGTGATATAACGCCATCCCCGAACTCATATCTCTCCTCGTTATCTCTACAACTCCACGCGCAAGAAAAAAATTGATTTCTGACTCTACGCAGATGCCGGTATTATCTTGATTACCACCCTTCTTCTCGACCTCGGTCCATCGAACTCACAGAGCATTACCGCCTGCCAGGTGCCGAGTCCCAGATGCCCATCGCTTAGGGGTATGGTTACAGATGACCCCACGATTGCCGATTTTATATGTGCGTGCGCATTGTTGTCGATTCTGTCGTGCAAATAACCGGCGTGTCTCGGTATCACCCTGTCGAGTGCCGAGAGAAAATCTCTCTTAATATTCGGGTCCGCGCTCTCATTCAGTATTATCCCGGCGGTCGCGTGTGGAATGTATACGATACATACTCCTTCTCTCGTGTCGCTTTTCTGCACAACCTCCTCCACATTATTGGTGATATCGATGAGTTCTTCACTGGATTTCGTGGACACAGTAAATTCGTAGTGCATATGTCCCCCATATAGTAAAATCAAAAATTAAAAATTAGATATCAAAATTTAGAAGTTGTCCCAAATATTAAATAGAAGATTACAGACTTGAGACCAAAGACCTTTTATTTTTAGTTTTATGTCTTCAGTCTTCGGTCTTTAGTCTGGATTTTTGATTTTTTACAATTTGCATTTTCCTGCCTGCCGGCAGGCAGGGATATTTAATTTTTCTTCAGTAGCGAGAGGTTCGCCGACCATACACTGCACCTGTAATACA
>JGI24025J20009_10000676_pt1 | contig 26386 bp, 24 predicted proteins | sample Cruoilmetagenom3_FD_20009 | JGI IMG/M metagenome (IMG submission 20009) | reverse complement strand
CGCGCTTGAACTCTTCGCTAAATCTTGCGCTTCCCATCTAAATCTCCTGTCCTCAAAATTAGGCCAGAAAACGTCCAAGAAACTAGGGGCTATTCATTGAAGCGCCCGACGCGGACTCCGACAGAAACTCACCGCTCCCGCCCCGCCTCATCGAGCGCTTCGCTGATCGGGCTGAGCAAGTATTGGATAATCCGCCTCCGTCCTGTCTTGATCTCGGCCTGGACAGACATTCCGGGCTGGACTCGGTCACACAAGGAACTTCGCGCCGAGTAGCCAATTTCGCAAGTTAATCCGATATTTTCGGCATATACAAGCCCGCTCCGTACTGCGGAGCTGCTTTCTTCTGCCGCTCCCCCTTGGGATGCCTAGCCACGGCCAATCGCATCGCGGCTGATATTGACGACTTCGCCTTCGAGCATACCATGATCGGTGAAATTGAACGCCGCCAGCTTCACCGCCACCCTCTATTCCTGCGAGACAAAACCAATATGGCGGTTGAGCAAGTAAGCCTCCACGCTCACCTCGCCGTTGCATGCCGACGGATTGGCGGCATCGCCTGAAGTGCAGGGGACGATTACCATCAGTGACTGCGCAGGCTGGACCACGCCATCAATCGTCGTCACCNCAAGCTGCTGAATGNCTGACCGGCTGACGCTGGTAGGATCAGACGGAGAGGCTGGGCCGTCCTTGTGGCTATCCTGGGGAAAGTGAGACTTCACGCCCTCCGATGTTGGCAAAATGACGGAAATGGGTGTTTCTCTCAGGTCCCAGAATGGGGCCAGAAGCGCGCAGAACTGCGAGCTTCCAAAGGCTCATTTTTTGTTCAGAGTCAGATGCTTAATGAGTGGCGTTGCTGTCAGCTTAACGGCAACTCGTCTCCGCTTGACGGCCCCATTGGGATCGAGTCAGACCACGCGGCACGCTTTCCCGCGACCGATCAGGTAGACGCAAACCGCTCCCACACCTGACAGCAACGCAGATGCAATGGCGGCCCAGGCCCAACCGCGGAAAACGGCGTCATCTCCCTGCCCCGCACTCGCAAGAATGGTGGCCGCAAGTGTCAGTCCCGCGGCCGTCCCGAGATAGCGCGCACTGTTGTTGGCGCCGCTTCCCATGGCAGACCGCTCTGCCGGTACGCTGAAGATGGCCAGTTTCCCGAGGGCGAGGTTCAACAGGCCATTGCCCACCCCAGCGAGGAACAGTCCGGGCAAGATCTCCGGCAGCGCCAGTTGCGGGCCCAGAAATGCAATTGCCGCGGGCCCTACTGCACAGGCAACCAAGCCGAAGACCAGAAGCCTTTGCGGGCTCGCCCAGTCCGGCAACAGCTTGCCAACGAACGGCACGATCACGCTGGTGCCGGACCACGCCAGCAAGACCAGCGCGCCCGTGACGGGCGATTCGCCGTAGCCGCGTTCAAGCACCGTCGGTAATACCGACATGATCGCGATTATCCCGGCACCCGAAAAGAAGGCGCCCAGCGTAGCGGTCGCGAAATCGGGCCGGGCAAAGAGGCCGAGATCGAGCATCGGCTGCTTCTTGCGCCGCTCGATCGCAACAAATGCGCCAAGCAGGACCATAGCTGTCACAACCAGCGACAGGATCAGCCCATCGAAGCGGCCGTTCCGGGTCTCGGTCATCACGACGAGCAAGGCGGCCATGCCGCCTCCGAGGGTGACCGTGCCGGCCAGATCAACCGGGCGCGGCTTGGCGGCACGGATTTCCGGCAGCAACCAGCTTCCGGAGGCCGCAAGGAGCGTCACCAGCGCTGCTTCCGCCACATAGACCCAGCGCCAGCCGGCCAGGTTGTCGATCAGGGCAGCCAGCAATGGCCCCAGGGCAACGCCTGCTCCCAGCGCGGCGGCCCAGATCGTGGTTGCGGATGCCCGCTCTGCCGCGCCGGGAAAGGCGTGCGCGATCAATCCGAGACCGCAGGCCATCACAGCCGCCCCGCCCATGCCTTGCAGGACGCGCAGCAGGACCAGTTGCAACGGGCCCTGCGCAAGCCCTCCACCAAGCAAGGCAAGCCCCATCACGGCGAGCCCGATGATGAAAACGCGTCGCCTTCCGTAATCGTCACCCAGGGCACCACTCGGCAGCAAGCCGACTGCGCAACCGAGCGGCATGGCGCTGAATATCCATGACTGCATCCCCGCCCCGGCGCCAAGCGCGGTCGATGAGGAATGCAGGGTCGTCAGCGGAATGCAGAGCGCGACAAGAACCATCATGGTTGCCGCGCCGACGATCCAGAGGACCGCTCGCTGGTTGGCAGGCGAGGTCAACGCAGATCAGCTGCGCGAGGCGATATAGCCGCGCCAGCCGCCGAAATGCGTCACATCGGCCGCATCGACCTGCGCGCGCGGCTCGGCCACGAACCCCTTGACCTCCGTGCCATCGTCGAGCGTCACCGTACCGATGGCGAGCGGTGCGGGCACCTCCGCGACGAAGCTGCCGAAACTGGCGAAATCCATCTCGTAGATTTCCAGTTCGAGCGATGCACCCTCTGCTTCACCGACATGGATCAAGGCCGGCTTCGGCGGGACCGTTTCCATCGCGAACAGGCGGTAGGCGGGCGCCGTCTTGGCCTTGCGCACTAGGCGCGCGTGGCGCTCCTCCAACTGGAAGTGCAACGGCATGCCGTGGAGGTGCGCCCCCACAACGGCAAGCTGGATATCGGCAGTGTGCGGTGTCGTATCGAGATCGGGCTTGTCAGCCATGTCCTGTACCTCCTGGAAGCTGGCGGCCACTTCGATCAGCGCGTCGTCGGCCCAGGCCGGCCCGATCAGGGTGACACCAAAACCCGTGCCATTGGCGCGATAGCATGCGGGAATGGCGAGTGCGCTCATGTCCAGCAGGTTCACGAAATTAGTATAGATGCCCATGTTGGTGTTGAGCGTGACGGGGTCCGCCTGCAGCTGTGCGATCGTGTAGATCGTCGGCGCCGTGGGCAGCAGTATCACGTCCACCTGGCGCCACAGGTCCCTTGCCGCAGCTTCATACTCCTTGAGCTTGTAGGCGCCCTCGAAGGCATCGACCGCGCTCATGTCGAGGCCCTTGGTCACGATGCCGCGAACAACCGGATGGATCGCCCGCGGATTGCTGTGGAGCAGGTGCTTCAAGGCTACCGTGCGCTCCGCCACCCAAGGCCCGGAATATAGCAGGTTGGCACATTCGAGCAGGGCGGAAATGTCGATCTCCATGACGTCGCCGATGGCTGCAGCCTGCCGGATCGCGGCGGCGTAGAGAGCCTCCGACTGCTCATCGCCGAGGAATTCGAGATCCTCCTTGCGCGGCACGCCGATGCGGACAGGTGGGTCGATGCCAACCGGCGCTGCTTCGCGAGAAAACGGATCACCGTCATCGAAGGCGGTGAGGACGCCATTGACCAGGGCCGCATCGCCAAGGTCCTGCGTGAATACGCTGACGCAATCGAGCGAGCGGCAGGCGGGAAGCAGCCCCTTGGTGCTCCACCGCCCCTTGGTCGGCTTGAGGCCCACGAGACCGTTGACGGCTGCGGGGACGCGGCCTGAACCTGCCGTATCGGTCCCCAGCGCGAATGGCACCAGGCCGGCGGCAACGGCAACGGCGGAGCCCGAGCTGGAGCCGCCGGAAATGTAGTCCTTGTCGAATACACAACCACAGGCCCCGCAGGGCGATCGCGTTCCGACAAGGCCGGTGGCGAATTGATCCAGGTTGGTCTTGCCGATCAGCACGGCGCCGGCAGCCTGCAGGCGTTCAACCACGGTGGCGCTCATATCGGCGCGATAGGCAGCCGAAGGACTGCCGCCCGTCGTCACCATCGTTGCAACGTCGAGATTGTCCTTTACCGCGAAGGGCACACCGGCGAGTGGCAGGTCTTTGCCTGCGGCCACGCGCCGGTCCACCGCGCGCGCGGCTGCCAGCGCGTCTTCGCTGGCGACGCGGGTGATCCACACCTGCGGCTGGATCCCCGTGTAGGCATCAGCACGCGCGAGCGCCTCGGCTACGGCCTGTTCGGCCGACAACTTTCCTTCTTTGACAGCACTAGCAATCGACGTGGCGAGCGGGAAAACTCCGGCGGGCTGGCTCAAGCGCCAACCTGCCATTTCTCCCGCGCGGTCTCGAACACGCCCTGGTCGTAGGAGAACTCGATGGTGTTGCCATCCGGATCCTTGAGGAAGCAGATGAAGCCGACGTCTTCCTTGGGGAACTGCATCGGGCCAAGCGCCAGACAGCCATCTTCCTTGCCAAGTGCAGCCACCCGCTCGACCGCTTCCTTCGAACTCATTTCGATGCCGATATGGGCGAAGGGGCCAAGCGGCGGGTGCGGAGCCGGGGCGAAAGGATCCTTGCCTTCGAAGAACTGGCCCACGACCAGCACGAAGGCGCGATCCTTTTCTTCGGGGTCTGCCAGCCAGGCGTTCTTGCCGTCAGCGTCCTCGCGCCGCTGCAGCGGGCGCAGGTGCGTGAACTTCTCGTACCATGCGACAGTGGCGTCCACATTCTTCACCGCGAGGGCAATGTGCGTCCACATCGTACGCTTGGGACCAACGGAATGGACAGGTTCTGTCACCGCACTAACTCCTAACTGGACTGACTAGGCTTCATGGCTAGCACTGCACCCCCGAATTGCACTTGGCGCCAGATGCCCCATTTTTTAACTCTGCGCGCACAAGGCGCCCTTGCGGAAGGGGAGCAAGAGCTATTGCACCGGCCATGGCTTACGTACCGGCAGCCCGGTGCGCTCGATCAGTGCCTTGCCCGCCTGCACAGCGTCCGCAAGCAACTTTTCCTCGTCAAGCAGCAGGTTGCGCCCTGCATCGAGTACCTGCTTGCCGTCGATCCAGACATGATGGACGCCGTCGGGTGGCGCGCACAGGGCAAGCTGGCCGACGCTGTCGAAAACCGGGCCCCATTCGACACGGCGCGTGTCGTGCATGACGAAATCCGCCTTGTAGCCCGGCGCCAGCGCGCCAATGCGGTCTTCCCAGCCCATTGCCCTGGCACCATTGACCGTGGCCAGTTCGAGCAAGGTGGTCGATGGCAGCAGGTCCTGATCGCCGTGCGCGTCGCGATATCCAGCAGCCATGCGGCGGGCAGAGCTGAGGATATCAGTGGTCAAGCCATCCGTACCCAGCATCACCGTGACGTCGCGTTCGAGCATTTCGACATGCAGCCCCTGCCGCGCGAGGCCCATGCCGCCAAGGAAAGCCGCGTCGGGGCAGTGGATGCACGAAGCGCCGGTTTCCGCCAGCACCGCCAGCTCGCTGGCGTCGATGGCGGCGAGGTGAGTCAGGAGCACGTTCGGTCCCATGGCCCCGATATCGGCAAGGTGTTCCAGCGGGCGACGCCGATATTGCTTGAGAAACCAGTCCGGATCCGATTGCCGCGGGCTCATGTGGGCAGAGACCTTGAGACCGTTCTCGTCGGCGATCTGCTTGGCAGCGAGCCAGACTTCGTCGGGATTGGTCGAGTGGCCGACCAGCACCGGCCAAGCAGCCAGCAATGCGTCGCCATCGTCGGGCCATGCTTCCACCTCGGCTTGCAGCAGCCCGATCGCTTCGTCGATCTTGGTCGTCTCGTTTCCGGACGAGCCCCAGTCGCGTCCCTCGACCCACTGGCCCACGCGGCCGCGGATGCCGGTCGCGGACAGGGCTTCCATCACCGCTTCCATCTGGATCACGGTTCCAGCTTCGAGGAAGGTGGTGGTGCCATAGCGGATCATGGTGAGCGCGGACAGTTGCGCGGCCAGCTGTTCGTCTTCAGCCGTCTGCAACTGGAACAGGGGGATAACCCATTTGGCAAGATTGTTGCCCCAGCTGTCTTCCGGCAACCGCCGCACGAAACCGCGCGTCAGCGGATCGGCAGTGATGTGGATGTGGCCATCCACGAAGCCGGGAGAAATGACGAAACCCTCGCCGTCCATCACGCGGCCGGCCTTGACGGTCCGCAGGGCCTCCTCGCGCTTGCCGACCATCACGATGCGATTGCCGCTGATGGCCAGGGTACCATCGCTGATGACATCGCGCGCGTGATTCATGGTGATGATTTCCGCACCCGTTACCAACAGGTCAGCTTCGATCATTGTCTGCTCGCTCATCGCATCCTTCCGTAGTCGTTGGCCGCTACTAGCATGGCCACCTAAGTTTGCTGTTCCTAATAAGGCAGCGGCCCCTCCCCGGCCTAGGGTGGAGAGGGGCCGAACCTCCTGCGCCGAACGTCCGCACTGGCGCAGGATCGAGGGGCCGGATCAGAACTCGAAGCCGACCGAGAACATCACCTGCTGCGGCGGGATGTAGGTCCGGAAGCCCTGGGCGCTGCCGTAGGGATCCGAGAAGCTGGAGTTCACACCATCGGTATCGAACAGGTTCGTCACCGAGAAGGAGGTGAAGATCGGCAGTTCGTCGAGGTCATACCGCAGGTAGAGGTTCACCTGCTCGTACGACGGCGTGATGTCGTAGTACGGGTTGTTGAACACACGGTAGAAGAACTCGCCGCGATAAATGAACTGCGTCCGCGCGGTCAGCTCGCCCGGTCCAACCTCGCCAGTGTAGGTAAGCGCAGCCGAGGCCTGCCATTCGGGTAGCTTGGGCACATCGTTGCCGTTGATGTTTGCACGGGCTGCTTCACGCGCCAGGACGGCGTCGTTGAAGTTCACCCAGTACAGGTAATCGGGGTAACCGGCAGCAATCTGGGCGGCCGTGGCATCAGCCGGATCGAGCGCCAAGAAGTCCTCGTTGAACTTGCCGTGCAACCAGGCCAGCGTGCCGTCAAAACGCAGGTTCGGGGTGATTTCCCAGAAACCTTCCAGCTCGAGGCCGTAGATTTCGGCGCTCGGGGCATTGGCCGTTCCTTCACCGAACTGCAGCGCATCCTCGTCGAGGAACTGCATGTTCGAATAGTCGTAGTAGAAGGCCGAGGCATTGAGCTGTACGGTGCCGTCGAAGAACTCGTTCTTCGAACCGATCTCGAACGAGTTGACCGTTTCCGCCTGGTAGGTCGGCATGATCCCGGTGTCGAAGCCGATCAGCACGTTCGACGTATAGGTGCCATTCAGGCCGCCGGGCTTGTAGCCACGGGTGTAGCTTGCATAGAGCATGTTGTCCGGCGTGAACTGGTATTCGAGCGCCAGCTTGCCGGTGACGTGGTCACCCGAAAGGCCCGGGCTTGCCGTCGGCTGCAGGAAGGCGCCGGAGGTATAGGCAACCTGCCCGCCGCTCATGCTGTCCGAAGTGCCGGAATAATCGTCGTAGTTGTAGCGCAGACCGGCCGTCAGCGAGAGCTCGTCGGTCAGCTCGATGGTGCCCTGGGCATAGGCAGCCCAGGCCTCGCGGGTCACCGACTGCAGGCTGGCATAGGTCAGGTACTGCACCGCGTCATCGTTCCAGGCCGTGTCAGAAGAGATGACCGGCCGGTTGATCTGGTCGTCGCTGCCGCGATATTCGAGAATGTACTGCTGGTTCTGGGTCCACAGGTAGACGCCGCCGACGATCCACTGGAAGGGGCCGTCACCGTTGGAGGTCAGGTTGACTTCCTGCGTCCAGCTCTCGTTCTCGCTGGTCCAGGTCGCCACGTGGTCATAGGTGTAACCGAAATAGACCAGCGGGTTGTAGGTCAGGTCGTAGAACAGGTCGGTGGTGAGGCCGTCCGCGTCCCAGCGCTGGTCGCTGAACAGGTTTTGATAGCTGGTGATCGAGCGGATCGTGGCGAAGTCGAATTCGTAGGCTAGGTTGGCATAGTACAATTCGGTTTCGATGATCGAAACGCTGGGGAAGTCCTGTGACAGGATGCGCAGATCCGCAATCGGGTCCTCGATGTTCTTCTGCGCCGGGCCGTGGGTGTCACTCTCGAACTGGATGGTGCTCAGCTGCACGGTGAAGCGGTCAGTCGGCTCCCACAGCAACGATGCGCGCCAGGCCCATTCGTCCTGATCGTCCAGCTCGTATTCGCCGAAGCCGATAACGTCGGTAGCCATGGAATAGCCGGAGTGTTCATAGTGCTGCCCGGCGACTCGCAGCGCCAGGGTGTCACCGATCGGCACGTTGACGCCGCCCTCGATCTGGTAAGCGTCGTGGTTGCCGATACCGAACCGGCCGTTGGCCTCGAATTCGCCGAGCGAAGGGGAGCGCGTAACGACGTTGATCGTGCCGCCGGTCGAGCCCTGGCCGAAAGTCGTACCCTGCGGACCGCGCAGGACTTCGACCTGGGCGACGTCGACGAAGGCAGCGTTCGCGGCAATCGAGTTGAAGATATAGACGCCGTCGACGTGGTAGGAAACGCCAGGCTGGGCGTTGAGGTTTTCCGGCGCCTCGGAACCGATGCCGCGAATCGAGACCATCCGCTCGCCACCGCCGCTGCGTGCGACGACCAGGCCCGGTACGGTGCCGTTGAGGCCGGTGATTTCCGTGACGTTGCCAGCCGCCAGGTCTGCGGCAGATACGGCACTGACTGACAGCGAGGCTTCCTGCAGCGAGGTATCCTGCTTGGTCGCCGTAACGATGATGGTGTCACCGCCGGCATCGGCTCCAGCTGCATCCTGCGCCCAAGCAGTCGCGGGCATCAGCAGTGCGATGACCGCACTGGCAAGCAGGGCGTTTCGGCAATTTTTGATACAGTCGTGGTTCATAGCGTACCCTCGTTTGGTTTTTGGTCCGCTCAAAGCATCCACTTTCCCGTCCAAGACATTTCGACCGCCGGTTAGTCCGGTGTGCCGCATGAGTTATATTGAGCCACCAAGCCTCCTCGTAATCTTGAGGACAGGCGCAAAACTTGTTGACGCAGCCGGACCATATGGGGCCATTTTTGCCAGTTTCAGGGTCAATCCGGCCTGGTCATACCCGAAATTGGGGGCGCAAAGTCCGGCAGGGATTCGCTGCCGGTACAATTTATCTGCATTGTCGACCAAGACGGCAGGCCTATCCCGAAATAGGGGTAAATCGATGCCAGGCACGGGATGCTCGCCAACGCATCGAACCCCGGCCGCACGATAGATCGAACAAGGAGTGACCGAAATGTCCGTGATTACTGAACTCGAGCCAGTCCGGACCGCTGCGGCATGGCGCGGCGACGAGATCAAGGACCGTCCGGAATGGATCTACCTCCTTTCCGACGAGCAGGTCGCGGAACTCGAATCGCTGGGGCGCAAGTTCGTCGAGGATGATCCGGACCTGCGCTTTGTCCAGCAGGCGGACTATCCGCTGGTAGCCTGCGCCGACGCGGTGAAGGAATGGGGCAGCGATGTCGACTATGGCCGCGGCTTCCTGCTGGTGCGCGGCCTGCGCACGCACCTCTATTCCGACGCCCTGTCAGCGGCGATCTACTACATCCTCGGTCTCTATATGGGCGACCCCATCCGGCAGAACGAAATGGGTGACCTGATCGACCACGTCTATGCAACGTCGGACAAGTTGATGGACGATCCCACCGCCAAGTCGGCCAAGGTGCGCGACAAGCTGGTCTATCACTCGGACAGTTCGGACGTGGTTGCACTGATGTGCCTGCGTCCTGCCGAAAGTGGTGGTGCATCCTGCCTCGTTTCCGGCGCCCAAATCTACAACGAGATCCTGAAGCGCCGGCCTGACCTTGCGCCGCTGCTGCTGGAACCCTTCCACTGGGACTGGCGCCGACAGGATTCCGAAGCGCCTTCCGACACTTATACCTCCCCAGTGGTGTCGATGGAGAAGGGCGTGTTCAGCATGTATGCTGGCTCGCTCTATATCCTCACTGCTCAGGACTATCCCGGCGTGCCCAAGCTGACGCCGGAACAGATCGAAGTGCTCGAGCTGTTCGACGAGATCACCTACGAGCCGGGCATGGCGATCGAGATGGATTTCCGCCCGGGCGACATCCAGTGGCTGTCCAACTACGCCGCCCTTCACGCGCGCACGACCTTCTACGATTTTCCCGAGCCGCAACGGCGGCGCCACCTGCTGCGCCTATGGTTGCACCGCGATGCAGGACGTCCGGTCGTCGACGGATTCGGCAAGAACGGCGTGGTCCAGGTGCGCGAGGCGCCGCGTGACAAGAAGCCCGAGCATCCCGATGCCCGTTTCAGCATCCGCACGATGTCGGTGCCGCGTTTGCTCGACTAATTGGCCGAAATGCACAAAAAGGGCGACGGGCTCCAATCGAGGAACCCGCCGCCTTTATTTCGCTTGAGTTCGTTTAGCTCTGGTCTTCCGCAAAGCTCCCGGCGAAGGCGAGATCGGCAATCGGCATACGGTCCGACGGCACTTCGCGTTCGCGCAAGACTTCGGGCAGGCTGTCGCCCTGTTCGTGCGTGCGTCCCACGGCCAGGGCCATCTCGATCCGGTATCCCTCGGGCACCCGCAGTTCGGCGGTCGCCTTTTCGTAGTCTAGCCCGGCAATACCGTGGGTGTGCAGACCGTCATAAACGGCTTGCAGGGCAAGTTGCCCCCAGGCTGCTCCGGCATCAAAAGCATGGCTGTAGGCAGGCTCGACAGCCTTGCCGTCCTCATCGCGCATGAAGCAGTCCGACAGGATGAAAATAATTGCCGACGAATTGCAGGCCCATTCGCGGTTGGCGGGCACCAGCAGGTCAAGGAAGCGCTGCCAGTCGGCGCTACCGCGCAGGGCATAGAGGAAACGCCAAGGCTGGATATTGAACGCCGATGGCGCCCAGCGTGCTGCCTCGAACAGGCGCATCAGATCGGCTTCGGTCAATGTCCCGCCGTCAAAAGCACGCGGCGACCAGCGGCGCGTGAAGACATCGGCAATCGGATGTTCAGCCGTGCGCGAAAGGGTTGTCGTCATGGTCGGTCAGGCGTCCGTTAGTTCTGGATAGGCGATGGAGGTCGAGTAAGTCTTCCAGCGTTGCATTTCCTGCTGCAGTAGTTCGATCTGGCCTTCGGCATAGTGCAGAGCGTCGCTGCCGAGCAACAGGTGCATCGGCGGCTTTTCTTCCGCGATAGCCTCGATAATGGCGCGCGCCGCCAGGACCGGATCGCCCATTTCGCGGCCTTGCCCCGAGGTCAGGACATGTTTCGCGACATGGGCCGTCTCTTCATAGGCATCGATGCTTCGCTCAGCCAGGTGCAGCGAGCCGCCGGCAAAATTGGTGCGCAAGCCACCCGGGGCAACATTCGTTACCTTGATACCGAGCGGCGCGACTTCCTGCGCCAGCGTCTGGCCGATGCACTCCAGGGCATATTTGCTGGCGCCATAGATTGCCGTCCCGGCCCACGGGGCAAGCCCGCTAGCAGAGGTGATGTTGACCACATGCCCCGCCCGACGCTGGCGCATGAAGGGAAGCACGGCCTGGATCATCGCGATGGCGCCGAACACGTTCACGTCGAACAGGGCGCGCGTCTCTGCAGGAGACACCTCTTCGATGGCGCCCACGACACCATAGCCGGCATTGTTCACCAGCACATCGACCTGTCCCATGGAGGCATCGGCCATGGCGGCGATGCAGGCAGGCCCCTTTTCATCGGAGAAATCGAGCACGGCAGCGAAGGCACGGCCAGGTGCCAGCTTTTCGAACGCCGCACAGCTTTCCTCGCTGCGCGACGTACCGAAGACCCTATCGCCCCGCTCCAGCGCCGCGAGGGCAAGTTCGCGCCCGAGGCCGCCACCAATGCCGGTGATGAGCCAGTTCTTCATGTCTGCAGACCCTTGTGATGTATCCATGGATCGCTTCTACACCGGCGGTGCCGATCCGCTTTGCACGCCTCCCCGCAATTCTTGTCTCGTGGCGAACAAGGCGCAGATCGCCTTGCCTTGCGGTATCGGGACATGCTCTCGCTTGCTGGACCAATCGTCGAGGAGAACCATCGGGCATGGCCGTGCAAGTCATCGGATCAATCAACGTCGACCTAATCCAGTCGGTCGCCGCCCTGCCCCGTCCGGGCGAGACGGTGATCGCGCGTTCGTCGATACGGCTGCCTGGTGGCAAGGGCGCGAACCAGGCAGTTGCAGCTGCGCGCTTCGGTGCGAGTGTCCGCTTTGCCGGAGCCATTGGCGGTGATGATGGTGGCCAGTGGATGACGCGTGTGCTGCATGAGGAAGGAATCGACACTGCTGCAATCGCCAGCCTCGACGGCAAGAGCACAGGCCTCGCGTTGATCGCGGTCGACGCGGAAGGCGAAAACCAGATCATCGTCAGTCCGGGTGCGAATGCCGAAGTCTCGGCAGACATGACCTCCCAAATCGCCAGCGACGTGAACGTGGTGCTGGCACAGCAGGAAATCCCCCCGACCGCGATCCTCGCGGGTTTCGCGGCCAGCCGCGGCAAGGCGCTGAGCATGTTCAATGCCGCACCGGCTGCGCCCGAGGCGTCGCACCTGCTGGACGAGGCCGACCTGATCATCGTCAATCAGCACGAGCTGGCGGAATACCTTGGTAGCAGCAGTGCGCCGGCCAATATCGAAGAGGCGCTAAGCGCTCGCCAACTGCTGCGCCGGGCAGACCAGATCGCGATTGTCACGCTAGGCGCAGGCGGCGCCGTCGCTGTCTGGCAGGATCGCCATTTCCACGCGCCCGCCTTTCCCGTCACCCCGGTGGACACCATCGGGGCTGGCGACTGCTTTTGCGGAGCCCTAGCGTCGCTGCTCGATGCCGGACAGCCGCTGGAAACCGCCTTGCCGCTCGCCAATGCTGCGGCCGCATTGTGCACCCAGACCCAAGGCGCGATCCCGGCCCTGCCGACACGATCCACAGTCGATGCGTTCGTCTCAGGACAACAAGTGGCAAGGACATAGTACGCCCTCGATCAAGACTGTGACCCTGCTTGGTCTACTGTGCCTTCTGTCGAGAACACCAGATTCGCAGGTCCACAAGAATGATCAGGCGCACAGGTCCTTCGGGTCGCACCAGGACACCGCAACAATGATAGCGCGGGCGCGCCTCTGCTGCCGTGGGGGCACGGAAATGTGACGATGGACCGCAGCCAGAAGGGTGTTCTGTTCGCCGCCACCACTGGCAGCGCCCTTTCCACGACGGCCACGGTCCATGCCGTTTTCGGCACCTTCCTTGTCCCGCTGTCCGAGGAATTCGACTGGAGCCGCAGCAGCATTTCGCTGGTGATGGCCATCATCGCGATTTCCAGTGCCATCACCTTCCCGCTTGCCGGGCGTTATTCGGACGCCAACGGCTCGCGCAAAATGATCCTGCTGGGAAATCTGGCCTTGGGGCTGGCAATTGCCGCGCTGGCGCTGACCAGCGGCAGCCTGGCCCAGTTCTACATCACCTTCCTCGCCATCGGCATTTTCGGCTCGCTTCCGGCGACGCCGATGTTCGCCAAGCTGGTGGCGGAATGGTTCCGCGAGAACCGCGGCTTTGCCATGGCTTTCAGCTCTGGCCTGGGCAATGGACTGGGCGCGGTGATCATGCCGATTGTCGCGGCCTTGCTCGTCTCCGCCGAGGGCTGGCGCGCCGGCTACCTCGGGATTTCAGCGATCATCCTGCTGCTCGGCTTCCCGGTGTTCTGGTTCTTCCTCCGCGACGTGCCTCCCCAGCGGCGCGAGGAAACGGAGAAGGCCAGCGACCAGGAGACGGGCGGCCTGACCCTGACTGAGGCTACGCGCAAGCCGACCTTCTGGCTGCTGCTTCTGGCCATTGCCGCTGGCGGCGGTATCTCCACCGCCATTCTCAGCCATGTCGTGCCGATTGTCGGTGATCGCGGGTTCAGCCTTGCCACCGGCACGGCGGTGGTCAGCGTATTCGCACTGGTCGCAACTGCATGGCAGATCATCAGCGGCGCCCTGCTCGACCGCACCCGCACACCGCTGATTGTCGCCCCCATGTACGCCATGGCGATTCCGGGCATGTTGCTGCTGGAATATGGCGCCGGAACCAGCCTGCTGGTGCTTGGCGGCGTGAGCATGGGCATCGCGCTGGGCGCCCAGTTCGGATCGCTGCCTTTCTTCATTGCCCGCTATTTCGGCGTGCGCCACCTGGGTTCGATCCTCGGCGTGATGTATTCGGCAGTGATTGCCGGACAGGGCATCACGCCGCTCCTGCTGGACATTGCCTTCGATACGTCCGGCACTTACCGGCAGGCGATCCTTGTCTCGACTGGCGTAATGGCGATCGGCACTTGCCTGCTCTTGCTGCTGTCGCCCTACAAAAAGGGGGCCGCAGAGTTTGCGCCCGAAAAATTGAGTGTCGTGGCGCATTGACAAGCTTGTAAGCGCAGGGCGTCAAGACTTGGGAAGGAAAGGTCTGGAAGCTGCAGCATTCAACGGCAGTAAAGGATTCTTTGCCATGACTTTCGACGGACGCCTGCGTTTCCTTGTCCTTGCTGCGCTTTGCCTGCTGTTCTTCGTTTTCAACGCATCGACCTTCAACGCGCTGGGCGTGATCCTGCCTTACATGGTCGACGACCTCGGCTGGAACTGGACCATCGCCGGGCTCGGTTTCACCTTGCTGGGTGTCGCGTGTGGCCTTTCGGGCCTCCTTCCGGCCATCCTGATCCGCCGCTTCGGGATCGCGCGGACCATCCTGTCAGGCGGACTACTCGCGCTGTTCGGTTTCGGCTGCATGGCGGCGACCACCACCCCGGTCACCTATTTCGCGGGCACCATCCTGCTGGGCATCGCGGTAACCGTCTGCGGACAGGTGCCCGCAGTCAGCGTGATCTCGCACTCCTTCCGCAAGAAGAGCGCGTCTGCGATGGGAATTTACTTCACTGCCGGAGGGCTGGGCTCGGTCGCTGGCCCGCTGTTCGTCTATGCAACGCAGGAACTGACGGGTGAATGGCGCTACTACTGGGTCGCTGCTGCAGGGGCCGCCCTGCTGCTGTCGGCCTTCACCGCGCTGGTCACGTCCAGTCGCTGGAACACCCGCGATGCAGCGAAGGATGCCGAAGCAGCAAAGGCCAAGAGTGGCTGGCGCGTGCGTGATGCATTACGCACCCCGCAATACATTATCGTCGTGGGCGCCTATTCGTCCTTCCTGCTGATCAACACGACGGTGCATGGATTTGCTGTCCAGCACATGTCCGACCTGACTATAGACGTGGGCACGGCCGCAATGGTTATGAGCGTGATTGCACTGATCAGCGCGGGCGGCTCCGCCATTGCCGGTATTGCTGGCGAAAGGATGAAGCCGGTTCACCTGACCGCGCTATCACTCGGTACGACGATGATCGGTGTGACGGCCCTCGCCTTTGGCGGAAATTTTGCCATGCTGGCGCTTGCGACAGTTGGTCTCGGCATTGGTTTCGGGTTCAGTTACGTGAGCGTGGCCATGCTGCTGCTCGACCTGTTCGGCAAGCGTCCAAACCTAGAACTCTATTCGACCATGGCGCTGGTTTCGACTTGCGCCGCGATCGGCCCGGCACTGGGCGGCCTAGTGCGCGACGAGACCGGCAGCTTCTCCTATGTGTTCGTGGGCTGCGCGGCCTTGACCTTGCTTTTCTTCACCGCGCTCCTCCTGATGAAGCGCCCCGTCACGCCGGACGACGCAGAAGATGCAGCCGAAGGCGAAGCGTACGCCATCGATACCGAACCGGCCAAGCAAGTCGTAGTATGACGATAACATTGCAACTGCACCGCGACTAGACCGATCCACCTAGCAACCGGGCCCATTACAGCATAGCCTAGGCCGGCCTTTGTTCGCAGATGCAGCATAAACCATTGACTAGTTCTGCAATGCAATCCATCTTCGCGTACAGACTACAAAACACCGGCCAGAAAGCCTTCGAGGGACTGGGTGCGCTTTACAACCAACACATATCCCAAGGAACAGCGCTACGACGCGTGGCGCTTCGCATTGAAGCGCGCCAGCCTGGCGCTGGAAAGTGCGGAGAAGACTGATCTTTACGGCGAACTGGTCCAGGTTTCGAGCGACTCCGGCATCACCTTCACGCGCCTCGTCGGGACCCCGCAGGAATACACTTTCGACTTCCGCGAATCGCCGGGCAGCTTCTGGCTGGCGGTCCTGCTGGATGGCTCTTGCCTCGCCAGATCGGGTGCCGACACGCTGGAATTGGGCGAAGGGGACATGATCTGTTCGCCCAGCGACACGCCGGTATCGCTGCAATTGCTCGCCGATCATCGCCTGCTGCTGCTGAGCATTCCGTCCAAAGCCATCGACCACCGGCTCAAGACGCCAATGCCCGATCATCCGCGCAAGCTGTCTGCCGATTCCGGCCCGGCCCGCCTGCTGTTCAGCATGCTCAGTTCGCTGGCTGACATGAGCGCCGATCTCAGCGCCGACGACCTGCGCCCGGTGGAACTGGCGCTGCCGGAATTCCTGCTCGCCAGCTTGCTCAGCGACGCACCCCCGCGCGCCTTGGGCGGAGCTGCCGGCATGCGTGCCGCCTTGCTCGAACGGATCTTCCAGACCATCGAGATGCGGCTGTCCGATCCGGACCTCAACTACCAACAGGTCGCCAGCGAACACGGCATCTCGCCGCGCTATCTGCAGAAACTGTTTGAATCGATCAACGACAGCTTCGGACACTATGTCAAATTGCGTAGGCTGGAACGCTGCCGTCTTGACCTTACCAGCCCGCTGCACGCGCAGAAGTCGATCTCCGACATCCTGTTCCAGTGGGGCTTCAACGATTCCGCGTCCTTCAGCCGGGCGTTCCGCGAACAGTACCGCATCTCGCCGCGCGAATATCGCAAGAACGGCCAGAACGACGAAGGCGGCGGATCGATGGAACAGCTGTTGCGCGGGCGCCCTGCCTCACGCCGCGGCAATGCCAGCGCCAAGGCGAGCCACGACACCTTCGTCGAGGACATGGAAGCCGCCAATGCGGCGGCACAGAACATAGTGCCCATCGATGATGACGGGTTCGGTGCGTCATCACCACCTGCCGGTGAACCCCAACACGGTGCACTGGGGCTATTTCAGTTCACTGCTTGCGCCGACGCTGACGATCAAATCGGGCGACTTCGTCACGGTCGAGACGCTCACCCACCATGCCAACGACGATCCCGAGCGCATGGTCGAAGGCGATGAGGGGGCGGAGAGCGTCTATCACTGGGACGAGAACGGCAAGGCAGTGGACCGCCGCGGTGCCGGACCGATGGATGCGAGCGCGGTTGGCCGCGGCGCAGGCGAAGGCTTCGGCGTGCACATCTGCACCGGGCCCATCGCCATCCAGGATGCGCAGCCCGGCGATGTCATCGAGGTCCGCATCCTCACGCTGGAGCCGCGCCGCAGCTGTAATGAACGCTATGCCGGGCGCAGCTTCGGCAGCAATGCCGCGACCTTCTGGGGCTTCCACTACAATGACCTGCTGTCTCCGCAGGACCAGCGCGAAGTCATTACCATCTACGAAGTGGATGGCGGCAAGGAGCGGCTGCCGTCCGCTCACGCGGTCTATTCCTATCGCTGGACTCCGCAGACCGATCCTTCGGGTATCGTGCACGAGCGCTACGACTATCCGGGCGTCCCGGTCGATCCGGAAACCATCGAGAAGAACTTCGACATCCTGCAAGACGTCGAAATCCCCGTGCGTCCGCATTTCGGCGTGATTGCCCTCGCTCCAAACCATGCCGGCCCGGTGGACTCGATCCCGCCGAGCTCTTTCGGCGGCAACCTCGACAATTGGCGCACCGGTCCCGGCTCCAGCGTCTACTTGCCGGTGCAGGTGGCGGGCGGCCTCCTGTCGCTCGGCGATCCGCACGCCTCGCAGGGGGATTCGGAACTTTGCGGTACTGCCATCGAGTGTTCGATGACGGCGCTGATCCAGGTCATCCACCATCCGCAAGGCGAAATGCCCAATATCCTGAAGGACCTCGACTACCCGTTGATCGAAACGGCGGACGAATGGGTCATCATGGGCTTCAGCAACCCTGACTACTTCAAGGAGCTGGGCGAAAGCGCGCAGTCCGAGGTCTACAAGCAGGCATCTATCGATCACGCCATGCGCGACGCTTTCCGCAAGGCACGCCGGTTCCTGATGACCACCAAGAACCTCAGCGAAGACGAAGTCATCTCCTTGCTGTCTGTCGCGGTCGATTTCGGCATATGCCAAGTCGCCAACGGCAACTGGGGCGTCCACGCTGTGATCCGCAAGTCGCTGTTTATCGCCTGACAGCCTCGTCGCGCAGCTGCGCTCCCGCGCGGTTCAGCAAGGAGCGCAGGCGTACCGTGCGGTCGGTATAGGCGGGACCGGTCAGCTCGTTGGTCATCACCACGGCCACAAGCCGCACTCGCGGGTCGATGAAGAAATAGCTGTTGGCGGAGCCTGACCATCCGCCAGCCCCAGCAGGCATGGAGCCGATAGCCTCGCTGGCAGCATCGCCCAGCCCGAGGCCAAGGCCGAACATCGCGTTTTCGTGCGCGCTACCGCCGGTCTGGAAATGCGCGGTAAACATGTCGTCGACGCTGTGCCGGGACAGCAGCCTGACGCCGTCCAGTTCACCGCCATTGGCAAGCATCTGCGCGAAGCGGAGATAGTCGTCCATGGTGCCCGCCAGCGCACCGCCTCCGTCGAACATCCGCGCGGGGTTGCGATATTCGGAATGGTCCGATGTTTCGACCGCGTTGATCCCGTCCTCGGTCGCCACGTAGCTGGTCACTAGACGCGGGGCCTGGGCGCCATCGACAAGGAAGGTCGTGTCTTCCATACCCAGCGGCGCAAAGATGCTCCGCGCGAAGAACTGATTGAGCGACATGCCCGCTGCCCGTTCGATCACCACGCCGAAAACACCGATGGAATTGCTGTAGTGCCAGCGCTCCCCGGGCTGGAACAGCAGCGGTGCCGCAGCAAGGCGACCGATCAATTCGTCCATCGTGGTGGCGGCATTGGAACCGTCCCCCTCGCCCCCACCTGCTCGCTGCGCATCACGCCATTGCGAAGGTAGTACTGGTGGACCGGATCATTGCCCATAAAGCTGTAGCTCAGGCCGCTGCTACGGGTCAGAAGGTCGCTGACGGTAATCTCGCGTTCGACCGGTACGGTAACCATGTCGTCCACACTGCCGCTGCCATAGACGCGCATGTTCGCGAATTCGGGAATGTAGCGGCTGACCGGTGCAGCCAGCGACAGCCTGCCGTCTTAGACCAGCATCATGGCCGCCACCGAGGTGATCGGCTTGGTCATGGAATAGAGGCGGAAAATTGCATCTTCGGGCAAGGGCTGGCCGCGCTCTACATCGAGCATGCCCATCCGCACGTTCACCCGTTCCTGCCCAGCAAGCAGGATCACGGCATGCGCATTGGGCAGCAAGCCCTCGGCGACCATTTCCGCGAGGCCGCTTTCGAGCTGGGCCACGTGGTCCTGTTCCGCTTCCGCGCGATCTTGCGCCCGTGCAACGCCGCCGATCATCGGCCCTCCAGCGGCAAGCGCCAAAGCCGCTCCCAATACCAGCCTTGTTCGGTCGCTCAGAATGGTCGGTCTCCTGCAATCGTCACACGATAGCCCGATCGGGTCTCGGGAAAGTAGTCCCAAGTGGCAAAGTGCTGGGTACACCGGTTATCCCAGAAGGCGACAGAGTGCGGCCGCCAGCGGAAACGCACCTGGAAATTGGGATTGACAATGTGGGCATTGAGGAAGGCCAGCAGGGCATCGCCTTCGGATTTTTCCAGTCCGTTGATCTTCACAATCTTGGACTTCGACAGGAACAGGCACTTGCGCCCCGTCACCGGATGGGTGCGCACCAGCGGATGCGTGTTCCGGGGATAGGTCTTGTCCACGTCCGGAAAAAGCTCGCGGTAGATGTGGTTGGAATCGTGCACGGCGCTCAGCGGCTCGAGGAACTCCTGCATGGCAGGCGACAACGCGTCGTAGGCCGCCGTCATGCTCGCCCAAAGCGTGTCACCACCGGCAGGCGGTACTGTGTGCAGGTAGAGCACGCTTCCCATCGGCGGTTCGGCGTCTTCGGAAAGGTCCGTGTGCCAGTCCTCCCCGGCAACGAAAGTGCTGTTTTCGTCGGCATGGATGGCAACCACTTCGGGATGATCGTCCAGCCCGGACACGCCGCTGTGGCCAGCCAGTTCGCCGAAATAGCGGCCAAACCGCTTGTGGCTCTCGTGATCCAGCACCTGGTCGCGAAAGAANAGGACCTGGTACTGGGCGATGGCCNCGTGCAGTTCGCCAACCACTTNCTTCGAAAGCGGCTTGGCAAGATCAACGCCGGAAACTTCTGCNCCGAGCTTCTTGGTCACCGGCTTCACTTCGATCAGGTCCGACTGCACGTCTTGCTCCTATACTGGTATGGCTTTTTCGCCGCGCCGCGCATAGATCTGGGCCAGCGCGGAACAGACGATCAACTGCAACTGGTGGAACAGCATCAGCGGCAGGACCACGATGCCGACCTGGGCGGGCGGGAACAGCGCACCCGCCATGGGCACGCCGCTGGCAAGGCTCTTCTTCGAACCGCAGAACACCAACACCGCTTCGTCCTCTTTTGGCATCGACAGTGCCCGGGCGACCCGCCATGTGGCGAACAGCACCACCGCTAGCAGCGCGCTGTCGAGCGAAACGATCATGGCGAGGTCCCACACCGAGAAGCGCGACCACAAACCGTCGACGACCGCCGCACTGAAAGCGCCATAGACCACCAACAGGATCACCCCGCGATCGGCGCGTCCGACCAGCTTCTTGTGACCGTCCACGAATTTGCCGATCAGCGGACGCGCGAGGTGGCCGAGCACGAAGGGCAGCAGCAGCGTTGTCGCGACCTTGGTGAGGGCGGATAGGAAGAACCCGTCTGCCGCGTCCCCGCGACTGATCAGCAGGGCTGCCAGCATGGGAGTGAAAACGATGCCTAGGACATTGGACAGCGAAGCGCTGCATACCGCCGCCGGGACATTGCCGCGGGCGATCGAGGTCATCGCGATCGAGGACTGCACCGTAGACGGCACGATGCAAAGAAACAGGAAGCCGTCAGCCACTTCCGGCCCGATATGGCTTCCCAACGCGCTGACAGTGGCCACACCCAGCAGCGGGAACAGTACAAAGGTTGTCGCGAGCACGAGCACGTGCAGGCGCCATGCACTTATGCCGCCGACTATGGCGTCTCGGTGCAGCTTGGCCCCATGCATGAAGAACAGCAGCGTGATGCCGGCATCGGTGAGATAGTCGAACCAGACCGCAGCCTGACCGCGTACAGGCAGGAATGTCGCGAAGGCCAGCACTGCCAGCAGCAGCAGGAGAAAACCGTCAGGTCGAAAGCGGGTCAGCATGGCTTATCCAGTGCCCCGGCATTGGCCACAGGTCTTGACGGTAGGCGCAGCTTCGGTTGTCGCAGGCGGGGTTTCACGCCGGTGGCTTGGAGTGGCCGACGCGTCTCGCGCGGAGCCTCGCCGAAGCGTTCGCGATGGGCGCGGCTGAAATGTGCCGACTGGCTGAAACCCCAGCGAAAGGCGATTTCCGTGATGCTCAGCTGGCTGTGCAGCGGGCTTCCCAGTTCGGCGCGGGCGCGCTCGAGCCGACGGCCCTTGATGTATCCGGTGACGGTCTGCCCTGAGCCGGCGAAGAGGTGCTGGAGGTATCGCACCGATACCCCTTCCATCGCTGCGACCTCGCGCACGCCCAGNGTGGGATCGCCAAGGTGGANCTCCAGGGTCCTGCATACCCGCTCCAGCTGCCGCGCGCGCGATGCCATTGCCCCGCNCCGCGCCGCCGTCCCGCCCGTCTGAGCCAGCAGTGGCACGAGCAAATCAACCAGCGCGCTGTCAAGCGGTGCGAGNTCACCTGCCTGTCTGCTCTCCAGCGAAGCAGCCACGCTGCGCAACAGGAAAAGCAGCGCCTGGCTGGTGATCTCCTCCGNCTGCACGGTGGCAACACGCGCCGCGAGCGGGGTCAGCATCCGCGCATCTATGGCAACGCTGGGAATGCGCACGAAAAGCTGCCGGAACTGTCCGTCAAAGCTCAGCGCGACATCGACGCCAGTCGCGCCGTAGATCAGCATGGCATCGTTGAGAGGGCAGTCTGAGTCGCCCGTCTGGAGACGCGCGCTGCCCCGACAAGCAGCCCCAGCCACAGACCGCTTCCGTCGGCAGGCGCCTGCCCGGCGATGGTCTGGGCACCACCGGAAACAAGCGCGAACTCGAACCCCATCGGCGACGTACGGGCAATGACGGTCCCTTCGGCGCCCGCCCCCTTCGCCGGTTCGGCAAAGGGCAGGTGCAGGCGGCGCATGGCATCCGCCCACGCCTGTGGACGACAATCAGCGGGAAGCATGTTGGCGTCAAAGGACCAGGCAGCCCCAGTATCTGGTGCAGCCTGGACCACCGAGTCACTCGGGATCTTTGACACTGCCCTTGGCAGGGAAAATGCCGCGATCAATCTTGACATGAATGCCCTGCGTACCGTCGACCACTTGGGTCACGCCGAAGTCCGCAGCCACGCTCATCAGCGAATAGGCATCGGTCTTGGACAGGCCCTGCTCTTCGTGCAGCAACCGGATCATGTCGAGCGATGCGCCCTTCATGGCCTGGTCGAGGTCGTCGCCGAAGCCGTGGACGATCCAGTGGTCCGGCGTTTCCAGCAGCGGCGAGGGGAATTCGAAGTCCTTGCGCACGATCACCTGAAACAGCACGTCGAGCGAGGCCTCGATCGCGGTGCCGCTGATCTCGCCATCGCCCTGGCTGACGTGCGGATCGCCAATCGAGAACAGGCCGCCCTTCACTTGGACGGGGTAGTACATCCGCGAGTTCGCACCGATGCGCCAGTTGTCGATATTGCCGCCATGCACGCCCGGCGGGATCGTGCTGACCGGCTCGTTGACTGCCGGCGCCACGCCCGCGGTACCAAGGTGCGGACGCGCCGGGATAGTAATGCCTTCGAGCGCCGGCTGGCGGTCGCAGATCGGGCAGTTGGTGATGCGTCCGGGAACGAGGTATTTCTCTTCCACGTCATAGGCATAAAGCGCCTTGGCCGTATTGGAGTTGGGATCAAGCTCGTAGATCGTGACGCGCTCGGTCTCGCCGAATTCCTCGTAGAGATGGCCCCAGTTGGCCTGCAGGTTGCAGCCATAGTTGAAGCGCGGCGTCATCTGGAAATAGCGCACTTCCAGCATGTCACCGGGCTCTGCGTTCTCGACGTAGATCGGGCCGGTCATGATATGCACGCCGGGGGCGCGGGTCGCGGGATCAATCTCGGTGAAGATGCGCTGGATGTCCTCGTCGAACATCAGCTCCGGATCGTCGCCCGCATGATGGGTGACAGCCTGGGCCTGAATCAGGTCCCCGCTCTGTACCTTCAGGGCTGGCTTCAGCTCGGGCGAGAAGAAGCCCCAGTGGACGGTCTCTGGCGTGGCGCGAAGATAGTGGAGGTTCTTCGGCTGAACTTCCGCCCGCCGCAAACCGTGATCGCAGATCAATGCCATATCTATACCTTACACTCGACGTGGAATTTCCGATGCTAGTGGCCCGCAGGCCTCAGGCATCGTTCGCGCCGATTAGGATGGAGGTCATCCCGAGCGACTTGTGATGGATAAAGTTGGGGTGAAGCTGGGCAGCTTCCTCGGGATGCCGCGCCCCGAGAACATAGAGCAACGGCCAGAAATGGTCGGGCGTGGGAACGGAAAGCCGGGCTGGCTCGCCCATGGCTTCGAAATCGATGACAGTCTGCGGCCGGTCTTCTACCACTGCGTCAAGGATCGTGGAATTGAAGCTGTCAGCCCAGTCGTAAGCCGGCGCGTCCGGGTTGTTCCAGTCCATCTTCGGCAGGTTGTGGACGATGTTACCACTGCCCATGATGAGCACGCCTTCATCACGCAAGGGACGCAGGGCCTTGCCCAATTCCCAGTGTTCGGCAGGTGACCGGGCGATATCCATGGATAGCTGGACCACCGGAATATCGGCCTCGGGATAGGCGTGGTGCAACACCGTCCAGGTCCCGTGATCGAGGCCCCAGCCTGCATCCATCGCCACCGGAACCGGCGCCAGTAGTTCTCGCACGCGCGCCGCGAGCTCAGGATCACCTGGCGCGGGATACTGCATGTCGAACAGTTCCTGCGGGAAGGCCCCGAAATCGTGGATCGTGCGCGGCTGCGCCATTGCCGTGACGGCCGTGCCGCGAGTCTGCCAGTGGGCGGAAATGCACAGGATCGCCTCGGGCTTGCCGATCTGCTCGGCCAGGCCCTTCCAGGCAGCCGTGGTGCTGCTCTTCTCGAGCGCGACCATCGGGCTGCCGTGACCAAAGAAGATGACGGGAAGCCGGCTCATGCGCGCTCCTCCTGCGCCACCCGGCCTGCCCCGATTTCGTCATTCGTAAACGACATTCTCGCGAACCCTCTTTTTTCAGTTAGCTTGACGGAAAGATTAAGGAGAAGGCCGATCCAGTTCTTGTATCCAGACGCACAAGATGTTGGCCAGGACCACAGATGTCGGCCTTCTCCGGCACGGTCCGCAATAACTATTCGCGCGTGTAGTCTTCTGGAATCTGCGGACTTTCACCCGCCTTACCCCACAGCAGGATTTCGTTGCCCCAGGGGTCGACGAAGCAGTGGTTGTAGCCGTTGAATTCGGCCCAGTAGTGGTTGCGCCACTGCACTTTGGCACCAAGCTTCTCCGCCGTGGCGAGAATGCGCTCGGGCGTGTCGTCGTCGCTGATCAGAATCCAGATGCGTGGCTTGCGGCCCTCGGTGGCAATGTTGCGCGGTTCGATACCTGCGGGATCGGGATGCGGGCGCATATCGCCGGCCCTGCCGATGCCCATGTGGAGATTGCCGATCTCGCTGTCCGAGCCATCCTTGTTCTTGAAAAAGCCGCCGGGAACCATGCGGTGAAAGGTGCCGAGCGGGCGCGGATCGTTTTCCCAGCCGAACACTTCGGCATAGAACTCGCCAGCGGCGTTCGGATCGTCGCTCGGGATATCGAAGAAGATGAGGGTATTGGTCATGTCAGCCCTTTGTTCACAATGCGTCTGGTGATGTGACGCGGGCTAACAATTATGACTGAGCAGTGGCTGGCGGCTGGGCGCACATTTTCTTGATTTTGCCGCGGCGAGCCTCCTTACCCGAGTGCACGCCGCGGCAAACCAGATCAGGATGAAGCGTGCAGTTTGGTCACGGGGGCCGACGGGCCGCGGCGACGATCCCATTCGGCGTTGTAACGGTCGACCAGCCACACGTTGAACTGGCGCTGGGCATCTTCCTGCCAGCTATAGCGACCGCGCGGCGCAAACTTCGACCCCAGGCCGCGCTGCACCAGCAGGTCGGTATGCAGGTCCTGTGCGAAGATCGAATTGGTATAGTCGGTGGAGACCTGCGCCTTGGTTTCGAACAGCGGATCTTCCATCGCTTCAGGCAGATAGAGGCTGCCGAAGGTAACCTTGTGGGTGGTGGCCGATTCCGCGCTCATGATGATGTAGATCGCCACGTCATTGGTGATGACCAGCGACAAGCTAGGCGGCAGGTTGACGAACAGCAGGCGGTTCTGCTCCTCCTCGGTCAGCTTGGGGAAGACCGGGAACAGCGCCTTTTCGGTGGGATTGAAGGCAGCGTTCGGGTGGGTCGTTCCGTTCAGGCGATAATAGCCGGCAGTTTCTTTCGGCACTTCGGGGAAGCTGGCCTTGCCGCTGGGGATGTAATCGTGCAGCCCTTGGTGCAGACGGCTGGCGTGATAGCCGTCGTTGTTGTTCTCGAACTGGACCTTCCAGTTCCAGGCAAAGGTCTCTTCGATCGGCTCCGAACCGCGCAGGTCCTCCAGCCCGTAGTTGGCGACCACCTGCTCGAGCGGGCCGAGACGTTCGACCAGCGACGGCGGGTCCTGGTCAAAGTTGACGAAGACGAAGCCGTGCCAGGTCTCCACCTTGAGGTTGGGCAGGTTGCTCTTCGACTTGTCGAAATTGCAGGTCTTGCTCATCGCCGGAGCGCCGACCAGCCGACCGTTCAGGTCGTAGGTCCAGTGGTGATAGGGACAGACGAAGCTGCGGACATTGCCCTTCCCTTCGGCGACCAGCATGGCGCGGTGCTGACACACGGCAGACATGGCCTGCAGGCTGCCGTCGCGATCGCGCGCAATCATCAGCGGTTCGTTCGCGTGGTTGGCGGTAAAGTAGTCACCCGGCTCGCTGGCCCATTCCTCACGCCCGACGCACAGCCATTCGCGATATAAGAGCGCTTCCTTCTCGAAGCGATAAAACTCTTCGCTGGTATAGATCTCCGGCGGAAGCGACTCGGCGTCTTCGGTTGGCAATATCGAAGAGGCGAAGCTGTCGAAGAACTTGTCAGTGAGGAGCGTCATGGCACGAGACCCTTCTTTGTTATTGGCATTGTGCATTGCACAATGACGAGTGTCGATCAAATCCGTTCCGTGAGAATGGCGCGAATCCGAGGATTACGATCACATATTTGGCCGAGTTCATTTCGCCATGCTTTACACACGGCGACCATTTTTTTGCACCTGCGTGCTTGAGGCAGATCTGGTTTTGACATTCGGGCAGGCGTGGGAAGAGAGCGGCAGGGTCTATGGCTATCGCAAGCTGCACGACGACCTGCTCGACCAGGGCGAGACCTGCTGCCCCAACCGGGTGGCCCGC
>JGI24025J20009_10000673_pt1 | contig 26412 bp, 18 predicted proteins | sample Cruoilmetagenom3_FD_20009 | JGI IMG/M metagenome (IMG submission 20009) | reverse complement strand
TTTATGTTGGACTGCTATATTCATCTTTTTATCTTATAAATTATTAAAAAAGCGAGATTTATAATACCTTTGGTAGCTATTGCTCGTTCTAATGAAAAAACTACTTTTTTGCATACTGATATTATGTGGCTTTATTACTTTTTCTCAAGAAGAAGCCTCTAATTGGTATTTTGGTGAAAATGCAGGTATTCAATTTGCTAATGATGGTAGTGTTTCTGTTTTAAACGATGGTCAATTAAATACTGTTGAAGGTTGTTCTTCGATATCTGATGATGAAGGGAATCTATTATTCTATACTGATGGTATTACGGTTTATAATAGGCAACATAATATTTTAAGTAATGGTTTTGGTTTACTTGGAGATCCTTCAAGTTCTCAATCAGCTATTGTAGTACCTAAACCTTTAGACCCANATATTTATTATATTNTTACAGTAGGCTCTATCGCTTCTCAAACTGGGCTTAAATATTCAGTTGTAGATATGACTCTTGATGGTGGATTAGGGGCCATTACAAGAAAGAATAATAACTTATTAAATCAGTGTTCTGAAAAAATTTCTGCTGTTTTAAAAGATTGTGCTACTCAAACTATTTGGGTCATCGCTTTATCAAACCCTACTGGAACATCTACTGTACCTTTAGACACTTTTCATGCATTTGAAGTAACTACTGCTGGAGTNAATGATACATCTGTAACCTCAACCATTAGTGGTTTAGGAATTTCTGATTCTAGAGGCTATTTAAAATTATCTCCTAGTGGAGANAAANTAGCATGTGCTAATATTCAAAATGGCTTATTTTTATTCGATTTCGACAAAGACACTGGCATTATTAGTAATGATTTAAGGTTGAATATTAACAACCAATACAACAAACCTTATGGCATTGAATTTTCACCAAATAGTCAACTTTTATATGTAACATCTTCGAATGACAATTTTGGCCCAAATGATTCTAATCCTAATTCTCATTTTTCTGCCTTAACGCAATTTGACTTAACAGTTACAGACATTGTAGGCTCGCAAGTTCTAATAGATCAACAAAGTTTATATAGAAGCGCCTTACAATTAGGACCCAATGGAAAAATTTATCGTTCCATGGCTGCATCTTACTATCAAGGATATCCATTTTTAAGTGTAATTAATAATCCAAACCAAATTGGAACAGCATGTAATTATGAGAATAACGCTATTAGTCTAGGTAGTAATAATTCAACACAAGGTTTACCTCCTTTTATCTCCTCTTTTTTTATTGAAAAGATTGATATTATACAAAACAATACCAATCCAATATCTACAAACTATTTACCTCTTTGTAACGGTGAAACCTATACTCTTTCTGCCCAAGATATTCCAGGAGCCATCTATACTTGGTCTTTTAACGGTAACCCTATTTCTAATACAGATTATTTTTTAGATATTAATCAAAATGGTCTCTATGAAGTGTTTATAGATTTAAACAATGGAGGATGCGACTTTTTAGAAGGAGAAGCACTTGTTGAATATTTTCCTCATCCTGTTGCTAACACTGCTCCAAAAGCAGATATCTGTGACGATAATAATGATAGTTTATGGGATTTTGATTTTAGAAATCAAGATATTTCTATTTTAGGCGCTCAAGATTTAGATCATTACAGTGTGCATTATTTTGAATCTCAAACAGATGCCGATTTATACCAAAATGAAATTATTGGTTTATACGAAAACACTTCTAATCCACAAGAAATATTTGTAAGAGTGGATTTAACAGGAAGTCCTGATTGTTATGATACCACTTCATTTTTTATAGAAGTTTTTAACACACCATTAGCAAATACAGTAAGTACTCAAAATGTTTGTGATAATAATGATGATGGAGATTATACAAATGGACAAGTAGACATCTATTTACATGATTACAATGGTTTAATTTTAGACAACCAAGATGCTATAGCATATACTATAACTTATCATCCTACTCAAACCGATGCTGAAAATGGCTCTTCAGAACTTTCTGAACCATATTATAATTTAACGCCATTTACAGATACTGTTTTTGTAAGAATTGAAAACAATTTAAATACTTTGTGTTTTGACACAACTTCATTCGATATTATAATAGATCCAGCACCAACCTCATATGATTCGTCTCTTTTACAATGTGATGAAGATGGTGTTAATGATGGAAGTACATTCTTTAATTTAAACGAAGCAAATACAGATTTAACTGGTGGAATAGCAAATTTATCAACTGCATTTTATATAAATCTATTTGATGCAGAAAATAGCTCAGACCCATTAAATGCTAATAATTACAATAATTCATCGAATCCTCAAATCATTTATGCTCAAGTAATTGATAATACTTCTGGTTGTTTTAGTATTGCAGAGTTAACTCTAGAAGTGAGTATTACACAACTTTTAGACTACCAAGCACCACCTGTTTGTGATGAGTTAGATTCTGAAGATGGCATCAACACATTTAACTTAGACGATTTTGCTTCAGATATGCAAACCCTAAATGGTATTATTTTTCCAATTACCTTTTATGAAACTTATCAAGATGCATTATTAGAACAAAACGAACTAGTTTCACCTTACAATAATACAGCTGCATATAATCAAACATTATTTGCAAGAGCAGAAAACAATAATGCATGTTATGGTATTAGCGAAGTTTATATTACAATAAATGCATTACCTGAATTAGAAGATTATGAAGACATTTTATATTGCCTAAATATTTACCCACAAACCATTCCTATTTCAGCTGGAATAATTAACGATTCTCCAAATAATTACACATATGTATGGTCTAATGGAGATTTGACAGAAACCACTCAAATTAATGAACTAGGAACTTATACAGTAACAGCAACAAACATTCATGGTTGTTCTAAATCTAGAACCATAACCGTTCTACCTTCAAACACAGCTACGTTTAACGATATTATTGTAGTGGATGCATCAGAAAACAATACCATTACAGTTCTTGTTTCAGGCGAAGGTGAATATCTATATGCTTTATACGATCAAGATGGTTTATATGCTTCTTATCAAACAGAAAATATTTTTTACAATGTTTATGGTGGTATTTATACAGTTGCTGTAAAGGATGTTAAAAACGATTGTGGTATTGTAACCCAAGACGTTTCTATAATTGCTTTTCCTAAATTTTTCACTCCAAATGGAGATGGTTATAATGATACATGGAATGTAAAAGGTGTTTCTAATCTATTTCAACCAAATACTATGATTCGTATTTTCGATAGATACGGAAAACTAGTAAAACAATTAAATCCTCTTGGAGATGGTTGGGATGGCACATTTAATGGAGAACGTCTTCCTTCAAGCGATTACTGGTTTTCTGCAACACTTCAAGATGGAAGAGAATTTCAAAGCCATTTTACCCTAAAACGATAAGTTTAAAAGTTGTACTTTTATTTCAATATTTATTATTGAATGAATCAACCTATAAAATATTTACTACTAATCACTTTTTTGACTATAAATTATTCTTTTAGTCAAGAGATAAATTTGTTTCAACAATTCAATGGTAGATACAATTATCTTGCTATAGGGAACACTCTAAATCCTGTTGAAAATGCTACTGATGGAAATTTATGTGATAAATTAACAGAATCTGATGCAGATTTATTACTACCACCTAATACGAATGTTGTTGCTGCCTATCTTTATTGGGCAGGTTCTGGTGAAGGAGACCAAGAAGTAGATTTAAACGGTACGTCTATAATTGCAGACGACATATATCTTGTTGATTACGATACAGGGCATCCAATCTATGGAACTCTAACCTATTTTTCATGCTATGCTGAAATAACAGATTTTATAACCAATACTGGCGAAACTACATATACATTATCTAATCTTGATATCACTGAAACTTTAGAAAGTAACATAGGCTATTGTAGAAATAAAACAGATTTTGCAGGTTGGTGTATATACATTATTTATGAAGATTTAAACTTACCTCTAAACCAAGTAAAATTATTTCAAGGTCTAGAAATAATTAATAAAAATGTAGGTGAGAAAACAATTACTTTAGACAATGTAAATGTTTTAGATAATGAAGGTGCAAAAATTGGTTTTTTAACTTGGGAAGGTGACTCTAATCTTGCTTATGGTGAATCTTTATTTATAAATAATAATCTTATTTCTAATCCACCATTAAATCCAGCGAACAATGCTTTTAATGGCACTAATACCTTTACAAACAGCAACACATTTTATAATGGCGATATAGATGTCTATAACATCCAAGATAATATTGCTATTGGAGACACTACAGTAGATATTAAATTAACAACTGGAGATTTTGACACAACTGGAGTCTGGCAAGCAGATTTAATAATTATAAATAACATCATTACTGTTTTAAATAGCCAACTGCCAGATCCTACCATTCAAATAAACAACGTACAACTAGCTTGTGGCAGTAGAGATTTAATCATTAATTATACCGTTTATAATATAAATTGTAATGATGTCCTTCCTGCTAATGTGCCTATTGCTATTTATGCAAATAATGAACTAATTGGAACTACATTAACAACAGCTACTATTAGCATTGGTGGCTCTTTAAGTGGTCAAGCTACAGTTATTATTCCAGATCATTTGCCTAGTAATTTCACAATAACATTATCTGTAGATGATGTTGGAGATGGCACTGGAGTAATCACCGAGTTCAATGAATTTAACAACGAAGCGAACCAAAATGTTCAATTATTAGAAATAACACTTACGCCACTTCAGCCATTAACAAATTGCGATGAAAGCTTTAATACAGCTTATTTTGATTTAAGCACACAATTAAATTCTATTGACACAAATGGACAGGCGACATCATTTTTCGAAACACTTGAAGATTTACAAAATGAATCGAATGAAATTTTAAACGCTTCTAATTACCAGAATACTATGGTCCCACAAACCATCTATCTTAGAGTAGAAGGTCAACCCTGTTACGAGGTTTATTTTTTCGATTTAATTGTTGAAAACTGTCCTCCACGTATTCCAGAAGTTTTCACTCCAAATAACGATGGATATAACGATTGGTTTAATATTCAAGGGTTATACAATATTTTTGAAAAGCATAAGTTATTAATTTACAATAGATATGGAACCCTCATTTTTGAAGGCAACAACGAAAGCCCTTGGCTTGGCTTAGCCAATAAAGGTCTCAATAATACTGGCAAAATATTACCTGTAGGCACTTATTTTTACGTGCTTTACCTCAACGATTCAAATTATAAAACCTTAACGGGTTGGGTGTACTTAAATAGGTAGTTTAGATCCAAACAATGCATTTTATCGTTATTTTTTGCATTTTGTCTATTTTTAGCTTACTTTGGCCATTGATTAATCCCAAATCAAAATTGCCTTGAAAATAATAAAGAAAAAGAATAATATCATGCTTAAGAATTATAGCTATTTATTAGTTGTTTTTTTTATGGTTTTTTTTCAAAATACCTACTCACAGCAAATTTCTATAAACGATAATGTTTCACTAAATGAACTTATTGAAACGCATCTTATTTTAGGGTGTGTTGAAGTCACAAACATTCAATCAAATAGCAATGGTTCTGTGAATCAAATTGCTAGTTATGGCTATTTTGAAAAGGCATCTTCTAATTTTCCATTTGAAAACGGAATTCTACTTTCAACTGGTTCTGCAGCTGCTGCTGGAAATACGGTTAATGCCAACCCCTTAAATGAAGGTGAAACAAATTGGGGAACAGATACTGATTTAGAAAACGCTCTAGGAATCACAAATACACTTAATGCTACATCTATTGAATTCGATTTTATTTCGGTTTCTAATCAAGTACAGTTTAATTATATTTTAGCTTCAGAAGAATACTATGCTAATTATCCTTGCGAATATTCAGATGGATTTGCATTTTTAATAAAACAAACTGGTTCTCCAGCTCCTTATACAAACGTGGCATTAATTNCTGGAACAAATATTCCTGTAAATACAAATACAGTTCACGAAGAAATAGTAGGTTTTTGTCCTGCCGAAAATGAACAATATTTTGATGGACATAATCTTGGTGATACAAATTTTAATGGTAGAACAACAGTTTTATCTGCTACTGCTTCCATTCAACCTAATGTCCAATATCATATAAAATTAGTGATTGCTGACCAGACAGATGAAAATTTTGATTCAGCTGTATTTATAGAAGGAAATAGTTTTAATGCTTCTGTAGATTTAGGCCCAGACATTACAACATGTGCTGAAGACATTATCTTAAATGCTGATACACAAAACCCATTAGCAACTTACGAATGGTTTTTAGATGGACAATTACTTACAGGTGAGAGTTCTGAAACATTAACAGCTGTAACCACTGGCACTTATTCTGTAGTTATAAATATACCTATTAGCAATACCAATTGTGTTATTACAGACGAAATTGAAGTCACATTAAATTCTGAACAATCTGCAGGAATTATTTCAGATTATGAAATATGTGACGACCCAAGTAATGATGGAGTTGAAACTTTTGATTTAAGTATTAAAGACTCAGATGTTATAGGATCTGTTCCTGCATCTAATTACATTATTAGTTATCATTATAGCTTAAATGATGCTCAAAATAATTCAAATCCGATTACTAATCCCATTCAAAACTCCACAAACCCACAGACTATTTATGTAAATATTGAAGATGTAGACAATGGTTGTTTAGCTTTTGCAAATTTTAATTTAGTAGTGAATCCGTTACCAGCAATAACAGATCCACAACCTTTAGATGTTTGTGATGATGCCACATCAGATGGTTTTACACAAATAGACTTAACACAGGCAAATAATGAAATTACAAATGGGAACACTAACTTAATTGTTACGTATCATTATTCTCAAGCTGAAGCAGATTCTGGAACAAACCCAATTGCATCTCCTTATGTAAATACAAATCAGACAGAACAACTATTTATTAGAGTTATTGACGCTAACACTGGCTGTTTAAGCACTTCCTCTATTGTAATTACAGTTTTAGACAACCCAAATATTAGTACAGATACACAAACAATTAATGCATGCGAACAAGATGGAGATGGTTTTGAAACCTTTGATCTTTCGTCTATAGTAGATGACGTACTTTTAGGATTAACTAATGTTACGACCTCTTTTCACACAACTTATGAAGATGCACAAACAGGCGACAACCCAATTCAAGACATAGAAAATTATCAAAACACAACTCCTAATCTTCAAATAGTTTATATAAGAGTTGTAGATGATGTGACAGGTTGTGTAGCCATTTCTACTATAGAATTATACACAAATATTCTGGAATCTGAATCAAACATTAGAGATTATTCTGTTTGTGACGACGCATCTAGCGATGGAATTGCTGATTTTAATTTAGAGAACATCGGAAATACGATAGTAAATAATATTCTAGATGCTACTATTGCCTTTTATGAAACTGAAGAAGATCAAAACAATGAGGCTAATCCAATTGATATTAATCAATTATATGAAGTAACTGTTAGTCCTCATCAATTATTTGTAACTATAAAAAATGACGATTGTACTCATTTTGCTAATATCAATTTAATTATTGATCCTCCTGTTATTATTCAACCTTTAAACCCAGTAAATTATTGCGACACAGACAATGATGGCATTACGCCAATTGAATTAGCTGTGTTTAACACGTATGTAAGTACTGGAATAGCAAATGCTGATGTACTATACTTTTTAACACTAGAAGATGCTGAAAATCAAGATAATATTTTACCTCCATTTTTTACAAACACTGTAAATCCACAAATTGTTTACGCCAGAGTAAGAAATACAGAAACTAATTGTCATGATATTTCTCCTCTAGAAATAAACGTTGTTCCTGCTCCTTCAGTAACACAGCCAATGGATGTTGTTATTTGCGATGATGACCAAGATGCCTTTTCAATTATAAATTTAGATAATAAAATTTCTGAAATTGTTTCTAGCACATCAAACCTAAATATTACTTTTCACACATCTGAAGATGATGCAAATACGGATAATAACCCTATAAATAACACGACTTCTTACAATGCCAATACTCAAACGGTTTATGTAAGAGTTGAAAGCGATGTCACAACTTGCTATGCAATAGTTACCTTTGCTATTATAGTAAATACGGAACCTGCAATTACAAGTATAAGTAATTTTAGAAATTGTGAAACAGATGGTAACCAAACAGCAGATTTCTTTTTTCAAGATAAAGATTCCGAAATATTAAATGGTCAAACTGGTAAACGTGTGCTATATTTTGAAAATGCATCTGATGCGTTAAGTAGATCAAATATAATTGACAAAACGGTTGCTTTTGAAAATCAATCCAATCCTCAAACCATTCATGTTAGAATTGAAAACATCAGTGATGAAGATTGTTTTGGAGTGTCTTCTTTTGTAATTGAAGTAGGCTCTATTCCTCTTTTTGATGCACCTCTAGACACCTTTTTATGTGATGACCAATCTAACGACAGCCAAGAATTATTTGACTTAGATGCTATTATTACTGAAATGTCTCAAAATAGCCCAGAAACATTAACAATTACATTTTACGAGTCATTGTTAGATGCTGAAAACGAACAAAACCAATTACCTTTAGATTATACAAATCAAACAAATCCTCAGCAAATATATGCTCGAGTAGAAAATGGCACATACTGTCATGCTATAGCAGAATTTGGTTTAAATGTTATTCAAGTTCCTTTAGTAAATTCAGCATCTGCTTTAACAGAATGCGATACAGACCAAGATGGTTCGGTTAGTTTTAATTTAACTGTTTCTGAAGCTGAAGTGTTAGATATTAGACAAGATGATATTTTAGTAACCTATCATGAAACTATTGAAGACGCTGACAATAATAATATGACAATTCCAAACCCTAGTGCCTATAACAACACGTCCAACCCACAAACTGTTTATATAAAAGTAACGAATACAGTCTCTAATTGCTATGTAAAAATTCCTTTAGAATTAATAGTAAACTTACCTCCTGCTATAGATACAACAACTATTGAAACTTGCGATAACAATACAAATACTTATAATTTATTAGATGCTGTTGAAAGTTTAATTGGAACACAACAACCTGTCGATTTATCATTTTACGCTACGTTAACAGATGCTCTAAACACTCAAAACCAATTAAGCACAGATTACAATTACACCTCTAATAACGATACTATTTTTGTACACGCAATTTATACGGATACTGGTTGTGATGCTGTTGATTCATTTAATTTATTAGTAAATCCAACACCAATTGCTAACCAACCTCCTAATTTAATTGCTTGCGATAATGATTTTGACAGTATGTTGGTTTTCAATTTATCACAACAAACCTCCATTGTTCTTGGCACTCAAGATCCAAATCAATTTACAGTAAGTTATTTTGAGTTGGAAGAAGAAGCTATGGACAATACGAATGCCATTTCAGATTTAAATTATAATGCTTTCGACCAACAGACGATTTATGTACGAATTGAAAATAATTTAACAAGTTGTTTTAACACGACCTCATTTATGACTATTGTTAACAGAAAACCAAATGTAGATATTCCAGATCAAACAGTTTGTTTAGATAATTTACCATTGGTGGTTTCTGCTGAAACTGGTTTTGCTGATGACACGTATTTATGGTCAACAAATGTTTCAACTCCAGTAATTGAGATAACAGACATTGGAAACTATACAGTAACTGTCACTTCAATAGATGGATGCCAAACCACTTCTACGTTTAACGTAATAGAATCTGAACAAGCAACCATAGAATTTACTGAAACCATCGATTTTTCAAATCCAAACAATATTACAGTAACCATTAGTGGTATTGGTAATTATTTATACACATTAGATCATGGTGTTCCACAAGAATCGAACGTATTCTACAATGTCACTCTTGGACCACATATTATTGAAGTAATCGATTTAAATGGTTGTGCTTCTGCTATAAAAACCATTGTTATTATTGATGCACCATTATTTTTCACACCAAATAACGATGGTTATAATGATACTTGGCATATAACTGGAGTCAGCCAACTTACAGGAACTGTTGTTTATATTTTTGACAGGTATGGAAAACTAATTAAAACTTTAAATCATAGTTCACCTGGTTGGGATGGAACCTATAGAGGTGAACACATGCCTTCTAATGATTATTGGTTTCTAGCCAAGGTAAAGAAAGGAGACATTGAGTTTGAAGTGAAACGGCATTTTGCTTTAAAGAGATAGAAAAACCCTAAACGTCTTTAACAAATTTTATACTTTAAAAAAAATCATTAATAGTTATCTTTGCAAACTAAGAACTATTAATGAAGCTCTATTTATTAATCATTTTTATTTTCATTTCTTCTGTTACGTTTTCCCAAAATGTAATTACAGACAGCAACACTTATACTGCTCAAGAACTCATTGAAGATATCTTAATTGGTAGCAATTGCATTTCGGATGTGGTTGTCAACAATGTTATAGGTGGAAATTTTAATGGTACAGATGAAAGTTATGGTTATTTTGATGCTAATGGTTCTTCTTTTCCTTTTCAAAATGGCATCGTACTTAGTACTGGAAAACTAACAAATGTCCAAGGACCAAACATGTCTTTAAGTGACGATGATGCATCTGGATGGATTGGAGATTTAGACTTAGAAAATGCATTAAACGAATCGAATACGCTAAATGCAACTATTTTAGAGTTTAACTTTAGAGCAGTAGTCGCAAATCAAATAAGATTTAGATATCTTTTTGCTTCAGAAGAATATCAAGAAGGAAATGCAAATACATGTCGATATTCAGATTTGTTTGGTTTTTTAATTAGAAAAGTAGGCGAAACAAATTATGAAAATATTGCTGTAATTCCTGGTACTCAAACTCCAGTAAAAGTAACAACTGTTCATTCTGGTATTCCAGGTGCTTGCGACCCAATAAATGAATCTTATTTTGGAAGTTGGAATGATGCCAATGCGCCTATAAATTTCAATGGTCAAACAACTGTTTTAACAGCTACTGCTAATGTCATTCCAAATGAAATCTATCATGTAAAATTAGTTATTGCTGATGAACAAAATTACAGATACGACTCAGCAGTATTCCTTGAAGCTGGTGGTTTTCAACTTGCAACAGATATTGGTCCAGATTTATTAATTGCTAATGGAACTGCACTTTGTGAAAATGAAACCGTTCAACTACAAGTTACCGAACCTGGAAACACAAATACATATAAGTGGTTTAAAGATGGCGTAGAACTAATAGGAGAAACGAATACTATTTTAAATGTTATTGAAGCTGGAATATATAGTGTAGAAGCAACAATAAATGGTTGTATCCTTAATGGAGAAGCTATAATAGAATATGTACCTAATCCAATAGGAAGTAATACAACATTAGTAGCTTGCGATACAAATTTAGATGGATTTACAAATTATAATTTATTTGATGCACTAGCTGCCATTACAAATAATGACAATTCTTTAACTATTGAAAACTTTTATTTATCACAAGTAGAAGCAGAATCAGGTGCGAGTCCTATTCCTAATCCAACGAATTATGAAAACACATCACTCATGCAAATTGTTTATGCTAGAGTTTCAAATTCAAATGGATGTATCTCAATAGCAGAAGTCACATTAGATTTTGCTAATAACACTATCATATTGCCTTCTTATGATTCTTGTGATGACAATAATGATGGTGTATTAAATTTTAATCTAAATGATATTTCAAATTTTGTCATCTCCCAAAGTGACGTGCCTAACTCAGCAAGTGTTTTATTTTATAGTTCTCAAAATGATTTAGAAAATCAAGAAAATGGGCTTTCTGGAACTTATGAGAATATAGACAGTCCTTATTTGGACACACTTTATGTACAAATTATAGATAATGGTATGTGCTATGCTTACACATCCATAAATTTAATTGTGTTTCCTATTCCTGAATTAGAACCAAACGAGGAATCCATTTATTGTTTGAACACCTATCCAGAAACCATCATTTTAGAAGCTGGAATTACAAATGGTTTACCTTCAGACTTTACTTATCAATGGGAATTAGGCAGTATAGATTTGATGCAGAATTCAGAACAGATTTTAGTTAATGAAACTGGAATTTATATAGTAACTGTTACTAATATTTATGGCTGTTCAAGCTCAAGAACCATAACTGTTTTGCCTTCTAATATTGCAACTATTGATGATGTTTTTGTTACTGAAGCAACAAATAATAATTCAATTACTATACAAGTTTCTGGCGAAGGAGATTACGAATACGCTTTAGATAATGGTAGTTTTCAAAATAGTAATGTATTTACAAATGTTTCGGCTGGATATCATACTGTTTATGTGATAGATAAAAATGGTTGTGGCGTTGTAACCGAAGACGTTTCAGTATTAGGTTTTCCTAAATTTTTCACTCCAAATGGCGATGGTTATAATGATTATTGGAAACCTGTTGGATTAAACTATTTGGAAACTCATGTTATTGTAAAGGTTTTCAATCGTCATGGAAAACTTATTAAAGAATTAAGTGCTTTTGGCAATGGCTGGAATGGCACATTTAATGGAGAGTCTCAGCCAAGCGACGATTATTGGTTTGTAGTTACTTTAACAAATGGAAAAGAATATCGTGGTCATTTTACATTAAAACGATAAACGAAAGTTTCATTCAAAATTCCAAAATCCAACTACTTTAAGTAATTTAGACAATTCTAGTACTTTAGTCACTTATTCAATGAAATTTAAGATAAAATCAGAATTTAGTCCAACTGGAGATCAACCTCAAGCTATTAAACAATTAGCAGAAGGTCTAGATACTCAAGAAAAATACCAAACACTACTTGGTGTTACTGGTTCTGGTAAAACATTTACAGTTGCAAATGTTATTGAAAAAGTACAAAAGCCTACTTTAGTTTTAGCACATAACAAGACACTAGCGGCACAATTATATTCTGAGTTTAAACAGTTTTTTCCTGAGAATGCAGTCGAATATTTTGTGTCCTATTACGACTATTATCAACCTGAAGCCTATATTCCAGTATCAGGCGTTTATATTGAAAAAGATCTTTCAATAAATGAGGAAATTGAAAAAATGAGATTAAGTACTACTTCTTCCCTTCTTTCTGGCAGACGAGATGTTTTGGTAGTTGCTTCGGTGTCTTGTTTATATGGTATTGGAAATCCTGCTGAATTTCAAAAAAACGTCATTTCACTTGAAAAAGATCAAGTTATTTCACGAACTAAATTGCTTCATAGACTCGTTCAAAGTTTGTATTCCAGAACTGAAGCTGAATTTAATCATGGGAATTTCAGGATAAAAGGAGATACAGTTGATGTGTTTCCAAGTTATGACGATCATGCTTTTAGAATCCACTTTTTTGGTGATGAGATTGAAGAAATTGAAGCGTTCAATATTCAAACCAATGAACTGATTGAAAAATACGATAGACTAAATATTTATCCAGCAAATATGTTTGTTACGTCTCCAGATATCTTACAAGGAGCTATCAAAGATATTCAAGACGATTTAGTAAAGCAATATGATTATTTCAAGGAAATTGGAAAACATCTTGAAGCCAAAAGACTTAAGGAGCGAACCGAATTCGATTTAGAAATGATTCGTGAACTAGGTTATTGTTCAGGAATTGAAAACTATTCCAGGTATCTAGATGGCAGGCAACCAGGAACTAGACCTTTCTGTTTGTTAGACTATTTTCCAGACGATTATTTAATGGTGGTTGATGAAAGTCACGTAACCATTTCGCAAGTTCATGCCATGTATGGTGGAGACAGAAGTAGAAAGGAAAATCTGGTAGAATATGGGTTTAGATTACCAGCAGCTATGGACAATAGACCTTTAAAATTTGAAGAATTTGAAGCACAGCAAAATCAAGTAATTTATGTAAGTGCAACTCCTGCAGATTACGAGCTTCAAAAAACAGATGGTGTTTATGTCGAGCAAGTAATTCGTCCTACTGGCCTTTTAGATCCTACAATTGAAGTAAGACCTAGTTTAAACCAAATAGACGATTTAATTGAAGAAATCCAGATTAGAGTAGAGAAAGACGAGCGTACTTTGGTTACAACCCTAACTAAACGTATGGCTGAAGAATTGACAAAATATTTAGCACGAATTCAAATTCGTGTAAGATATATCCATAGTGATGTAGATACGTTAGAACGCGTACAAATTATGCAAGATTTACGTGCTGGTATGTTTGATGTCTTAGTTGGAGTCAATTTACTTCGTGAAGGATTAGATTTACCTGAAGTCTCTTTAGTTGCTATTCTTGATGCAGATAAAGAAGGTTTTTTACGTTCGGCAAGATCATTAACACAAACGGTTGGTAGAGCTGCAAGAAATCTAAACGGAAAAGCTATTATGTATGCCGATAAAATTACCAAGAGCATGCAAAGAACCATCGATGAAACTAATTACAGACGCGAAAAACAAATTGCTTATAATACTGAAAATAATATTACTCCAAAAGCCTTAAATAAAAGTCTTGATAATGCTTTATCGAAAAATTCAGTAAGTACTTATAGTTACGAATTGGAAGCCTTAAAAGCAGCTGAGCCTGAAAGCAAATATCTTACTAAAGGTGAACTTGAAAAGAAAATTCGTGAAAAAAGAAAATTCATGGAAGAAGCTGCAAAAGCCTTAGATTTTTTGCAAGCAGCAAAATTTAGAGATGAAATTAAAGCATATCAAGTGAAGCTTGAAAAACTAAAAGTTTAAATTAAAATCTCTTTTTTTGTTTTAAAACACCTCTTTCTTCCAATTTTCTTAGTGAAAATTGAAATTCATTCTCCTCTTAAAATTAAAAGGAGAGCTTATTATGTAGTAACAATATTTAGTAAGATATATTCCTTTCTTTTGCTAAAGAGAGGTGGGCTTTTCGTAAGAAAAATTCGGAGAGTTAGATTAAGGAATCCATAAATAATTCTAATAACGATTAAAAAAATTAATTATACTGAACCTTAAATATATCAATCAACACATCTGGTGGCACTATTTTATTAGGAAAACTTTCCATTAAGTACAAAACTTTATTTATTGACTCATGGCTTAAGCCCATACGAATTCCGTAATTAAACAGTTTTATTCTTTCTTTATGTGTATGTTCTTCATCAATATTCATTAATAAAACCAATCTATGAAATTGAACTATGCGTTCGCTATGAGATTCTAAATGAATATAATTTATAGGATGCTCTATTAAATAATCGAAGTCTTCTCTTGATATATCTAATTGTTTCGCAATTGCTAATAAAAAGTTATATTCAATCGGCTTTAAATTGCTTTCATTTTTTGCGAATGAAATCATTTCAGACAAAAGGCTTAGTTTTTCAACCTTGTTAATCATGGGAGGAATGGATTAATAATTACATTATAAAGATACTTATATACAACATTTAATAATCCCTTATAATTTGTAACTTGTCGAAAAATTTAATGCATTTCATCGTTATTATCTTACATTTCAAAATAATAATTTATTAAAATGCTGATTATCAACCTATTGAAATCACTATGCATTTGGTCGATTTTTTTAATAATGAATCATAAAAACAATATTTTCTAACATGACAAACAACGATATTTTTAAAAAATTAAGAGTCGCTTTAAAACTACGAGATGATGAAATTGTAAAAATCTTAGAATTAGTAGATTTTAGAATTTCTAAGAGTGAACTTGGTGCCTTTTTTAGAAAGGAAGATCATCCAAATTACATGGAATGTGGCGATCAGATTTTAAGAAATTTCTTAAATGGTTTGGTCATCCACTTAAGAGGACCAATGCCAAAAAAAGATGAAAAAAGACCAAACTATAAAACACAAAAAAAGAGCAATGATTAGTTGCTCTTTTTTTATTTAAAAACTTTTTCTACTTAACGGTTAATCTAACTGGCACAACATAAGTTATACCTTTATCAGCCGTTTGTGTTGGCAATTTATTGTAGTTTAATCTACTCTTAATATAGCCTTCTAACTGACTATTATCTGTATCTACATTTAATACTACAATCTCATTCTTTTGATTTAGAACAAAAGTTACTTTAGCTAATAACTCATCAGCTATTCTAAAATTCGGACTGTCTAATAAGGCTGCAATTTCTGTAGATAAAACTGAAGGCTCTTCATTTGTTGGATTTGTGCTTGCAGAAAGCACGCTTGAAAAAGTAATTGCTAAAACAAGCACTAATTTTTTAATAGTTTTCATAATATTCGTTTTTAATTGATTTATACTAAATAGACTTGATTAAAATAAAATTGTTACAGGACATACATCTGTTTAACGAATACTTAACATTATTTTAGATACTCATTAACAAAATGATTACTAGTCTGTTAATTTTTTAAGACTAAAAAAAAGAGCAACCAAAATGGTTGCTCTTTTTTTTATTAAACTTCTTCGCTTCTTTGCTAAGAATAAATTTCTATATAATTTAAGACAATACTTTCTGTACTTTATCTGCAGCTTCTTGGAATTCTGTAGCGCTCAATACATCTAGACCAGAATTATCAATTAATTCTTTAGCGATATCTGCATTTGTTCCTTGTAATCTAACAATAATAGGTACAGCAATGTTACCCATGTTTTTATAAGCATCAATAACACCTTGAGCCACACGATCACATCTTACAATACCACCAAATATGTTAATTAAAATAGCTTTTACATTTGGATCTTTTAATATAATTTTAAAAGCAGCTTCTACTCTAGCAGCATCTGCAGTACCTCCAACATCTAAAAAATTAGCTGGTTCTCCACCTGCTTGTTTTATTAAATCCATGGTTGCCATTGCAAGTCCAGCTCCATTAACCATACAACCAACGTTTCCGTCTAAGTCCACATAATTAAGTCCTAAAGCTCCTGCTTCAACTTCAATAGGATTTTCTTCACGTAAATCACGTAAATCGTTATAATCTTTATGTCTGTAAAGTGCATTGTCGTCAATAGTCACCTTAGCATCTACAGCCATAATTTTATTATCGCTAGTTTTTAAAACTGGATTGATTTCGAATAAAGAAGAATCTGACTGCACATAAGCAGTATATAAAGCAGAAACAAACTTCGTCATTTCTTTAAATGCAAGACCATCTAATCCTAAATTAAAAGCTATACGTCTAGCTTGAAAAGGCATTAAGCCAACAGAAGGATCTACTTCTTCAGTAAAAATTAAGTGTGGTGTTTGTTCAGCAACTGTTTCAATATCCATTCCACCTTCTGTAGAATACATAATCATGTTCTTACCAGTAGCACGATTTAAAAGTACAGACATATAGAATTCACTCGTTTCAGTTTCACCTGGATAATAAACATCCTCTGCAATTAAAACTTGATGAACTTTCTTACCTTCAGCAGACGTTTGTGGTGTAATTAAATTCATACCTATTATCTGACCTGCAATCTGTTCAACTTCTTGAAGGTTTTTAGCAAGTTTAACTCCTCCGCCTTTTCCACGTCCACCAGCGTGAACCTGAGCTTTAATTACGTGCCAACCTGTTCCTGTTTCAGCAGTTAATTGTTTAGCAGCAGCAACAGCTTCTTGAGCATTTTTTGCTACCATTCCTCTTTGAATACGTACTCCAAAGTTTGCTAATATCTCTTTTCCTTGATATTCGTGTAAATTCATCTTTATTGAATTATTTGTTATTTCATTAAAAGAAAGGAATCTCTTAATTTTTTGTTGCACAAAAGTAAACAACCTAATACTTTTAACCAATAAATTCTATAGGAACTATTATTAAATTGAAACATTTCTAATCTGTTCAAAAAAAAAAATTGAATTGTTATTCGTTTTTTATAGAACCTCTTAAATTTGTATTAATTCATTAAGCAAAACCATAAAATATAATTTCTTTAAATTATTATGTCTTTATCTAAAACAGAAATTGAACAATTGGTCGAACAATATATTCCTTATCTAAAAAAAAAGGAAATAGAACTTTTTTTAAACCTATCTCAATATGAAGTTTATAAAAACAAAGAGATAATACTTAAATGTGGCCGATTAGATAAACACCTTTTTTTAATTTTAAAAGGCTGTTCAAGAGCTTACAGCATTAATGAAAATGGTCATGAACTTAATTGTCACTTAAGAGCAGAAGGTTATTTTTTTGGTGATGCAAGAGTTTTCGAAGACAAACCACAAATACTGAATACCGAAGCAATAGGTGATACACATATCCTTAAATTCAACGTTGAAGAATTAGAAGCATTGGGCTATAAAAACCCTAAAATAATGTTGCTTCATATCAATATTTTAAAAGAGATAATTTCAGCATTTTCACATCGTATTTACACTTTTGTTTACATGACACCAAAAGAACGGTATTTAGATTTAATTAAGCAGAATCCTATGTATCTAAAAACAACATTTGATAAGCATATCGCAAGTTTTTTAGGTATCAAACCCTTAACTCTACATAGAATTAAAAAAGAAGTTTCAAGAAATATCATTTGATATTTTTTTTAAAGCTCAATTCGTATAGTTTTGTATGGTCCTAAGGTTATCCATAACTTTATATACATTAATAATAAATACATAACAACTAATTATGAAAAAACAAACAATCAATTTGCAAAGAGCAATCTATTTTTTTAGCTCACTTTTTTGCATGTTGTTAATTGTTTCTTGTGACACAAAACAAGATACTAAAACTGAGAAAACTGCTGTAGCTAAAGATGGCTTCAATGGAAAAATTGCACTAGATGTCCGTGATTCAGAATCAGATTGGGCAGCTTACACACCAAAATCAGCTCCAGAAGGCGCTCCAAATGTTCTTTTTATTCTATATGATGATACAGGTTTAGGTGCTTGGTCTCCTTATGGTGGAGGTATTAATATGCCAACCATGGATAAGTTAGCTGCAAACGGTTTGACTTATACACAATGGCATACCACAGCTTTGTGTTCACCAACACGTTCTACCATACAAACAGGAAGAAATCACCACTTAAATGGGATGGCTGCGATTACAGAAACTGCCGATGGTTTTCCTGGAGCAAATGGAAGAATGGGACCAGAAGTAGTTCCGTTTTCAGCAATTTTACAAGAAAATGGCTATAGTACTTTTTGGATTGGAAAAAACCACAACGTACCTGAACAAGATGTAGCTTCTGGTGCAAGCAAAAAACAATGGCCTTTACAAATGGGTTGGGATCGTTTTTACGGTTTTATTGGTGGAGAAACCAACCAATGGTATCCAGATTTAATTGAAGACAATCATTTTGTAGAAAAAGAATTTGAAGAAGGGTACCACCTTTCTAAAGATTTAGCAGACCATGCGTTAGGAATGATTCGTGATCAACAAGCAACCAACCCTTCTAAACCTTGGTATATGTGGTACAATCCAGGAGCTAACCATGCACCTCATCACGCTCCAGAAGATTACATTGCAAAATACAAAGGAAAGTTTGACGCAGGTTATGATGCCTACAGGGATTGGGTTACAGAACGTATGATAGAAAAAGGAATTATGCCAGAAGGTACTGTTAATACTCCAATGAACCCTATGCGTGAAGATATGGCAGAAGCTATTGATATGGTACGCCCTTGGGATACTTTAAATGACGATGAAAAGAAATTGTTTGCAAAAATGGCAGAAGTATATGCTGCTTTTTCTGAATATACAGATGCACAAGTAGGTAGAGTTATTGACTATTTGGAAGAAAGTGGGCAATTAGAAAACACTATTGTATTGTATGCAGCAGATAATGGCGCTTCAGGTGAAGGTAGTCCAAACGGCTCTGTTAATGAAAATAAATTCTTTAATGGATATCCAGATGAATTATCAGAAAACATGCAATACTTAGATGTTTTAGGTGGACCAGAAACGTATGAGCATTATCCAACAGGATGGGCATCTGCTTTTTCAGCTCCGTTTAAAATGTTTAAACGTTATTCTCAATATGCTGGAGGAACTAACGATCCATTAGTAATTTCTTGGCCAAAAGGAATAAAAGCTAGAGGAGAAATTCGTCATCAATACCATCATTCGGTTGATATTGTTCCTACTTTATTAGAAGCAATAGGCATTGAAATGCCAGAAGTACATAATGGTGTAAAACAAGTACCATTATCAGGAGTATCCATGGCTTATACCTTTGATGCAAAACCAAATGATGCAACACAAAAAGAAGTTCAATACTTCGCGATGCTAGGATCGAGAGGGATTTGGAAAGATGGCTGGAAAGCAGCTGCTATTCACGCACCTCTATCTGGAAGAAGTAATTTTGATAAAGATGATTGGGAATTATACCACGTTGCAGTAGACAGATCTGAATCTAATGATCTTGCAAAAGAAAATCCTGAGAAATTAAAAGAATTAATTGACGCTTGGTTTGTAGAAGCTGAGAAAAACAATGTCCTTCCTTTAGATGACAGAAGTGCTGCTGAAATTATTGGTATTGAAAGACCTTCAGCAGAACCAGCAAGAGATCGCTATATTTATTATCCATTCGCTGCTGCTGTTCCAGAAGGGAATGCAGTAAACGTTAGAGGTCGTTCTTATAAAATATTAACTAATGTTGAAGTTACCAATAAAACTTCAGGGGTTGTATTTGCTCACGGATCTCGTTTTGGAGGTCATACGCTATTCATTAAAAATGAGAAATTATATTATGTTTATAATTTCTTAGGTATAAAACCAGAACAAGTATTTGAATCTAATATAAAACTAACTCCAGGTAATCATACTTTAGGTATGGAATTTACTAGAGAAAAAACAGGGAACAAAGGCGAATCTGTTGGTACAACCAAACTTTATATCGACGAAAAATTAGTAGCTGAAGGTCCTATGAGAACGCAACCTGCTAAATTCACCTTATCTGGTGATGGTTTATGTGTAGGCTATGATAGTGCAGATGCAGTAAGTGAACTATACCCATCGCCTAGCAAATTTAGTGGAGGTACAATTGACTTTGTTGGAGTGACAGTAGAAGGAACCCCGTATATCAATTTAGAAGCAGAAGCTAAAAGAGCCTTGATGAGTCATTAAATTAATAGCAAAACTAAAAAAACCGATGACTTTAAAAGTCATCGGTTTTTATTTTTTAAATAAAATTGAATTGTTAATTCTTGACAAATTTCTTAACGAAAACCCCTTTGTCAGTTATAATATTAGCTAGATATAAACCTGTTTTTAATTGACTAACGTTTAAACTACTAATATTTTCTTGGACTCTTAAAACTTCTCTCCCACTAACATCTGTAAGAATTATAGTTTTAATTATTTCATTCTGATTTAATTTAATATTCAGAATATCTGAAACTGGATTAGGTATCACCTTAATCTCATTTTCAACAAACACATTGTTAGGTGTCGATAATGGATTTGTTAAGAAACTTTCATTAAGTGTTATCGTATCATCTATACCAGCAATGGCAAATTCTATATCAGCAGTATTGGATCTAAAAACTAAATTACCATTACTGTTATCATAATAATAATAAGACGTTTGAAAAACAGTTCCTGTAAATATAGATACAGTTAAGGTTAAATCTTGAACTACTTTTAGTCTGGTAACACTACCACTATAATCGCCTTCTCCAAGATCGTTCATACTTAAAGTTCCATGTGCATCAACGGTAGTTGTAATTGTTCCAGCAAAAGTCCCTGATCCAGAATCGCTTGTAAAAGTCCCAGCTACTGCATCGGAAGTTGTGTCTGTAAAACTCAAAGGAAGTGTACCAAGAAAAGCATTATCCGTAATATAATTTAATTCAACACCAGCAGTAGAAACGCCGGTAAATGAAAAAGCACCTGCAATATCTTTAGCAAAAATTTTATTTTCTTCCATAGAGCCAGATGTAGTAACTGTCGAAACTTCTGTAGTCCCAGGATATGTTGTTAACTCACCAGCTGTAGGTACTGCATAGGTATCTGTGTTTGTACCCAAAGAAGTTAGATTCGTAAAATCCCATACTAATCCTGCTCCAGATGCACTTTGGTCAATGGCTGGATTAGATTCCACAATGGCATAAGTTGACATAGGAACACTAAAGAAATCATTAATTGGTGCTTGTGCAAAAAATAATACAGGTAATAATAAAAATAAGAAAGGTAGTTTTGTTTTCATGTGTTGTTGTTTTTTTCAAAGCTATTAATAAAGAGTGTTTCATTTATAAAAAACAAGATAATATTAAAAAAAACTTCGATGAAGTGTTTTACTGATTGATTTTAAATTTTGTATTTTTAACAGTAAACTGTTAATTATGAAAAAGTTAGATTGGGACTGATTTACAAAATGCATGCATATTCATACTACTGTAGAAAAACTATATTGGTGTTGGGCTACGAAAGAAGGATTAACGTATTGGTTTCTTAAAGATGCTGATTTTTTAAGACAAGTAAAGCTTCTTAATACATCTGAATTTATTCAACCTAATGATGTCTATACTTGGTTTTGGCATAATTGAGATGGAAAAGAAGAAGGAAAAATTCTTAAAGCTAATGGTGTAGATTTTATTAAATTCTCTTTTGTTGGCAATTGCGAAGTTACAGTTACAATTGAACAAAAAGAGCAAGCTGTATTGCTATCATCTTATTTGCAAGATTAGGTGTACGTTTAGTGACTGGCTATTTAAAAATGAAAAAAGAGAATCATCAATCTAGTGAAGAAACCGAATAGTGTTTTTAAAATTTTGACTCAGTTTTAAGTCAATGTTTTGTTATCTGTTACTTTTTTCAAAACCCTTTCAAGTTCTGCTTCTTTTTGAGTGCCAATTAAATATTTCTTTCCGTTAAAAAGCTTTAGAGATAAGCCTTTATTTCCACTTGTATTGTACACATTTCCATGAGTCATTCCTATTCTAATACCATATCCAACAAACCCATATTTTATCACTTTTGCAGATTTTACATCAGTCCATAAAATATGTTTGTTTACAAAAGGAAAGAAGCTAACATAAATTTCTTTATTGTTAATAATAGTCTTCAAACGCATCAACCAAAATAAGACGATTATCCCAAAAATAAATATAGAAAATATAATAAGCCCAACATCAGACATGGGATTATCTCCAAATTTTTCATCAAGAATAAATTGCTTGTAAATACCAAAAATTGGAATGTTCCCAAGTCCTATCATTATAAGCCAAAGCCACCATTGAGAAAATTTCTGTTCTTCTTTAAAAAAAATATTCATTAAATATTCTATTTAGCTAAACCATATTTATCAAACAAATAAACCAAACTTGCCATAGTTGCAGCACCAAGTTCTAATTCACGTTTATTAACAGCATCAAAAGTATCGTTCGCTGCATGATGATAATCGAAATAGCGTTGCGAATCTGGACGCAAACCAGCTAAAACATTTGTATCACTCTTTAATGGTCCAACATCTGCTCCACTATATCCTTTTTCGAAATAATGAATTAAATATGGTTTAAAAAGTTCTTGCCATTTCAACACTTGATTGAGATTTGCATCGCTACAATCGAAACTAAAACCACGAGGTGTAAATCCTCCTGAATCACTTTCTAAAGAAAATATATGATTCTCTCCATTTAGTTTAGCTACTTCTGCATATTTTTTCGCACCTCGAAGTCCGTTTTCTTCATTCATAAACAACACGACTCGAATGCTCCGTTTGGGTTTAATACCACTTTCTTTTAGCAAACGTAATACTTCTATGGATTGCACAACTCCTGCTCCATCGTCATGCGATCCATCTCCTAAATCCCATGAATCTAGATGTCCACCAACAACAATATATTCTTTTGGAAACTGACTTCCAGTAATTTCACCTATTACATTATAAGATTGCACATCTTTTAATTGCTGACATGTTTGACTAAAATAAAACCTCAAATCCTTATTTAATGCTAGCATACTACTTAACTCATTAGCATGATTGGTACTTATAGCAGCAGAAGGAATTCTCTCAGACAATGGCAAATCTCCATAAGTCATGCTTCCAGTATGAGGAAAATTATCTTGGCGTAAATTTAAAGAACGAACTAGAACACCAACTGCTCCAAACTTTACTGCCTCGTAAGCCCCTGCATATCTTTGATTTGAACATCCACCATAAGCTTCAAATGTATTTATTAAATCTACTTGCATTGGACGATTAAAAAAGACGATTTTCCCTTCAATATTTTCTTTCCCTAGAGTTTCAAGTTCTTCAAAACTTTTAACCTCAACCACTTGAGCTTTTAAGCCTCCAAAAGGCGTTGCAATAGAACCACCAAGAGCACAAATATTTACGGTTTTAGTAACACCAGGAGCTGTTTCTATAAATGCAAATTCTGGAGCACCACGAACCCATTTTGGCACCATAACTGGTTGTAACCAAACTTTATCTAGCCCTAAACTCTCTAGTTCCTCTTTGGTGTACGCAACTGCTTTTTCAGCATTCAATGAACCTGATAATCTGCCACCAATTTGATTAGACAAATGGTCTAACCATTGGTAACTCTGTCCATTTGTAAGTGAGGTTTTATAAATAGTTTTTAAAACGTCTGCATCTGTTTGTGCAGTCGTGTTTAAAACAAAAAATAAACTAAATAATAAGATGGTAAATCGCATGAATAAGGTTTTAAAAAATAAAGATACTATTAATACAAAAATCAAATTGTTAATGAGTTGATAAAAAAGTGCTTAAAACAATTATTCGTTTTCTAGTTGCTTTTTATAAAGCTCCAGATTTTCTTTTACATCATCATCTAATTCAGGTTCTTTAATATCTGTATATTGCTTTAAGGTTTCGTGTATAATTTCTGCTACCAGATATCTAGCTGTTGGTTTATGGTCTGCTGGAATGGCAAACCAAGGTGCGTGAGGCTTCGATGTTCTATTAATGGCATCTTGGTAACAAGCCTGATATTCGTCCCAAAGTTTTCTCTCTTTTAAATCTCCAGGTGAAAACTTCCAGTTTTTATTTGCTTTTTCTAAGCGACGAAGCAATCGGTTTTTTTGTTCCTCTTTAGAAAGGTGTAAATAGAATTTAAAGATGATGGTTCCGTTTTCAGCTATGTGTTTTTCAAAGGCATTAATTTGATCAAAACGTTTCTCCCAAAAAGCCTCATTAACATCTTCCAGAGAATTGACATCAGGTAAATTTTCACCTAAAATATATTCTGGATGCACACGAGTTACTAGAACATTTTCGTAATGCGTTCTATTAAAAACACCTACTTTTCCACGAGCTGGAAGTGCAATATAATGTCTCCATAAATAATCGTGTTTTAACTCCAAAGGTGTAGGAACTTTAAAACTATGCACAACCACTCCTCTAGCATTTAAATCTTTAAAAACTTCGCGAATTAAACTGTCCTTCCCTGCAGTATCCATACCTTGTAAACACACTAAAGCTGCATATTTCCCATGTGCATACATGGTATCCTGTAATTTTGCCAGTTTAATTCTTGTATCCTCAAGTTCTCGTTCAATTTCTTTTCTTTTGGCATCTAAATTATAAGTAGTACTTATATTTTTTAACTGAATGTTTTGAGTTACTCTAAACGTACTTGAATCTATTTTCTTCAATTCTAAATGTATTTATTAATTCTGTTTTTAAAGATATCAATATTTTCTGTATTACTATTAATTGTTTCTATAAGTAAAACTCATTTCATACTTTTTAAATGCATTAATTCGTGTCATACAAATAATTATATGAAACGAACAGTTATAATTCAAGGAAGTTCTAGAAGCAAAGGAGACACTAGCTTAATTGTAAATTATTTAGCAGACAAATATCAAATTGATGTAATTGATTTGAACACAAAAACTATTGGTCAATACGATTATGAATATAAGAATGCCAATGATGATTTTATGGAAACCATAACGGAAGTTATAGAAAACTATAACACCATTATATTTGCAACTCCAGTCTATTGGTATGCAATGAGCGGTATTATGAAAGCCTTTTTTGATAGAATATCTGATGTAATTAGAAGCCACAAAGATTTAGGAAAACAATTACGAGGGAAACAAATGGCCATGATAAGCACGAGTAATAGTGATGATTTAGTAAAAGGTTTTAATATGCCTTTTGAAGCATCTGCAAATTATTTAGGCATGAATTATTTAGGAGATACACATACTTGGGTTGAAAACAACCATATTCCTGAAATTGTAAAAACTAAAATTGATAATTTTTCTAGTCTTTTAGTTCCTTAGTAATTAGTTTTTGGATTTCAATATTATCTTTAAGTAAATCCTGAAGCATCCCTAGCGTGGTTTCTTCAGAAGCTTTTTTCCATTCATGCATCGCTTCCATTATTATAAAAAGTTTAGGGTAATCATGCTCTGGTTTTAAAAATTTTGAAAGTTCTGGCTGATTACTAAGTCGTTCTTAAAGTGTCGTACTACTTGTTAATAATGTTGCTTCTTGCAAAGTAAAAGTTTTATTTTTATCATTTACTAGCAAATAACTTGACATCGTTTTCGTTCAC
>JGI24025J20009_10000671_pt1 | contig 26448 bp, 26 predicted proteins | sample Cruoilmetagenom3_FD_20009 | JGI IMG/M metagenome (IMG submission 20009) | reverse complement strand
GGCATGCCGTCAAAAGTCAGCTCGCCATCATGTTCGAAGACCGCTTTCCCATGGTGTAACAAAAGGCGCCAGGGCACAAAATTCCGCACAGTCTCGCTGAAACAGGCTCTGATCCAGCGTATCGGGTCCGATTCAGAGCAGACCTAACCAAACATCAGAAGCCCTAGGGACGACAAGACGACCATCACTGTGACGAATATCGCATTCCAGCGCATTCCGATTTCTACCGGGTCGTGGCCGATGATCCGCCCGCTGATCCGCACCGCCGCCGAATAGGGCGAAAAATTCACAATTACCGCCCAAGCTGACACGGCCATGATCGCCACGGATAGCGGTTCAATCTGCAACCCTTGCAGCCTTGGCAGAACCTCGACCGACAAGGTGATCGAAATGATGGGGTTGATCCCGATGGCCGAGCAGATGGTGACCGCCCAAAAGCTAAGGACCAGTACCCAGCCTTCATGCAGGCCCATGCCGGTGATCACCGCGCCAAGCGCTTGCGTATCGACAAGCGGCACGACCATGATGCCCAAAAAGCCGCTACACGCGAAAATGGCAATTTCGCTGCGCATTGTGGGAAGTGCGGGCAATGTCACGCGCCAAAGTGCTTTTCCCACGTGTTTGAGCCTGTTTTGCTGCCCTTTAGCCTGAACGAAAATCCAGACAGAGGCCATGACAGGCAAAGCCATCAACAGGGCGCGGATCATCGAAACACCCAGCAATTCGGCCAGAACGAAAGCGCAGGCCGGGATCAGAACCACAAGCCCTACCAAGGGCAGCAGAACGACAAGCGGCGCGCCTTGCGTTGCGTTTGCCGGAGCGGGACGCGGATAGGTCAGCCGGTCGACCACCCATCCAATCGTCAGGTACCCAACCGTCATTGGTATCCCCACTGGAAGCATGTCGAAGTAACTGATTTGCGGAAGTGACGACAGGATGATCGCCAGTGTCACGGTGATTGGTGACCACATCGGGATCGAACAAAATCCCCGCATCATCGCCAATGTCATACGCTGCAAGCGAATTTCCGAAACGCGCTCCTCGGTCCGGTGACGTTGTGCATCGACCCCTTCGCGGATCATCGTGCCAAGAAGGCTGATGGTGCCCAGATTCAGCAGCACACCGAACAGCGCGCCGCCAATGGTCAGTACGGTGTAGCGCCGACCAGGTGGTTGGTTCACCACGGCCTCGCCACAACGGCGGATCAGGGGTGAAGAACGGGCCGCGCTTTGCAGGAAACTCAGCGATGTGACGAAGAACGCCATGAAAACCGCACGGTCCATCGCATCGGCCAAAACCTGTATCTGCAACCCGTGCCGCCACCCCAGAAGCACCGGAAAAAACAGGGACAAACCCACCAGAATTCGCGCCACGCGGGCCAGTGATCCCCATTCGAACGCAAAGAAAGCAAGAACCGCCCCAGCCCCCAACGCGGTGGGCAAAAGACCGGGCGCGAAGATCGTCCAGATCGCGGCGATCATGTTGAGCAATAGCAAAAGGCTTGAGGGGCTGTTCATCTGGGACTCGGGACTGCGTGAAAGGTCAGTCTATGCGGCTTGTTCGCATATGAACAGACTGCGCGGTGTTGGCTCATTGGCTTTGTGTGCCGCATTGGCTAATGTAGCGCCAGATTTACCCCTGCCGGAACAGGACTGCATGAACGCGAATAAAGACACAGATATCGACGTGCGCGCCAGCGCCGCCCGCGTGCTGCGCACCGAGGCAGAGGCGCTGGAACAGCTGGCCGGCAACCTGCCCGTGGATTTCGAGCCCGTGGTCGAAATGATCCTGGCCTCCAAGGGGCGGGTGATCGTGTCCGGCATGGGCAAGTCGGGCCATGTGGGGCACAAGATCTCGGCCACTTTGGCTTCGACCGGAACGCCATCGATGTTCGTGCATCCGGCCGAGGCGAGTCATGGCGACCTGGGTATGATTACGCCGCAGGACGTGTGCTTGCTGATCTCGAATTCCGGTGAAACATCCGAGCTGCGCGATATCGTGGCGCATACGCGGCGGTTCCAGATTCCGATGATCGGCATTTCGCGGCGCATGGAATCGACCCTGATGAAGGCTGCCGACTATCGCTTGCTATTGCCCGACGCACCCGAGGCCTGCGCGATCGGCATGGCGCCGACCACCTCGACCACGCTGACGCTGGCCTTGGGTGACGCGCTGGCCGTGGCCTTGATGGAGCGGCGCGGCTTTCAACCCGAGCATTTTGCCACTTTCCACCCCGGCGGCAAGCTGGGTGCGCAGATGGCCACCGTGGCGCAGTTGATGCACGGTTCTGGCAGCGTTCCCGCAGTCCCGGCCAATGCCCCGATGACCGACGCCTTGATTGAGATGAGCGCCAAGGGTTTCGGCATGACTGCCGTGGTGGAAAACGGCAAATTGACTGGAATAGTCACTGATGGTGACTTGCGGCGGCATCTGGACAAGCTGAACGACGCGACTGCGGGCGAGGTGGCGACACGAAACCCGATCACCATCGGTGCGCAGGAGTTGGCCGCGTCGGCGCTGGCGATTCTGAACGAGAAAAAGATCAACGTGCTTGTCGTGGTGGATGATGAAAACCGCCCGCTTGGCATTCTGCATATCCATGACCTGCTGCGCGCCGGCGTGGCTTGAGAGGCTCTCATGACCCAGAAAATTGTTAAAATTGGCGATATCGAGGTGGGCGGCAAGAACCCCATTTTCCTGATCACCGGACCTTGCCAGCTTGAAAACCTGGACCATGCCCGCATGATGGCCGAAAAAATCGCCGAAGCCTGCGCCCCAACAGGCACGCGCTTCGTGTTCAAGGCCAGTTATGACAAAGCGAACCGGTCATCCTTAAGCGCGATACGCGGGCTTGGCATGGAAAAGGGACTGGAGGTTCTGGCCGCCATCAAGCGTGAGTTCGGCTGCCCCGTGCTGACCGATGTCCACGAGGCGCATCACTGTGCCCCCGCGGCCGAAGTGTGCGATATCCTGCAAATTCCCGCGTTTTTGTGCCGTCAGACCGATCTTTTGCTGGCCGCAGGCACGACCGGTGCGGCGATTAACATCAAAAAGGGGCAGTTCCTTGCGCCTTGGGATATGGAGCATGTGGCCTCCAAGGTTGAAAGCACCGGCAACGAACGGATTATGCTGTGCGAGCGTGGCACGTCTTTTGGCTATAACACGCTGGTCACGGATTTCCGCGGCTTGCCAACGATGGCCGCGACGGGCTGGCCGGTGATCTTCGATGCGACTCATTCGGTGCAGCAGCCAGGTGGGCAAGGCACGTCTTCTGGTGGCCAGCGCGAATTCGCGCCGGTGCTGGCGCGGGCGGCCTGTTCGGTTGGGGTGTCGGGCTTGTTTATTGAAACGCACCAGGATCCCGACACCGCGCCCAGCGACGGCCCGAACATGATTCCGGTCGATCAGATGGGCGCATTGATCGCCGACCTGCGGGCTTTCGATGCGCTTTATAAAGAGCGCATTGCCTGAGTTTTTTCGCCAGATTAGAGACAAAAAACGCCCCGCGCCAGATGGCCGGGGCGTTTTGCGTTTCGACTGTTATCTGAAAGGATCAGCCCTTCATGCTGTCCCAGAAGCCCTTGACGGACTTGAAGAAGGACGAGCTTTCAGGGTTGTTGTCCTCGGACAGGTCCTCAAACTCGCGCAGCAGTTCCTTTTGACGGCTGGTCAGGTTCACCGGCGTTTCGACTGCCAATTCGATGAACATATCGCCCGAGCCACCCCCGCGCAGGGCAGGCATGCCCTTGCCACGTAGACGCATCTGGCGACCGGACTGGCTACCCGATGGAATCTTCACACGGGAACGGCCACCGTCGATCGTCGGCACCTCAATGTCACCACCAAGGGCGGCGGTGGTCATCGACACCGGTACACGGCAAAAAAGGTTGGTCCCGTCGCGCTCAAAGATGTCGTGCGTCTCTACTTCGATGAAGATGTAAAGATCGCCAGACGGACCGCCGCGCATACCGGCCTCACCTTCGCCCGACAGGCGGATGCGGGTGCCTGTTTCCACCCCGGCAGGGATGTTCACTGACAAGGAGCGGTCTTTTTGCACACGGCCCTGACCACCGCAGGATTTGCACGGATTCTGAATGATCTGGCCCATGCCGGAACAAGTCGGACAAGTCCGTTCAACCGTGAAAAAACCTTGCTGCGCGCGCACCTTCCCCATGCCCGAACAGGTCGGGCAGGGGGTCGGTTCGGCACCGCCTTCGGCACCGGATCCATCGCAGGAATCGCATGGCACAGATGTCGGCACATTGATCGTTTTTTGCAGGCCGGAATAGGCGTCTTCCAGAGTAACGCGCAGATTATAGCGCAGGTCGGCCCCGCGCGCTGCGCGCGAACGACCGCCGCCACCGGCACCGCGCCCGCCCATGAAATCGCCAAACAGATCGTCGAACACATCGGAGAAGGCCGAGGCGAAATCGCCCTGACCGGGATGACCGCCGAAACCGCCACCGGGCCGTCCGCCGCCACCCATGCCACCTTCGAATGCGGCGTGACCGTAACGGTCATATGCCGCCTTCTTGTCGGCGTCTTTCAGCACTTCATAGGCCTCATTGGCCTCTTTGAACTTGGCTTCGGCGTCGGGGTTGTCGGCGTTGCGATCCGGATGCAGCTCTTTCGCCTTGGTGCGATAGGCTTTCTTGATCTCATCCGCACTGGCACCTTTCGCGATGCCCAGCACGTCGTAATAGTCACGTTTCGACATTGGGTTCCCCCTTTTCAGGAACGGTTAGGGCCGGCCCGGCAGGACCGGCCCCAGAGGTTCCGCGTGTGAGGATTACGAACGCTTGTCGTCGTCGAGGTCTTCGAAGTCGGCATCGACGATGTCGTCATCCGGGCCGTCTGCCGAATCCATGGTAGGCTCGTCGACCGAAGGTTCGCCTTCGCTCTCATCCATGCTGGCCTTGTAGATCGCTTCGCCCAGCTTCATGGACGCTTCGGTCACGTTCTGGATGCCGGCCTTGATCTTGCCTGCATCCTCAGTTTCCAGCTCGTCCTTGAGCGCGGCAATCGCCAGTTCGATGGCTTCGACCGTGGTCGGGTCAACCTTGTCGCCATGCTCTTCCAGCGATTTCTCGGTGGAATGGATCAGGCTTTCCGCTTGGTTCTGGGCTTCGACCAGTTCCTTGCGGGCCTTGTCCGCATCTGCGTTTTCTTCGGCGTCCCTGACCATTTGTTCGATGTCTGCATCGGACAGACCGCCCGAAGCCTGGATCGTGATCTGCTGCTCTTTGCCGGTGCCCTTGTCCTTTGCGCCCACTGACACAATGCCGTTGGCGTCGATGTCAAAGGTCACTTCGATCTGGGGCATGCCGCGCGGGGCAGGCGGGATGTTTTCAAGGTTGAATTGGCCAAGGATCTTGTTGTCCGCCGCCATTTCACGTTCGCCTTGGAACACGCGGATGGTGACGGCCGACTGGTTGTCCTCGGCGGTCGAGAAGACCTGGGATTTCTTGGTCGGGATCGTAGTGTTCCGGTCGATCAGGCGCGTGAACACGCCGCCAAGGGTTTCGATCCCCAGCGACAGCGGGGTCACGTCCAGCAGAACCACGTCTTTCACGTCGCCTTGCAGAACGCCGGCCTGAATGGCAGCGCCCATGGCGACCACTTCATCAGGGTTCACACCCTTGTGGGGTTCCTTGCCGAAGAACTTGGTCACCTCTTCGATGACTTTGGGCATACGGGTCATGCCGCCGACCAGAACAACCTCGTCGATGTCGCTGGTGTTCAGGCCCGCGTCTTTCAGCGCGGCTTGGCACGGCTTGATCGACGCCTTGATCAGGTCGCCTACAAGGCTTTCCAGCTTGGCGCGGGTCAGTTTCATGACCATGTGCAGCGGCTGGCCGGTCGCGCTGTCCATAGAGATGAACGGCTGGTTGATTTCGGTCTGCGAGGAGGAGGACAGTTCGATCTTGGCCTTCTCTGCCGCCTCTTTCAGGCGTTGTAGGGCCATCTTGTCCATGGTCAGGTCAACGCCGTGTTCTTTTTTGAACTGGTCCGCCAGATAGTTGACGATGCGCATGTCAAAGTCTTCGCCACCTAGGAAGGTGTCGCCGTTTGTCGATTTCACTTCGAACAGGCCGTCGTCGATTTCCAGAATGGTTACGTCGAAGGTGCCGCCGCCAAGGTCATAGACCGCGATGGTGTGGCTTTCTTCCTTGTCCAGACCATAGGCCAGTGCGGCCGCGGTCGGTTCGTTGATGATACGCAGCACTTCCAGGCCGGCAATCTTACCCGCGTCCTTGGTGGCCTGACGCTGTGCGTCATTGAAGTATGCGGGCACGGTGATGACGGCCTGCGTCACGTCTTCGCCAAGATAGCTTTCGGCGGTTTCTTTCATCTTGCCTAGGATAAAGGCAGAGATTTGCGAGGGCGAATACTTGTCGCCGCCGGCTTCGACCCATGCATCACCGTTGCCGCCATCGACAACAGCGAAGGGCAGGTTTTTCTTGTCTTTGGCTAGGTGCGCGTCATCCGCGCGGCGACCGATCAGGCGCTTGACGCCGAAGATGGTGTTGTTGGGGTTGGTCACAGCCTGACGTTTGGCGGGCTGGCCGACAAGGCGTTCGTTATCCGTGAAGGCGACGATCGACGGCGTGGTGCGCGCACCTTCCGAATTTTCGATCACGCGGGGTTGCGAGCCATCCATGATGGCAACGCAGGAGTTGGTGGTTCCGAGGTCAATACCGATGACTTTGGCCATATTTCGATCCCTTTCAATTCAAGGCGATGTCCCGAGACGAAGACCCGTTACGGCATCTTGCCCCGATCCTGTTTAGTGCTGCCCGATCACGCCGGATTGCGAGCCCGTTCAGCACGTATCGGAGCGTATATAAGGAGCACAATTTGACCCTGCAAGCATTGCAACCCCTTCGATTTCGCGAATTTGCGCTATTTTGTTGAAGGAGTTGTTTAGAGGAGCCGAAAAATCATGGTCCAGGCATTGGAAATTCGCGGTTTTCGCATTTTTCAGGGGTTGTTGGAGCAGCCCGAACAAGAGGCGCTGGTCAAGGATCTGCGCGCGGTCAGCAGCGCCGCGCCGATGTTTTCGCCGCTGACCGGCTTTGGAAAACCGATGAGTGTGCGCATGACCTCGGCCGGGCGCTATGGCTGGTATTCGGATCGCAAGGGATACCGGTATGAACCGCGCCACCCGCAGGGCACCGACTGGCCGCCCGTGCCGGGCCACGTGACCGAATTATGGCGCGCGCTGGTGTCCGAAACACGCCTGCCCGATTGCTGCCTAGTCAATTTCTACGGCGAGGGCGCGCGCATGGGCATGCATCAAGACAACGACGAGGCTGATTTTTCATGGCCCGTTCTGTCTGTCTCACTGGGCGACGAAGGGCTGTTTCGCATGGGCAATGACACCCGCGGCGGCAAGACAGAATCAATCTGGCTGAAATCCGGTGACGTGGTCGTGATGGGCGGCGAGGCGCGGCTGAAATACCACGGCGTTGACCGAATCCGCTTTGGTTCGTCCACCTTGCTGCCAAGGGGCGGGCGCATCAACCTGACCTGCCGGGTGGTGGATTAGCGCCGCGCACTCCATGACAGCGACGCATGTCGGCGGGTGTAAAACTCGCCCATCAACCCAAGCATCAGCAGCACCACACCCACCCAGATCGCGTAGGGTAGCGAGGAATAATGCGGCTCGTAATTGATAAAGACATGGCCGCGCGACTGGTCGATGCAGTGGAACAACGGGTTCCAGTCGAACATCGCCAGCATGTAACCGGGCAGGGTATTGGCCACGAACATCTTGCCCGAGGCGATCATGTTGGCCCGCTGATACACCGTCGAAAAGATCCCGACCGCCGTGGGAAACCACGGCTTGATGGCCAGCAAAAGCACCCCAAGCGACAGGCCGGTAAACCACGCGACCAGCAAGCAGCCAAAGGCCGCAATCGGATCGTAAATCGTAAAGGACTGCACCAGCACGTCATAGCCGAACAGGATCACGAACAGTGACAGCACCTGGATATAAAGCGTGCCCAAGGCCGCCGACAGGATCGAGATGATCGTGTTCATCGGCGCGTGCTGCATCATCGGGCTGGCCGGCCCTTCGGACCCGACAACCGCGCCCAATGTCTTGGAATGGGTCATGTAAAGGAAGATCCCCGACATGATATACAGCAGGAAATCACCGCGCAGCGCCGATGACCGCAGCCCCAGAATGCTGAACATAACATAGAACGCCAGCACGAAGATCGCGACCTGAAGCATGTTCATCAGGATCGACATCAGCGCGTTGTTATGGGTCTTGCGCACGCTGCGCACGATCGAGTGATACACAAGTTCGGCGATGGTCAAGGCCGATTGAAAGCCCGAATCTGGTCTTCTGCGCTGTTGAAACATGGCCTCACTGCCTCGCCTATCCGGCGAATGTATAGGGGAAAACTTGCCGTTCTCTTGACGCGGTATCATAAGGGTGGCGCATTCTCATTACAACAAATCCGCGCGTGTGCGGGCCGGGAGAGACGATTTGGATTACGCGAGACTGACCGAGGTGATGCGCAAGCTGGCGCTGGAAGCAGGCGACAAGATCATGGAGATTTTCAACGCCGATGATTTCGACGTGAAGGTAAAGTCCGATGACAGCCCGGTGACCGCCGCCGACGAGGCCGCCGATGCGTTGATTTCCGCAGGTCTGCGCGCCGCTTTTCCCGATGTTTTGCTGGTGACAGAAGAGCAAGCAGCGACCCATACCGAACACTCCGACACCTTCCTGATCGTTGATCCGCTGGACGGCACCAAGGAATTCATCAACCGCCGCGGCGATTTCACCGTGAACATCGCATATGTCGAAAACGGCGTGCCGACGCGCGGTGTGGTCTATGCTCCCGCCAAGGAGCGCATGTTCTATACGCTGGCTGACGGATCGTCGGTCGAGGAAATGGGCCCCTTCACCAAGGAAGCTGCTGGGACTTGCAAGCCGATCCGCGTGTCCGATGCCGACAATTCGGCGCTGCTGGTCGTCGCATCGAAATCACACCGCGATCAGGCGACTGACGATTACATCAACAAATATGCTGTGAAAGACTCTAAATCCGCGGGTTCGAGCCTGAAGTTCTGCCTGGTAGCAACGGGCGAGGCCGACATCTACCCCCGTGTAGGTCGCACGATGGAATGGGACACCGCAGCCGGTCACGCGGTGCTGCACGGCGCAGGCGGCAAGGTCGTGCGCTTCGACGATCATTCGGCGTTGGTTTATGGAAAAGAAGGCTATGCCAACCCGTTCTTCATCGCCTACGCGCCCTCGGTCGAACTGAAAGAGGCGTGATGAAAACCCTGATCGTCATCCCGGCGCGCTACGCGTCTACCCGCTACCCCGGAAAGCCGCTGGTCGAACTGACCGGTGCAAATGGCGTGAAAAAGAGCCTGATCCAGCGTTCATGGGAGGCGGCGAAGGCCGTAAGAGGCATCGACCGCGTGGTCGTCGCGACGGATGACGACCGGATCAAACTGGCGGCCGAAGGTTTCGGGGCAGAGGTCGTCATGACCTCCGAAGCCTGCGAGAACGGCACCGAACGCTGCGCCGAGGCGCATGAGAACCTGGGCGGCGGTTACGACGTGATCGTCAACCTGCAAGGCGACGCGCCGCTGACCCCCGCCTGGTTCGTCGAAGAGCTGGTCGCCGCGCTGGAACAGGATGAAAGCGCGGATATGGCCACCCCGGTACTGCGTTGCGACGGGCGTGCGCTGAACGGGTTTCTAGCTGATCGCATGGCGGGCCGCGTGGGCGGGACAACAGCCGTTTTCGGGCGGAACAGTCACGCAATGTACTTTTCCAAAGAGGTAATCCCCTTCACCTCGAAAACCTATGCCGATGATGATGAAACCCCCGTGTTCCACCATGTCGGGGCCTATGCCTATCGGCCCGCTGCCTTGGCGGCCTATCCCGGTTGGTCCGCTGGCCCTCTGGAAGGTCTGGAGGGGCTCGAACAGCTCCGTTTCCTTGAAAACAGCCATTCTATCCGCTGCGTCGAGGTCGAAGCTAAAGGCCGCCAGTTCTGGGAGTTGAACAACCCCGAGGACGTGGAACGGATCAACGCCATGATGGCCGAGATGGGAATGGAATGACGCAAGGCCCGCCGGTCAGCGTCATCATTGTCAGCCGGGAACGCCCCGAAGCCCTGAAATTGTGTCTGACCGGCGTCGCCCGCCTGGCATATACGCCGCCCTACGAGGTGATCGTGGTTGCCGATGCCGTCGGGATCGCAGCGGCGCAGTCATTTCCTTTTGCAAATGGCCTTAAACTCGTGCCGTTCGATGCGGCCAATATCTCGGCCGCGCGCAATCTGGGGGTCAACCATGCGGGCGGCATCATCGTGGCCTTCATCGACGATGATGCCGTGCCCGAACCGCTTTGGTTGCATCACCTGACCGCGCCCTTCGCCAATCCCTATATTGCCGCGACGGGCGGCTATGTTCGGGGGCGCAACGGGATCAGCTATCAATGGAAAGCGCGTGCGGTAAACGCGCTGGGGGAAACGCGCGAATTGTCTCTAACCAGCCCGAATTCGCCCGATTTGACCGAGGGAGAGGCGATCAAGCTGGAAGGAACGAACATGGCCTTCCGCCGTGATGTTTTGGCCCGTATAGGCGGGTTCGATCCGGTTTTCCGTTTTTACAAAGATGAAACCGATCTGTGCATGCGCCTTGCTCAAGAGGGGCATCAGACCAGATTGACCCCGCTGGCAGAGGTTCATCACGCCTATGCGCCGTCTGCCCGGCGCAAGGCCAATCGCGCGGTGCGCGATCTTACTGAAATTGGCGCGTCTTCGACCCTGTTCCTGCGCAAACATGCGCCCAAGGCGGATTGGTCCGCTCGTCAAGCTGCCCTGCGGCAAGAGCAGCAGTATCGGCTTTGCGCGCAACGCAAAGACCGCCTTATTAAAGCCGGCGACATGCCGCGCCTGATGCAGACCTATGATGACGGTTGCACCGATGGCGAGCACCGACCGTTAAAACCTCTGTCGCCGCTTGGCCCTCCCGCTAAATTCAGACCCTTTTTCAGTCTGAGTACGGGTGAACACCACGTTTTGTCCGGGCGCATCTGGTCTGCCCGACGCTTGAAACGTCGCGCGGCAAAGCTGGCCGCAGAGGGGCATACCGTTTCGCTATACATCTTCACCCATACGGCGCTGTTCCACACGGTCCGATTTCAGCCGCAAGGCTATTGGAAGCAGCGCGGGGGTCTGTTTGGCCGGTCCGATCGAAGCCAGCCTATGTTTCGTCTGACACATCTGCGCGCGCGCACCGCAGCCGAGGTTGCGCGAACCAGCGCGCAACGGGGCGCAACTTTCCAAAAACCCTGAAACCGAGTAGAATGCGCAACAATTCGGCGCTGCGATGGGTTTCTCATCGGTTTTGTCATGGTTTCGCAGGAAAACGGGTGTAGCTTGCGGCCAAACCGGCAAATTATGAACCGGAACAATCAAAGGACGAGGCAATGCGTAAAAAAGTAACGAAAGCAGTTTTTCCGGTCGCAGGGATGGGGACGCGTTTCCTGCCTGCAACCAAGTCCGTGCCCAAGGAAATCATGACCCTCGTGGATCGGCCTTTGATCCAATACGCGATTGACGAGGCGCGCGCCGCCGGCATCAAGGAATTCATCTTCGTCACCTCGCGCGGCAAGGGCGCGCTTGAGGATTACTTCGATCATGCCCCCACGCTAGAGGCAGAGCTTCGCAAAAAGGGCAAGGACGAACTACTGAACATCGTCAAGAACACCAATATGGAATCTGGTGCCATCGCCTATATCCGCCAGCACAAGGCGCTGGGCCTTGGCCACGCGGTCTGGTGCGCCAAACGTCTGATCGGGAACGAACCCTTTGCCGTGATCCTGCCCGATGACGTGATCGCTGCCGAAAAACCCTGCCTGCAGCAGATGGTAGAAGCCTTCGAGGAAACTCAGGGCAATATCGTGGCCGCCATGGAAGTGCCCGAGGACAAGGCGAGCGCCTACGGTATTCTTGATGTCAAAGAGGACATGGGCAACATGGTTTCGGTCAAGGGCATGGTTGAAAAACCCGCCAAGGACGAGGCACCGTCGAACCTTGCCGTGATCGGTCGTTACATCCTGACGCCGAAGGTTCTGCAAAACCTGAACAAGATGAAATCCGGCGCGGGAGGCGAGATCCAGCTTACCGATGCCATCGCGCATGAAATCACCGAAGGTCGCGATGTATTTGGTTATCGTTTCAAGGGAACACGCTTCGATTGTGGCTCTAAAGCAGGGTTTTTGCAGGCCACCGTTTCCTTTGCCCTGTCGCGACCCGATCTGAAGGATGAGCTTTCGCGCTACCTGCATGAAGTGGTCGCGCTGGAAAAGGCCGCCGAATAAGCGCCGGAGGGGCAAGTGAAGAACGTATTGGTAACGGGCGGCGCGGGCTACATCGGCTCGCACGCCTGCAAGGCGCTGAAAAAGGCGGGCTATACCCCCGTGACATTCGACAACCTTGTGACTGGCTGGGAAGATGCCGTCAAATTCGGCCCTTTCGAAAAGGGTGATCTGTTGGACCGTGAGCGTTTGGACGAGGTGTTCGCCAAGTATAAGCCCATCGCCGTAATGCATTTCGCCGCCCTTAGCCAAGTTGGCGAGAGCATGGCGAAACCGGGCATGTATTGGCACAACAACGTCGGCGGGTCGCTGTCGTTGATCGAAGCGGCCGTGGATGCGAGGGTGAAGAATTTCGTATTTTCATCGACTTGCGCGACTTATGGTGATCAAGATAACGTGGTGCTGGATGAAAATTCCGACCAGTATCCGATCAATGCCTACGGGGCCAGCAAGCGCGCGATTGAGGACATCCTGCGCGATTTCGGGGCGGCCTATGGGCTGAATTCGGTGATCTTCCGTTATTTCAACGTGGCCGGCGGCGATCCCGAGGCAGAGGTGGGCGAATTCCACCAGCCCGAAACGCACCTGATTCCACTGATGTTGGATGCAATCGACGGCAAGCGTGAAGCGCTGACGATTTTCGGCACGGATTGGGACACGCCGGATGGCACCTGTATTCGCGATTATGTCCACGTCTGCGACCTGGTCGACGCGCATGTTCTGGGTCTGAAATGGCTAGAGGATGACAAGGGCAGCCGCGTGTTCAACTTGGGCACTGGCAGCGGATTTTCCGTGCGCGAGGTGATTGACCATTCCCGCGCTGTGACCAATCGCGAAGTGCCATTCGAGGAAGGCCCCCGCCGTCCGGGGGATTGTACGAAACTCGTTTCCGGATCGATCCGCGCGGTCGAAGAGTTGGGGTGGAAGCTCACCCGCTCGACGCTGGAAACCATGATCGCCGATGCATGGCGCTGGCACCAAACTGGCCATTACGACAAATAATCCGCCCCCTGCGCGGCTGCTTGACCTGACGCGGATCGCGCGCCGGGCAGGGCGGGTTCCGACCGGCGTGGACCGGGTCGAGATCGCCTATGCAAAGGCACTTTTGGCCGAACCAGTGCCTGTTTTTGGCTTAGTTCGGATATCCCTTGGCTATGTTTTGCTGAGCCGCGACGGGGTCGCTGCGCTAATGGATCGTGTCCTTGGGCGCCTGCCTTGGGGCGCGCCGGACCACTTGTCCCGCATCTCGCGCAAGCTGGATACGGGCGCGCAGGCGGTGGAAAGTGATCTTCGCCGTTTTGCATTGGCCCGCTGTTTGCCGCAGCGGTTGGGCAAGATGCTGGCGAAACACCTGCCCCAGAGCATATCATATATCAACACGGGCCATTCCAACCTGACCGACCGCGTGCTTTTCACGGTGAAACAGAACCTGAATGCGCGAATTTCAGTGTTGCTACACGATACCATCCCACTGGATTTCCCCCAGTTCCAGCGCCGCGGAACGCCTGAACAATTCAGGGCCATGCTGAAACGGGTAAGGGCCTATGCGGACTTGCTGATCTGTAATTCTGATCAGACCCGCCGCGACGTGCAGCGTCACATGTCCCAATGGGGGCCCGTTCCCCAAGCGATTGTCGCGCATCTGGGTGTTGATTTGCCTGAAACGGGCGCGCCGGTTTTCCCTGGAAGTTTTGACCATACCAGAGCCTATTTCACTACAATCGGCACGATTGAACCCCGCAAGAACCATACACTTTTGCTGGATGTCTGGGATCGCCTTGCCGCGCAGCTTGACCTGTCCGACATGCCGCAATTGCTGATCTGCGGGGCGCGGGGGTGGAACAATGACGCGCTGTTCCGCCGACTTGACGAATCCCCCATCGTGGGGCGGCACGTGTTCGAAATGTCGGGCCTGCCGGACGCCGCCGTGATGGGGTTGGTCAAAGAGTCCGCGGGGATGCTGTTCCCGTCCCTGACCGAGGGCTATGGATTGCCCCCGATAGAAAGTGCGGCTTTGGGCGTGCCAACATTGTGCAACTCCCTTGAAATCTATCAAGAAACCCTTGGTGACATTGCCGTTTACGCGGACGTGAATGATGTTTATCTTTGGGAAACAATAATAAGTAATATGGCAAGGGATAAAAGGGCAGGTTCGGCGTCGCGAAAAGGTGTCAAAGCCTTCTCTGCGCCGGGATGGGATGTACATTTCAACACGGTCTTAACGTACGTGTGATTGATTTGGCGCCTAGCCTACGGTCATTTGTCAGGGAAGAGGAAAACGGGTCTTGGGTGTCTGGCAATCATATCGCCTTAGGCTAAAGCGGCGCCGCTGGCGTATCCGTGCCTTCCGCAAACGGCGGGAGATGCGGGCGCTTGCCAGCCGCACATCGCGGATCAAGCCCGGTGATATCCTGCTGTTCTGCACCCTGCGAAACGAACATATCCGGCTTCCGTATTTCCTGAAATACTATCGCGAGATGGGGGTTAATCATTTCCTGTTCGTGGACAATGGCAGCACGGATGGGTCTGGCGACTATCTTGCCCAGCAGGAGGATTGCTCGGTCTGGCACACCGATGCCAGCTACAAGAAATCCCGCTTCGGTGTCGATTGGCTGAACTGGCTGCAGATGCGCTATGCCCACGGTCATTGGTGCCTGACGGTCGATCCCGATGAATTCCTGGTCTACCCGTTCTGCGACACGCGGCCCTTGCGCGCGCTGACGGATTGGCTTGATGCATCCTCGATCAAAAGTTTCGCGGCGATGTTGCTGGATATGTATCCCAAGGGCCGCATTGACGAGCAGCCATATCGCATGGGCCAGGACCCGATCGAGATTGCAAACTGGTTCGATGCGGGCAATTACGTGATCTCGAAAAACCACAATTTCGGAAATCTGTGGATTCAGGGCGGCCCGCGCGCGCGCGTCTTCTTTCCCGACAAACCGGCCAAGGCGCCAGCGCTGAATAAGATCCCACTGGTGAAATGGCACCGGTCCTATGTTTATGCCAGTTCGACCCATATGCTGCTGCCGCGGGGGCTGAACCTTGTGTACGATGAATGGGGTGGCGAGAAAGCCAGCGGCGTGCTGCTACATAGCAAGTTTCTGGACACATTCGCCGTCAAAGCGGCCGAGGAATTGACCCGAAACCAGCATTATTCGGCCTCGGTCGAATACAAGGCCTATGCCGCCAGCTTGCAGGACAATCCCGAACTTTGGTGCAAGTGGTCGGAAAAATACATCAACTGGCGACAGCTGGAGATTCTGGGCCTGATGTCCAAGGGGAACTGGGCGTGACCGTCGGGATCGTCATGCTGGTGCATACCGCACTTGGCCGCGCCGAACAGGTGGCGCGGCACTGGGCCGCTTCGGGTTGTCCGGTGGTGATCCATGTGGACAAATCCGTTCCGAAAAAGACCCACGACTCTTTTGTTGCCGCGCTTTCCGATCTGCCCGACGTAAAATTCTGTGCGCGCCACCGTTGCGAATGGGGCACATGGGGCATCGTCGCCGGGTCGCAGTCCGCGTCCGAGCTGATGCTGGAGAAGTTCCCGCAGGTGCGGCACGTCTATCTGGCCTCTGGCTCTTGCTTGCCGCTGCGCCCGGTGCAGGAATTGATCGACTACCTGACGGACCGCCCGCGCACCGATTTCATCGAAAGCGCGACCACGGCCGATGTGCCCTGGACGGTGGGCGGGCTGGATCGCGAACGGTTCACGTTGCGCTTTCCCTTCTCGTGGAAAAAGCGCCGCTACCTGTTTGATCGCTACGTGAATTTCCAGCGCAAGATCGGCTATCGTCGGCGCATTCCGCGTGGAATAGTGCCGCATATGGGCAGTCAGTGGTGGTGCCTGACGCGCCAGACGCTCAGCGCGATCCTGCAAGACCCGGAGAGGGAGACCTACGACCGCTATTTCCGCAAGGTCTGGATCCCTGATGAAAGCTATTTCCAGACACTGGCGCGACAGTATTCGACCAATATCGAAAGCCGCTCGCTGACGCTGAGCAAGTTCGATTTCCAAGGCAAGCCGCACATTTTCTACGATGACCACCTGCAACTTCTGCGCCGGTCAGATTGTTTCGTCGCGCGCAAGATCTGGCCCCATGCCGACCGCCTGTACCAGGTGTTCCTGACCGATGCCGCTGGCGCGATGAAGCGGACCGAACCCAACCCAGGCAAGATCGACCGCATTTTCGCCAAGGCGGTCGAACGGCGGACCCGTGGCCGCCCCGGTCTGTATATGCAATCGCGGTTTCCCAACTACGGCTGGGAAAATGGCATGACTTCGGGTCCGTATTCGGTGTTCCAAGGGTTTTCCGACCTGTTCGAGGATTTCGAGCCTTGGCTGGCCAAGGCCACCGGCGCGCGGGTGCATGGCCATCTGTTCGCGCCCAAGCGGGTGGAATTCGCCGGTGGCGAGGCGGTGATGAACGGCGCACTGTCAGACAGTGCCCCGATCCGCGATTACGTGCCCGCCGCCTTTCTGACCAACCTGGTCTGGTCCACGCGGGGCGAACGCCAGTGTTTCCAGATGGCCCCGCGCGATGCGCAGGACATCGCCCAGTTCATCGCCAAGGATCCGAACGCGCAAATTTCGGTCATCTCTGGTGCGTGGTCCGTGCCTTTGTTCAAATCGAACCGCAATTTTGCCGACATTCGCAAGGAAGCGGCCAAGCTGCAAAAGATCGAGAATGATTTTCTGGACATCATGCGGAGCCCCAACACCAAGGCTCGCGTGCGCATCTGGACCATGGCCGAGTTTATCGAGGCCCCGATGGAGCCGCTTCAGACCATCATCGACGAGATCGGCCACCGCGCCCTGCGCCGCCTGTCCGAGGTGCCGAAAATGGCTGATCTGACAGGCTTTGGCCAGTTCCTTCAGAACCTGAAAAACCAAGGGATGCATCCCTATCTGATGGGCGATTTCCCGGTGACGCGCGACACCGGGCAGCAGCCCGGCAATCCCCGAAAACCCTATCTGGTGAAGTAACTCATGTCCGACCGCTTTGACTATTTCATCGTTTTCGCCGAAATGCGGACAGGTTCGAATTTTCTGGAAACGAACATCAACGCCTTCCCCAGCTTGTCTTGCCTAGGTGAGGCGTTCAACCCGCATTTCATCGGCTACCCGAACAAGACCGATTGTCTGGGCGTCACCCAGGATATGCGCGAGGCGGACCCGCAGCGCCTGATCGACACAATCAAATCCACACCGGGTCTGAACGGGTTTCGCTATTTCCATGACCACGATCCGCGGGTTCTGGATATCGCCATGGCCGACCCGCGTTGCGCCAAGATCGTGCTGACCCGCAATCCGGTCGACAGCTATGTCAGTTGGAAGATCGCGCAGGCGACGGGGCAGTGGAAGCTGACCAACATAAAGCGTCGCAAGGGCGGGCAGGCGCAGTTCGACGCCGCTGAATTTTCCGACCATCTGGCCGCGTTGCAGGAATTCCAAGTCTATTTGCTGAACGCGCTGCAAGTCACCGGGCAGACGGCATTTTACGTCGCCTACGAGGATTTGCAGGATCTGGCCGTGATGAACGGGCTGGCGCGTTTCCTTGGGCAGGCAGAGGAGTTGGAGGCGCTGGACAAATCGCTAAAGGTCCAGAACCCGCAGCCCGTGTCCGAAAAGGTCGCGAATTTCGCGGAAACGCAGGCGGCGCTGGCACGGCTGGACAATTTCAACTTGTCGCGCACGCCGAATTTCGAACCGCGTCGCGGGGCTGCCGTGCCCAGCTATATCGCGGGGGCGGAAACGCCGCTGTTGTTCCTGCCTATCCGCTCTGGCCCCGAAGTGGTGGTCAAGCGCTGGCTGGCCGCGCTGGACGGGGTCGCGCCCGGTGAACTGCCATCGAAATTCAAGCAGGGGACGTTGAAGGATTGGAAGAAATCCAACCCCGGCCATCGCAGTTTCACCATGCTACGCCATCCGGTCGCGCGGGCGCATCACGTGTTTTGCCGCCGGATACTGAACACGGGCAAGGGATCGTTCAACGAGATCCGGCAAACCCTGCGCCGCCAGTTCAAGCTGCCCATTCCCCGGCGCGAGTCGGATGAAAGCTATGACCGCGCCGCGCATTACACCGCGTTTCTGGAATTCATCGGGTTTCTGAAACAGAACCTTGCGGGGCAAACTGGCATTCGCGTCGATGCGAACTGGGCATCGCAATCACAGATCATGCAAGGTTTCGCTGACCATGCCTTGCCCGACTTCATTCTGCGCGAGGAGGAGATGGGCGCATGGCTGCCGGGTATTGCCATGGCAATGGGCCGTGCCGCCGCGCCGGACATGGAAGATGAGGGTGCAGATAGCCCCTTTGCCCTGTCCGATATTTACGACGCAAAGATCGAGGGTGCTGTGCGCCAGGTCTACATGCGCGATTACATCGCTTTCGGTTTTGACGACTGGCGGATGCCGGAATGAAAAAAGGCGCCCGATATGGGTGCCCTTTTCAAAAATAGATGCGTCCCGATCAGGCGGCTTTGACAGCCTCGTCCGCTGTCAGAATCGCATACAGCGTCGCCGGATCGGTGTTGGCCCGCAGCTTGGCGCATAACGACGCCTCGCGCAGGCGGCGGGACACAAGCGCCAATGCTTTCAGATGTTCGACACCCGCATCTTCGGGGGCGAACAGCGAAAACACGATATCTACGGGCTGCCGATCCACGGCATCAAAATCGATCGGCTTTTCCAGCAGGATAAATGCGCCGACGACGCGGTCCAGTTCGGGCAGGCGCGCATGCGGCAGGGCCACGCCGTGACCCACCCCGGTCGGCCCAAGGCTTTCGCGTTCGAGCAAAGCCTCGACCGCGCGGGAGGGGTGCAGATTATAGGCCGAGTTGGCCACATCGCCCAGTTCGTGCAACAGACGCTTCTTGCTGGATGCCGCAGTAATAACCTTCACGGCCTCGGGCTTGAGGATCTTGGACAGTTCCATGATGTCTTCGTTTGCTCCAACCTCGGGGCGCTGTGGCCCTTTGGCTTATTTCGGGTCGATCCAACCGACGTTCCCATCGGCACGCCTATAGACCACGTTCAACCCTTGTTTGCCTTCGTTACGGAAGAACAGGAACTTCGCGCCGACCAGCTCCATCTGCATGACCGCTTCGCCAACAGACAGGGACGGGATAGGCGTCTCCATCTCGGCGATGATCATGGGTGCGAGCGTTTCGGGTTCTGATTCCCCTTCTTCCCCATCAGAGGCGAGGATATACGAGGCTGCGCCCATGAGTTCAACAGGTGAGGTGCGTTCCTTGTGATGGTCTTTCAGGCGACGCTTGTAACGGCGCAGCTGCTTTTCCATCTTTTCGCAGCACTGATCGAATGCGCTGTAGATTTCATGGGAATGGGCCTTGGCCTGCGCGGTCAGGCCTGTGGAAAGATGCACGGTGGCCTCACATACAAACTCGGCGGCCGATTTAGAAAAGATCACGTTGGCATCGGTCGGACGTTCGGCATATTTGCCCACGGCGTCCCCAAGTTCCTGCTTGACGTGGGTTTGCAGTGCATCGCCGATGTCGATCTGTTTTCCGGTGATTTGGTAGCGCATCTTGTCTCCTTTCGTGACAAACCCGCCCTAGGCGCGTGGCGCATTGCGCCCGTGCTTCTGTTTTAGGTGCGGATGCTGGGTAAAGACAGTTTCGCGGGTTGATCGCTGCCGGGCCTTGTCGCCAAGGCCTGTATGGTATGCGGAAGTTTCTCCACGACTGTCATAACTCTATTTGAGGCCAGACCGGGGGGGAATGTCAAATGAATCCGCTGCCAAGGTTGATACAAGATGACCGGCGCAGGGATCAGCCGATGCGGAAATCGGACCCAAGGTAGACGCGGCGCACGTTTTCGTTTTGCACGACCTCGTCCGGGGTGCCGGACATCAACACCTTGCCGTCATGCAGGATATAAGCGCGGTCCACGATTTCGAGGGTTTCACGCACGTTGTGGTCGGTGATCAGCACGCCGATGCCGCGCTTTTTAAGGTCGGCGACAAGATGGCGAATATCGCTCACGCTGATCGGGTCCACCCCTGCAAAGGGTTCATCCAGCAGCAGGTATTTCGGATCTCCGGCCAGACAGCGCGCAATTTCCACGCGGCGGCGTTCACCACCAGAAAGGGCCAGCGCGGGGGCGCGGCGCAGGTGTTCGATAGAAAATTCGCTAAGCAGTTCCTCTAACCGTTCGCGCCTTTTGTGGCGGTCGGGCTGGGTGATGTCCAGGATCGCGGCGATGTTGTCCTCGACGGACAGTCCGCGAAAAATCGACATTTCTTGCGGTAGATAGCCGATGCCCAGCTTGGCACGGCGATACATGGGCAGGTTGGTTACATCGCGCCCGTCGATCAGCACCTCGCCTGCTTCGGGGTAAACCAGCCCGGCGATCATGTAGAAGGTTGTTGATTTGCCGCAGCCGTTCGGACCCAGCAGCGCGACGACTTCGCCCCGGTTCAGTTCCATCGAGAAATCGCGGATCACGACGCGCTTCTTGTAGCTTTTGCGCAGATGCGCCACGCGCAGACCGGATTGGCCGGTCGTGACTGTCAGGTCGGGTTTTGCCATGGGGATCAGTCCTGCGGTTGCAGGATGGTTTTGACCCGCCCGCCCATCTGCGCCGTGCCGGTCTTGAGATCGACGTTTAGTTCGTTGCCGGTCATGGAGTTCTGGCCTTGGGTCAACAGCACGTTGCCCTTCAGAACCACCTGGCCGTTGTCGATGTTGTAATCGGCGCGCTCTGCCTCGGCAGCATCTTCGCCGCTTACCAGTGTCACGCCGCCGGTGGCCTCAAGCCGGGCGATCTTGCCGCGGTCCTCGGCATAGACGACCAGCACGCGGGGGGCTGCCAGCCGCATTTCCCCCTGTCCTACCAAAACGTTGCCGGAAAACACGGCGGTGCCGTTCTGCTGGTCCACCGACAGGTTGTCCGCCGTCACTTCGACCGGTTGGGTGGTGTCCTGCTTGATCCCGCCGAAGGCAAGGTTCAGCCCTTGGGCCTGCGCGCCAAGCGGCAGCAGGATCGCGATGGCGAGAAGATGCAGAAATCTCACGTGGAAAACCCTTCAATTATCCCGGAACATATACCAGATGAACGCCGCTTGTGAAAAGCAAATGGGCGTTGCCGGTTTCCGGGTCCGTAGTCAGCTCCATCCGGCCGGCTGAAAAGCTGCCGGCCGGGCCTTCGCCCGAAACCGGGCCGGGGGTAAAGGCGCGCACGTTTTCCATGCCCGACACGATTTCCTGCGTCCGCACGGTATAACCCGTGGAACTGGTCAGCACGGCATCGCCGCGCAGGCGTGCCTCGTCCTCGGCCTGATCCACTTCGCCTTCGCGCGCGGCAAAGGTGATCAACGTGCCGCCCACCAATTCGATCCGAGCCGAGGGCGCATCGGCCAAGGCACGGCCGTTCTGGTCCGGGTCCGGGCGCACAGCATCCGCGGTAAAGCGAATCAGATCGCCATTTTCAGTGGCGCCCGCAAAGGACGGGCGGGTCAGTTGTTGGTCCTGCGCCCGTTCGTTCAGATCGACCTTGCTAAAGGGAATCTGGCTGACCGGCGCGACATTGCGCGAGAACAGGAACAGCGTTGACAGCAGCGCAAGCGCTGCCAGTGGCAGAATGATCTTCAGCCAGGCAACAAGCCGCGAATATCCGCTGTCGTATCGCGCCATCGATCACATATGCGCGAAAATGTCGGCTTCCGGCCAGCCGGCAAGGTCCAGCCGCGCGCGGGTCGGCAGGAAATCGAAACACGCTTGTGCCATTTCGGTCCGGCCTTCGCGTTCCAGCATCATGTCCAGCACTTCCTTGACCCGGTGCAGGTGCAGCACGTCCGATGCGGCGTAATCCAGCTGTGCATCAGACAAGGTTTCTGCCCCCCAATCGCTGGATTGCTGCTGCTTGGAGATATCTACCCCGACCAGTTCCTGCAGCAGGTTTTTCAACCCGTGCCGGTCGGTATAGGTGCGCACCAGCTTGCTGGCGATCTTGGTGCAATAGACCGGTGCCGTGACCGCGCCGAAGGTGTGCATCAGACCGGCAATGTCGAACCGGCCAAAATGAAAGATCTTCAACACATCGGGATTTTCCAGCATTGCACAAAGATTGGGCGCCTCGGTCTGGCCCTTTTCGATCTGCACCATGTGGGCATTGCCGTCGCCGCCTGACATTTGCACAACGCACAGCCGGTCGCGATGCGGGTTCAGCCCCATCGCTTCGCAGTCAATGGCGACAACGGGGCCAAGGTCCAGCCCGTCTGGAAGGTCGCGCTTGTATAGGTGGTTGGTCAAGGCGAATGCTCCTTGCTGGGTGGTCTGAATATGGGGGCGCGAGGCGGAAATCCAAGCGGTTCAGTAAGTGGATATCCGCTCGTACAACTGTGCGACTGTCACGATAGAGGCATCAAGATCGTCGATATCGATATCGATGTCACATTCTTCTTCAAGGTCCATCACGAACTCGGTGAAGGCGATCGAGCTGAGGTTAAGGCCGCTGCCGAAAATCTCGTCCGTCATTTTGACAGATTGACCTTTCGTGTGTCGCGCAAGGACTGTTAAGAATGTTTCCGACGACACCATGGCTTTGATCCTTCAATTTCTGCCCGAATAATGGAATGAATATGCCCACGCCTGCCAAAACTCAATCCGCTAGTGCTTCGGCGCTGGATACACTCGGATTGGAGCTGCGCTGGCGCTTCTCTCCGACCGATGACAGGGCAGCCGTGCGCCAGAGGATCGAACAGGCGCTGGTGGAAACATCTGCGGCCTTAGGCTTTGATCTGAATGCAGAATTGCCAAAGGGCAAGCGCAACAGGGTCCTGGTTGTCGCGTCGCAAATGCTGGAGCGGCAAGGGGCGTGTGACAGCGCAGCGGTTCTGGCGTTTTCCGCAGGCCGAACGGTGCCTTTGCTGAAAGTGCTGGTTCGTTCGCTTGAAACCTTGCGGCGGAGCGATCTGGTCATCCAGTTCTTGCAAGAGGTCGGAACCCGCGACCATTTCAGCAATGACGTGATGGAATACCTTTTCCAGGTTCGGATGAAATACCGGATTGAGTTGTCACCGGCGGACCACATCCGTTTCTGGGGGCCGATTGATCAAAGCCTTGATGACGTTTTGGCCAGCCTCAAGGAAGGGCCGGGCATGTATCGCCATGCGCCCAAGCTGGCGCAGCTGCTGGCCAAGCTGCGCGGCAACCCTAGTGAGCGGGTGGACGACATTCTTGCGGGGCTGAAAGCGGGGTTCGCCGCCGAACACTATGCGCGATTTGCCATGGTCATAGGCCGAATGGTCGACAGCGATCAGTTTGATTTTTCCGCGCCCGGTGCGAAAAAGATGGCCGATCTGTGTCTTGGCATGAAAGAGGTGTATGTCCAGCCGGATTACAGTGAGCTGGACGGGCAGATCGCATTGGGGCGTGGCATTGTCATCTTGCGTGCCCATGCTGGCATGACGGCCTATTTCCAGCAAAACTTCAGGCATGTCACCCTGCCGCATGTGTCGATAGCGGCGAATGAAAACCTGCATAATGACGACCATATTGGCCGCAATGGCGGGTTTCATCTGACCGTGCGCGGAAATTTCCAGACAGAGTTCCTGCGCCTTGTGAAAGCAATGCGAAAGGCCCCGCATTTCACTGTCATCTTTCCTGACGGTGCGCGGGGCGGCGAATTTGTCGAACGCAAGTTGCTGGGGCGGACCATCCGGTTGGGGCAAGGCGGATCAACCCTTGCCTATCGTGGCAAGGCGGCTGTGTTCTTTCTGGGCACCGAATGGCGCGACGGCAAATCCCACGATACGCTGACGGCAGGGCCGGTCGCGGCAGATTTCGACGACCGAGAGGCGTTTGACAGCGCATTTTTCGATTTCTACACGGCGCAGCTTGAAAAAATCGTTCTGGGCAACCCTCGCGACATGATGGGCGCAGCCGGATTTTGGCCGATGCTTTTGGCCGAAAATACAAATGAAATGGAGTAATTCTAGGATGGAATACACCCGCACATTCGTCGCCGGTCTGCCCGAACTTGATGTTCACACCCTGCGCGAGGATTGGGCGCTTGGCACATCGCTGGTCAACCATTGGGAGCTGCTGGCGCAAAGCCTTGGGCTGAAGCCCTCGGAGTGGATCGATACCAAGGGCGAACGGATGTATGGTGCCGTGGTCTATCTGAACACCTGGTTCGACCTGGAGGATATTATCCGTGAGGATGATGAATTCACCGCCGAAACCACGATCCTGGGCATTCGCAAGCCGCACGCCCTGTCGCGGACCGAATTCAAGGTCGGTGGCAAGACCAAGGCCAAGGTCGAAATCCTGTCCTCTTTCATCAAGCGTGTTCAGAAGGGGTCGAACAAGAAATTCAGCCGCGTGCGTGACCTGTGGACGGCCGACGATTTCGGCACCGACGCGATCAATGCTCTGTTGGACCTGCACCACGAGAACAAGCAGCTTGAAGACAAAGGCGATGTCGCGTCGAGCCAGGAGATCAACCGGATCACTGATTTCAACACCGCCGATTTCATGTATTTCAAGAATTACGTGCGCTTTGCCAAGGCTGCTGAATGGGTGGCCAATCGCGGCAACCCCGTGCGCCTGAATCAGACGCGCGAATGCTTTTTCTACGGAAACGTGGACGACGGGCAGGTGATCTCGACCAAGGTCGGGTTCGACGCGGATGATTTCCAATCCTCGCACCATTCCGATGACGGACGGCGGATTTTCCTGTCGCGGGGCAAGTCCCTGCCGGTTCAGATCGCCGAACGGTAACAGGCCAAAGTTTCGAAAAGACGCGCTGACCCTGGGAATTGGGCGGCGCTTTCTGTTTCCCGGCTTTGCGCTTGTCTGGCCAATCGGTCAGGTGCGAGCGGAAAAGCTTGCCTGGTAATCCCCCCATTTTTAGTTGGGCTCAGCCATAGAATTCACGCGGCTGTTTTCAGTTTCCTGGCGGGTGTTATGCCGCCGATGGCCATGTTGAGCCGGTCATTGTTGTAAGTTCAGAGCCATTTCGTGGCTTGGTCCTGGGCCTCCTCTATCGTTCCAAAGATATTCTGGTCCAGCCATTCGTGCCGAACCGTGCGATTATAGCGCTCGATATAGGCGTTCTGTTGCGGCTTGCCGGGCTGGATGTATTCGATCCGGATGCCGCGTTTTTCCGCCCGTTCCATCAGCAGGCCGCTGACATATTCCGGGCCGTTGGCGACCCGTATCCTATCCGGCCTGCCGCGCCATTCGATGATCCGGTTCAGGCTGCGAACAACATGCAGGGCTGGTAGCGAGAAATCGACCTCGATGCCCAAGCCCTCGCGATTGATGTCATCCAGCACATTCAGCGTCCGGATCGACCGCCCATCCGCAAGCTGGTCTGCCATGAAATCCATCGACCAAGTCTCGTTCGGCCTTTCAGGCACCGCAAGTGGTTCCGGCTTGTCCCGCTTCAGCCGTTTCTTGGGCTTGATCCGCAGGTTCAATTCCAGCTCGCAGTAGATCCGGTAGACCCTTTTGTGGTTCCAGCCATAGCCCTGCACGTTGCGCAGATACAGAAAACACAGACCAAAGCCCCAGCTGCGCTTGTTCGCAGTAAGGTGTTCCAGCCAGTCAGCGATCTCTTCGTTCTCGTTGCTCAGCATTGGACTGTAGCGATAGCAGGTCTCGCTGATCTGGAATGTGCGGCAGGCCAGCGCGATACTGGCCCCGTAATGTGCGACTGCCTTCATGGCCATCTCGCGCCTCTGAGACGGCCTCAGCGCTTTTTTCCAAGCGCCTCCTTCAGCAGATCGTTCTGCATGCTCATCTCGGCATACATCTTCTTTAGCCTGCGGTTCTGCTCGGCCATGTCTTTCATCTCAGCGATCAAAGATGTGTCCATACCGCCGAACTTGGCCCGCCATTTGTAGAAGCTTGCGCTGCTCATTCCGTGCTCTCGGCACAGCTCCGAAACTGGCACGCCACCCTCCGCCTGCTTCAAGATGCCCATAATCTGCGCGTCGCTAAATCGTCCGTTCTTCAGGCTCTGTTGCACAAATCGGCTGATTGTCGGACTGCCCCTTTCCCCGGGCAGACCTATTCCACGGGCTTCGTGACGGGTATTCCGAGCGCGGTGTAGCCGT
>JGI24025J20009_10000670_pt1 | contig 26460 bp, 29 predicted proteins | sample Cruoilmetagenom3_FD_20009 | JGI IMG/M metagenome (IMG submission 20009) | reverse complement strand
AAATTAAGTAAATCAATAGCAAGAGCGCTTATGTTTTGACAGGCCATACATTGATTGGGTTGCCTGATATTGTTTTTCACTGCATCTTTGAAAGTCAAGTTTGAGATGCTCCGTTAAGTATCAAGTCTAAGGTTCATGACTATAGCTGAGGGAGCTTCTTCTCCAGAACGTTCCAGACGACCTGCCAGTCGACCCCAAAATAGTGGTGAATCAGCATGTCCCTCATCCCGGCGATCTTTCTCCACTCGATCTCGGGATGGTCCACCTTGAAATCCTCAGACAGGTTCTTCACACCCTCGCCGATCACTTCCAGGCTGCGCAAACAGGCCCTTTGTAGAACTTCGTCCGGTCCTTATTCAGCCCACACCACCTCCTCTTTTGCGATAGGGGCGATGTAGGGACTCAATCCACCTGTGGTGACCAGGTCTACGTCCCTACCGAATAGGTCTTCCAGATAGAACACGAGGTGCATGAAGTTGTCAAAGGTGGGCACTTCGAACTCCACGAGGACGTCGATATCGCTGGTCTCCTTCTGCTCACCCCGGGCATAGGAGCCAAAGATTCCGATCCTTCTCACGCCGAACAGTCCCCTTATCTCCGTCTCATGCTCCTTCAGGACCTTCAAAGCGTCCATGGTCAGACCTCCGGATGACTCACTTGGCACTGTGCCAAATGTAATAACGTGAATCGCGATTAATATATGTTGTTGAACAGCCCCCGCACCGGGCAGGCCTCCCAGGGCGCCGCGCCCGAAGCGCCTGGACCGAGTTTCTCTCCGTCCCGATGAGACTCAAGCCTTTTCGATATCCTCGGAATAAGGTTGATCTACTAGGGGGGCCGACCCTCTTCCGATGATAGACCTCCTCCTGAGGGTGCTGGAGTTCGCAACCCCCATACTGTTCCTGATCGCGCTGGGACTCTTCGGTGCGGGCATCCTCGTGGAGATGGGGCTGGTGCACGGTCTCTCCCGTCTCACCAGACCCATATTTTCGTTCACCCGGCTTCCGGAGGTCTGCGCATCGGCCTTCGTGGTCGCCCTGGGGTCTGCAGTAGCGGCCAACAGCATGGTGGCCAGGTTCAGAGACGACGGGCACCTCGATGAGAAAGAGGTGGTACTCTGCGCCATCATGAACAGCATACCTGTTTACATCCGCGAGCTCTTCACCTACCAGCTCCCCATCGTGCTTCCTGCGCTGGGTCTTTTGGTGGGCGGTCTCTACGCCGGGGTCTTTTTGATCACCGCCCTGGTGAAGATCACGGCGGTGGTGGTCCTCAGCAGGCTGCTCCTGGACGAAGATAGATGCAAAGTCCCGGAGACTGTTCCGCCCCAAAGAAGGTCTCTCAGGGTGGCTGTGGTCAGGGTCTTTCGGCGGGAGAAGAGGCTATTCCTCAAGATCGCCGTCATCTACCTTTCCATGACCACCCTCGTCTTCGTCCTCAGAGACCGGGGGTTCTTCGATCTCTTCAGCGTCCTCCCTCTGGCAGAGCTCTTCGGGATACCGCCGGAGAGCATCGTGCCTCTTACCACCTACGTGGCCAGCCCCATCGTCGGGATATCGATGCTGGGTCCCATGATCCACAGCGACGGGATCTCGGCCGTCCAGGCCATGATAGTCCTGATGCTGGGAAGCCTGTTCATGCTCCCCTTATTCGCCGTCAGGAGCCTGCTTCCCAGGTACGTGGCCATCTTCGGGCCCAGGCTGGGACCGATGATCGTATTATTCTCCACGGGATCGAGCATGCTGGTCCGGTTCGCCATCCTGGTGGTGCTGCTGATCATCGCATGATGAGCGCTCGTGTTTTCACTCGCCCATAACCTGGACCACGATCTTGCGGTTCCTGGGCCGGTTGTCCATGTCCAGAAAGACGATCTGCTGCCAGGTGCCCAGGATGAGATGGCCCTCGGTGAAAGGAACGGTCAGGCTGGGCCCCAGAACCGAGGCCCGGATGTGGGAGTGACCGTTGCCGTCGCCCCAGCGGAGGTTGTGAGCGTACTCTCTCTCCTGGGGGACGAGACGTTCCAAGGCCCACTTCATGTCTTTCTCCAGGCCTGGCTCGTACTCAATGGTTGTAACAGAGCCCGTGGCCCCGGGGGCGAAGACCACGGCGATGCCCGCATCCAGGCCCGATCCATGCACGGCCTCTGTCACGTCCGGGGTTATGTCGATCATGTCTGCGTTGCCATGGGTTTGGAACTCGATGTATTCGGTCACGATCAAGGAGATCACCTCTCTGCGTTGATGCTATCATGTCGAGGTCTCGGATGTAGATGTAACCTTTGTCTTTTGTCGAGCGGCACAGATCAGGGGCATGAGGACGGCTGGATCCTCCCCGGCCCAGGCGGACGCTGCGGAAGCTTTATCCAGGCTGAAAGAAACCCCTCGAGGAATGAAAGAAGAGAACAAGAGGCTCATCCAGGATTTCCTCGAACATGCCGACTCCCTGGGCGAGGATATCCTCGAAGACAGCAAGGAGTTCTTCGGCTGCGTCCCGCCCATACTAAAGATCATGCGAGAGAGGCCGGAGTTCTTCGTCTTCTCCAGCCTGAAAGACTTCTTCGCCCTCCGGCCCGGGAGCCTGGACGAGAAGACCGCCGAGCTGATCACCGTGGCCGCTGCCGCTAGCTCGGGAGCCGACAAATGCCTCAAGGTCCACACGAACGCAGCCCTGCGGGCAGGAGCAACTCGGGACGAGGTGCTGGACACGGTATTCATCGCCAGTACCATCGGCCAGAGCCGGGTGCTGGCTTCGTCTCTCAGGACGTTCCACCAGATCTTCGAAGGAAAGGACGTCGAAGAGCCCTTCGACGAATGAAATAGGTAGGAGATGATGGCCGGGCCACCATCTCTCTAGAAGAACAGCAGAATATTCTCCGAGGTCTCTGGATCCTCGATCACGACCAGTGTGTATACCATGCCGTCTTCAAGCTCCAGCTCCTCGTCGATGATCACATCATTCGTCTCTGAGGTCCTGACCTCCGCCTGCGTGTTCTTGGAGTACGCTACAACGTACTCGGTCACATCCTGGAAGGCCACGTTCTCGACGAGAGCGCCGCCTTCTTCGACCTCGGTCTTATCGCCGTCGAACCAGATCTTCCCTCCTTCGGGAAGGATCACGTCCACCGTGGAGTCGGGGATCAGGTTCACGAACCTCACCCAGGCCGTCATCGCCGTTGGAACCTCGGTGGCGTCCTCGATCGTAACCGGGTCGGATACGTCCGAAACAAACACGATGGTCCTGGTCTCCGTACCTAAGTCCAGAGATACCGGACCCTCATCGACCCCCTTCAGGTCGTGAACACCGGGTTCCATCTTCAAATACCCAGTGTTCTCCCCGAACCCCAGGCAAATCTCCGGGAGATCGTCGAGGCCGAGGCTCGTCTCTCCTGAGGATAGCGAGACTATCCTGACCAGCGCAACCTGGACGTTGGGCTCGCCCGGTGTGGGCGAGGAGCTGACGTTCCAGTCACCGCCGTCGGGGATCCTGGCGAGGGAGATGTCTATCCCGGGCGCGATCTCATATCCGATCTCGTCGACGGGAGCACCGGAAGAGTCGTTCAGCCTCAGGATGTCACCGTTATTGCCCAGATATACCCCGCCCTCGGAAGAGACAACGAAGATGAACCCGCCCGCCGGGATCACCGTGCCTTCCGGAAATACGTACTCTCCGGGCCTGCGCTTGTACACCGTGTCCCTCAGGGAATAGTTGCCGATATCGACGTCTTCTTTGCCTGTATTGTACAGCTCTATGAACTCGTCGCCCATGCCGCTGACGTCACCGTTCAGATCCCAGTCGGAGCCCGGGTAGGGCAAGATCTCGTTGATCACCACATCTGCAGATGCAACGCTTGATATCGCCAGGATCGCCGTGAGAAGTATCAATTCTCTCAAATTTAATCATCTCCACGAATATATTTTATCACTCGGGGTACGCCCAGGTACCCTCCAGCTCCATATCATAGTACTTCTGGAGCATCTCTTCGTGAACCTCTTTTGGATCCACGTTATCGAAGAGGTCCGGATGGAACCATTTGGCGTAGTAGAGCAGACCCACGATCACCCTCGGCCCGCTCATCAGGCTTATGTCGAAGAGGTGGAGGTTGCCGTTCTTCACAGCATCCAGGTCGCTGAAGCCCGGTTCCGATAAGATTGTACTGTTGAGAGTCTTTTCCATCTCCCCGGCTGTGGGTGCCACGCCGCTGCCGGTGCCCACCCTGGAGTAGAGTATCACATCCGGGTTCTCCTCCAGGATCCACTCCCTGCTCACGCGGGTGAGAGATCCCGGTCGGTCCGCGGCGATGTTTATGCCACCCGCGTCCGTGATCCTTGCCTGGGTCGCGGACTCTGCGCCGCCGGTCCAGTCGACGTGCCCCATGGACATGAAGTAGACCTGCGGTTTATCGCCTTCCGACAGCGGCTCGACCCGCTCGGTGATCTGATCGTGGTAGTTCTCTATGTAATCGCTCAGCTCCTCGGCTTCATCCTCCTTATCCAGGATGAGTCCTATGTCCTCTATCATGGGCAGGAGTGTGTTTATGTGGAGACCCCGGTATCTGAGCACGGGCACATCGTTCATCTTGATCTGATCCTCGATCACCTCGGGGAATAAGCCCCCGGTCCTGCCTATGACCAGGTCCGGGTTCAGATCGAGTATGAGCTCGACGTTCACGTTGTTCGAGACTCTGCCGACGATCCCATCGTTATCATCGAGCTCTTGATGGAGAACCGGTGGCATGTCACAGTCGTCGGTTATCCCCACTATCCGATCAGATTCGTCCAGAGCATAGATCACCTCTACCACAGAAGGCACGAGGCAGACTATCCTCTCGGGTGGATGGGGGCAGGTCACCAATCTGCCTGCTTCGTCAATGATGATGATGAGATCTTCCGAACCGGTGCCGCACCCTGTCAGCGACAGGATGCATAAGACGGCGAGAAGTCCTACGAGAATAAATTTTTTCATATTATTCATCTTATTAACCTCATGTACATAAAAAATAAAAAAAATAAAAAATATGGGCAGGATTACTCCTCGAAGCTGTCAAAGGCCTCTTTGGTGTGCCCGATGTAGATCTCCGCTATATCGTCGTTCTCGCCCATCCCTTTGAGATAGACCTCGGTCTCGATACCCTCTTCCTTAAACATGCTCTTCCAGGAGTCTGGCTCGTCCCCGGCCATGTCGTTGGTTGCATGGTCCCCGGCCACTATCATGAAGGGCATCAGCCTGACCGTGGTCACTCCGGATTCCTCTACCTCCTCCAGGACGTCCTCGAATGCAGGATAGCCCTCGACGGTTCCTAAAAAGACGTTATCGTAATCCTCTTCGAGCATGCGAGCCATCTGGGAGTAGGCGCTGTTGGAGAAGTGCTCGGTACCGTGGCCCATCAGGACGACGGCGACTTCGCTGGCGTTTCTTGGGCTGTCATGGGCTGTCCTCTCCGTCCCGGTGGTGATCCTGTCAAACTGTGGCTCCAGTGCTTCGGAGGCGGCCTCATAATCCTCGATGTCGGTCAAAAGCGGCGCGCCCAGCGCCAGGTTCCTGAAGGCGTAGTTACCTTTCAAGTTGTTGAAGCAATCGACTACGTTTGCCAGGTCGTGGAACTCCCCTCCGTTCATTACGTGGAGAGACTGGACGACGACGTCCTGATAGCCTTCATCGTTCAGCGTTGCAAGAGCCGTGATGGGGCTGTCGATGATTATGCCGTCTCTGTTCTTTATCTTGTTCCTTATGAAGTCCGATGTAAACGCCATCCTGACTTCAGCATCCGGGAACTCTTCTCCGTAGATCGCCTTGACGTTCTCGAACGCCGCCTGCGCCTCGGGATAGCTGGTACCGAACACCACTATAAGGATAGCCGGGTTCTCCTTGACGGGTCCCGACATCGCTCCGGCGTATGCCGGGGCGGCCGCCGCGATGAGCAGGGCGGCCAAAAGTCCTATAGCTGCTACAGCTTTTCTCATAACATCACGTTCTCAACTGTATTTGAAGTAATTCAAGTATTATTGCAGGGCGTTTAAATACATTTTGGTTTATCGAACACATCAATATTATGATTTAGGTTAAAATTAGATCTGTGTTTGGCAAAACGTCTTATTATATAGTTATAAATTGACGATCTTCACGCCCGCAAGTGTTATTAATCAAAATATGTGTTGTTATTCTCGACAAATTTGATTTGGCTTAGAGACACATACGAATAAAGGAGCAAAGGAGCTGTGGTAGATTGATAATATCCACGATATTCTCACCCTATGGTGAGGTGAAGAGATCGGTCCAAGAGGAAGAGGCCATGCTGCTGGTGGCCTTCGGCACGAGTTACCCCGAGGCGCAGGCGGCCTTCGACGACGTCGAGGCCCTGTACAAGAAGGAGCTCCCAAATACAGAGATCAGGATAGCCTTCACATCGGACTTCATCAGGCAGAAGATCAAGAAGAGAGACGACGTATTCGTGGACAACCCCGTTACGGGTCTCGCAAGGCTGAACGACGAGGGCTACGTGAACGTGGTGGTCCAGTCGCTCCACGTGATCCCCGGCGAGGAGTACCACGACCTGATGAACATCGTCGGCAGCTTCAGGAGCATCGCCGGGAAGTTCTCCTTCCGGAGCCTGGCGCTGGGCACGCCGCTTTTGACCGGCATCGAAGACTACCGGGCGGTCTCCGCCGCGCTGGGGTCCCAGTTCGATTGGATCACCGACAGCGGCAGAAGGGCCCACGAGAGTGTTCGTGATCCTGGCGAGACCGCGGTGGTCCTGATGGGCCACGGTACCGGGCACCCTGCCAACAGCGCCTATTCCCAGATGGCCAACCTTCTGGAGATGGATTACAAGAACGTCTTTTTGGGCACGGTCGAGGGCTACCCAGAGCTCGATGATGTTCTGGAGAGGGTGAAGGCATCCGGCGCAGGGAGAGTCAGGCTGATGCCTTTCATGGTGGTGGCCGGGGATCATGCCACCAACGATATGGCCGGGGACGAGCCGGACTCCTGGAAGAGCATCTTCGAGCAAGAGGGGTTCGAGGTCGAGGTCTACCTCAGAGGGATGGGGTCGAACGAAGCGGTGGTGCAGATCTTCATGGCTCACACCAGAGCGGCCCTTGGCAAGCCGGGGGAGACTTGAAGAGGCTGTCCAACAATTATCAACAATCAGCAATACTGTCCTACTTGTACCCTATGCACACACCACCCCGAAATCACGGAAACATACATCAAAAAACCCACAAGGTATAACGCAAAGGCGCAAAGGGTGCTATCATTCTTTGCGTCCTTGCGTCTTTGCGTTTTCGTTGTTTTGGTTCACATCCGCTCCCGATAACAACCTGGTCGTAATTGTTATAAAGCCAAAATGTAGTTGGCTGATGTTTGGTATGTTTTCATCTTATCTCGGTTCTATGAGAGATGCTGTCATGTGGAATTGTAGGACGACCTCTTGAAGAAGGGCCAAAGGCGCCTATCAGGATAGGTTTTAGAGGGAGAACCTCAGAAGATATCTCCCAAGACCTTTCGCAGAGGTGCCTATGATGACCCAGGAACAGATCAATCAGCAGAAGAGAGACAAGGCGGACGAGGCTGCAGTCTTGCACAACCAAGCCTCGATCGATATGGAGCATGGCGATTACGACCCCGCGCAGGAGAAGTACCGGAAGGTGCTGGAGATCGAACAGCAGATCGATGACAAGGCGAACGAAGCTACGACCTGCGCCCAGATCGGCATCATAGCCGCGATGGAAGGGCGCGTCGAAGAAGGACTGCGGCTCGTAGCCCTGAGCTCCATGATCCTGGATGAGATCGACCACGACGATTTCGAGCGGGCCATGCTTTGGATCAATCGCCTGGTTTCGGAGCTTGAATGTTCCCCGGATAGGTTCGAGGCCATGTGCGGGGCAGTGGTAGAGGCCTACCGGCAAGACCAGGGCCGGGGCCTGGTCGAGGCTGCGCTCGGCGCACGGTAGCGATTGCTGCGATTGCTTAAAACGGCTATTGGACTAGAGAGGTTGTACCAATGGAGGACATTATCTTCGACAAGGAGCACGATTGCGATCACCAGGATATGCAGAAAGAGCTCCAGAAGGCGCTGAAGAGATTCCGGTTGGAAGGCGACAAGGCGGGCATAGCGATGGCCTGGTATGGCCTAGCCACCATCGACTTCGATCTGGGCAAGTACGAACCTGCCCGCCGGAAGCTCGATAAGGCCATGAGGATCTACCGGCAGGTGGGGGACAAAAAGGGTCAGATCGGCACCAGGTTCGCTCTGGCCTCGGTCGACATGATGAATGGTGAGTATGAGAGGGCCCAGGCGACGTACGAGGACCTCTTGGAGACCTATCGGCAGACCGGTGAACGAGAGAAAGAAGCTACTGTCTGGAACACGCTGGCTCTGCTCGATGCGTATCAGGGCAGGCACGATATGGCGTGGGAAAAGTTCCAAAGATCGGTGGAGATCAATGAGGAGATCGGCGAGGAGATGTCTATCGCGTCCTGGCACAACCTGGCTATGACCAGGCTGTGGAAAGGCGAGTTCGAAGCGGCCGAAGATCTCCTCCTGAAGATGCTGGAGATCGAAAAGGCGACCGGGGACGATGCAAACAGAGCTTCGACCCTCCACACCCTGGCGCTGGTCTACCAGGACCAGGGCGAGTACGAGGCAGCGGAGGAGAGGCACCGGGCGTCGCTGGAACTCAACCAGCAGATCGGTGACAGTGTGGGCGAGGCCGCGGCCTGGCACAACCTGGCCACGATCGACCTGGAGCATGGCGATTACGATGATGCAGAGGAGAAGCTCCAGAGATCGCTGGAGATCAGTTGTCAGGTCGGCGACAAGACGGGCGAGGCCGCGACCTGGCACGACCTGGCCACGATCGACCTGGAGCATGGCGATTACGGTGACGCAGAGAAGAAGTTCCAGAGATCGCTGGAGATCAAGCAGCAGATCGGCGACAAGGCGGGCGAGGCTGCAACCTGGCACGCGCTGGCCCAAATCGACCTGGAGCATGGCGATTACGGTGACGCAGAGGAGAAGCTCAGAAAGGCGCTGGAGCTTAACCAGCAGATCGGTGACAAGGCGGACGAGGCCGGGGCCTGGTACAACCTGGCCTCGGTCGACATGAACCGTGGCGATTACGACCTTGCGCAGGAGAAGTTCCAGAAGGCGCTGGAGCTCAACCAGCATATCGGAAACAAGTGGGGCGAGGCTGCGGCCTGGCATGCCCTGGCTTCGGTCGACATGAACCGTGGCGATTACGACCTTGCGCAGGAGACGTTTCAGAAGGCGCTGGAGATCTGTCAGCAGATCGGCGACAAGACGGGTGAGGCCTCAACCTGGCACGCCCTTGCCACGATCGACGTGGGGCGAGACGATTACAACCTCGCGCAGGAGAAGTTTCAGAAGTCGCTGGAGATCTGTCAGCAGATCGACGACAAGGCGGGCGAGGCTGCGATCTTCGTCGGTATCGGCGTCATGGTCGCGAAAGAGGGGCACGCCAGAGAGGGTCTGCGGCTGGTCGCCCTGGGCGCCACGATCATGGACGCCATCGGCCATGCCAACCTCGAGCAGGTCGTGCCCTGGATCGACAGCCTGGCTCCAAAGCTCGGATATTCCCAGGAATTGATCGAGGCCATGTACGAGGAGATGGCAGAGGCCTACCGGCAAGACCGTGGCCGGAGCCTAGTCGAGGCTGCGTTCGGTATGCGGTAGCGCTCTCACGAAGGCTTAAAACGGTTATCGGACGAGAGAGGCTTACCCATGAAGAAGAATAAGAAGACTATCATCGACAAAGAGTGCGATCCCGATTACCAGGATGTGCAGAAAGAACTCCAGACGTCACTGAAGAAATTCCGGTCGAAGGGCGACAAGAAGGGCATGGCTATGGCCTGGTACGGCCTGGCCGCCATCGACTTTGATCTGGCCAGGTATAAACCTGCCCGCAGGAAGTTTGATAAGGCCATGAGGATCTATCGGCGGATAGATGACAAGATGGGTCAGATTAGCATCAGGTTCGCCCTGGCCACGGTTGACACGGTGGAGGGTAAGTACGAGAGAGCCCGGGCGACGTGCGAGGACCTGCTGAAGATCTATCGGCTGGCCGGTATGCAAGAGAGCGAAGCCGCTACCTGGTACGCGCTGGCTCTGGTCGATGCACATCAGGGCAAGCGCGATATGGCGTGGGAGAAGTTCAAAAGATCGATGGCGATCAATGAGGAGATCGGCGATGTGGAGGGAACGATCGCAGACTGGCATGACCTGGCCATGGTCAAGCTGAAGAACAATGAGTACAAACCGGCCAGAAATATCCTCCTGATGATGTTGGAGATCGAAGAGATTACCGGGGACGATGCGAACAGGGCGTCAACCCTCCACATCCTGGCGCAGGTCGACCTGGACCAGGGCGCGTACGATGTAGCAGCGGATAGGTTCCTGGATGCGTTGGAGTTCGAGCACGAGATCGGCAACAAGGATGGTGAGGCCGCGAACTGGTACCACCTGGCCGTGATCGACATGGTCCGCGGAGAGCGCAGATCGGCGTCTCAGAAGTTCCAGACATCTCTATCGATGAACCAGGAGATCGGAAACAAGGAAGACGAATCTCAGACATTCACCCAGATCGGGTTGATGGTCAAGGACGACGGCCGCATCGGAGAAGGTCTGCGGTTGGTCATCCTGGGCACAGCGATCTTGGTCTCGTTCGAGTCCCCTGACCTCGTGCGCGACGTGCCGGCGGTAGGTCGCCTGGCCTCGGAGCTCGACTACACCCGGGAGCGGTTCGATGCCATCTTCGACGAGGTGGTCGAAGCCTACCGGCGCGACCGGGGCCAGAGCCTCATCGACGCGGCCTTCGGCGACGCCTGACCGCTGCGAAGGCTTAAAACGGCTCTTGGACGAGAGAGGACGTACGCATGAAGAAGACTTCCTTCGATGAGGAGAGAGATCGCTACTACCGGGATAGGCGGAAGGATCTTCAGAAGTCGCTGAAGAGACATCGGTGGAAGAGGAACAAGCATGGCATGGCGACGGACTGGTACAACTTGGCCACAATCGACCTCACGCTGGGCGAATACGAACCTGCCCGCAAGAAGTACGAGAAGGCCATGAGGATCTACCGGCGGATGCAGAACGAAGCGAGTCAGATGATGACCAGGTACGCACTGGCCACGGTCGACCTCAAGGATGGCAAGTACGAGAGCGCCCGGGCGACGTACGAGGACCTGCAGGAAGCCTACCAGCGGACCGGTGAACGGAATAACGAAGCCAAAGCCTGGTATGGGCTGGCTCTGACCGATGCGTATCAAAACCGGCACGATATGGCGTGGAAGACGTTCTGGAGATCGTTGGCGATCAGAGAGGAGTTCAGCGAGGAAATCGGCGAGGAGATGTCCATCGCGTCCTGGCACAACATGGCCATGGTCAAGCTGAAGAACGGCGAGTACAAACTGGCCAGAGATATCCTTCAGGAGATGCTGGAGATCGAAGAAGCTACCGGGGACGATGCGAACAGAGCGTCAACCCGCCGCGTTCTGGCAGAGGTCGACCTCAGCTTGGGTGCGTACGATGTGGCAGAGGTGGGGTTCTTAGAGGCGCTGGAGTTCGCGCAAGAGATCGGCAACAAGAACGACGAGGCTGCGAACTGGTACAGCCTCGCCAAGGTCGACCTGGGCCGACAGGAGTACGAATCGGCACGCAATAAGCTCCAGAAGGCACTGGAGATCGATCAGGAGATCGGAAACAGAGAGGGTGAGGCTGCGACCTGGCACCAGCTGGCCATTATCGACCTGGACCTTGGTGAGTACAACGCGGCGGGAGAGATGTTCAGGAATGCGCTGAAGATCGATCAGGAGATCGGCAACAAGAACGGCGAGGCCACGAACTGGTATAACCTCGCCGAGGTCGAGCTGGGTCGTCAGGAGTACGAAACCGCGCGAAAGAATTTCCAGAAGGCGCTGGAGATCGATCAGGAGATCGGTGACAGAGATGGTGAGGCCATCGTATGGCACGATCTGGGATCGGCTGAGGCGGAGCTGGGCGAGTACGGTCCTGCCCGTGAGAACCTTCAGAGAGCGCTGATAATCTGGAAAGAGATTGACAACCGAAAGGGCGAGTCTATGACCTTACACCGGCTGGCTACGGTCGATCAGGAGCTGGGTGAGTACGAGGCAGCTGAGGAGAATTTCCAGAAGGCGCTGGAGATCACGCAAGAGATCGGCAACATGGAGGGCGAGGCTATGAACTGGTACTGCCTCGCCGAGGTCGACCTGAGCAGGCAGAAGTACGAAACGGCATGCGAGAAGCTCAGAAAGGCGCTGGCAATCTGGCAGCAGATCGGCGACAGAGATAGTGAGGCCACCGTATGGCACGACCTGGGAGCAACCGAGGCAGAGCTGGGCGAGTACGAGGCGGCGGAGGAGATGCTCCAAAACGCTATGGAAATCTGGCAAGATATCGGCGACAAAGATGGCGAGGCGATGATCTGGTACCAGCTGGCCATGATCGACATGAATCTGGGCGAGTACGAGGCCGCCCAAGATAAGCTGTTAAGGGAGCTGGCGATCGAAAGGCAGGTCGGTGACGAGGATGACGAGGCCTCGACATGGTACAACCTGGCCCTAATAGACGTGGATTTGGGAGAGTACAGATTGGCATCTCAGAAGTTCTGGACATCGCTGGCGATAAACAGGGCAACCGGCGATAAGGAACGTGAATCCCAGACATTCACCATGATCGGATCGATAGCCAGGAACGAAGGCAAGATAGAAGAAGGTCTGCGGTTGGTCATCCTTGGCGCAGCGATCTCGGTCTCGTTCGAGTCCCCCGACCTCGTGCGCGACGTGCCGGCGGTAGATCGCCTGGCGTCGGTGCTAGACTACACCCGGGAGCGGTTCGATGCGATCTTCTACGAGGTGATCGAAGCGTACCGGCAAGACCAGGGCTGGAGCCTCATCGAGGCGGCGCTCGGTCTTAGGTAGCGCCCCCCACGAAAGCTTAAGAACATCTCTAGACAAAGCAGATCATACCCATGAAGAAAGTCATGCATCGTGAGATGGTTGGTCACTTATATCACCAGGATCAGCGCAAGGCGATCCGGAAAGCGATAAAGAGACACCGCCGATCCAATGATAAGGCCGCCGAAGCTCATGACTGGGGTCGTTTGGGAACCATCGATCTGAACAAGGGCAGGTACGAAAAAGCCTGCAAGAGCTACCAGAGAGCGCTCAAGATCATGCAGCAGATCGATGACGAAAAGGGCCAGTTCATTGTATTGTACGCCCTGGCCACAGTCGACATGAAGCGGGGCGATTACGATAGTGCACGTAATAAATACCTGGAGATTCTGGAGAGATTTCAGGACACCGACGCGCTTGATGACGTGGCCTCAACCTGGTGCGGGCTGGGTCTGGTCGACACATATCAGGATAAGTACGACTCGGCACGCGACAGCTTCCAAAGAGCGTTGGAGATTCATCAAAAGACCGGCGACAAGGCCAATGAGATATCAACCCGGGACAACCTGGCCTTGGTGCAGTTAGGCCTGAATGATTATGAGGCTGCACACGAGAATATCCAGAAAGCGTTAGAGATAGCTCAGAAGATCGGCGACAAAGCCAGCGAGCCCGCGATCCTGCAGAAGCTAGCCTTGACCGAACTGAGGTTAGGCGATCATGAGGCCGCTTACGAGAACTTCCAACGATTGCTGAAGCTCAAACAAAAGACCGGTGACAAGGTCGGTGAAGCCGCAACCTGGCAGGACATGATCGAGATAGACGTGAGCCAAGAGAGGTACGAATCTGCCCTTGAGAAGTTGCAGAAGGTGCTGGATATCTGGCTGGAGGTCGGTAACGAAGCAGGCGAGGCCGAAGTACGGCATCATATGGGCTCAATCCGGCTGAATCTGGGAGATGCGTCATCGGCCCAGGAGGATTTCCAGAGATCGTTGTCGATCTGGCAAACGGCCGGCGACGAGAAATGTGAAGCCGTAGCCTGGCACAACCTGGCCGCAGTTGACATCGACCGAGACGATTTTGAAGCTGCCCTGGAGAAGAACCAGAAAGCGCTGGACATAGAGCAGCGGATCGGCGATAAAAAGGGCGAGGCAACAACCTGGCACAACATGGCCAAGATCGACTTAAGTCGAGGTGAGTACGAAGCCGGGGTCGAGAAGTTGCAAAAATCTCTGGCGATTAATCAGGAGATAGGCGAGGTAGTGGGAGAAGCCATGAATTTTGCCCAGCTGGGGATCGCGGCTGAGAAGATGGGGCGTGACGAAGAGGGCCTACAGCTGGTTGCTCTCGGCATCTCAATATTGGTATATATAAACAGTCTCACCGCCCGACAGCTCGAACCGGCGGCGGATGGGATTATTTCACAGCTCGATTACACTCGGGAGCAGTTCGACGCCATGCTCCAAGAGGCGGCGGAGGCCTACCAACAAGACCGGGGCCAGAGCCTGATCGACGCGGCCTTCGGGGACGCCTGACCGCTGCAAAGAATACCGGGGTTGGGCGCTGTAGAAAAAGTCCTCAGGCAGAAGTGCAGAGGTTCCCAAAGTAGAGGGAGCGCAGATCATGAGCCGGGAATCCGTCATCACGTTATCCATAGGCGAATCGGGAAGTCCGCCCAGCTTCAACTTCCACGTATTCGTGGACGGAGAGGTTGTCGCTGGCAACCAGAGTTTATCGACAGATGAGTCGAAAGCGGTGCAGCAGGTATCCCGGCGGTACAACGGACTCTTCGAGCAGCGCTACAGGCCCCCAGATCAGCAACAAGGCGGGCGTGGCGACACCTTGCACAATCTGGCCTCCATCGACCTGAACCAAGGTGAGTACGAAGAGGCCCGGAAGAAGTTCGAGACGGTGCTGGAGATGAAGCGACAGATAGGAGACAAGGCGGGCGTGGCCGACACCTTGCACCAGCTGGCCGCCATTGACATGGAACGGGGCGAGTACGATGCGGCCCGGAAGAAGTTCGAGACGGCGCTGAAAATCGATCAGCAGATCGGAGACAGGGCGGGCGTGGCTGCGACCCTTAGCCATATCGGCATCATCATGGCCACGAAGGAAGGGCGCGCCGAAGAGGGACTGCGCCTTGCCACCCTGAGCGCCACGATCCTGAAGGACATCGGCCATGCCGACCTCGAGCGGGTCGAACCCTGGGTCGACGGCCTGGCATCAGACCTCGAATATTCCCAGGATCAATTCGACGCCTTGCTCCAAGAGGTGGCAGAGTCCTACCAAAAAGACCGGGGCCGGAGCCTGATCGACGCGGCCTTCGGCGACGCCTGACCGCTGCGAAGGCTTAAAAACGATCCCTCACAACAGAGCCTTGCCCATGAAGAAGATTATGTACTCCAGCACCAACGGCCATCCCGATCTCCTGGACTTCAAAGAAGCGCTCCTCACCGGCCAGGCGCCGGACAAGGGCCTCTACGTCCCGGAGGATATACCTCAGCTCTCCCGGGAAACGATGGCCCGGTTCCCAGAAATGACCTACCCGGAGATCGCCTTCGAGGTGGTACGCCTCTACCTGGGCGACCTGGTCCCCAAAAACGACCTCAAGGCTATCCTGGAAGACGCCTACGACTTCGACGTCCCCGTAGAACGGGTCTACGACGAGAAGTATCTGATGAGACTCGACAGAGGCGCCACATGCTCCTTCAAGGACTTCGCCGCCCGATTGATGGGCAGGCTGATGCAGTACTTCCTCCGCCAGGAGGGCGAAGATATGATCATCCTCACCGCCACCTCCGGTGATACTGGAAGCGCCGTGGCCCAGGCCTTCTACGGCCTGGAAAATATCGAGATGGTGGTCCTCTTCCCGGAAAAAGAGGTAACAGGCCGCCAGAGAAAACAGATGACCACCCTGGGGAAGAACGTTCACATCCTGGCGGTGGACGGCAAGTTCGACGACTGCCAGGCGATGGTGAAACAGGCCTTCGTAGACCCCGGTTTGGATCGTCTCAACCTGTCATCGGCCAACTCCATCAACGTGGGCAGGCTGATCCCCCAGACCGTCTACTACTTCTACGCCTGGTCCCGCGTCGGTATGGAGGACCTGGTAATCTCCGTTCCCTGCGGCAACTTCGGCAACCTGATGGGAGGCCTGATCGCCAGGCGAATGGGTCTTGCGGTGAGAAGGTTCGTGGTGGCCACCAACGAGAACGACGAGTTTCCCCAATTCATGGCCACAGGGTCCTACAAGCCCATTGCTCCATCGAGAAAGTGCATATCCAACGCCATGAACGTGGGCCACCCCAGCAACCTGGCCAGGCTCTTCTGGTACTACGGAGGCAAAATGGACGAGCTGGGATCTGTTCACAAGATGCCCGACCTGGAGGCGATGAAAAAGGACCTCTTCGCGGTATCCGTATCCGACGAAGAGACGAGAAAGACGATAAGCGAAGCCTACAACCGCTACGATACGCTGCTAGAACCCCACGGTGCCGTTGGCTGGGCCGGGTTGATGCGTTACATCGACGAGGTGGAAGACTGGAAACCATGCGTCTCTCTGGAGACCGCAGACCCTGCCAAGTTCCCCGAAGAGATCGTAAAGGCGGTGGGCCTGGAGCCGCCGGTTCCCCCGTCCATATCCCGGCTGGAGAAGAAAGAAGAGCAGTTCGACAAAATCGGCAAAGGGTACAGCACCCTCAAGGAGAACCTCAAAAAGCTCTTCGGTTAGAGAGGTTGACGCTATGCCGCCTGAACCCCCGGGACAAGAGATCCGCTTCGACGATATCGGGAGCTACCCCCTCCCTAGGAGAGTCAGAAGAGAGGAGATCTCACTGGACGAGCCTTATCTTGATATGGTCGAAGACGCCCTTCTCCAGAAGATCTTCGCAGGCGTGGAGATTCCCAACTACCCCCAGTTCAGGAACATGATCAGGATGTTCATGGACCCCATCGAGGACCCGGCAAGATCGGAACATCCCTACCTGATCAAAAGAGATGCCGCCCGTATCTTCGAGCTCGAAGCCCTGGAGAAAGCAGGCTCGCGAATGATGGAGGAAGGTAGACGTCTCCAGGCCAGGGTATGTGTCACCGGCCCGGTGGAGCTCTATCAGGCAGCCTTCGGTCTCACAGACTACTCAGACCTTCTCTTCAACATGGCCGAGAGCGTGGCCAGGTTCCTAAAAGGAGCCCTGGCTTTCCGGTCCTTCGACGTTGCCGTCGTCTCCGTAGACGAACCCAGCCTCGGGATCAGCTCCAACATAATCTTCGAAGAAGATGATATCGAGACCGCCCTGGAGACGACGACCAGACCCTGCAATGGGATAGACTGTGAGGTCCACCTGCATTCGCCTCTCTTTGTCGAGCTCTGCTGCAGGGTTCCGGGGATCAACGTCATCGGCGTGGAGTCGGCAGCAAACCCCGACTACCTGAGGTTGATCGATCTGGAGATGCTGGAGGAACACGAGACCTACATCAGGGCGGGGATTGCCAGGACAGACATACATAGCCTCGTGGCCACGCTGAACGATAGGCTGGAGACGAACCTGTGGGCCGAACCCGAGAGGCTGGAAAGGGAGGTTCACGGCGCGGAGTCGCCCGACCTGATGGAGCAGAGGCTGGCAGAAGCCTACCGGATCTTCGGACAGAGGATCAAGTATGCAGGTCCCGATTGCGGTCTAGGATCCTGGCCCAGCCAGGAGATGGCCTCCCGGCACCTGGCCAACTGTGCGAGAGCGATCAAATCTTTCCGCGGGAAGTAGTTTTCAGAGGCGAACTTTTTACACGATTTATTTATTTTATCTCCACACCTAAACATTTTATAACGTAGGTCCTTCATATCCAATCAATTAATATTATTTATTCTGCATTACCATAAACTATAAATATTTTAAACTATGTCGTATCTTTTATGAGGATCAAAGTGTTGAGCAACAAAGATGAGATTTCTGAGCTGAACCGGAACGAGCAATTGGTCCACCTCGCCTTCCGGGCATCAAACATGGATGTGATGAGGCTGATACAACAATGTCCTCGGCTTAAGGCTGTACAGACCCCACCGTCTTACCACCACACCATGTCCAAAGCAGCCCGACAGTTCCTGGAGATTCAGGGGGTAGCGCTCCTGAAAGGGGACGTGTGGGGACACCGGAAGGATATAGAGGAGTACTACAGCGTAGAGGACGATGTTGTAGATAAGATATCGTACCTAATAGGCGAAGGTCACAGCATCGAAGATACCATAAAGCAAGTCAAAAGAGAGACAAAGCTTTCCGAAGACCTGATAAAGTACATCTTGAAGGACAAGGTCCTGAGCTGAACGGCGTCTGCGAATCGTCGAGGACCAACGTCAACGTCCCCATCACGGTGAGCGTTCGGAAAGCCGTTTCTTTATTGTACATAAAGTATAACTTTATGTGCTCAAGTAAATGCGAGCGTAAGCGAGCATTTACTTGATCATCGCTCGGTAACTCTATCAGACGTCCCTCTTCTGAGGAAGTTCCTTGGCCACCCGGGTCGGTGGTCGGAATGATCCCCCGGGCTAGACGACCCCAGCCAGAACGTATATGTTCTGTGAAAGAGACTAAGGGACGGTGTTCCAGGCTCTCAAGATGCGGAAGCACTGGACCGTACCGATTGGTGATAACCATGATCGCACTCAACTTCAAGACTTACCAGGAGTCTACGGGCGAAGCCGCCCTAAAATTATCCAAGATCTGTGAAGAAGTGTCGGGACAGTATGGAGTAAATATTATCGTCGTTCCCCAGACCGCCGACATCCACCTCATATCCAGCGAAGTTTCCATACCCGTTTATGCTCAGCACGTCGACGGTGTGGGATACGGTGGCTACACAGGCCACGTCACCGCGGCATCGGTCAAGGCCGCCGGTGCCAGCGGCACACTGATAAATCATTCGGAGAGACGGCTGAAGCTGGCCGATATCGAGGCATCGCTGGTCGCCTGCAAGGAGGCGGGGTTGACTACCATAGTCTGCACCAACAACGTTCCCACCACCAGAGCGGCCGCGGTCCTTTTACCGGACTACGTGGCCATCGAGCCACCTGAGCTGATAGGTAGCGGCATACCGGTATCCAAAGCCGATCCCGATGTGGTGACCGGCTCTGTGGAAGCGGTGAAGAAGATCGCACAGGACGTAGGAGTTCTCTGCGGTGCGGGGATAAGCAAGGGAGAAGACCTGAAGGCTGCCCTGGAGCTGGGGACCGAAGGTGTCCTTCTGGCCTCGGGGATAATCAAGGCTCCGGACCAGAAGAAGGCACTCGAAGAGCTGGTGACCGGGCTCTGAGGTGACCTCTGATGACCCACCCGACGAAATGCATAAGAGTGAGAGTATCCGGCAGAGTTCAAGGCGTAAACTACCGCAACTTCTCCAAGACCAACGCCAGAGAGCTGAATGTGACCGGCTGGGTCCGCAACCTCCCTGGCGGCGGCGTAGAGGCGGTCCTGGAAGGAGATAAACGGAAGGTCGGCGAGCTTCTGAACCTGCTCAAGACCGGTCCGGCCCAGGCCCTGGTCTCCGGTATGGATATATCTGAGGTGAAGTGCAAGAGCTACGAGGAGTTTAAGGTGGTCTACTGAGAGGAGAAGTGATCCTTTGCTGATAATCAACAGATACAAGTGCGGCTATTGTGGTGCATGTGTCGGCGCCTGTCCTGCCACCGCCCTGGAGCTCGTAGAGACCTGGCTCGAGGTGGATGAGAGCTGCGTCGGATGCGGCATATGCACCAAGATCTGCCCTCTGGGAGCGCTGGAGCTGACGGAAGAGGGCGAGACATGAAGTGCGATCTGGTGGTGGTCGGAGCCGGACCTGCCGGTTCCATGGCGGCAAAGACCGCGGCCGATGAAGGGTTGGATGTGGTGCTTCTGGAGAAGCGACAGGAGATCGGCGATCCTGTGCGCTGCGCAGAAGGGGTGGGCAAGGTGGCCCTCGCCGAGATGGTGAAGCCCGATCCAAGCTGGATCTCCGCCGAGGTCAGAGGTGCTCGCATCTATGCTCCCGACGGTACACCTTTCGTCATGACCGAGGACCGGGCCGGGTCCGAGGTGGGGTACGTACTGGAACGAAAGGTCTTCGACCGGATGCTGGCGATGAAGGCGGCCGAGGCAGGGGCCAGGGTGATGGTCAAGACCAGGGCCCTGGGTCTGCTGGAAGAGAACGGCGTTCCCACCGGCATCATCGCGCTCCACATCGGAGAGAAGATAGAGATCGAGGCTCCCCTCATAATAGGGGCCGACGGCATAGAGTCGAAGGTGGGGCGCTGGGCCGGGATCGATACCGTGCTAAAGCCCCAGGACATAGAGGTCGGCGTTCAGTTTCTGGTCCAGGACGGGAAGATCGACGGCGAGTATTGCGAGTTCTTCCTGGGCAACGAGATCGCGCCGGGGGGATATGTCTGGGCCTTTCCCAAGGGCAAGAACCTGGCCAACCTGGGCATCGGCATCCAGGGCTCGAGATCGGATCCGGGCATGTCCCTCAGGCTGCTCCAGAGGTTCCTGAAGGAACATATGCCCCAGGCCAAGATATTGGAGATGATGGTCGGAGGCGTTCCGGTATCGGGTCCCATCGAGTCCACCACATCCAACGGGGTGATGCTCGTCGGAGATGCAGCCAGGCAGTCGGACCCCATCACAGGTGGCGGCATCATCAACGCGATGAGAGCCGGGGTGATGGCCGGGGAGGTGGCGGCAGAGCTGGTTCAGCAGGGTGACCTCAGCAGAGAGGCGCTCAAGATCTATGAGGACCGGTGGAGAGATACCATCGGCAAGCAGATCGCCAGAAACTATTCGGCGAAAGAGCTATTCGTCACCCTGACCGACTCCGACCTGAACGGTCTGGTCCACTCGTTGGAGGGCGAAGACGTCGCCAACCTGGAACTGAAAGACCTGCTCAAGCTGCTGGCCAGACAGAACCCGAAGCTCCTCTGGAAGCTCAGACATCTGAGACGCTAGGGAGACGGTCCAGGTCGAACTCTATATTTATCACCTCGGGGTCGGCGCGGATGGAGATCACGGTGGTGTGAAAGACGTACCGCTGGGTCCGGCGACCGCCTGGTACCTTCACCCCGTGGTCCTGGTTCAGCTTCTTCAGCGTGCAGGCCTGGAGCGCGGGACCGCTCTGAAGGAAGAGCAGGCCAGGGAGGTTCAGTTTGTGGTGCTCGAAGGCAGGATACTTCTCTTCCAGGATGCTTTCCAGCTCGGACTTGGTAATCTCCACGGATCTATCCTCGCTCTCTACCCGGAGCCGTTCCTCGTCTGCCCGGACCATGTTCACGTGGACCCGCAGGGTGGAAGATATGTAGTTGGAACCGCGACCCCTCTCATCGGGTGGGAGGAGCTCTTCCAACCGGGGCAAAAATGGTCGGAGAAGAGGAGCGCTCCCGCCGAATAATGTACCGGGCAGGTTGGTGCGGCCCTGGGCGGTGACCGCCACCATGTCCTGATTTCTCACTTCGACTGTGATCATGCGATCTATCTTCGTTTTCAGAACGCATATCTCTGTCGGGTGTGTCGTTCTAGGCCGACTCAGAGGTTCTCGCCCTGGTATGTTCCGCTGTACACTTTTTCTGCCGCACCGCTGAGGTGCTGGAAGACAAGCTGCATCAGCCGGGCGTTCTTCTTCAGCCTCAATCCCGAAGGGTTGTAGATCACCAGCAAAGACTGGCTCCGGCCTTTGTATCCTGGGTCCCAGACGGCGGTCTCTATGCTGGCTCCACATCTGAGGAGGCTGGACCTGGGACTGGCCGTGGCGGCGAGGTTCCTGGGTATGGAGACCACCTCGTTGAAGGTCACCAGATAGGCACCTTCCTCCAGGACTGCCCAGTCCGAGCCGTCAAAGGGTATCTCTTTCGTATCCGAGACCCGGCGTTCGGTGTTGTCGTAGTCCACGACGCCCATCGAGACGAGCCTCTCCACCTTTCTCAGGGTCAGGTCTATCCCGCACATCTGAACCTGCACCTTCGGGTCGATCATCTCCTGGACCGCGCCGTAATCGATGAGCTCTTTCAGGTCTGGACCTGTTATTACTGCCATACGAGAAACCTCCAAGACAAAGATCGATGGCACGAGTTCATCGATCAGTTGGCGCTCGCTCTGGCTTCGTGGACTTCGTTGATAGAGAGCTCGTCTTTGGCAGAATATACAACCCTCATCTTATCGCACGAGTGCTTCCCGGTATCGCAGAATATTCTGAAGTGATCCAGCCACTTCGGGTTAGCGGGCCCGAACTCGATAAACTTGACCAGGTTTTTGATCTGTCCCACGGTCTTGGCGGCCAGCTCGTGCTCCATGGTGCAGGCGTCCGTATCGGCGATATTCTCGGGAACGCCTATGAATATCAAGAAAGCCTTTATCGTGTCATGTCGGTCCTTTACCCCTCTCCCGAGCTCTTCACCTGCTGCGGTCAGGAAGACCCCTTCGTACTTCTTATGCGTCACGTAGCCCTGGTCGTTCAGTTTCTTCACCATCTCGACGGCGCTAGGAGGCCTAACCCCGAGTTCTGCGGCTATGTCCTTTATCCTGACGTAGCCCTTCTCCTGTGAGATGTTGAAGATCGCTTCGATATAATCTTCGGCTTTTCTGGATAGGTTGGCACTCATTGGATCATTCTTCCAAGATGCTATTCTGCAGGCCAGATCTCTCCCCACACCAAGAGGGTACGGGCAGATCCTCGTCCCCCACGGCGACCCATTGGGAACCGAGGACCATCTTGCCCGTTTCCGGCGATGCTATCGAGTAAATCCTCCCTTCGGTCGGATTTTACTCTGAGCACATAAAGTTATACTTTATGTACTACGAGAATAGGATAACGCTGTTAGGTCCATAAATAGGTATCCCGAGCTAAGTTAGGTTTTGGAGTGATAATCTAACATGGTGCACTTGCTGCCGATGCCGGGGTCCGGGTAGCTGGTGAAACCGAGACGCCAATCTACGACCGTCTCAGCAGTTTCACAACCGCACCGGTCACTTCTTCCGTGGTGAGGTAGCCGCCCAGGTCGGGCGTCTTTAGGCCAGCGTTCAGGGTATCGTTCACCGCCACCTCGATCCGTCTGGCCTTCTCAACCTCGCCGAACCACTCCAGCATCATGGCCGCACTCCTGATGGCGCCCACCGGGTTGGCGACGCCCTTCCCGGCGATATCTGGCGCGCTCCCGTGGATGGGCTCGAAGAGGGCATACCTCTCGCCCAGGTTGGCGCTGGGGCATAGGCCCAAACCGCCGATTATGCCTGCCGCCACGTCGCTCAGTATGTCGCCGAAGAGGTTGGTGGTGACGATCACGTCGAACTTCTCGGGTCCGATCACCAGGTTGTAGGCGGCGGCATCCACCAGCATATCCTGGTAAGGGATGGACCACAAGTCGGCGGTATCCCTGCAGGTCCTTAAGAAAAGAGAGTCACTCTTGAGGACGTTCGACTTGTGGACGATGGTGAGTTTTCTCCTGGAGGAGGTGATCTGACAGGCCTTCTCTGCGATCCGTTCGGATCCTGACCTGGTTATCACCCTCAGGGTGGTGGCCCGGGCTTCGTCTACGTCCTCGATCCCGGTGTACATGCCCTCGGTGTTCTCCCTTACGATCACCAGGTCGATCTTTCCTTTGTAAAAGGGCCTGATGTTGGCGTAGAGGTCGAGCTCTTTTCTCAAGGTGAGAAGAACGCTCCTATAATCGGGGTCCGGCGGCGTAGTTACGGCTCCAAAGAGGACACAGTCACAGCCCTTGATCAGGTCCACGTCCTCCTCGGTCATGGCCTTTCCCGTTCTCTCCCAGCGGCCAAACCCCAGGTCCACCGGTACCTGATCCAGATCAATGCTGGACGCCTCCAGGACGAGGAGGGCGCTCTCAATCACCTCCGGCCCGACGCCGTCGCCCTTCACGACCGCGACTCTCTTCTCAGCTCTTCTGCCAGACATCTTACCGCCTCCGCGATCTCCGGGGCACCATCGCCCCAGTGGACCACCACCCCGGTGTGACCATTCTGCTTCATGATGCCCCGTCTCTCCGATCTGCAGCATCGGGTGATGAAAGGACCCTTTGGTTCCAGCTCGGCGTTGGAGAGGGGGCAGGTGTTCAGAAAGTCGTGCTCTTTTCCAGGGTACATCTGCCTGAAGATCGCCCTGGAGACCTCGCACCCCACGATTCGAGGGTTCTCCGTCTCCACCCTATCCGAGTCCAGCGACCGCCCCAGACCGGAGGCCGTGCAGGGGAAGTAGACTCGCTCGCCCTCATACCTGCGCAGATCCAGCACCCGGCTCTTGAACTTCAGGGTGAGGTCGCCGAAGATCCCGGATCGTTCCAGGTTCTCGATCACGTAGACCAGCCAGGAGGGCTCCGGCGGGATCACGTCCAGGATCTCGACCTCCGTTATGGCCCGGAGGTCGGGTCGGTGGACGAAGGTGGCGTGCTCGTCGGGCCCTCTGAATATCACCGTGTTCACCTTGCCTGTGCAGAGTCGGTGAGCCAGCTCGATCAGTCCCGTTTTGTTCCTGGTCTCCACCTTCTCCGGATAGACCAGGACCTCGCCGCCGCCGGCGATGGACTCCAGGGACCTCGCCGGGCGCATGAACCCCTCGCCGGGCTCCACCTCGACCCTGTAGATGGTGGTCTCCTCACCGAAGTGGATGATGTACCGGGTGGAGAAATATATGGGATCGCCGGGCCGCGCCTCTGTGGCCGTGCCCACGATCCTGAAATCGCCCGGGAATATCACAGAACACCTTCCTTTTCCCGTCTCCGGTGGGCCACAAGACCCCCATCCTGGAGGATCTCCAGGAGAAAATCGGGAAGCTTGGTGCCCTGATAGGTCCTGTCACCGATGGTGACCGTTCCTTGGGCCAGGTCCACCTCCACCTCGTCTCCTTCTTCGCACTTAAGATCGACCTCCACCACCGGCAGGCCTACGTTTATGGCGTTCCTGTAGAAGATCCTGGCAAAAGACCTGGCCACCACGCAGGAGACCCCTGCTTCTCTTAGCGCCAGAGGAGCTTGCTCCCTGGAAGAGCCGCATCCGAAGTTTTTGCCTGCCACTATAACGTCGCCCTTCTGGACCTTGCAGGCGAATTCGGGGTCCAGCCCTTCCATGGCATGAGCGGCCAAAGACTTCAGGTCCTTGGTCCGGAGGTAGGGGCCGGGGATTATGACGTCGGTGTCCACGTCGTTCCCGAAGACCCATGCTTTACCCCTGATCATGGTAGAAGGTTCGACCTGCAACGGTATATGGTTTTCCTTCGCAGGGGTGCGGCTCCTCCTCAGGAGACCGAGTTACACGCCTCTTCGCAGGTCAGGTCGAACCCCCAAGTCGGGAGGCTGCCACCCGGGCACAGATATCTCGCCCTCGAACTCGTCTACGGTTACCGCCGCGCTTACGTAGACCGGCCGGACAACGGTCCCGATCTTCTCTCGGGTGATACCGACCAGCACCTTGGTCACGTTGAGGTGAGGATGATCGTACTTTGGTATGCCCTGGAAGAGGAATACCCCTTCGCGCCTTCGCGTCTTCGCGTGAGAGCTTTCCCCCAACGATCTCATCCAAAAGCCCCCTCCCTTCGCGCCTTCGCGTGCCCCCTACTTTCATACTCACGCGAAGGCGCGAAGACGCGAAGTCCTGATGGTTGTTCACTACCCGTCTGATGCCTTCCTTGAAGGTCGCTGCACCGAAGTTGGTAAGCAATCCGACAGGCAGGTTCAGGAGACGCAAATAGGTCAGCAACTGATTGGCATGGGCGGGAGCGAGCTTCTCCACGGACTTCAACTCGATCACCAGGCAGCCGTCCACCAGCAAGTCCACACGGAGTCCCTCGTCGATCTCTATCCTATGAGGGTGACTTGATAGTATCCAGCTCTGCAAAACATACCACGAAAACCAGACCCACATAACCGCCCCCAACAACCAGGATCGTCATAAAGATCCTCATGTCCATCAACGTGAATTGCACCTATGTATGTCGGTTACAATCCGACAAGATGCAAAGCGCACCAAAAACGCACAGAAACAACACAATACCTGCATAACCTCGCCTGCAGGTCGAGCGCATAGGCCCATGTCGGACCCATGGGAAATCAAACTCAGATTATACCACGCTGCCTCAAGGCCTGCTTGATTTCAGCCATCTCGCCATCGATTCTCTCAAACCTGCTCTCCATGTAGCTCTTCAGATCGTATCTGACCCCACGAACTTCTTCGATCATCGTATCCTGCTTCTCGATCATCGTATCCTGCTTCTCGATCATCGTATCCTGCTTCTCGATCATCGTATCCTGCTTCTCGATCATCGTATCCTGCTTATCCAGCATCAAGTCCTGCTTCTCGATCATCGTCCTCCCGATGGCTATGTTCTCCTCGCCGAGTTCAACGCTTCGATACAACAATGCCCCCGCAACATCAAACCTCTCGAATAGCTCTTCTCTCCAATCTCCCCTAATCACCTTAAAATACTCAAACTCGCCGGTTGCATCGCCCCATTCGACGTCCAGCTCCTTGACAAAGATCGGATATCTCTCTATCTTTATCGCTTCTATGA
>JGI24025J20009_10000669_pt1 | contig 26515 bp, 24 predicted proteins | sample Cruoilmetagenom3_FD_20009 | JGI IMG/M metagenome (IMG submission 20009) | reverse complement strand
TGGCCACCACGTCATTTTGCGCCTCGCCCACCTCCGTGGCCGCGGTGATGCCCCTGCCCGTCATGCGCCAGGTGGTGAGGTTGTCGGGCAACGGTACGCTCACCTCCGCCCTGCCCTCGGCATCGGTGTGCACGACGGGGTTCCAGTAAGCGATGTCGGGGAACTCGCGGCGCACGGAGGGCGCAGCACCGGGCCCGCCGCCGCCACCCTTGGCTCCCCGATCGGCCTCCATCACCGCCTCCTCTACCACGCGGTTAAGGTTGGTCACCATCGTGGCCGCCGTGCCCACGCCCACGCCCCGCTGGCGGTAGAAATGATCCAGCAGGCTCGGGCCAGACGCGTCGGCCAGCGCCAGCACCGCCTTGTCCACCAGCGCCAGGGAGAACTCCGCCTCCACCGGCTGTCCGGCGTGATCCTTGGCCTCCACGGTGTAGGTCACCGTGTCCCGCGGTTCCACCCGTTCGCTGGAGGGCGCGATGCTTACCTCCAGTTGCTTCTCCGCAGTAGAGACGGGCAGTTCGACGTAGCCTACCTTGAAAGAACCGTGCGGATCCGCCTCGTCCATGCCCTTGACGATGACCACGGAGATGAAGATATTGGGGATGTGCTCGGCGGTGATGAGCACCTCGATGGTCTCGCTGTTAGTGGTCAGCGTCAGCCGCTGGTGATCGTAGATGTGCCCCCGCTCGATGGTCAGCAACGCCTCGACTTCGCCCTGGAAGGGATGGGGGACGAGGATCTCGGCCACGTTGCCCGGCTCGTATTCCCTCTTGTCGGCGATGAGGTCGATGCGGTCGGTGTTCTCCCGCCGCCAGCTTATGAAATCCTTGCCGCTGATCCACATGAAGGCGGAGCTGACCACCTCATTGCCGCGGTCGTCCTCGCCGCTGGCGATGATCTTGTACTCGCCGGCCTCGGGCGGCGTCCACTCGAACAGAGCCTTGCCATCGGCGTCGGTGGTCAGTGTCTTGGTGACAATAGGAGTCACCTCTGCTTTGCTCGTCCAGAAGAAGCGGCCATCATCGCCCTTCTCCTGGACGCTGTACCACTTGTACTGGGCTGCCACCACGGTCAGCTCCACTTCGGGCACCGGCTCACTCTGCGGGTCTACGGTGATCAGATCCACCTCCTGCCGTTCGCCCACCCGCCCCACGTAGCGGCGCGGCGACACACCGATGTAGAACTCGCCCTTGTGCACCACCACCGCAGCGCGGCTGGCCACCTCCTGCCCGTTGACGTCGGTGATGATCACATCGAAGGTGAAGACCTGGCTCCGTTTGTACTGAGCGATGTCGGCGGGGACGGAGAAGCTGAAACTGCCGTCGGCGTTGGTCTGCCCCTGGCCCTCGGCGAGAAGCTCGCCGAAGCGAGTCCACTGGTCGCTTCTCCGCCAGTCGCCCCAGTCCCAATCGCTGAAGTTATACCAGCCTTTGCCCTTCCACCGGAAGAAAGTCTCCTGGCTCAGCACGGCCCAGCGCACAGCGGCTTCCTTCACCGGCCCGCCGAAGTAGTAGTTGGCCTGCACGGTAGCGCTGATGGTATCGCCCTGGATGTACTCGGGCTGATCGGTCTGCACGCTGACCTCGTACTCCGGCTTGCGGTACTCGGCCACCTGGAAGGAGGTGTCGAAGTGCTGATCTTCGAGCTCGGCTTCCAGCCAGTAAGAGCCCAGGCTGGCCTCCTCGCCCAGCTCCAGCTCGCCGTGCAGCGTGCCCATCTCACTCAGCTCGTGCTCCGCCTCGTAGACCTTCTTGCCCATGTCGTCGCGAATGGTCACCTTGACCGTGGCTCCCTGCGGCGGCAGGCCGTAGCGGGCGTCGTCGTCGGTGCGGATGATGCCCTTCCAGTACACGGTTTGTCCAGGGCGATAGATGGGGCGCTCGGTGTAGAAGTGGCCGCTGTAGGGCTCGCGGTAGGTCTCGCTGCGCAGGCCGAAATCCCAGGGGCTGATGCCGCTGCTCCAGCGGCTCATCACCAGACCGTAGTTCTCCTCGCCTTGCTCTCCGACGAAAGCATAGAGCGGCTGCCAAGGGTCCCGCTCAGCATACCCGGCTCCGAACAGTCCCTCTTCGTCGGTGACGCCGCTTTTCTCCAGCTCCTTCTGATCCAGCAGACAGACAGACAGCCCCGCTACCGGCTGGCCACTCTTCAGGTCCGTGGCCCATAGCAGCGCCTCGGTGGCTGTGCTCTTGAGGATGAGATTGTAACGGGAGAGGATGAGCAGCGCGCGCGGCGAGCGGCGGTATTTGTCGTACTTGATTTCCGGCGCCCGCATGTTGATGTAGTAAATGCCCGGCGGCAGCGGCTCGCCCCCCTCTCCTTTCGTGCTTCCTTTCGTGTCTTCTAGCAACGGCGTGACCAGCGTAGCGCTCTCATTGCGCGGCGCGCCAGTCTCCTCGCTCCACTCTCGCAACAGTGTCTTCTCGGCTGGCTTGTACCTCTCGCTGAAGCGCCAACCCTCCTCACCGGTCAGGCTCATGAAGCTCTCCTCGTCCAAGCGGTACAGCTTGAAGTCCAGGCGGGAGACGTTGCGATAGGTGGCGCTGATTTGAGTTTCAGTGTAGGCATTGTAAGTGCCCACCTCGCCCATCACGTTGAGATAGGCCGAGGGCTCGTAGTCGCCGGTGGTGAAGCACACCACGATGTCCTCGCCCAGCGTGTTGCCGTAGGGGTCGCCGATGGTGGAGGCGAAGGTTAGCGTGTAGGCGGTTCGGGGCTGCTTGTCCCAACCGATCCACAAGCGGCTGTCCCAGGAGTTGTAGTAGGTGTAGACGTCGGTAGGCTCTGGGATGATGGTCACCGCGCCGCCCAGCGTGCTCTCATCCAGCGGGCAGGAGAAGAAGACCTCCATGCCGCCGTAGGGGTCGGTGTCCTCCGCTCCATCCTTGGGGTCTGTGCCGGTGATACTCGGCAGCGGCACGATGAGGATAGGCCAGCTCTTAGCGCGGCGCAGTGTGCCCTCGCCCACGGCGGGCCGCGCCGTATCCTCTACCGTGGCGCGATAGCGGCTGCCGAACTCCAGCCACTCCTCGGGCTGGAAGACCAGCGTGCGGTCGTCGTCCTTCCACTCGAAGCTGCCTTCGACGGCACGGCTGAGATCGGGCTTGCCCTTCACCTCCGGCAGCAGGCTGAAGGCCGCCTCGGTGCTGTCCCGATCCATGGGCTGGCTGAAGGTGACGGTGATGGCCGTCGTGGGCGGCGCCGACTTGTACGTCGGCCCGTGGTGCACCACCACCGGCGCGGCGGTGGTGAAGCTCCAGACATAGTCCTCAGCCAGCACGCCGCCAGAGACGTCGGTCAACCCCGCCTGGACGGTCACGGTGTAGGTCGTGGCCGCGGCGAACCCTTCGCTGGGCCGGAAGGTGTAGATGCTGGTGTTGAGCCATTCGCCTTCACCTTCCACGGCGGGCTCAAGCTGCAGCGGCTGCGGCAGCTCGGCCATCTCACTGATGCCCACCAGCGGCACCACGGGGCGGTTGAAGACCACGGTCACCAGGGCGTCGGTGGACACCTCGTCGGCGCCAGCGGCCGGCTGGGTGTTGGTGACTTCCAGGTAGCCGACGGTGTTGAAGGCGAAGCTGAGCGGCGCGCCCAGTGCCAGCCCCAGCGCGCTTTGGGCCGTCTCGGCGATGGTGACCTGGTAGCGAGTGGCTCGCTCCAGCGGCTCGTCGGGGGTGAAGAGGAGCGTGTCCGCCTCCACGGTCACCTGACCTTCTACCTCCGGCTGGATGCCGAAGGCTGCGGACGCGCTCGCCGCGTCCAGCGGCTGGTCGAAGGTGACCATTAGAGGCGCATCCGGCGGATGCGGTTCGCCCCGTGCCGGACTGACGGAGATCACCGTCGGCGGTAGCGCGACAGGCGCGGGGACTTCCGTAGGCTGCGGTAGGGCGACGCTAGGTGACGGATCCTTCGCCGCTGGCGGCGTGGCCGTGGCGGGTTCGGGCGCCGCTGTAGGCGGCGGCGTGGGTACCGCGCAAGTGCTCAGTAGCGGCGTGACCAGCAACATGACCAGAAGGAACAGGTTAAGCAGGACAGGGTGATGTTTCATAGCAAGAACTCCTTGAGCAAGATGCAAAGCACGTTTGTCCCCAATCCCTGAGTGTGGAAGCATGGGAGTTATGGGAGTATGGGGGTATTGGGGTGTTTGGGACCCGTCAGGTTTTGAGACGATAGAGGTAGTGAAAAGGTTCCAGAGACATTCTACCACTGAATGGCGAAATGCGCCAGAGCAAGGTAGCAATCACGCAGCAATTGGACCTTGTTGAAGGCACCAAAAGGCCGTCAGGCGAGCTCACACAGTTGCTTACTCCAACGCTCCCTATCTAACGCAGACAAGCGGCAGGCTGTTCACCTCGATAGCCGGCTGATGTGCCCTTGCAGGCACGGCCTTGTAGAAAGTGAGACGCCATCCACTTGCCTCTGTCCGCTCAAATTGATACAGTTCAATCCAAGTCCAACTGTCCCGCCGTATCCTGTCGTCATCATATTCAAAATAGTAATCCCATCTCTCCCGTGTAACTCCTATCAGCCAGTTTGGCTCATTCACCACCAATTGCGGTACTATTGAGCCATGAAGCGCACATGAAGGTAGCTTGCCGAAGTTCGTCTGGAAGTACTTGATGAACCGGCGAGTCACAGTGACGGGCTGAGTGCCCCAGGTTCTATTGAACTCCTCTGCAGTAGGATCAAGATCTCCGGTAATAACCTGATATTGCACGTTATTGGCACTATCAACAGTTTCCTCCATCAACCCTTCCAGCATTTCCCGTTCAGGCTCGGGCACGATGATTGCCTCATTACCCTCTGCTCGCCACGCAGTAGCATCTAGTATGGAATTTGCCTGCTCCAGGTATTTCACATCAACGCCATGAGTTTCGGCAAGCTCTTCGATAGTCCGCCCCGCCCTTGCTCTCTCAGGAAACCGTTTGAGGAATTCCTCCACCATCTCTTCGTCGCTTGCTATCAGTGGCCTGTCAAACTCAATAGGTGTCGGCGTTGACGTAGCGGTCGCAGTTGCTGTTGGCGATGCAGTAGGCGTCGAAGCAGGTGTTGGAGTGGGTGTGCTGCTGGGCGTGGGCGTAGACATCGGCGTAGCTGTTAGCGTCCTGCTTGGCGTAACTGTAGACGTCGGTGTAGCCGCTGGGGTGCTCGTAGGTGATGGAGTGACTGTCAGTGTGCGTGTAGGCATCGGAGTGACTGTAGACGTAGCAGTCGGTGCGGAAGGCAGTGGAACGGGTGATGACTTAGGCCATGTTAGATAGATCCCATAACCTACTGCAGCAAGACCAAGGATGCGCATGCTCCAGCGAACGACAGGTTTGCTCAAGTCAACCGGTTCCTCTGGCCTGATCTCAACACCAAGGTTGATGCCATCGAAGCTCATCCGCTCGAAGGATATGGCAAACAAGCCAAGGCCCATGAGAATCAACGCTACTGCAATCGGGAGTTCCATTGTTGCCCCCCCTCCCCGCAGATAGGTGAAACACGCCTGGTTCAGGCTGACATAATGAGGCGCTTCAGGCAGAACCGTGTCGGTGCAAAGGCAAGTGGATGTCAAAATCGGCCAGGGTCACCAGAGTGGTCAAGGGTTGACCGCGGCGGCGCAGCAGGTGGAAGTCAAAATCGGTCTCAGGAAAACGCTCCATCAACTCCCATTCATGCCAGTAGATAGCGTTCATGGTTTCCTCATCAGGGGCGTCTGTCACCGTCCAAATCCGGTGCCCGGTGGGCAACCGCCTGACCAGAATCGCTTCCGCAGCAGAGATACGGCTGAGCATCTGGCGGAAGGCCAGGACTTCCGCAAACGGTTGCTGGCGGGTTGGCTCTCCAGCTCTGCTTACCAGTTCCTGATACCAGTCCAGAGGTAGCAACACAACTTCCTTCTCCGCCAGGCTTTCCAACAGGGTGGCAGGGCCAACAGTTACAGTCATGGCTTTTGCACCTCCTCCGGGTTAAGCCGGTCAAGCATCTCGTTGGCCAAGGCGGTGAAGAACGCTTGCAGTGTCGGCAGGTCAATGGGCTTCTTCATCTCCGGCAGACGGGTGAGCTTGTTCACCTGCAGGAGCGCATAGACGAAGTAGAACTCGATGAGGCCCAGGTCCTTCTGCTGAGCCATCTTGAACAGCTCTCCGAAGTTATAGCCAGCTTGCAGAATGAAGTAGAGATCAACGAAGTCCTTGCTCTCCATGCGCCCCAGGATGGCCGTGATCTTGTTGGCCCCCATGTTCTCAATAGCGTCAACGATGATGCCCTCGACCGCTCGCCGCTCGCCGTACTGCGGACCGACGTCGTGCACCAGGTCAACCTGCAGCGGCGGCCCCGTCTGCCCAGCCTGGGGCAGGAGCAGAAACTGCCGGAAGTGCTCGGCCCGCCTGGCCCGTCCGATGGTGCAGTTCAACTCGGCAGCCAGACTCTCGATCTCCCGGTCCACGTCCGCCAGCGCCTCAACGTCGAGAGTGAACAGGTCAAGGTGATCGCTGATGCGGTGGTGCAGGTGAAAGGCGGCCAAGGCTGTCCCGCCGGTCAAGAAGAAGCGTTGGCCCAGGTCCAAGTTGAAGAAGCGCTGCAGGAAAGCGTGTTGCAGCGGGGTCAGGAAATCGCTAATCATGATGTGACCATCGTTCCAGGGCATGGGCCCACAGTTCCCGATCCTGCGGCCAGCGGAAACGCAACTGCTCGTAATTCTCCCGCACATCGTTCAGGGTGAGGTAGCGCCAGATGTCCTCCCAGCGGGCGTACTCCAGGATGCGGGTGATGACCCACGCCTTCTCCACTTCGTTGTCCCCGCGCAGGATACGGCGGATGTCCTCTTCGCTGATGTCGTAGTCCCAGAAGAAGTAGGGACGCTGGGCTGTCGTTGCTCTCTCGGTCATGATCTTCACAGCAGGGGGAACAAGTAGACAAGTACACAAGTAGACAAGGACTATAAGCAAGTTCCACCAACAATTATACCACATCACCGGAAGCAAGACAAAGCTACTTGCTCACCGTGATATGCACGGGTTCGCTGGCAAGCTCTCGTCCCTCGACGTCCACCCCCATGGCCCGGAACTCGTGCTCTCCAGGCGTCAGCATCCACCATGTCTGGTACGGCGGCTCAGTCAGCGTGGCCAGCGGCTCGCCATCGGCCAGCAGCGTGACCTGCGTAAGCGCCACGCCATCTCCCGGCCGGGCGGCGACCTCGATGCGCTGTGCCTCCCGCGGCAGGCCCGCCCGCAACCGGTAGTGCGCGGAGGGATCAGGACTTGTCAGCACCAGCATCGCCTGAGACCCCGGACTCGACGCTTGGGGATCTGAGATTTGAGATTTGAGATTTGAGATTTGCGGTATCCCTTCTTCCCTGGCCCAATCCTGCAACTCAGCAGGCAAGATAAAGTAGACCCGTTCTACGACTTCTTGCGGTGGTGCGTCGTCATCGGCAAGCAGACCAGTGCGCCGATCCAACCGCACAAGCTGGTGCATGTGGCATATCTCTTGCGGCTCGCTGCCGGCGATGAAGAGCTCGCTGCGGCGACGGGGGCAGTACTCGCTCGGCAAGAACCCCGAATCAGCGCAGATCTCCACCTCCACCAGCCCTTCGGGGCGGGAGAAGTCCACCAGCGGGCGGTCGCGCAACACCGTCTCCATGAAATCGTGCCAGATGGGCGCCGCGCCGTCCACGCCGCTCACGCCGCGCATAGGTTCGTTGTCGGCATTGCCCACCCAAACGCCCACCACCAGCTCTGGCGTGTAGCCGACCGTCCAGTTGTCCCGCCAGTCGCTGGTGGTGCCAGTCTTGGCCGCCGCCGGGCGACTGAGGCGCAACATGCTCCCCTCGCCGAAACCGGCGATGCGGGCGGCGTCGTCGGAAAGGATGTCTGTGATGAGAAAGGCAACCTGAGGAGACAGGACGTGATGCGTGACACGTGAAACGTGAGACGTGAGACGTGATGCGTGATCGTCAACAGCTAGTTGCTGGCCTTCGAGTGTCTCTATGCGCTCGATGACCAGAGGCTGGATGCGGAAGCCGCCGTTGGCGAAGGCTGCGAAGGCGGCGGTGAGCTCCAGCAGCCGCACCTCGCCTCCGCCCAGCGTGAGGGCCAGGCCGAATTCCGCGTCGTCGCTGAAGGTGGTGATGCCCAGCTCCCGCGCCTGGTGGATGAGTTCATCCACGCCGATGTGCTGCAGCACCTTGACAGCAGGGACGTTGAACGAGGAGCCCAGCGCCTGGCGCAGCAGCACCGGGCCATGAAAGCGCAGGTCGTAGTTCAGCGGCACGTAGGGGATACCCTCGCGGGTGGGGAAAGATGTGCGCACGTCACTGATCAGCGTAGCCGCAGTGAAGACGGCGCGCCCGGCAGCCTCGGCCTTGGCGGGATCGAAGGCCGCAGCGTAGGTCAGCGGCTTGATGGCCGAGCCAGGCTGCCGAAGGCTCAGCGCGCCGTTCACTGCCCCGTTGATGCGGGCATCGAAATAGCCGGGGCTGCCCAGCATGGCGCGGATGGCGCCGCTCTGCGGGTCGAGCGCCACCAAGGCCGCGTTGTCCACACGGCGGTTGGGCGGCCCATCGGGATCGTCGGCCAACTGCTGCAAGCGGCGGCGGACGATGGCCTCGGCCTGCTCCTGCCAGGCCAAGTCCAGCGTGGTGTACACCCGCAGCCCACCGCGGCGCAGCGTCTCGGCCCCCAGCTCCCTTTCCAATTCCGCCAGCACGACCATCACGAAATGCGGGGCCTCGATGGGGAAGGGCGTGGCGGCGTACTGCAGCCGCTCCGCCTTGGCCCGCCGCGCATCCTGCGGAGTCAGTACGCCGTGTCGTACCATCAGATCGAGGACGATGGCCTGGCGGAACTTGGCCGCCTCCGGGTTTTCCAGCGGGTTGTAGCCGGCGGGATACTGGGGCAGTCCGGCCAGCAGCGCACACTCGGCCAGGTCCAGCTCGCCCACGTGTTTGCCGAAGTAGGCCTGGGCCGCAGCCTCCATGCCGTAGGCGAAGTGACCGTAGTAGGTCTGGTTAAGGTAGAGAGCCAGAAGCTCGTCCTTGCTGAACCGTCGCTCCAGCCGCCAGGCGAGCCACGCTTCCCGCAGCTTGCGGCGGTAGCTGCGCTCGTAGCGCTCCTCCGGCTCCAACAGTAGGCCGCGTGCCACTTGCTGAGTGAGCGTGCTGGCCCCACTGACCGTTTCGCCGCTGCGCCAGTTGGTCCAGGCCGCCCGAGCGACGGCCTTGAGATCAACGCCGGGGTGGTGGTAGAAGTTGGCGTCTTCCGTGGCGATGGTCGCCTGGCGGCAGGCAGCGGAAAAAGCTTCCAGCGGCAGGGGGATATGCTTGCCACCATCGGGGTCAATCACCTCGTAGAGCAAGCGGCCGTTCCGGTCAAAGATGAGCGTGCTGGGTGCGGCGGCGCGGCTGAGGACGGCATCAGGCGAAGGGAGATCGGCGAAGAGCGCGGCGAGGAAACCGGCGGCGGCAAGCGCCAGCGCCACCAGGGCAAGTATCAACCAAACATACCAGCGGTGCAGGGGCGTCACGACAGGTCGTCCGACGGGGCTCACGGCAGGTCACCTCATGCCTGGAGACGAGGCAAGATACAAGATGCAGGGCGCAAGATACGGGCTCATGGTCCCGCTGGCATTGTATACGGATTCGGGGCAAAAGCAAAGCCAGCCATCGAGTGCTTTCGAGTGGCAATCCGACGGCTGGCACAGGAAACCTACCGAAGCAAATTATGTCAATATCCCAGCCTCCGGCTGCGACGATGCATCTGCACCGACGGCACCAGGAACAGGATACCGCTGAGCAAGAGCACCGCCAGGTCCAGCCACGAGTTGAGCAAGCCCTGCCCCAGCACGGCGTGGTTCATCAGGTCCTGGGCGTAGGTCAGCGGCGAGAGGTAGGCCACAGCCCGCGCCGCTGGCGCCATATCTGCCAGCGGGACGAAGACCCCGCTGACGAAGAGCAACCCCCAGCGCATCAGCGTGCTAGGCATCATCACGTCGCCCGGGTTGCGGGTGGGGATGGAGCCAAAGATCAGCCCCAGGGCCGAGAAGGAGAATGACCCCAGGATCACGCCGGCCGCCAGCAGCCAGGGCTGGGTGATACTCACGCCAAAAGCCATCACTCCGACGAGCAACGCAAAGGCCGACGTGCCGATGGCAAAGAGCGCGCCCACCGCCGTCTTGCCCAGCAGCAGCGTCAGTAGCGACATCGGCGCCGCCATCAGCCGGTCGTAAGTGCCCAGACGCCGCTCCAGGGGGATGATGAACGGCCCGGCAGCGGCCGCGGTGAAAAAGGTCGTCAGCGCCAGCAACCGGGCCACCCCCTGCGCCGCCGCCATCTCCCGCTTTACCGAGAAGGAGAAGAACATGAAAAACGGCATCATAAAGCCGAACATGATCATCCCCGGCTTGAGATAGTAGACTTTCATATCTTTGACGGTCACGGTCCAGGCCTGGGCCAGTTCGTCTCGTAGCCGTTGCAGCCATCCGTCTTTCATCGCCGACCTCCCATCCCCCGCCGCCGGGGCTTGCTTCTCTCTGTTTTGTGCTGCACCGCGCCCACCTGCTGGCCGGTGATCTCCAGGAAGACGTCCTCCAGACTCGGCCCCAGCGTGCTCAGGCTGACCACCCGCAGTCCGTGTGAGCGGGCATAGTCCATCACCTGCGGCAGCAGCGCCGACGGGTCCTGGGTGTACAGCCGCCACTTGTCGCCCATCTTGACCAAAGTGGTCACCCCCCCCAGCGCGGATAGCGGTTCGCCGTGCGTCTGCCCGTCCGGCTCCAGCGCCGCCTCCACCGACTGCACCCGTTGGAAGGCCTGCTTGAGTCGCTCCGGGGTGTCAATGGCCGCGATCTGGCCGTGATTGATGATGGCTACCCGGTCGCAGAGTTGGTTGGCCTCTTCGATCTGGTGGGTGCTCAGGAAGATGGTCGTCCCCTCAGCGTTAAGCTGGCGTATCAAATCCCGGATGGCGCGGGCGCTCTGAGCGTCCAGCCCTGGCGTCGGCTCGTCCAGGAAGAGCAATGTCGGCTTGTGGATGATGGCCATGGCGATGCTCAAGCGGCGGCGCATCCCCTTGGAGAAGTTCTCCACTTTCACGTCCCGCTTCTCCCACAGGCCGAAGGTCTCCAGCAGCCCCCGCGCCCGCTCAGCTCGCGCGTCCCGGCCCACCCGGTAGAGCCGGGCGGTGAACATCAGGTTGGCCCAGGCGGTCAGTTCGGTGTAGACGTTGGACTCCTCCGGCACCAGGCCCATCTGCCGCTTGACCGGGTAGGCGTCACGGGCCAGATCGTGGCCGTGGATGACAATGCGGCCCCCGGTCGGCTCCAGCAGGGTGGTCAGCATGCGCTGGGTAGTCGTCTTGCCCGCCCCGTTGGGCCCCAGGAAGCCGAATATCTCGCCTCGGCGCACCTCAAAGTTGATGTGGTCTACCGCCAGCAGATCGCCGTAGTACTTGGTCAGGTCTCGTACTTCGATTGCGTTCGTCATAGATTCTCCCTGTCTCCTATTTGCTTAGCTTTCCCATCCTTTGGGCAGCACTTTGAGCAGCCGGTAGGCCTCGTTGATGTCCTGAGCAGTAAGCAGGCCCACCACCCGATCCCGCTCGACCACCGGCACGCTGCGCAGCCGGGCGGCGCTCATGCGCCCTTGTACCTCTACCAGGGTCTCTTCGGGCCGGGCGACGGGGAACCGGCGGTGCATCACCCGGCCCACGGACACGTCCGCCCTCTCTTTGTGCAGAGCCGCGAGCACATCGCCTTCGGTGAGCATCCCCACCAGACGGTCGCCTTCCAGCACCGGAAAATCGGCCTGCAAGCCCTGGAGGATCAGTTCCACCACCTCGTTCACCGTGTCCGTGGGAGTCAGGGTCTGCACCGGACGGGACATAGCCTGGCGCACCCGCATATCCTCCAGCACGCTCTTCACCTCCACCATCCTGCCCTCTTGACCTGCACCCAGGTAAACGAAGATGGCGATGAAAATCAGGGTGAAGCCACCGCCCACAAAGCCCCACAGCCCCAGCAGTACCGCCAGTCCCTGGCCGATGCGGACGGCAATGGCGGTGGCCTGGGCGTAGTCCATCCGCATGGCCAGGAAAGCCCGCAGCACCCGCCCGCCATCCATGGGAAAGGCCGGTACCAGGTTAAACAGGCCCAGGGTGAGGTTGGCCGAGACCAGGTAGGCAACCAGCCCGTGCCAGCTCACCGTGCCCAGCACCTGGAAGAGTTCCTCCACCCCCATCGTGGAACGGATGCCCAGGGGCAGGCAGATCAGGATGAGCAAGACGGCGATGGCGATGTTGGTCAGCGGCCCGGCCAGCGACATCTTGAGTTCCTGGGCTGGCTTGGCCGGCATCTCTTCCATCTGAGCCAGGCCGCCGATGGGCAGCAGGGTGATTTCCCGCACCGTCACACCATAGCGCATGGCGGTGAGGCTGTGGGCCAATTCATGCAGGGTGACGCAGGCAAAAAGGAGTACCGTGACCACGACGCCGAACAAGGCTCCGGTCGCGCCCGCGCCAGCCTGCACCCCCCAGCGGTAAGCCGCCCAGATGAGGATGAGCAAGAAGGTAAAATGCACATTTATCTCGATCCCCTTGACGCTGAAGAGTTTGATAGATCCTTTCATGGTAATCCGCCTCCTTTATCCAAAGAAATCCTTGCTCGATCCAGCTAGCGAGTCCCGCCGAATCACTGCCAATCGAAAATGCTCCGTGCCCAGGAACAGCCGCCGCCTCTCTTCCGATGCGCGCAGGATGGGCGAGCCATCCATCTGCGTGTGGTGGCAACGAATGGCGGCCATCTTCGCCCCCCACACTGCCGACACCTCCACCGCCAGCGTCACCGCCTCGTCGGGCACGGTGTGAAGGTGGGTCATCTCCAGCGCCTGGGCCAGGCTGCGCGGCACGACGAGGTGGTAGAGCGCGTCCGGGCCGTCCGTCCGCTGGAAAGCCGCGCCCGTCCAACGGCTGACGGCCATGTGGTCGGGATGTCCGGAGACGCCGTCGGGCGGCCAAGTGAGCAGCACTTGGGGGCATAGCTCTCGCACAACCCGCACTACCTGCTCGATAGCCTGATCCTCGTCCACCTGAGCCAGGGTTCCATCCCGGTAGTCCAGGAAACGGGGCGGCTCGATGCCCAGGGCGCGGCAGGCGCACTCCAACTCAGCCTGGCGAACCTGCCCCGCCTGCTCCGGGGCCAGGCTTCGTCGTGAGCGCTCAGCCGAACGGCCAGGGACCCCCGCCTCGCCCCGGGTGGCGCACAGCACCCACACCCGCACGCCCCGCCGGGCCAGCAGGGCCAGCGTGCCCCCGCAGCGGAATGACTCATCGTCGGGGTGAGCAAAGACAGCCAGCAATCTCTCGTCAGTCATCGTTGCCACCTCACCGCAGCGCCACCGCCAGCACCGCCGCCGTCACCATCGCTCCCACCAGGCCACCGGCCGCCACCTGCGCCCAGGTGTGCCGCCGCCGGTGCACCCGAGCCCAGCCGACCAGCGGCACGGCCAGAAAGGTCACCGCCCAGGCCGGGCCAAAGAGCCACGTCAGCGCGGCGGCAAAGCCCCCCACGCCGCCAGCGTGCAGGCTGATCTTCCAGAAGGCGGAGATGGTGAGCATCGTGGCCCCCATTCCCACGTAGACCAGCAGCAGCGCCGCCAGCGCGGCCGGCGCGCCCAGCGCCCGAAGCAACAGATAGCCCAGCACGTTTCCGGCAAGGTTGACGGCGATAAAGGGGGCGCGCTCCTGGCGGCGCGGCATATCAAAGCCGCTGACCCAGCCCAGGCGCCGGCCCAGGGTCAGGTAGGCCAGCGGCACGCCGTCGGCAAACAGCAACGCCAGCGCCGCCCAACCCAGGGCAGGCAGGAACGCGCCGGTCTCGGCCCAGGCCACGCCCAGAAAGACCGGCACGGCCAGCACCGAACTGTCGAACAGGATTGAGAGATAGCGGGCCAGATTGTCCATCGCTCACCCTTTCGTGCGCCAGCCCAGCGCATTCTCCCGTGGGCAGGCCTCGATGCAGGCCCCGCAGGCAAAGCAGTCGGCGTGGATCTTCTTTCCCTCGAAAAAACCTGCCATCGCCTGGGTAGGGCACGCTTTGACACACAGTTTACACTCCCTGCACGCTTCCAGGTTGATACGCGGCCGCAGCAGGCTCGCCTGTTCCACCAGCCAGCCCAGCAGTCCAAAAGGACACAGGAACTGGCACCAGGGCCGGTAGACGAACAGGCTGGCGACGAGCACCCCGGCCGAGAACAAGGCGATCCCCAAGGTGAAATTGAACGAGAAGATTTGGAACGGGTCAATGATCCCGATCCAATCCAGCCCGGCCGCGACCAATCCCGCGATCAGCGCCACGAAGGCGATGACGCGCACGGTGTTAGAAAGCCAGAAGGGTGGCTTCCAATGCCACCCTTTGGGCAGCGGCACGCGGCCGATCAAATCTTGCAGCAGCCCCAACTGACAGCCCCAGCCGCAGATGGACTTGTTGGACACCCAGACCATCAGCAGCAGGATGACCAGCATGGCAGCGATAGGCAGCACAAGCTGGCGTTTCACCAGGACAGTAGTGAGCAGTGCACGCAACGAAGAGACGGGATTAGGGTTCAAGCCTCCCTAAATGAGAAAACCAAAAACACACCCAAAGACCAGCACCCCGCCGATGAGGAAAGCGAGACGTGCCCTGGACGTCACCTTGTGGCGGCGCAGGAGAATCGTGGCGACGATGACGACGACAATCCACAGGCCGAACTTGACCAAAACCAACGGGTTCAGAGTCATTTGATTGGGCATGAGGATACCTCCGGGAGATAAACGTTCACCGAGGCGACGTGTTTCTTGAGCGCCTCGCCGGGCTGGAGCAATAGATGCTCCGCCTGGATGTGCTCGCAGGCGTGCAACGCACGCACACTGACGCCGTGCGGGTTCGGAATCTCGGACACATCCATTGTCTTTACAACCTTCATCCGCTGCTGCAACTCCTTTCGATCAAGTTTGCTTTGACGCCGATGTTCCTACGACTCTTCGGCTGCGCTGATGGCCCGCTCCAGCAGGTCCAGCAGCGTCTCCCTCCCCTGGGGCGTCAGGCCCGCCAGCAGTCGTTGGACCTTCTGCCAGCGAAGACCCCGTGCTCGCTGGTGCAACGTCTGTCCCTGGGCGGTCAGGAAAAGCCGGATGGAGCGTCGGTCCTTGGGGTTGGGCTCGCGTTCCAGCAGTCCCGCCTCCTCCAGCCGGCGTACCCCCACGCTGACGGTGGGAGCTGTCAAACCCAATCCGGCCGCCATCTCTTGGATGCCACAACCTGGCACCCCAGCGACCCAATCCAGCAGCAGGCATTGGGGTGGTGTCACCGGAATATCTTCGAAGGGCAGGCGTCCCGGTCCCAGTTTTCGCAGCCGGGGCAACAGCTTCAGGAGCCTCTCCTCTACCAAGACCGATTCGCCAGCCATTCCGTTTCCCCTTCGGATACTTAGTTAGACAAACTAATTATACGCTAGAACAAGAGGGTTGTCAAATCAGTGGAAGTGATTAGCGGTGAGAAAGATGGCGAACAATGACCGTTTCGCCGCCGCGCCAGTTGATCCAGGCCGCCCGAAGGATAGCCCTAAGGTCAAGGCCGGGGTGGTGGTAGAACTTGGCGTCTTCCGTGGCGGATGACTTCTTCTCGCATCCAGAAGCGCGAAGTTGCCAGCGGACAGGTCCTGATTTTGATCTGGCGCACTGTTCCAGTACAATACGCTCAGGGTTTCATGACCCAATTCGTGGACGCTCCATCGGATTCCAGACGGGCATGCTGGGCAGAGTACGAACGTGAGGATGAACATGAAAGAGACAGGCTTTCTGCAGCCATTCGCCCATCTTGCGCCGGAGATTCGGACAAGGTTGTACGGACTGCTGCGCGTGCAGACCTTCGCGGCAGGGGAGCGGGTTTTCGTCCAGGGAGCGCCGAGCTCGGCTTTCTACACCATAACCAGCGGACGGGTGAAGGTCACTCGTGTGACGCCGGAGGGCTACGAAATCATCCTTGGCGTGCGCGGGCCGGGCGAGGTGTTCTGCCCGGTGACCACTCTGGATGGGGGGACACAACTGGGCACTGCGGTGGCGATGACCGAGACGGTGGTGCTACGGGCCGAACGGGAACCCTTCGTTGCGCTGTGCCAGGAGAGTCTGGAACTGCTGACCGTGGTGCAGGGCGCTTGCCTGGGTGAACTCCGCCACCTGATTCGGCGGCTGGAGGTACTCGCCTCTCGCAACGTAAGGGGGCGGCTGGTTCATACGCTACTGGCCGAGAGCAACTGGCAAGCCAGCGGCGCCCTGACCGACATGGTGCGCCTGACGCAGCAAGAGCTGGGCTCCCTCATTGGGGCCTCGCGTGAAAGCGTATCACGCGCCCTGGCCCAGCTCGAGCGGGAGGGGGTAGTGAATGTCAAGCGGGGTCGGGTAGTCATCCGCGACAGGGAGCAACTGGAACGGCTGGTCGGCGAGCCAGACCGTTGAAACAACCGCTTGGCGCCGGTGATTGGGTCACTGCTTGGCCCTTTGTGTGACGAGGGTCACAGACACGGTATGAGAAGTGTGCTATGATGTACGCAACGCAGTAGTCACACCAAGAGGAGAAAAGCTCATGACTCTCTTCGACCGAATCATCCTACTCGCCACCGGCCTGGTAGCCATCTACTTGCTCTGGCGGTTCTTGACCCGCTACCGCAGGGCAGGGAAGATGCACGACATCTACTACATGGTTTCCTTCGGGGTACTGCTGGTGGCCGGGTTGTTGCTGATCGCGTTCACCTACGACGCACTGGCCAGCCCCTGGGTCGTGATCGTCGCCGTGCTGATCCCAGCAGGGCTATCGCTGGGGCTGGTAGCCGAGTTCTGCCCCAAGTACGAGAAGGCCTACCTGGTCTTCGCGCTCCTCGGGCTGATCGCCATCGCCATCACCCGCTTCACCGACTCGGCTGGGCTGGCGACAACGGTGCTGGTGATCGTGCACTCGGTGGCCGGCCTGCTGGTCTTCGTCCTGCCGATCCTGGCCGTCAGGCAGGGCAAAGCGCCAGGCGGATTCATATGGGTGACCGTGGGCGGGGTGTTGATCGGCCTGGGCGGCATCGCGCTGGCCTTCCTGAAAACCGGCCGACAACTGCTGTTCTTCAGTGAGGGGCTGGTGTTCACCATCCTGGCTCCGTTGCTTTTGCTGATGGCCCTGGCGTTCGCCTGGGGGTTTGTCAAACAGATCAAACCTGCCTGATTGGGGACTAAGTCCAATACGGTTCAGACAGGCCGTTCTGAGGCAGTTGCACTGCCGAGATCGGGAGTTCAACTCCCTCCTAACCAAACTGTATTGGGACCAAGTCCCCCGAATCTGCCTTCCGGAGCCTACCCAGGAACCTATAGGCTATACCCTGTAGGCGGCTTGTCCGCGGCGAGGAGCCGCCTCTTGGGGATTCTGGGATAGGTATCCCCTGCAAGTACAGTTGGAAGTGAGGCTCATGCAAGCAATCTCCAAGCGTTTCAACTACCTTTTCCGCTCGACAAAGGGGCTTGCACTGGTTGCAATCGCCCTGATTTCACTGGTCGCAGCCATCTGGGGGACGCTCTCCGGTCCGTTGGCCGAGTGGGGCATCAAGGATATTATGGTGCGGGTTCTTGGCATGGACCTGGTGGAGGCCGAGCGCGAGGGCCGCATCATCATGCTCTACCACACCATCGCTATGGCCGTGGTCGCCATTGAGGTGTACTTCATCACGGACCTTGTGCCAATGAAGGACCACGAACGGGCTACGATCAACGCCACCATCACCGCCGGCTACCTGATAGCGATGTTCTTCGGGTTGTGGTATGCCTACTTTGGGCATGAGCGCGTTTTTCATGGGATATTCCTTTTTGGCCAGTCTCTTGTCTTTTTCGCCGGGGTCCTGCTGGCTGCGGCGCTGTGGCCATGGAAGAAGGAGTACCGCGTCAAAGACCCGGACTACGCCCACGCTGGCGGGGTTGACCTAGAACGTCTGGCCTTCTTCATGGTGGCTGTCGCCACTCTTGGCTCGTCCCTGTTCGGCGCGGTTACCGGCTCGTACTGGGGCAGTGGTCACGAGACCTTCCTGGCCGAAGACGTGATCCGTGAGCCGCACAAGACGGCACTGCAACTGGCGATCCTCGGCCACCTGCACATCATGCTCACCCTGATCGGCATGGACATCACGCTGATCATTGGGCGCTGGTTCGACTTCAAGGGCCTGCTCCACAAGATCGCCATGCCGCTGATGATCGTCGGCTGCATTGTCATCACCCTGGCCGTGTGGGCACTCGTACCCTATGAGCCTTATGCTCATATTTTCATCTATGTGGGTGCTGTCCCCTCTATGCTGGCCGCTCTGATGCTGGTTATTTTCGGATGGGACAAACTGATCCGCGAGGGGCTGGCCGAGCACGGGATCACTAAGGCTAGCTTCTGGCAGAAACTGAAGGCCTTAGTGTACGACCCGCTCAGGTTCGGTTCGCTGTGGCAGATGGTGTTTATGAACTTCACAGTGAGCGGCGTCGGCATCTTCATGGCAGTCACACTGGAAGAGACCATGCGAGTCATGCCGGCGCGCGAAGAGCGCATCACCCTCACCGGCCATTGGCACATTCTGTCGGCGATCATCGCCACGATCATTCTGTTCTATTTTGCTGACCGTGTGGGGCTCAAGGGCAGAGTCCGACGGTGGTTTGGTTGGTTGGTCATCGTCAGTTCGGACCTGGCCTTCGGGGCAGCAACGGTCTTTTCGTTGAAGCGCCTGTTCGTCAGCGAGTCGGCCCAGCAGCCTCTGGTAAACTGGACGGTGCTGCTGACCGACGTCGGGCTAGCGACAGTGTTGGTGGCATTGGCCTCCTTCATGCTGTGGCGGTTGTTTGACCTGTTCAGGAAAGAGGGGCGCTGGGCGCAGGAACTCGCTGCAGGAGAGCTGGCGTCCTCCGAGGGAACGACGTCTGCTTTGGAGCGGGAGGTGGCCCGATGAAACGCGCATTTGTCCTTCTGACCCTGGTTGCTTTGTTGGTAGCAGGATGCGCGCCTGTCAGGGGCATGCCCCCTGCTCCGCCACCCTCAATGGGAACAGGAATTGACCCTCAGACCTGGGCGCTGGTGCCAGGCGGGGAGTTCCTCCTGGGCCAGCACAATCACGAGACTACAATTGACTGCGACTACGAGGTCATGGTCACCGAGGCGACCAACGCCCAGTATGCTCGTTATCTGAACGATGCTTTGGCCACGGGGACGGTCAGAATCGTGGATGACCAGGTAGTGGGCTACTACCCGGGCGACGAGTTCCACGGTTGCGATCACGAGGAAAAAATCGAGGCCGGGGAATGGCTGCACATCCCTCTTGATGACCCCGGACTGCGCTTGGATTTCGACGGCAGCAGTTTCACGCCCAAGCCAGGTTACGAAAACCACCCGATGGTGATGGTCACCTGGTTCGGTGCCAAGGCCTACTGTGAGTTCTACGGTTGGCGGCTGCCCACAGAGATCGAATGGCAGAAGGCCGCTCGTGGACCCGATGGCCGCCCCTTCCCCTGGGGCGACGAGATCGAGCCCAACAACGCCAACTTCTATAGCAGCCACGATCTGTCCGAGAAGATCGTCGGCGCGCTGGGTGACACGACTCCGGTGGGCTTCTACAATGGCCGAAGCTACGAAGGGTATCAGACGCTGGACTCGGCCAGCCCCTACGGTGTGTACGACATGGCCGGCAACGTCTGGGAGTGGGCGGCCGACGTATACGAAGGCGCTCACTACCGCTACATGCGCGGCGGCAGCAAGGCCAACTATGCATACAACCTGCGCGTNTGGACGCGCAANAACGCCGGGCCGGACTACTTTGGTCCGAGCGCTGGCTTCCGTTGTGTGCGGGCCGTCACCGAATGACCAGTATAGAATAGGAGAGGACGACACTGTTGAGAGCGTTCCAGGCAACCCATGTGAAGCTTCGTACCTACTGGGTGCTGACCAAACCGCTCCAGAGCGGACTGCTGCTCACAACGGGGCTGGCTGGCTTCATGAGCGCGCGCTGCCCGGTGTTGAACTGGCAGGCGCTCCTGGCGCTGACCGGTAGCCTGTTCCTGGCCATCGGCGGCAGCACCGTGCTCAACATGGTCTGCGACCGGGACATCGACGCGAAGATGAAGCGCACGGCTAACCGCCCGCTGCCCTTGGGTCGGGTGGAGGCCAGCAATGCCTTGCTGGTCGGGCTGGCGCTCGCTTGGCTCGGCGTGGGCTGGGCATTTGCCCTCTCCCCACTGTATGGCACCATAGTCTTCGCCGGCTTATTCTTCGACGTGGTGGTGTATACAATCTGGCTTAAGCGCCGCACGCCCTGGTCTATCGTTTGGGGCGGCATCTCGGGCGGAATGCCCATCCTGGCCGGGCGCGCTCTCGGTACAGGACAGATTGACTGGATCGGTCTATCGCTCGCGCTGGGGGTGCTGCTGTGGATCCCCACCCACATCATGACCTTCAACATGCGCTACTACGAAGACTACCGAAGGGCAGGCATCCCTACCTTCCCCTCGGCCTACGGCTTCCAGGTGACGCGTGTGACCATCGCCTTATCCAGCCTGGCTGCAGCTCTCGCCATCGCGGTTGCGGCGATCGGTATCGGCATGACCTGGGGCTACCTGCGACTGCTGGCCGTGCTCAGCGCAGGATTGTTGGCTCTGGCCATCACCAGCGTCGTGCGCCCGTCAGAACGGCTGAACTTCGGGTTGTTCAAGTACGCCTCGGTATACATGCTGAGCTCAATGCTGTTGGTCGTAGTGGAGGCGATATAACAGGTCGACGATGATGATGATGATGAAAAAAACGTCCATCCTCGACCGATTGCTGCTGTTGGCCACCGGCATACTGGCAGCGTACCAGGTGGCCGTGGGGATCGAGGGGCTCGGCACGCTGGCCATCCTATGCTACACCATCGCCTTTGGCGTGCTTCTGATCGCCGGCCTGTTGTTGATCATCTTCAGCTTGGAGATACTGGACAACCCGCTGGTGGTCGTCGTGGCGGCGATCATCCCGCTCAGTCTCTCGCTGGGCCTGGTGGTGGAGTATCTGCCCGCTCTTGGCACGGTGTACCAGGTTTTCGTCACGCTTGGGCTGCTGGTAATTGCGGTCACGCGATACGTCACACCCGGCACAATCGCCACCGTTGTCCTGGCTGTGGTGCACGGCATCGCCGGGCTGCTGATCGTTGGCCTGCCGATCCTCCTCAGCCTGCAAGGCCGCGCTCCGGCCGGCTTCGCTTTGGTGGGTGTCGGCGGAGCGCTGATCGGTCTTGGTGGCCTGTTGCTTGCCTTCCTGCGAGCCGGCAAGCCCATGCTGTCAAAAGAGACGATCTACACCATCCTACCGGGCCTGCTACTACTGATGACCGCTGCGTTTGTAGCTGGGTTTGCACTGGCCTGAGGAGCGTATCCTCGGCCAGCGTCATTTCATGCCAGGTTCATGCAGGGTTGGCTCTACGCGGATTTCACAGGCACGGAGGGCTTGCAGTAGCGACTTCAGTCGCTCTGTCTATGGCATAAGCGACTGAAGTCGCCACTACGAACCCAGAAGGCAACACAGGCCAAACTTCTGCCCCACGAATCCGCGTTGAGCCAAGATCGTTAGATGCCTTTCATACAGTACATAAGCAGAACGAACTACCATGAACAGCAAAATAGGCAAGGCTCTACGCATCATCGCCGTCATCTCTATGGGCCTAACTGCCGCAATGAACCTCCTCGGCGGTATTGGGACCGTGTGCGCGGCCTTCCTGACAAGGAAGTACCCCCCGATGTGGCCACTGCTGGACTATCAATGGCTGTATCAGACACTGATGATCGTCACTATCGTGATCGGGATCCTGTGCATTTGGTCAACCATCGCGCTGGCGCGTGGGGGGAAGCGGGCCTACAGAAACGCCCTCATCCTTCTGGTCATCGGCACCATCGTCGGCGGAATCCACATGTACGCTTCGCTTTCGCTGCGGGGCAAGGCAGTGCCCGCCAACGTGAAACTCTACACCAACGCGATCACCCTGCTTCTCTTCCTGCTGATCAGGCTGCCTGGACTTCGCGATCGGGTCGACTTCTCCAAGCCCACAAGCAGCAGCGACCGGGGAACGACCGGCGGCCTGGTTGCGATTGTAGCCGGGAGTGTCGTGATCACCACCGAATTATGGGTTGGCGCTTTCTCACGTCTTTCAGGGCAGCAACTGGGTCCGCTTGCTCCAGGCGCCCCTCATTGCTGGCGGAACGATCTTGACGCTGGGCGGACTGGCCTTGCTGATGTGGGCTAACCTGGGTGCGCTGGCTCCGGCACCACAGCAGCGTTAGGGACGGACCACACCACAGAGCACCGTCACAACGCGAGGATAACTCCCCAACGGCCATTCTTCGCCAACACTACGGGAAACCTGTTGAAACAGGTTATGTCAATACCCTAACCAGTTTCAACGGGTTTTCGGTATCAGTATCAGGCTTCGAATTCATTCGGGGCTCTCTCTCATTCGGGGCTCATTCGGGGCTGCACCATCGGCCATGGCCATCGAAGCCCATCGAAGCCATCGAATGAATTCGACGGCAACTACGGGAAACCTGTTGAAACAGGTTATGTCAATAACCCAACCCGTTTCAACGGGTTTTCGGTATCAGGCCTCGAATTCATTCGGGGCTGCTGCTCCAACCCGTTTCAACGGGTTTTCGGTATCAGGCCACGAATTCACTCGGAGCCGCGGGAAGCGTGAACCAGAAGCGGCTGCCGCGGCCCGGTTCGCTCTGCACACCGATTTCGCCGCCCTGGGACTGCACGAGTTGTTTGGCGATGGTCAGCCCCAGACCGGAGCCGCCTGTCCCACGAGCGCGTGAGCGGTCGGCACGCCAGAAGCGGTCGAATACATGCGGGAGGTGCTCGGGCCGGATGCCCTCGCCGGTGTCGGCTACGGCAATCTCCACAATGGTGTCGGTCGCCCCGGCTGAAATGGAGATCCAGCTGCCGGGCGGAGTGTAGCGGAGCGCGTTGCCCAGCAGGTTGCGCAGCACTTGAGCCAGCCGGTCAGGATCAGCCAGCACCAAGGGCAAGCTGTCAGCGATTTGCACATCAAGGCTGACCCCCTTGTCCTCGGCGACCAGGGCAAAGGTGGCAGCGGTCGTCCGTGCCACCTGCGCGGCATCAGTGAGCTGCAGGTTAAGCCGAAGTTGCCCCGCCTCGGCCAGGGCCAATTCTCGCAGGTCCTCCACCAGTCGGCTCAGCAATCGGGTCTCGTCGTACAGTTGAGCTACCTCGACCTTTTCCAACGGATAGACGTCGTCCAGCAGCGCCTGCAGGTTGCCCTGAAGCACGGTGAGAGGCGTGCGCAGCTCGTGGGCCACGTCGGCCATCAGATTCTGCCGCAGCGTCTCCGCTTCTTTCAGCGCAGCAGTCATCTCGTTGAAGGCATTGGCCACCTCGATGATTTCGGCGCTGCCCCCCTCCTCCACCCTCTGGCTGAAGTCACCGGCAGCCACGGATTGCGCTGCTTTGGTCAGGCGGCGCAGCGGCGCGGTCAGGCTGCGACTGAAGAGCAGCCCCAACAGCAATCCCAGCCCTCCAGCCACCGCCGCACCGACGATCAGGAAGTAGCGAAGGCGGCCCAGGAAGTCCTGCTCCAGCGGGCCGATCACCGCAGAGCGTGCCGTGGGCAGCAGCAGGTAGCCCACGACCACCCCATCGGCCGTGATGGGCACGGCACTGGCCCGCTCCCGCTCGCTCAGCCGCTCGCCCACGTCGCCGTGGACCACCTGCCCATCGGCGTCGGCCAGCATCATGCGCGGTCCACCCCGCATCGGCCCCGTCCCCCGTCCCTTGCCCTGCACCTCCGGCATCAACAGCCCGCCCTCCAGCAGCGCATCCACTCCATCCCAAGAGTGATGTCGCTGGTGGTAGGCCGCCAGCTCCTCGGCCAAGCCGCCCTGGGCCGTGATCCTGCTGTGGGTCAGATACTGGCGGAATTGGCTGTCGGCCCTCCAGTTGGTCAGCAAGGCAACGACCCCCACCGTCACCAGGACAACCAGAGCGAAGGCCAGGGTCAGCCGAACCCACAAGCGGTTCATGCCTTTCCCTCCCCCACCAGCCGGTAGCCCACGCCGTAGACGGTCTGGACATAGGAGGGCTTCTTCGGATCAGGCTCGATCTTGCGGCGCAGGTTCTTGACGTGGCTGTCCACCGTGCGCTCCAACCCCTCGTAGGTGTAGCCCAACCCCTTCTCGATGAGTTCAGAGCGGGTGAAAGCGTGGCCGGCGTTTTGCATCAGCACTCGCAGGAGCTCGAACTCGGTGGGCGTGAGCTCCACAGGCCGCCCATCCATCTGCACTTCGTGCCGGTCCAGGTCCAAAAGCAGCCTGCCGATCTGCACAATCTGGGGTGGGGCGAACTCGCCCGCTGTGCGGCGCAGCACCGCCCGGGCACGGGCCACCACCTCACGGGGGTTGAAGGGCTTGGTGATGTAGTCGTCAGCACCCAACTCCAGGCCGATGATGCGGTCGGTGTCCTCGACTCGCGCCGTGAGCATGATGATGGGGATATCGGGCAGGGTGGGATCGGCGCGCACGATGCGGGTGATGTCCCAGCCATCGCGGCCGGGCAGCATCAAGTCCAGCACCACCAGGTCGGGCCGCTCGGTGCGAATGGTGTGCAGAGCCATCTCACCGTCATAGGCCACGAAGACCCGGTAGCCCGCCTGTTCCAGGTAGGCGCGCACTAAGCGCACGATCTCTTTGTCGTCGTCTACCACCAGGATGCGCTGTGCCACGACATGGCCTCCGCGATCACTCCTCGTCCATTGTACCATGAACTAACAGGGCCGGGGAATCTGGTACGTACCAGCTAGCTATCGGAAGACCCTACAGAGGCGGCTCCGCTCCTGTCCTGAGCATCACCGAAAGGCCGCCGATAGAGCTGCGGCGCTTCGATTCTCGGACGGGTTCCAAGGTGCAGCGCACATCCTAGGTGCGTTGCACCCGCTATTCCCGCATCACTCGGCCCCCGGCTGAATGAGCGGTCCGCTCACCAACTCCAGCAAGGCTCAAGCCACCCCAGACCAGCGGTGACTACGCGGCCGCCGAGAGACATGCCGCGGTTGCCCGGGCGCTTTCTGAGCGATTCACTCGTACCGCAAGGCATCGATCGGGCTGAGCCCTGCCGCGCGGTTGGCGGGATAGAGGCCGAAGAAAACCCCGATACCCAACGACACGGCAAGTGCCAGCACGACGCTCTCCAGCGTGACCAGCGGTTCGTTGCCCCCCAGCAGTGGGGTGATAACCTGTGCCCCACCCACGCCCAACGCAGTACCGATGAGCCCTCCCGCGATGCTCAGAACGATCGCCTCAGCCAGGAACTGGATCAAAACATCGCCCCGATGGGCCCCCACTGCCTTGCGCAGGCCTATCTCCCGGGTGCGTTCCGTCACACTGACCAACATGATGTTCATGATGCCGATGCCACCCACCAGCAGCGAGATAGCGGCAATGCTTCCCAGTAGCGCCGTGAACGTGCCGGTGGTCTCTTCCACTACGCCCACGATGTCGGCCTGGTTCTGCACCGTGAAGTCATCGTCCTGACCAAGCTGCAAACCGTGTAGCGTGCGCAGGATGGCCGTCACCTGGGCTTGGGCCAGATCCATCTCTTCGGCCGATCGGGCCTGTAGGTTTATGGAACGCACCTGTTGATTGCCGGCGCCGCCAAGCTTCAACTGAGCTGTGCGCAAGGGCATGAAGATCACATCGTCCTGGCTCATGAAGCCTCCCTGGCCCTTGGTCTGTAGGACGCCAACCACCCTGTAGTTCTGGCGGTTGATGCGCACGGTCTGGCCCACAGGATTGGCCATGGCGCTGCCAAACAGATCCTCCACGATTGTCTGGCCCAGGACCACCACCATAGACAGGTTACTGTTGTCCTCGTGGCTGATGAACCGGCCGCCGGCAACTTCCCAGTTGCGTACTTCCGCATATTCGGCCGTCACACCGGTCACGCTGGTCGAAGTGGTCTCGCCCTGATATACTGCAGTGACGTTCGCTCCATACTCCGGAGCCACAGCGCTGATGCTGGTAGCCAGGCCGCTGATAGCTTCAACATCGGCGTTGGTCAGCGCACGGACATTCTGCTGCAGCCCTCGTCCCGAAAAACCAAAGCTGGTTCCAGCGGTCACGGTCAGCAGGTTAGAGCCCAAGCCCTGCAGATTGCTGACGACCTGAGCCTGCGCGCCCTCTCCAACAGCGACCAGAGAGATGACTGCTGCCACCCCGATGACGATGCCCAACATGGTCAGGAACGAACGCATCTTGTTCACGGACAGCGCGTTCAGGGCCACACGCAGCACCATAAGCAGCTTCAGCATGGCGTCTACTCCTCTCCGTCCAGTTCCCAAGCTCGCTCAGAGGCCCGTCCCGGCCGTTAAGACACGCGCCCGAGACGGGCGCTAGAGCATTTTCCAATACTCTCCATATCCAGTTGCTAGACGGCTACTGGGGCTTACCACCGCCCATCATGCCGCCCA
>JGI24025J20009_10000667_pt1 | contig 26529 bp, 27 predicted proteins | sample Cruoilmetagenom3_FD_20009 | JGI IMG/M metagenome (IMG submission 20009) | reverse complement strand
AACCCGTCGATCACCCGTGATGTATCGGGTGAAGGTGTGCAGCAGGCATTGCTGAAGTTGATGGAAGGCACGGTTGCGGCTGTGCCCCCCCAAGGTGGGCGCAAACATCCCCAGCAGGAGTTCCTGCAAGTGGACACCACCAACATTCTGTTCATTTGTGGCGGGGCCTTTGCGGGCCTCGACAAGATCATCGCAGCGCGCGGCAAGGGCAGCGCCATGGGCTTTGGCGCTGATGTGCGAGATGTGGAAACCCGTGGCGTTGGTGAGATTTTTACCGAGTTGGAGCCGGAAGACCTGCTGAAATTCGGTTTGATCCCGGAGTTTGTTGGCCGCCTCCCGGTGATCGCCACGTTGGAAGACTTGGACGAAGATGCGTTGATCACTATCTTGACCGAACCAAAGAACGCCTTGATCAAACAGTATCAACGCCTGTTTGAGTTGGAAACGGTGCAGCTGACGTTCACCGAAGACGCACTGAGCGCTATTGCCAAACGTGCGATTGAGCGCAAAACTGGCGCGCGCGGTCTGCGCTCTATTCTCGAAAGCATTCTGCTGGACACAATGTTTGACCTGCCAGGAATGGATGATGTCGAAGAGGTGGTTGTTAACGAAGAAGCAGCCAATTCCGACGCGCCTCCGCTGATGATCTATGCGGATGCCAAGAAGGAAGGTAAAAGCGCCGGATAAAAAGGTTCGCCCGCTAGAACCTTGCTAAATGCTGAACTCTTGGCGCGCGTTTCTCTTTGACGTTTGCCGGTTTGCGCATCTCTGCCGGCCACAACCCCGCCAGGATATCTATCCGAGGTGAGACAGTTCAGGCTTGGTCGGCAGGATTTGGCCCACTGAGTGTTTCTGACGTTGGGCTGGATGTTTTCTCTTTTGAGCTGTCGCTGGTGCCGACCTCATCCGTGAAGTATATCAATGCACAAAGTACCAGCGCGCCAAACACGATTGCTATAAGTAATCTCAACTTAATCTCCGTTCTGTTCCAATCACACTGTAGCACCGCCCAGAGTGGGCGGGCTATGCTAAAAAGAGTATGATAGACTGAAATTGCAACCCTTGACAGAGTTTATGTGGTCTGGACCTTTGGCCACAGATGCGCCATAGAATGTATGAGTTTTCGGAGGGCGGCATGGGTATTTTCAGAACAGTTTTGCGCGCGTTCACTTGGTGGGACGGCTCGACACTTAACACCCAGCTATGGAGCTGGCGAAAAGGCGTGAAAGTGGGGGAAGACCAGCAGGGCAACCGCTATTTTCGCAACCGCGATGATTCCCGTCGCTGGGTGATGTTCAACGGCGAGGCCGAAGCCAGCCGCGTTAACCCTGACTGGCATGGCTGGTTGCATCACACATTTGACGCCCCTCCAACCGATCAACCCCTGGCGAAAAAGCCATGGGAAAAACCGCATGAAGAAAACATGACCGGCACAGCGATGGCCTATGCGCCTGCTGGGTCGATCCGTAAGGCTGTCCCGGTGGATCGCGGCGATTACGAAGCCTGGTCACCGGAATAGGCGGCAATCATGTCCGAAAACACCACCGAAGTGATCGTCGGCGGGGCCGTTCTGGCCGCTGCCATAGGGTTTTTGGTCTATGCAGGTCAGATGACCGGCGTGACCACTGGGCATACTGAATACCCGTTGATGGCCTCGTTCCGCAGTGCAGACGGCGTGGATGTGGGTACGGATGTGCGTTTGGCCGGTGTGAAAGTAGGCCGTGTCACCGCAGTGGAGTTGGATCCTGAAACATTCCGGGCCGAAACGGCCTTCACCGTGCGCGCAGGTATCCAAGTGCCTGACGATAGCGCTATTGCCGTCAGTTCCGAAGGGTTGTTGGGCGGCAATTATGTGGAAATACTGCCCGGCGGGTCGCCTTTCACACTGACGCCCGGCGATGAGATTGAATTCACCCAAGGCTCGATCAGCTTGATTTCACTGCTGATGAAATTCGTGGCAGGTGACAGCGAGGAAACATCCGAATGATCCGGGCGGCACTGTTGTGTGCATTGGCGTTCAGTCAACCAGCCATGGCACAGCAAGTCACCAAAGGGCAGGGCGCATATCTGCGTTGGCTTGATAAGGTGGACGGTCAGGTCACGGATATGGATCTGGTCAATGGCGGTATCTATGAGATTGGCCGCCTGAAAGTGCACCTGAAAGAATGCCGCTATCCATCCGGTAACCCGTCGGGCGATGCGTTTGCCTATGTCACCATCGCCGAAGAGGGGGCCAAAGCCCCGGCGTTTGAGGGTTGGATGGTGGCCTCATCCCCTGCGTTGAGTGCGTTGGAGCATCCACGCTATGACGTTTGGGTCATGCGGTGTAAAACCTCCTGAGGCTTGTCGCCAACCGGAAAACCCGTGATCTGTGCATCCCGTTTCAGGGCCGCGTTTAACAATACATGATACTCGCGCCGCGGAATTTCGATCGCCCCCAGGCTGCTCAGATGATCGGTGATGAACTGGGTATCAAACAGGTCAAACCCGCAGCGCCGCAGATGATCCACCAGATGCGCCAATGCAAGTTTTGAACCATCTGTTTGACGCGAAAACATGCTTTCGCCAAAGAATGCAGCGCCAATACTGACGCCGTACACACCGCCCGCCAAAGTGCCGTCGATCCAGACTTCCAGTGAATGCGCCTGACCTCGGTGATGCAATTTTTGATAAAGATCAAATATTTGCGCGTTTATCCAGGTTTCAGAACGCGCAGCGCAGCCTTTGACCACATCTTCAAAACACTGGTTCAAGGTCACATCATACCCCCCCCGGCGCATCCTGCGCGCCAATGAACGTGATATGTGGAACCCGTCCAGGGGCATGATCCCGCGATCTGCCGGATCAACCCAGAAAATCTCAGGGGTATCTCGGCCTTCCGCCATGGGAAAGACACCCTGCGCATAGCCCCGAAGCAAAATGTCGGGGGTGAGAGGGAGGTCAGCGTTTGTCATGCCAAAGCGCGGTGTGCATCAATCCTGAAGATTGGTTTCCAACCAATGCTCCAACCAGTGGATGTTGTACTCGCCAGAGAGAATATCCGGTTCCTGCAACAGGGCGTGAAACAGCGGCACGGTGGTATCGACACCATCCACGATCAGCTCGGACAGGGCGCGGTTCAGACGCGCCAAAGCCGATGCACGATCACGACCATGCACAATCAGTTTGGCGATCAGGCTGTCGTAATAGGGGGGGATTTTGTACCCGTCATAAAGAGCAGAATCCATGCGCACGCCCAATCCGCCGGGGGCGTGAAACTGAGTGATCGTGCCAGGGCGTGGTGAAAATTCGGGCAGTTTTTCGGCATTGATGCGCACTTCGATGGCATGGCCATTGATCACCAGATCATCTTGGGTGAAAGACATTGGCAGGCCTTCGGCCACGCGGATTTGTTCACGCACCAGATCGACGCCAAAGATGACTTCGGTGACGGGGTGTTCCACCTGCAAGCGCGTGTTCATTTCGATGAAATAGAACTCGCCATTCTCATACAGAAATTCGATCGTGCCCGCGCCGGCATAGTCGATACGCGCCACAGCATCGGCGCAGACCTTACCGATGCGGTCGCGTTCTTCTGGGGTGATTGAGGGGCCGGGGGCTTCCTCAAACACCTTTTGGTGGCGCCGTTGCAGCGAGCAATCACGCTCTCCCAAATGCACGGCTTTGCCTTTGCCATCCCCAAACACCTGAATTTCGATGTGGCGCGGCGTGGTCAGATATTTCTCAATATAGACCTCGTCATTGCCAAAGGCGGCTTTGCCCTCGGAACGCGCCGTCATAAAGGCATGTTCCATCTCATCGGCGTTTTGCGCGACCTTCATGCCGCGCCCGCCGCCGCCCGCCGTGGCTTTGATGATAACGGGATAGCCCATTTCCTCGCCCAGTTTTTTGGCCTCGCTCAAGGTGGGCACGCCACCGTCAGAGCCGGGAACGCAGGGCACACCAAGGTTTCTCATGGTGTCTTTGGCGGTGATTTTATCGCCCATGATGCGGATGTGTTCGGCGGTGGGACCGATGAACGCCAGGTCGTGATCTTCGACAATCTGCACGAAGTTGGCGTTTTCCGACAAAAAGCCATAGCCGGGGTGAATCGCCTGAGCGCCGGTCACTTCGCAGGCGGCAATAATTGCGGGGATCGACAGATAGCTGTCGGTGCCCGAGGGCGGGCCGATGCAAACAGATTCGTCCGCCATGCGAACATGCATGGCATCACTGTCGGCCGTGGAATGCACCGCGACCGTCTGGATACCCATTTCACGCGCTGCGCGAATGACACGAAGGGCAATTTCGCCCCGGTTGGCGATCAGGATTTTTTCGAACATTGCAGCTGTGCCTTATTCGATGATCATCAAAGGCGAGCCGTATTCAACAGCCGCGCCATCCTCGACCAGGATGCGTTTGACCGTGCCAGCGCGTGGCGCCGGAATATGGTTCATGGTTTTCATCGCTTCCACGATCAGCAATGTGTCACCTTCGCTGACCTGATCACCGACGTTCACAAACGAAGGCGAGCCGGGTTCGGCCTGCATATACACGGTGCCAACCATGGGGGAGGTGACCGCACCGGGGTTGTTGGCGGGGTCATCTGCCGGGCCTGTGGCCTCTTCAGCAACAGGAGCAGCGGCGGCGGGCGCAGGCATAGCCGCAGCAGGCATAGCGATGTGCGCGGCGACCTCTTGCTTGCGGCTGACGCGCACATTCAGGCTGTCGTTTTCGCCATAGTCGCGTTTGACCTGCAATTCAGTCAGGTCATTTTCGTTCAACAGTTCAGCCAGAGCTTTGATGAATATAACATCGGAGTCATGCGGGTTTTTAGGCATCAGGTTCCTCGACCATTGTGGTGGGTTAACGGAGCGTCACCACATTTCTTTTTTTCGCTTATAGGCCAAGCCTAAGCCTGAGAAAAGCGGGCATTTCACCCTTCGAAATGGGCCCTTTGGCAGCAGATTGCGAGGGGCGGGCAAATAAATTTAGTCTCACAGGGGCATCCCTGATAGTTTTGCCACCAATTCGGCCAGTTTTCGGGCTTGAAACTTTTCCAGTAAACGCGCGCGGTACACTTCGATGGTGCGATAGCTGAGCCCCAGTTCACGTCCGATTTCCTTGGAGGTCATGCCTCGGCACGTCAAGATTGCCACTTCGCGTTCGCGCTGTGTCAGGGCCACAAGGGGGCGGTCATCTGACAGATCCGCAAATGACCAGATGCCTTGGCGAAACGGATCTTCCGGCGTCAATGATTGGCCTCGTACCCGGCACCAGAACATGCTGCCGTCGCGCCTTCTCATGATCCGTTCATCGTTGTACCGCCCAGTCAGGCGCATCTGGGACAGGCTGCGCTTGCCAATACGGTTGTAGTCGTCAATCGACGGGTAAAACCTGGCCAGTGGCACTCCTGCAAATTCTTTGGGCGCGCCGCCGAATGTAGCGGCAAACAACTGATTGCATTGCTGAATGATCCGGTTTTCCAGAACACACAGGCCCACCGGGGCATGATCAAAGGCAATATCGCGTATATCCATGGGTACGAGTATGGCCTTACGGGTCCACATGGGCAAACCCAAAGGCCGCGCCGTAAACCGCCAGATGGCCCGCCCAACCCGATGCCGCTTGAGCAAGGAAAAGGGCCGCATTTCCGGCGCTGACCCTCAGAGTGGGGGCCGATGAACCGGGACACAGGCCCCTTCTAAGGGATGGTGCAGACACCTGAGACAACCAGCCTGTGCAGGCCATCGGTAAGTGTGATCTAGCTTCCCATTCGGTTTTTGATCAAATCGTCCACCACCGACGGATCTGCCAAAGTTGAAGTGTCCCCCAATGACCCATAGTCATTTTCGGCGATCTTGCGCAGGATACGGCGCATGATTTTGCCAGACCGGGTTTTGGGCAGGCCGGGTGCCCATTGGATCAGGTCAGGGCTGGCGATTGGGCCGATTTCGGCACGAACATGGTTGCGCAGCTCGGTCTTTAGTTCATCGGTGTATTCTTCGCCAGCCATCAACGTGACATAGCAATAAATCCCCTGTCCTTTGATGTCATGCGGATAGCCGACAACGGCGCTTTCGGCCACTTTGGGGTGGGCCACCAATGCGCTTTCGACCTCGGCCGTGCCCATGCGGTGGCCAGAAACGTTGATCACATCATCAACGCGCCCGGTGATCCAATAATCGCCGTCCTCGTCCCGGCGACAGCCATCGCCAGTAAAGTAATACCCTTTGTAATCTGAGAAATAGGTCTGCATGAAGCGTTCATGATCCCCCCAGATGGTGCGCATCTGACCGGGCCAGCTGTCGGCGATGCACAGCACGCCTTCAACGCCGTTCCCTTCAATCACATCACCCGAAGTCGGCTCCAGCACCACCGGCTCAATCCCAAAGAACGGTTTCATCGCCGAGCCGGGCTTGGTGGCATGTGCACCGGGCAGGGGGGTCATCAGGTGACCACCGGTTTCGGTCTGCCACCAGGTGTCCACGATCGGGCAGCGCCCGCCGCCAACCACGTCTGAATACCAGTTCCAGGCCTCGGGGTTGATGGGTTCACCCACTGTGCCCAGTATTTTCAGGCTGCTCAGATCACAGGATTCCACAAAGGAATTGCCCTGGCCCATCAATGCCCGCAAAGCCGTGGGGGCCGTGTAGAACTGATTGACCTTGTGCTTTTCGCACACCTGCCAGAAACGGCTGGCGTCCGGGTAGGTGGGCACGCCCTCAAACATCAGCGTCGTGGCGCCATTGGCCAGAGGGCCATAGACGATATAGCTGTGCCCGGTGACCCACCCCACATCAGCAGTACACCAGTAAACATCGCCGTCGTGGTAATCAAACACCAGTTCCTGGGTCATCGCCGCATAGGTCAGATAGCCCCCCGTGGTGTGCACCACGCCCTTGGGCTGTCCGGTCGAGCCTGAGGTGTAGAGGATAAACAGCGGATCTTCGGCATTCATTTCTTCGGGCGGGCAATCGGCACTGACCTTCTCGGCCTCCTCATGCCACCAGAAATCCAACCCATCACGCCATGCGATCTGATCGCCGGTGCGTTTGACCACAAGGCATTTCACCTCGTTATAATCGTTCAGCAGGGCGAGGTTCACATTGTCTTTCAGCTTGGTCGCACGACCGCCGCGCGGGGCGTGATCTGCTGTCACCACCAGTTTGGCATCACAGCCATTCACCCGCGCGCCCAATGCATCAGGCGAGAAGCCGGCAAAGACGATAGAGTGAATCGCACCAATGCGCGCACAGGCCAACATGGCATATGCGGCCTCGGGGATCATCGGCATATAGATGACCACGCGGTCGCCCTTGCCTACGCCCAATGCTTTGTAAACATTGGCTATTTTGCTGACCTGATCGTGCAGCTCATTGTAGGTGATATGCTTGGCTGCCTCATCCGGGCTGTCGGGTTCCCAGATGATTGCGGTTTGGTCCCCGCGTGTGGCCAGATGCCGGTCAACACAGTTGGCGGCCACGTTCAGCGTGCCATCTTCAAACCATTTGATTGACACGTTGCCGAACTCATAGCTGACATTCTTCACCTTGGTAAAAGGTTTCATCCAATCAATGCGTTTGGCTTCATTGGCCCAGAACCCATCGGGATCTGAAATGGAGGCCGCATACATGGTGTCGTATGTCGCGGCATCAATATGGGCGTTGGCCGAAAATTCAGCCGAGGGAGCGTGCGTTGTATTTGTCATGACGAGCCTTTGTTGGTTTGGTTCGTTGTCAGTCGGTTTGTGTGTCCAGACAGGCGGGCACACAAGGGGCCATCCTCAGATCGCCAGGTATTCTGCGCGGAGTGCTTCGTCTTCCAGGACTTCTGCGGCGGTGCCATCAAAAACGATGCCGCCCGTGTCCAGAATGACCGCGCGGTCTGATAGCTCCAGAGCGCGCACGGCGTTTTGTTCAACGATCACTGTGGTGATGCCTTGTTCTTTGATAATGTTGAGCGTCTTTTCAATCTCATCCACAATCACCGGGGCCAGACCCTCGTAGGGTTCATCAAGCAGCAGCACCTTGATGTCACGCGCCAATGCGCGCGCCACGGCCAGCATTTGTTGCTCACCACCAGACAGGGTTACGCCCTCTTGCTTGCGACGTTCCGCCAGGCGCGGAAACAGATCATACAGACGTTCCAGCGACCAGCCGATAGGGGGCGCGATCTGCGCCAGTTGCAGGTTTTCTTCAACCGTCAGGCCGGGGATGATGCAGCGGTCTTCGGGCACAAGCCCGATGCCGGCCGCCGATGCCTCATGTGCAGACATGTTGTGAAGCGGCTGGTGATCCAGCCAAATTTCGCCGTGCTGTACCTGCGGGTTGGCCATGCGCGCAATAGAGCGCAGCGTGGTGGTTTTGCCAGCCCCGTTGCGGCCCAGAAGGGCAAGAATTTCGCCCTCATGTACGTTAAAGCTGATGCCCTGCACGATGTAGCTTTCACCGTAGTAAGACTTCAAATCCCAGATCGACAGGTAGGCGGGCGCTGTTTCAGCCACGTTGCGGTTCTTTGAGAAATCCGGTTTGACGTTCATGATCTCTCTCCTTACGCGCTCTCGCCAAGATACGCTTCACGCACCTTGGGATGGCCTTTGATGTTGTCGGGCGTGTCTTCCACCAGCGGGGTGCCTTGGGCCAAAACGGTGATCCGTTCTGCCAGGGAAAACACAACATGCATATCATGTTCAATGATTGCGATGGTGATGTCACGCTCTTCTTTGATCTGCTTGAGCAGGTCGATAGTGGCGTTGGTGTCGGCGCGGGCCATGCCGGCAGTTGGTTCGTCCAGCAACAACAAGCGTGGATTTTGGGCCAGACACATGCCGATTTCCAACCGGCGTTTGTTGCCCCGGCTCATCGCGGCCGAGTGATCATGACGCGCATCGGCCATATTCAGGCTTTCCAGCATATGTTCGGCCTGCTCGATGATCTCTTTTTCGTTCTCGGTATGCTCGATCGCGTGCAGCCGAAAGGCGCCATCGCGCCGCGCAAAGATCGGGATCATCATATTTTCGATCACACTCAGATCGCCAAATATCTCAGGAGTTTGAAACACCCGCGAAATGCCCATCTGGTTGATCTCAAACGGCTTGCGCCCCAGGACGGACTGCCCGTCAAACATGACCGATCCGGTGTCAGGCACCAGCTTGCCAACCAACACATTCAGCAAGGTGGATTTGCCCGCCCCATTGGGGCCGATGATGGCGTGCACGGTTTGGTCTTGCACGCTGAGGTTCACATCCCCCAGCGCTTGCAGGCCGCCAAAGCGTTTGTTGACGTTTTTGACTTCAAGAATTCCCATCTTAACGTCTCCTTATTCTGCAGGGGTGGAGTGAGAGGCTTTGTCTGCATCGTCATCCGTCTTTTTGCGACGGAACAGCCGCGAGATACGTTGCCCCCCTTCAACCAGCCCGCCGGGCAGGAAGATGATAACCACCATGAAAAGCACACCAAGGCTAAGGTGCCAGCCCTTGCCGACGAAGAAGTGCAGCACGCCGACGATGGCGTCCTCCAGCCCGTCGGGCATGAAGCTGAGCCATTGGTGCAGAACCGAGTCGTTGATTTTCGACAGGATGTTCTTGAAATACTCGTTGAAGCCCGCGCCCACGATAGGGCCGATCAGCGTGCCGACACCCCCAAGAATGGCCATGATCACGATCTCGCCCGAGGCGGTCCAGTGCATACGCTCGGCCCCCGCCAGAGGATCCATCGAGCTGAGCAAACCGCCAGCCAGACCCGCATAGATGCCCGAGATAACGAAGGCTGCCAGAGTGTAAGGCTTGGTGTTCAGGCCGGTATAGTTCATCCGCTGCTGGTTGGATTTCACCGCCCGCAGCATCAAGCCAAACGGGCTGCGGAAAATGCGGATCGACACATAAAACGAGATCAGCATGATGAAAGCGCACAGGTAATACCCGGCGTTGAAAGTGAAGAGCCAAGAGCCGATTTCAAGCTGAACGCTGTCTCGCATGGCGATGCCAAAGAAGTTGGTCACCGGCAGTGAGCCTTCACTGGAGACCGCGCCGCCCAGAATACGAGGGTCATTCAGCGACAGCTGCAACCCGGTTTCGCCATTGGTCAGGTTATAGCTGGACGCAGGGTTGCCCAGCACCGAGTAGGCCAGATTGTAACACATCTGCGCAAAGGCGAGTGTCAGGATCGAGAAGTAGATCCCCGAGCGCCGCAGGCTGACATAGCCGATCAGCAGGGCAAAGACGCCTGAGACAACCATCGATAGCAGGATCGCAGGAATAACGTTCATGCCGATCAGTTTGAACATCCAAACTGCCGAATATGATCCTATCCCCAGAAAGGCCGCGTGCCCAAAAGAGAGGTAACCCGTGAGGCCAAAGAGGATGTTGAACCCGATGACAAGGATGCCAAAGATGACAAAGCGTTGCATCAGATCGGGATACCCGGCGTTGAACATCTGCGCCATCGATGACCCCTCAGGAAAGGGGTTCAGGATGAAGGGCGCGAACAGGGCCATGATGGCCACGATGATCAGCAGGGTCGTGTCTTTTTTGTTCAGTCCGAGCATGGCTTAATCCTCCATCACGCCCTTGCGGCCCATAAGGCCTCGGGGGCGGGTCAGAATAATGATGATGGCGACGAGATAGATGATGATCTGGTCAATGCCGGGGAAGATGTTTTTGACCTCATTCATTGAGGCAAAGCTCTCCAGGATACCCAACAGGAACCCGGCCAGAACCGCACCCGGCAAAGAGCCCATGCCCCCCACAACCACCACCACGAAGCTGAGAACCAGAAAGTCCATGCCCATGTGATAATTGGGGGAATTGATCGGTGCATACATCACACCTGCCAGCCCGGCCACCGCCGCGGCGACCCCAAACATAATGGTAAAGCGGCGGTCAATATTGATGCCCAGCAGCTCAACTGTTTCCCGATCAGCCATGCCTGCGCGTACAACCATGCCGAAGGTGGTGAATTGCAAAAAGGCAAACACCCCGCCGATGATCAGTGCCGAGAAGGCAAAATACACCATGCGCCAGTAGGGATAGATGATGGCGTTGGCTTCATATCCCAACAGGACACCGAAATCAAAGCTGCCACGGAACACTTCGGGTGCGCCGGTAGGGATCGGGTTGGCACCGTAGATTGCCTTGATCACCTCTTGCAGCACGATCGCCAGACCAAAGGTCACAAGGATCTGGTCGGCATGTGGACGTTTGTAGAAATGTTTGATCAGCCCACGCTCCATGATGAAGCCGATGGCAATCATGATCGGGATGGAAAACAGGATCGCAAGTGGCACGGCCCAGTCGATGATGGCAGCACCTGTTTCGGGGCCAAACCAGCTTTCGATATAGGTCAGTTTGACCTTCAGGGGGTTGCCCAGGAAATCGGTTTTGGTTTCGTCGATCACCTCATAGCTGGCGTTCAGGATTTTTGACAAGGTCACGGCGCAGAACGCCCCGATCATGAACAAAGCGCCGTGGGCAAAATTGACCACGCCCAATGTGCCAAAAATCAGCGTCAGACCAAGGGCGATCAGCGCATAGGCCGAGCCCTTGTCGAGGCCGTTGAGAATTTGAAGAAGAATTGCGTCCATTGTTCCCACCCATGGGTTAGAGAAGCGGTGGTAAAACCGATTGGGTTAGAAGTGTCCCGGCCCACATGTTTCAGGGGCCGGGACGAATGTTTGATTAGGCGCCGTTATTACAGCTGCCCAGGCTTCCGCCTGCAAACATTGGGTGGTCGGCAGGGTAGGTAACCTGTGCCGCCGGAGTAACTTCGACAATTTCAAGAAGGTCGAACTCCGAGGTTGGGTTCTCTTTTCCGCGCACAACCAGAACGTCTTTGAAGCACTGGTGATCTTCGGCACGATAAAGTGTCGCGCCATTGCCCAGACCGTCGAATTCGAACCCTTCGAGGGCTTCAACGACGGCACATGGTGCAAACGAGCCGGCACGGGTTACTGCATCTGCATACAGCAGGGTCTGACAGTAAACAGTGTGGGCCGCCTGGCTGGGTGGGAAGCCGTATTTGGTGCCGAAGGATTTCACAAAGGCCTTGGAGGCTTCATCCTGCAGCGACCAGTGCCAGTTGGTTGAACCGTGGATGCCTTTTACGTTCTCGCCGGCACCTTTGGCCATCAGACGTGAATACAGCGGCACAACGATTTCGAAGTTCTTGCCGTTCACTTGCTTGTCGCGCAGGCCAAACTGAACCGCGTTGGTCAGCGAGTTCACCATGTTTCCGCCGTAGTGGTTCAGAACCAGCACATCAGCGCCGGAGTTCAGAACAGGTGCGATATAGGATGAGAAGTCAGTCGCCGCCAGCGGGGTGCGCACAGCATTAACAGTGTTCCAGCCCAGAGCTTCGGTTGACGCTTTGATCGATTCTTCCTGCGTCCAGCCCCAGGTGTAGTCGGCTGTCAGGTGATAGGCGTTACGATCGTTGCCATAGAGGCTTTCCAGAACCGGAGCCAGAGCCGCGCCCGACATGTAGCCGTTAAAGAAGTGACGGAAGCCGTTGGCTTTCTTGTCTTTGCCGGTGGTGTCGTTTGAGTGGGTCAGACCGGCCATGAAGATCACGCCAGCTTCCTGGCACAGACCTTGAACAGCAACAGCCACGCCCGAGGACGAGCCGCCTGTGATCATGATCGCGCCGTCTTTTTCGATCATCGACTTCGCTGATGCGCGTGCTGCGTCAGATTTGGTTTGTGTGTCGCCGGTGACATACTCAACCTTCTTGCCCAGGATGCCGGTCCCATCCAGCGCTTTGGAGCTGAAGGTGTTCATCATGCCGCCGTCGCCGCCACCGTTCAGGTGCTCAACAGCCAGCTCATATGCGCGCAATTCATCTGCGCCCTCGTCGGCATAGGGGCCGGTTTGTGGCACGTTAAAGCCCAGAGTGACGGATCCGCCAGTTGGGTCATTGGTGAAGGCATGCGCGGATGCGCCTGTAAAGATAGTCGGCAATGCAAGACCGGCCCCGGCAAGGGTACTGGTTTTCAGCAATCCACGACGTGTGAATTTCGAATTGGACATGGAGTTCCTCCCATTAGAATTTTCGTGGCTCACGTCTCCTCACGCAAAGCCAAACACATTTCTGTGCAAATCCATTATCGCAGCACGAAAGAAAACCACGCAACAAGCGCTTTACTTGAAACAATAATTTTGTAAAAAAGATTACAGTTAGGGTGTGGGATTTGTAAAATATTTACTTAACCAAAGGTAAAGCACCGAAATCGTAAGGAAAACGAGATGGCGCAAAGTCAGCTGATTGGCAATCGGATAAGGGATCGGCGCATGTCGCTGGGCCTCAAGCAATCCGAGCTTGCCAGGCAGGTTGGGATATCGCCCTCCTACCTTAATCTGATTGAGCACAACCGGCGTCGAATCGGCGGCAAGACGTTGCTGGCACTGGCCGAGTATTTGCAGGTTGAACCCGCCTTGCTTAGCGAAGGGGCCGAAGCTGCATTGATCGAGACCTTGCGTGTGGCCGCCCATTCGCAAGGCAGCCATCTGGCTGAGCTGGATCGAACCGAAGAATTTGCCGGGCGGTTTCCCGGCTGGGCGCAGGTGTTGGCCGCGCTGCACCTGAAAGCCGAGGCGCTGGAGCAAACCACCAAAACCCTGACGGACCGGCTGGCCAATGATCCGCATTTGTCGGCGTCTCTGCATGATGTGATCTCAAGCGTGACAGCGATTCGTGCGACCTCGTCCATTCTGGTGCAAACCAAAGATCTGGAGCCGGAATGGCGCGCGCGGTTTCACCGCAACATCAACGAAGACAGCCGTCGCCTGGCAGAGGGGGCCGAAGCATTGGCTAAATATCTGGAGGGTGCGCCGGATACAGATGCCGACATCCGCTCGCCTCTTGATGAGATGCACGCCTTTTTGGGCGGGCATGATTATACGTTGCCAGTGCTGGAAAGCCCCAAAGGCGCGGCCACGATCCCGCATCTGGTGGCACAGGCCCCAGAGCTGAAAACGGATAGCGCCCGCCAGATGGCGCAACGGATGCTGTTGCAGGCCCATGAAGATGCGCAAGCTCTGCCCATGCGCGCGCTGTGTCAGGCTGTTGACGCATTGGGCGTTCAGCCGGATGCCTTGGCCAAACAGCTGAACGTCACGTTGCCTTTGTTGTTTCGCCGCTTGTCGGCGCTGCCCTCAACCCTCTATGGCCCGGTGGGGTTGGTGGTTTGTGATGCGTCGGGATCCATTGTGTTTCGCAAGCCCATTCCGGGGTTTGCCATTCCGCACGCTGCGGGTACATGTGCGCTCTGGCCGTTGTTTCAAACGTTGCAGGCGCCAATGCAGACTTTCGTGACCCCTCTGGAGCAGGCAGGTCGTCAGCCGGAACCGGTGATGAGCTATGCCGCCGCAGAGGTGGCAGCCCCCATGAGTTTTAACACCCCCGCACAGATCAAAGGCTATATGCTGTTGGTCCCAAGGCGGCAGGGCCAACACGCAGCCCCCCCCCAGGTGGTGGGCACAAGCTGTCGGATTTGTCCGGTTGCGCACTGTACAGCCCGGCGCGAGGCATCATTGCTGACTATGGCGGTGTGACGGGGTTGGCGTTTGGGCCACTGACCATCTGTTTTTTGCGGAATTTCAGCTCAGGGCATTTGTTGTTTTGCCCTTTTGACAGTTCGTCAGCATTTTCACATAGTACCAATAGCTGTTCAAAGCGCATCGCCTTTTACCTGAGGCAGGTTTTAAGCGAAACGCGTTATCGGATGGCAGGGGGGGAAACCATGACCAAACGAGTTCTTCTGATTGAAGATGAGCCAAATATAATTGAGGCTGTCAGCTTTATTCTGACGCGCGACGGGTGGGATGTGAAAACCCATTCCAATGGTCATGATGCGATTGACGCTGTGCACAACCGCACGCCTGATCTGATCATTCTTGATGTCATGCTGCCCGGCCGCAGCGGGTTTGAGATTTTGCAGGATATCCGTGCTGATCAAACCTTGGCTGATATGCCTGTCCTTATGTTGACGGCACGAGGTCAGGAGAAAGACCGTGAGATGGCGCAGCGGTATGGGGCGTCAAGATACATGACCAAACCATTTTCAAACGCAGAATTGCTGGCCAATGTGCGCGAGTTGATTGCCCCATGAGCTGGGAGAAAAAAACGGTCTTTCTGGAACGCCGCGCATATCGGCAACGCAGATTTGCAGATGGGGCGCGGATGCTGCCCTTGTTTGGGGCAGCCCTGTTTTTTATCCCGCTGTTGTGGTCACTGGCCGATGATAAGGTGACACTGACCAGCTATGTGATGTCGTTTGTTTTTGTGGCCTGGGTGGGGCTGATCATTATTTCGGCTTTCGTGTCATCGAAACTGCCCAAGGACATGCCCGACGCCGCATCGCCCAAGGATGAGTGAATGGCCACGCTGAATGTCCTGATTATTGTCAGCCTGCTTTATGTGGTGCTGCTGTTTACCGTGGCCTTTGCTGCTGATCGTGCTGCGTTACATGGGCGAGGCGCTTGGTTGCGCAGCCCTTGGGTCTATACGCTGTCACTGTCGATCTATTGCACGGCCTGGACCTTTTATGGTGCTGTGGGATATGCCGCGCGGTCGGGGTTGGAATATCTGACCATTTATCTTGGCCCAACTCTGGTGATGATCGGCTGGTGGTGGATGCTGCGCAAAATGGTGCGTATCGGGCGCAGCCAGAGGATCACATCTATCGCTGATCTGATTTCATCGCGTTACGGCAAATCCAACCTTCTGGCGGTGTTTGTCACCTTGCTGGCGGTGATTGGCACCACGCCTTATATCGCGCTGCAACTGCAATCAGTGACCTTGTCATTTGCCGCCTTCGCCGAGGCCGACCCCGATGCCGGTGTGCTGAACTCTCCTTATACAGCGCTTTGGGTGGCGTTGGGGCTGGCGTTATTCACGATCCTGTTTGGCACGCGCAATCTGGACGCAAATGAGCGCCACCACGGTGTGGTGATGGCCATCGCACTCGAGGCGGTGGTGAAGCTGTTCGCGCTGTTGGCTGTGGGTGTCTTTGTGGTCTGGGGGCTTGCGGGGGGTATTGATGAAACATTTGCGCGTATCGACGCCTCAGAAATCGCCCGCTGGGACGTGCCCGGCAGCCGTTGGGTCGGGCTTACACTGCTGTCAGCGGCGGCATTTTTGTGCCTGCCTCGCATGTTTCAGGTGTTGGTGGTCGAAAATGAGGACGAAAGCCATTTGCGCACCGCGTCCTGGGCTTTTCCGGCGTATCTGATGTTAATGAGCCTGTTTGTGGTGCCCATTGCGGCGATTGGTTTGGATTTGATGCCCAAAGGCTCAAACCCTGATTTGTTCGTTCTGACGCTGCCCTTGCAAGAGGGCCGGGAGGGGCTCGCTATCCTGTCGTTTCTTGGCGGCTTTTCATCGGCGACCTCCATGGTGATTGTGGCCGCGATTGCGCTGTCTACGATGCTGTCGAACCATGTGGTGATGCCGATCTGGCTGCGCATGACGGGTAATATGGCGGTGATGTCTGGCGATGTGCGCCAGGTGGCCTTGTTGGCCCGGCGGTTGTCAATCGCAGGCGTGGTGCTGTTGGGATATGTCTATCTGCAACTGAGTAGCGGCGGGGCAGCATTGGCGGCCATTGGGTTGGTGTCTTTTGCCGGTGTCGCGCAGTTGTTGCCTGCAATGTTGGGCGGAATTTTCTGGCGCGGGGCGACACGCAGCGGGGCGATGACGGGACTACTGGTTGGCTTTGCCATCTGGCTTTATGCGCTGTTCCTGCCCAGCTTTGGGGCCTCCGTCATCATAAGCCAGGACGTGATGGACCACGGCCCGGCTGGCATCGGATGGCTGCGCCCACGCGCCCTTTTCGGGGCCGAAGGGATGGACCCGCTGGTGCATGCGGTGATGTGGTCGATGGTGCTGAACACCTTCAGCTTTATTTTGGTATCGGTTCTGACCTTTCCCAAACCGCTGGAACGGCTGCAAGGGGCGCAATTTGTCAACGTCTTTCAGCATTCTGCCACGACGGGCAGCTGGACTGGTGGGTTGGCTCAAAGCGAAGATTTGTTGTTGATGTCGCAACGCATCCTGGGCCCCACCGAGGCGCAGGCGTTTTTCACCAATGCGGCCGCGCATCAGGGCCTGTCTGGCTATCTGCCCGAACCATCCCCCGATTTCCTGCAACAATTGGAGCGAGAGCTTTCCGGCTCGGTCGGCGGGGCCACGGCCCATGCGATGATCAGTCAGATTGTAGGTGGTGCGACGGTCTCGGTGCAGGACCTGATGGCTGTGGCGGATGAAACCGCACAGATCATGGAATATTCTTCGCAACTTGAGACCAAGTCTCAGGAGCTGGCCCGCACCGCCCGGCAGCTGCGCGTTGCCAATAAAAAACTGACGCAAATTTCCGACCAGAAGGACACGTTCCTCAGTCAGATCAGCCACGAGCTGCGCACCCCGATGACATCAATCCGGGCGTTTTCGGAAATCTTGCGTGATTCCGATGGGATATCCGAGGCAGATACCAGCAGATACTCTTCGATCATTCACGACGAGGCGGTTCGCCTGACGCGCCTTCTGGATGATTTGCTGGATCTCAGCGTGTTGGAAAATGGGCAGGTGGTGCTGAACACCGAAAAAGGCAGCCTTTCAGCGTTGTTGGAGCGGTCCATTTCTGCGGCCGGTGGCGAAAAAGGCACATTGGACATTCGCAATATTCAGCCCGAAAAAGATATTGTGGTGACCACTGATCTGGATCGGCTGGCGCAGGTGTTTATCAATCTCATCACTAATGCGCGCAAGTATTGTGACGCAAAAGAACCTGTGTTGACGATCACATCTTCGCGCAATGGTGGCGATGTGGTGATTGATTTTATTGATAATGGGTCGGGCATTCCGGCGGATATGCATGCGGTGGTGTTTGAGAAATTCTCCCGTATCAGCCATTCCCGTGTGGGAGGGGCCGGGTTGGGCCTGGCGATTTGCAGTGAAATCATGACCCGGCTGGGCGGGCATGTGGGCGTCGTGCCAGCGCAAGAGGGCACTGCCTTTCGCGTGACCTTGCCAGATTCGGCCACGACAAGCGGCGCAAAAACAATCGCATAAAGCCCTTGGTAACCAATTTGGTCGTATTCTGCCCCCAAGCCCAAGGGGGACAGTGAAGGACACATGGACAGTAACGACAGCCTTTCCATTATTCACAAAAAGGCACGCGTGGCGCGTGAAGGATTTGACGCGCGGGCCATGTCCCCGGCCAAAGCCTTGCGTGTGTCACTGGCCAAAACCGCCGATGTGGCGCTTGATCTTGCACTGACGGTCAGCACGCTTGAACAAACGGTGGTCTCAACCGATGGGTTGCTGAGCAAACTTGATGAACAAGGGTTGCTGATTTTGCTGGATGGGGCAGGCGGCACACGCGGGGTGGCGGTGTTTGATTGTCAGCTGGTGTCGGCAATCATCGAAAAGCAAATCGCAGGTCATGTGCGCAAAGGCGAAGCAACACCGCGCAGCTATACCCGCACAGATGCCGCCATGGTGGCCCCTATTTTGGATGCCACCCTTGAAGGGTTTGATGCCCGGTTAGAAGCACATGTTGATGGCCACACTCCGGGCGTTTTCCGATTCGGTGACAAGGTGGAAGATGCGCGCGCGATGTCTCTGATGCTGGAAAGCGGGCGGTTTGATCTTTTTCGCCTGACTGTCGAGCTGGAGGAAGGGGCAAAAATCGGGGTGCTGATGGTGGCGCTGCCATGCCGAAACCCGGTGCCGAACCCAGTGGACAGCAGCGATGAGGGCGCGCCACCACGCCAATCAAGCCTTGAAAAGCTGGCGCTGGATGCCACCGTGACGTTGACCACGGTGGTGGCACGACTCAACTTGCCCCTGCATGAGATTTGCGCCCTGAAGCCCGACATGACGCTACCTGTATCAGCCAGCAGTCTGGGCGAATCCCAGTTGGTGGCACATCCCGGTCATGTGGTGGCGGATGTTCATCTGGGACAAGTGGACGGGATGCGTGCGGTGCGCATCATGTTGCCTGGAACTGGCCCCAACGCGCGTGTTGATCAGTCACACCAAAAACACGTACACCCCAGCGACGTTGCCGAAAACGCTAAACCCCCGATAGATCCGCCCGACATTGACGAAGGTGATCTGCCTGGGCCGCTCCCACCACTGGACGCACCACTTCAGGAAACGCCAGAATCGCCCGTAGACATAGAGCCCCTCAATCCATTGCCGGCCTTGTCGATGTCGGGTGACGCCTAAAGCTTGTTCACCGGCACTTTCAGATAGACTGACCCATCGTCTTCTTCGGGGGGGAATTGCCCGGCGCGCATATTCACCTGAATGGACGGGATGATCAGCTTGGGCATGTCCAGTTGCGCATCACGGGTATCGCGCAATGCCACAAAATCTTCGCGGCTGGCACCATCCCCAACATGCACATTGCGCGCTTTTTGGGCGCCTACAGTGGACTCCCAGGCAAACTCCTCGCGCCCTGGTGCTTTGTAATCATGGCCCACAAAAATGCGCGTTTCATCCGGCAGGCTGAGGATTTTTTGGATTGAATCAAACAAGTCAGATGATGACCCCCCCGGAAAATCGCAGCGCGCTGTGCCAAAATCCGGCATAAACAACGTATCTCCCACAAAGGCCGCATCGCCAATCACATAGGTCAGGCACGCAGGCGTGTGGCCGGGGGTATGCAATACATCCCCGCGCAATTGGCCGATGTGCAGGCTGTCACCGTCCTGAAACAGCTGATCAAACTGCGAGCCGTCACGCTGAAATTCAGTGCCCTCATTGAAAACCTTGCCAAACACATCCTGAACTTGGCGGATGTTGGCGCCAATACCAATCTTGCCGCCCAACCGGTCCTGCAGATAGGGGGCGGCTGACAGGTGATCGGCATGCACATGGGTTTCCAGTAGCCATTGCACATTCAGCGCGTGGTCCTGAACATGGGCGATGATGCGGTCCGCAGAACGGGTATCGGTGCGCCCCGAGGAATAATCGAAATCCAGCACACTATCGATGATAGCGCAGGCGTTGCCACCCGGATCACGCACCACATAAGAAATTGTGTTGGTGGCATCGTCAAAAAAGGCGGAAATTTCTGGCTGCATTGCGATACTCCGATCTGCTTTCGGTTTGGTGACATATAGCATAATTCGCATATGTATCCAGTAACCAGATCAAACTCTGCCCCCCCTGTATTTCGAAAGCCCCTGCAAAAGCGGCACCTATATGCTCATTTTCTACCGTTTGATCCTGATCATATGGAGAGCAGCTTTGTTGTGATACACTTAGAATTGTAACCTCAGGGGAGATGTCAAACAATGACCCACTTAAGTTGGAGCGAGATGCAAAATGCCATTCGCCAATGCCCGGTTGAGCAGCGCTACCAGATGCAGCCAAAGCTGGCCGCACTGATACGCGAAATGCGCGCCCGCGGCGAGCCAGTCCCGCCCGAGGCGCGCGAGTTGAATGCAATCCTGCGGGATGAAGCCGTTGAGGCTCAATTCGAAAATATGCCGGTTTGATCAACACTTGATTTGAACGCAGTCCAAAGCAAAGACTTGCCTGCCTCGGCGGCTTTGGGTGTAATGGTTGCCAGTGATTGGTGACAAACTGCGAGGGGCAGAGTTGGCAGAGCAGGTATACACAACTGTGCAGGACGGGGTTGGAGTGATCACGCTCAACCGGCCCCCGGCCAATGTGCTGACGCCTGAATTGCGGCTGGTGCTGGATCAACATCTGGATCAGGTCATGGCCAATCCGGATGTGATTGGCATCATTTTGACCGGGGCCGGGAGCAGCTTTTGTGTTGGCGTTGATATTGCTGAATACAACGGCCCCTTGGGTCATCCTTGGGTGTCTGACCTTTGCACCAAAATTGAAAACAGCCCAAAGCCCATCGTGGCTGCCATGCATGCAAGTGCCACGGGGGCAGGGCTTGAACTGGCGCTGGCGGCCCATGCGCGGGTTGCCCGTGCCGATACGCGCCTTGCCATGCCGGATATCAAACTGGGCATGATCCCCGGCGCCGGTGCCACACAGCGCCTGCCGCGTATTCTGGGGGGACAACGCGCGCTTGAAATCTTGCTGAGCGGCCAAGTGTTTCACGCCTCGGACCCTCGGGTGGCCCGGCTGATCACCCAGTTGACGCAAACCTCCCCTGTGGATGGTGCCTGTGAGTTGGCATTGAAACTGGCGCACTCAGGCCAGTGGAAGATGGCGCGGGATGAATGTGCGGGGTTTTCTGACCCTGTCTCGTACCAGGCTTCGGTGAACGGCCTAAAGGCGCAGATGCGTGATCGTTCCGGAGCTGCGGGTGATATTCTGCGCTGCGTGGAAAGCGCCCAACTTTTACCTCTCGCGCAGGGGTTGGCCTTTGAGCGCGTGGTGTTTGACGACAGAATAGCCTCGCCTGCGGCGCGGTGCGCGCGCCATAATCTGATGGCCGAGAAGTATGCAGCCATTCCGCCGCGTTCTGGTGGGGCAAGGGTGACCCCGATCCGTCAGATTGCCTTGCTGGGCACGCGTGATCGGCTGGGTGAACTGGCCGTGTTGGTGTTGAACGCGGGCTTTGGCGTGAAAATCATCTGCGCTGAGGCCCCGGATGCGCAGGCCTTTGACGCCTGGATCACACGGGCGCTGCAAAATCTGGTGAAGCAAGGTAAGTGGAGCGAGGCAGAATTCGCGCAGCGCATGACACTGTTCGAATGCAGTACGAATTTTGCCAGTCTCGCCCAGGGCGATCTGATCATTGATGATGGTTCAACCCCGCCGGGGCAGGCGTTTGACCTGCGCGGCGGTGCCATCTGGTGTGTGTTGGAGCCTGAAACCACAGCCAAAACCCGTGCTGGTGACATGGGGGTCAAAAAACCCGCCATTGGTCTGCACCCATATCAACCCATGTCAGAGCGCCAGATTGTCGAGCTGTCATGCCCGGCACAGCATGGTGCCTCGGATGTGGCGGCGGTGATGGGAGTTGTGCGCCGCCTTGGCAAATCAGCGATCCTGACCCCTTTGCAAGCAGGTAGCATTCGGGGGGGGCTTGCATCGGCCTTTTATGGTGCTGCGATGCAACTGTTGCACCACGGGGTTTCGCCCTATGCGGTGGATGCTGCCGCCCGTGAGATAGGATTTACTGCCGGGCCATTTGCCCTGATGGACAGGGCTGGTTTGCCGAAGGTGCAAACCCGCTTGGAAGGCTATGCCTCTCAGCACGCTTTAGCGGCGTCACCGGATGTGGTCTTGGACCATCTGGTCAAGGATGGGCGTGTTGGGCGCAGCTCGGGGCAGGGGTTCTATATCCATGTCGATGGCCAGCTGCATGAGGACCCGGCCCTTGCCAAATATCTGCCCTTGCCAAATCGAAGCCAGGCAGGCCCCAACATGAGCGCGCGGTTGATTGGATCGGCTTTGCTGGGGGCGCTGGTGAACGAGGCCGCCCGGCTGTTGGAGGGCAGCCACATACGCCGCGCGTCAGATATTGATCTGATCCTGGTCAAAGGGTTTGGCTATAGCAGTGCAATGGGGGGGCCATTGTTGCAGGTCGATATGTCGGGTCTGTTCTATTTGTTCAAAGATATGCAGAAGCTGGCACAGCTGTCACCGATCTGGGCGCCCCACGACAAGATCACCGATATGGTCAAACAGGGGAATGGTTTTTTTGGTCGCAGTGTCGGCTAGATCCGGCTCAGCTAAACACAATGCCCATCACCACCATTATCAACCCGATGACGGATAAAAACAACGCGCCAGAGTTCAGCGGCATCACCTTTTGAATGCTTGCTTTGAGTTCGTCATCGCTTTTGCCCGATGACTTGGCCTTCCAAACGATGACAATGCACCAGACCAGCCCAATAAGGCCGATAAACGACACAAGTGCCCCAAGCCAAACCAATATTCCCATCACTGCCTCCACCGGCATAATCGCCACGCGCCTGCACCTAGCCGAGTTGCGATGTGGTTTCAAGTTTCCCCGCGCTTGCGTCTTGCAGCGGCGCGCGGGCAGGGGTAGGACGAATGCTTAACATTTCTGACCAAGAGGCCACCTATGAGCGATATGTCCCCCGATGCCACCTACCGTGTGACAGCTGATGAGCTGCGCCAATTTGTCGAACGGTTTGAGCGGCTGGACGCCGAGAAGAAAGACATCGCCGAGCAGCAAAAAGAAGTGATGGCAGAAGCCAAATCGCGGGGCTATGACACCAAGGTGTTGCGCAAGGTCGTGTCTCTGCGCAAGCGTGACAAAGACGACATCGCCGAAGAAGAAGCCGTGCTGGAAATGTACAAAGAAGCGCTTGGTATGTGATTGTGGTCAGGCGTGTGCGTGTCACGCGCCTGTTGACGTCACGGTGTGATCAGGTTGATCCCCGGAATGCGTTGGATTGTATATAAATCCTCGTCATAGATTTCGGTGATCTGATCTATCAGTTCTTCTGTCCAGCCGGGCATGTCCAGCTCTTCCTCAATCGCATCTTCTTTGGCGAACTTGTCAAGGAAGGCCGCGATGACCCGCCGTTTCTGGATCTCGGACATGCCGGGATGGGATTTGAGATAGGACTTGAACCGCTTTAATCCAGCGTCGGACATGATCTCGCGCAGCAGGTTAAATTCGCCCGCGATTTCAACCGTCGGATCAACCCCTGCCATTTCACGCAGGACCTGGCTCCAGATCATAGGCAGGTCTTCGTTGCACCAGATGGTGATCGCCAGATCGGGATATGCCTCGCGAATACGGGCAATCATTTCAGACCAGCGCACCTCACGGGGATCAACATGGCGCATGTATTCGTCAAAACTGGTGTGCGGTGTCTTTTTATAGACCGCAGGCAAAAAGGTGGCCGGATTGCAGATGGCCATGAACAACTCAATTTTATCTTGCTCAAATATGCCTTTCAGGATGTTCAGGCGTTGTTCGGCGGCGCCATACAGGCTGCCTGCGGATACCGCCATCTTTGGGGTGCCAAAAAAACCGGGGTTTGACAGGATCAGCCGGTCCTTTGCCTCTCCTTTCAGGATGGCATCCAGCAATACATCCCGCGCTTGAGAGCTGGTACCGCCACTGTGCTGCGCCTCTTGCAGCACATCACGCAACAGTTTGCGATAGGTATTGGGGTGCGGAATATTGGTGCCATTCGTGGCCAGCATATCGCGGTTGGTGATCAGTGTGTTCACCAGCCGGTCTTCGTCAGTAATATGCGCACCTGCGTGGATGACGACTTGCATGTTGAGTTCCAGATTTCTCTCAAGGGGCCAAGGGGGTCATAGCTTTGTTTGAGGCCATGTAAAACTGGTTTTTGGCCGCAGGTGTGGCACGCTCAGGGCGATGCTATGGTAAATAGGGGATTAATCCGCAGAAATGCCGCGAATTTCTCTTGCACAGTTAAATAGGTTTGCGTATTTCAGCCCCCGTAGCCCCTATAGCTCAGCTGGTAGAGCAATTGATTTGTAATCAATAGGTCCGCGGTTCGAGTCCGTGTGGGGGCACCATTAAATCATATATTTTTTAATAAAATCAGATCACTGTGATATTTCGAAATATTCCATCCACCTAAATGTCCACCTTATATGCCGCTATCACTCAAACTTAACGACTTGTAGATGCGCCAGAATGCAAGGCTATGGTGCTGAACCATGTTGGAGTGGCTGACTATACCACTAAAGCACCGAGTGAATGCTACAGTAACTATAAGAATAGCTGATTTTGGGCTGCCTTTTTTGTAACAGTGGAATCCTCACTTCTTGCCAGAAACGTCCTCGACAGCAATTTTTCGTTTCACCAGCAGTGAAGCGCGCCTATAACAACCTTTAGGAGGACGACGCTTGCCGCTAGATGTCGATGTATTTGGCCAAGGTATCTACACGCCACGCCAAGCTGCTCGCTTAATAGGCGGCACGCCGCAGGAAGTGTTGCGCTGGACGCGTGGCAGTGGCCCTACATCCCCGCTCTGGAATGCCCATTATCAGGAAATTGACGATACGACTGAACTCAATTTTTCGGACTTAGTGGAACTAAGAGTAGTTAAAGCCTTCAGGCGAGCGAATATATCGCTACAGGCAATTAGGTTTGCAATTTCGTACGCTAAAAATACCTTCGTTGCGGAGCACCCATTGTCTTCTCTTGGCTTCAAAACTGATGGCGAAGAAATCTTGATGGAAGCAATTGAGCAAGACGAAAGCCTTGTCAGCCTTTCAAGGAAGCGCCCGGGACAGCGTGTTTTCAAGGAAATCGTAAAACAGTCGCTACATGATGTAGAGTATGAAGATGGTCAGGCTGCACGTTGGCGTCCGGCGAGCGCAAAAGATGTTGTCATTGACCCGGCAAGGTCGTTCGGCACTCCAATTCTTCATGACTATGGCATTAGCACCTCAATAATTTCGGAAGAGTTCAAAACTTTTGACGACGCCAAGTATCTGAGTAAGATTTACGATATTCCCCTCCGCCTTATCAATGAGGCAATTCGCTACGAAGCTGCGCTGGACCAAAATACAATGGGCACAGATGGTCAAAGTTCTGTTTGATCACAACATGCCGTATAATCTTGCGGCATCACTTGACGTACTTGTGCGTCCAGACGGGCACGAGGCACACGCCTTAAAGAATAAGTTTCCAACAACAATAAGCGACGAAGAGTACTTCAGAGAACTATCCAAAGAAAAAGACTGGATAGTTATTTCAAAGGACGTGAAGAATGCAAAACGCGCACCAGAAAGGCGCGTTATCATGAATTCTGGAGTTTTGGCGTTTTATCTGGCTCCTTCAGTACAAAAACTCCGAGTTAACGAGCAGGCTGCAACTATTTTGTGGCAATGGGACAAACTTGTCGAACAACGAAAAAATAATGCTAACGGTATGTTCTTACTACCGATTGGTAAGCGATCAAAATTCACGGCTATTTAGAGATAACACTGCCCAATCGGATATCTCCCATCCGCACTCATGACTGGGTCTCTCAAAAAATATACACGAAATCCAAATTTTGTGGGTCAGCAAACTGCCCTCGGTTCCGGCTAGGTGTCAGCACTTACTCGCTCTACAAATGGTCAAATTGGCCGTCTGACGCCAAAGATTGTACCCCAAGGGCACCGCGCAAAGATGGAGGAAACTTGGGGCGCAGGTCAATCCCTGTGGGGGGGGAAGAACCCGTTAAGCCATCATGCGCGTGAGGATACCCGTCAGACGAAGCTGCTCAAACATGAACGCATTCGCCGCCGCATATGCAAAACCCATAAACATGCTTCCGGGACCACTTCAGGGAGCATACCGTAGGTTTGTCAAAGCCAAGTTTAGAAGTTGTAAAGCCAGAATCTTGAAAATTTGGAACGTTCAGAAAATGCCGGGGGCCTTGCAAAATGACAAGTCACTGGAAATTTGCGGAAATTTCTTGTAACGTTAACTCTTTCTAGAGTTTGGAAAGCCTATGAAACGATTAGCTGCATATACCTTGTTGTTCATATTTGCGATGTCCGGCACCATTTTATCTGCTGAGACAATACCGGCTCAACGTTACGAAGTGAATTCCGATTGGCTCACTGACTTTTACGCCAATCAAACCTGGGATTGGGGCAATGGTCA
>JGI24025J20009_10000664_pt1 | contig 26589 bp, 29 predicted proteins | sample Cruoilmetagenom3_FD_20009 | JGI IMG/M metagenome (IMG submission 20009) | reverse complement strand
ATCGTCACCGTATCGTCTTCCAGCGTCTCGTAATCTATGGTAATGCAGTATGGTGTGCCGATCTCATCCTGGCGGCGATACCGCTTGCCAATACTACCAGAATTATCATATTCAACGAAGAATGATGCATCCCTGAGCTTCTGGAACACCTCCTGCGCCTTGCTCTTCAACTCGTCCCGGTTAAGCAAAGGAAACACCGCCGCTTTTAGCGGTGCTACATCGTTTTTGAACCGCAGCACTTTTCTCTTCTCTTTGCCCACCTGCTCCTCGTAAAACGCGCTCTCCAGCAACGCATAAATTATCCGGTCTATTCCAAACGAAGGCTCGATGACATGCGGCATTATCTTTCCGGACTCAGTACGCACACGCATATCTACATTCAAAGATGATGCATGCGCTGAAAGGTCGTAATCTCCTGCGATCTGCTACACCTACGATCTCCATCCAGCCATACCTATCACTAAGGAACTCTGCATCCCAGCAATCGGTGGCATAATGCGCCATCTCATCCCGCAGATGCTGCCGGAATTGTAATCTACCGTGTGGAATTCCGATGCGCTCTAAGAACTCAGCCACCCTCGCTACGTGATAGCCTAAATACTCATTTGCAATTATCCCCCGGCTAACTGCTTCTCCTATGCTCGCTTCTTCCACTTCACCGTCACGTGGGATGATCCTCAGCTTCCTATCCTTCACCTCGTTAAATCTCGGATGGTTGTTCTTATCTGCAGCGTCTACAAAGACCTCCACTTCGGCTAACGTAAATTCCCGCAGTCGAATGAGACTCTTTCTTGGCGAAATCTCGTTCCTGTACGCCTTCCCTATCTGTATTATACCAAAAGGCAGTTTATCCCGGTTGAACTTCAGCAATCGTTGGAAATTGATGAAGATGCCCTGCGCCGTCTCAGGTCTCAGATAGCCTTCGCTTTTCTTTACCGCTTGTTCATCTCTTTCACTCTTAGACACCCCGATTCTCGTCTGGAACATCAGATTGAACTCGCCCGATGGTTCAAGCTCGCCACCGCATTCCGGGCATTTCACATCTACGTTCACGTTTTCATCCACACGAAAAACACTCTTGCAGCGCTTACACACCACTGTGGGGTCTGTAAAGCTTGTCAAGTGTCCAGACGATTTAAATATGTCCCTCGGTGCAATGGTCGTCGTCTCTATCTCGTAAAAGCCCTCCCTCCGATAAAAATCTCGCCATTTATCCTCTATTCGCCTTTTTAATAATGCGCCTAAAGGACCGTAATCATAGAAACCCGCCGCGCCACCGTAGATCTCAAACGCCTGCCATATAAACCCCCTTCTACGAGCGAGCTCCGCGGTTTCATCCTTCCTTCCTTCTTTATCTGCTCCCACCATATCCTATCGTCCCAATCGTTCACCTTATAAATTTAATTTGTTTGCACTTCTGATTGTGCTACTACCCACGCCTCGTATCTTCCTCTATCTTCTCCCACAACCTGTTCCCATCCCTGAGTTCCGCACTGCCTAACAGCGCTAATTCTATCGCTTTAGCTATGTGCTCTCTCTGGCGGTCTGTTAAATAAACTAAGGATTCGCCGTAAGAATCATTTAAATAACTAAGCCCCCTCGTAAGATGCTCATGCATCGCTTTAAAACGCTCTGGCGCTCTAATAATGCTCGCTTCACTAAGTGTGCTCTTCGCAGCATTCCCACACTTATTCATCGCTTTTTCGTATTTACTTTCGGCAATCTTGTCCCAGAAGAAATCGTGCATTGCAGCTACGCCTTCTAAAACAGACGGTATTTTGCCCACTAAGTCTGAACAGCTCAGCAAATAGAATTTATCATCCTCACTCATCTCGTATCGTGTCCCACTCTGCTTAAAAAGTCCACCTACGATGCACATTTTCCTTTACTACCGTGCTATAGTAAAACCCTCAAAAGATCTCTATCAATGAGCATACCTATCAATTTCCCTCTCGCGGAAATAACCGGAAGCTGATCGAACCGCCCCTCGCTCATCTTCTTTGCACATGCACTCACCCCAAAATTGCGGGTCGCTGTAACTACTTCCTGCACCATTATATCCTTTACAAGCTTATCGGGCAATTTTATCCTCGATACACTATAATACAGCTTCTTTGTATCTCTCATCCCATCCAACGACCATTCGTCCCCGTCAGAGCCCGAAGATACGTCCGAACGTCCAATCCCTTCTTCTATTACCGCTGCATTTATCAAATCCTGATCGGACATCAATCCAACTATCTCGAACGCCGAATTGAGCACTGGAACCGCTTTTACCCTCGCAAGTTCCATTAGTCGCCCGGCAACTGATAATGGCATCTCATCCCACAGTGCCAGGGTCTTATTTCTTATATAATCACTTATGGGCGTCTTATCCTCCCACTTCGCTATTTCCCTGATGAAATCAGCAACTGTTACTATCCCTACGAGATTCTCGCCATCCACCACCGGTAAACGGCGTATTCCACGTGAACGGATAACCTTAGCAGCTTCTGCAATGGTCGCTTCTGGACTGATTACAAATGGATTCCGGGTCATGAGCAATGCTATTTGATCCTCACCGGGCTTTCGTAATAGATCTTGTCTCGTAACGGCGCCCACTACTTTTCCGTCTTTAACAACCGGAACGCCGGAGATGTACTTCTCCTTGAAAATCTCCATTACCTCCTCTCTCTTCCCCGGCACTGTCACGTAAGCGACGTCTTCTACCATTATGTCCCTTACTGTTATCCTCTCGCGTTCTTTCTGCTCTTTCGTCATTCAGCTTCCGTTAGTTATTTTGTAAACACCATCATGCAGCCTTACCCGCTCTTTCACCTTCAATCCGATCGACCGTCCCGCAGTAGCAGTCTCTACCTTTTTGTTATCTATCTCCATCGAATCTATAACCTGCTCAAAAGAGGTTGTTGCCCCTTCCATTCTTATTTTGTCCCCCACCGCTATATCATCACTCAACTCGACCACTGCCACGCTTATCTTCGAGAAGTAATGCGTAATTCTTCCTATTAGCTTCTTCTCTGCCACTTCCTCCACCCTCTCTAATTTTATTTTATATCTATCTTGTATTTCCCTTCATAATGTAAAAACGATATCTCCTTGGCAGGCACAATCCGCGCTTTTAATTCTTCCGGTATTTTAAGTTCAATGGTTGAATAGTCTTCCAAGTCCATGATTTGCGCTGTATCTTCCAAAACTGAGAGCACCTGGCCACTCTTTCGCTCTATTATTGGCACATACATCTTCGCAGTAACTGGCTGAACTGCCGTTCTTTTTTGCGAATCAAATACTCCAATCCCTTCCATTCTCGCTTTCGCCGCTCCATGCTTCCCCGGCTTTGAAGTGGTTATGCTCATTATCGTGCACGGCGCATCGTCCATGACGACATATTTCCCCGCTTTTAACATCCTTACTTCTGTCAGTTCCTTCATATTTTACCTTACGCCTCCATCTATCCCTTCTCTTCTCTCCTTGCGTCCCTCTTCTTAGGCATGCCTGCGATAAATTTATAAGTACCTAAGACTTAAATATAATCGGAGGGAACAAAGAACACGGTGTCGTGGTTCATTGTAAAGATTATAGTTCTATTTGTATTATTACTACTGTCTGCCTTCTTCGCTGGCTCGGAAACCGCTCTGATCAGGATAGGCCGGGTAAAAGCCAGGTACTTGCTAAAAAGGGGTGTGAAAGGTGCTGATACCGTCCAGAAACTGGTGAATGAGCCTGACGCTTTGCTCACAACCGTGCTTATCGGGAACAATATAGTAAACATCGCAGCGTCTGCATTGGCTACCTCTATCGCCATAGAGTATTTCGGCGTTTGGGGCGTAGGCATCGCAATAGGTGTGATGACGTTTTTAATCCTCACCTTTGGCGAGATAATACCCAAGACATTTGCCGTGCACCACGCCGAGCGATTCTCTATCGCCGTTTCTAAGCCGTTGGGAATTTTGATTTTTGTATTGCGCCCTGTTACAAAAGTTGTTTCGGTTATGACAAACGCTTTTGGTAAGATGTTAGGTTTGAAGATGCAACAGAGAGGATTGCTATCTGAGGATGAGGTGAAGACTTTTCTTGATATAGGAGAGGAGGACGGAGCGATAGAAGAGGATGAAAAAGAGATGATAAACGGCGTGCTCAAGCTTGATTATATCACGGTAAAGAACGTGATGACACCAAAGGAGGACATGGTTTGTCTCGAAGCGAATCAAAGTGTGGATTCCGCGGTGGAACTAATAAGAAAGTATGGATATTCAAGAATTCCGGTATTCGAGGGGACTGAGGACAATATTGTGGGGGTATTATATGCGAAGGATTTGCTGATAAACGCGAATGATAGCACTATTTCGCTTAAAAAGCTGATGAAGTCCGCTTATTTTGTGCCGGAAACCGCGCGGGTAGACGACCTTCTTAAGGAATTTCGAGAAGGTAAATTCCACATCGCAATTGTCACGGATGAGGAAGGAAGAACAAAGGGGTTGGTCAGCTTAGAGGACCTTTTAGAGGAGATAGTGGGAAGTATATATGATGAATACGACATGAGAAAAACAAAAAGCTAAAAAATTACAGAGAATAAGATAGAATCATGCACGCAACAGCGGCGTACAGACCTACTTCTTATATCTCATTTTCTTACGCCTCTTCTTCAACTTGTGCTTCCGCATCTTTGCCAGTTTCCGCTTCTTTCCGCAGGGAATTTGAAATCACCACCTTTCTTATCGTTGTTTTAAATACTCTCTTATAATTAATATATAAATATTTTATTAGTGTGAGAAAGACATTGGGATGGAGATGAGATGGGGAGGATAGAGCGACCACCAGGTTGGATATTGAAATACAAAGAAAGGATAGAGCAAGGAACGATAACCGTAGAGGAAATCCTGGAAGAGGAGAGCAAGATACGAGATGTGCCAATAAAGATATCGTCGGTGACGAGAGCGATAAATGCCATGGGCCATCCCATTACTGGGATGCGAAGGGGGAAGTCGGCGGAAGTGAAAGAGAGAGGAGTGAAAGAGAGAGGAGTGAAGGACCCCTTTGAAACCAGCGGGAAAACTGAAAAGATAGAAAGAGGTCCCAGGTGGCTTCAGAAATACAGTGGCAGAATAAAAAAAGGAACGATAACCGTAGAGGAGATTTTAGAAGCGGAGAACAAGATACGAGATGTGCCAATAAAGATAGCAACGGTTAAGAGAGCGGTAAATGCCATGGGTTATCCCATTTCAGAGATGCGAAGCGAAAGAAAGGGAGAAGCGAAGGGAACCCCGGAAACTGGTGGGGAGCCCAAAATACTAGAAAAAGGACCGGGGTGGCTTCAGAAATACAGTGACAGAATAAAAAAAGGAACGATAACCATAGGGGAGATTTTGGAAGCGGAGAACAAGATACGAGATGTGCCAATAAAGCGATCTTCGGTGACGAGAGCGATAAATGCCATGGGTTATCCCATTTCAGAGATGAAAAGCGAAAGAAGGGAAGAAGTGAAAGGTGTGGAAAAAGCCAAAAAAGCAGGAGAGGCAGAAGTAGTTGCTTATTCTTCCAGCATTGGCAAAATATCGGCAGCGACGGCGAAAAGATTTAATATGATGAAGAAGAGTTGGGAGGAAGACTTGGATAAATCCCTGCATAATGACTATTTCGTAAATATTCTCCTTGCGTTAGCAAAGCTCTCCGAACACGGGAAATCACTTGCGCCTGTGAAGAGATAAGATAAGAAGAAATAGAATGCGGATACTGGTAGCGGAGTATGCAGTGGGCGGGGGCGATGGTAAAAGCGTATCGCTATTAAGAGAAGGAAAAGCGATGCTTTCAACGCTAAAAAGTGGATTTGAGCGGATGGATCATGAGGTTATCTATCCCGCAGCGGAAACCGATTTTGAAGCGGCAGTGGATAAGCTATCAAAGGAAAGCGATGCGGGCATTGTTATTGCTCCTGATGATAAGTTATGCACGCTTACAGAGCTTTTAGAGTCGAATACAGTTAATCTGGGCTGTCCCTCGAGTTCCGTAAAAATATGCACCGATAAGATGCGGACGTCAAAGATTTTAAGCGAAGGAGGAATACCCGTGCCGAGAATCGTATCAGTGGAAGAAGTAGAGAGAAATGAAGAGCAAGGTACGTGAGTAAGCCGAGGTACGGGTGTGCATCGGAAAACGTTTTTATACTAAACGGGAAGAAACCTCGTGAGGCTCTATCTTTTTACGATAACGATAGCCTCGATTATAACATTATCACGGAATTCATAACCGGAGATGACATAAGCAGCAGTATCATTGTGGGAAATTCCTCCGTATTGCCATTAACAATAAACAAGCAATTTATAAGGACGGAGGGAGAACGCCTGCGATATGCGGGTGGATTCGTGCCTTATTTTATAGGGCGTGAAGCTGAAAGCGAGATAACGCGCATAAGCAGGAAGGTGGTAACCATGCTTCATTGCAGAGGCTACGTGGGGATAGATTTCGTATTGGGTGAAGACGGAACGGCATACGTTGTGGACGTGAATCCACGACCTACAACATCAATCGTAGGAATAGCAAAGGTGTTAAATTACGAGGTGACGGATTTGATATTACGAGCAAAATTTGGAACGTTGCCTATAGCGGAGGACGTAAAAACCGAAGGGCGTTTTGTTTTTGATCTTTCCCGAGAAAACCTAAATTGTTGACACAGATTAACACAGATGATAAAATCAACAATGTTCGACCTAAATAAATCCGCGTAAATCAGTGTTAATCTGTGTCTTAAAGAGTAGGCAGTTATACTTTATATGCAATAAAAAAGATGCACAAAGTCAAAAAAATTGATGGAATAGCAAAGGATACCCTGGATTTCATTCTGGAAGTGTGCAAATCTAATCATCCACGTGAATTCATCGGGATGCTGTGCGCTGATGGAGAGATCATCACCGACGTTTTTTTTCTTCCGGGCACGATTTCATCCGACGAAAATGCAATTATACGGATGGACATGATGCCCATGGGTCTTTGCTATGTTGGGTCTGTTCATAGCCACCCCCATCCCGCAGCTACGAGACCTTCAAAACAAGATTTGCTTATGTTTTCCAAAACAGGGAATTGTCATATCATCGCATGTTACCCTTACGCAACGCGCGACTGGCAATGTTATAATTCTAAAGGAGAAGAGAAGGAGTTGGAAATAGTGGAGAGAAATTTAGAGATGTTGAAAGTAGGAGAAGAGCAGTTATGGTAAGGGTTTTGGCAACAGGAACATTTGAAATACTTCATCCAGGGCATCTGCTTTACTTAGAAGAAGCGAAAAAACTGGGTGACGAGCTTTTCGTTATTATTGGACGGGACGTAACCGTGAGGAAGCGAAAAAGAACGCCGATTATACCTGAGGAGCAGAGATTGCAGATGGTCTCAGCTTTGAAAATGGTGGACAAAGCGATGTTGGGCAGCGAGGAAGATATGTATGAACCTTTATATAGTATAAAACCGGATATAGTAGCATTAGGTTATGATCAGGCTTTCGATGAAGAGAAGCTGGAGTGGGAGCTTAGAGAAAGAGGATTTCATTCAAAGGTTATCCGTATAAAGAAGCATAATTCAAATGCCTTTTGTAAGGCTGAGGAGATTATAAAAGGAATATTGAAGTCCGTGGAGGGAGGAAAATGGAAGAAGAGCGTGGATTAACTCGAATCGGGGTGTCTCTACCCTCGAATCTGTTGAACAAGTTTGACACGATAATACGAGGGCGGGGGTATTCGTCGCGATCGGAAGGGATAAGAGATGCGATCAGAGCATATATCGTAGAGTATGAATGGATGGAACGAGAATCGGGCGAGGAGATCGGAACCATAACCTATCTTTACGACCACGAGCAAAGGGGACTGGGCGATGAGCTAACCGAAGTGCAACATCATTACTTGGGCATGATAAAATCGTCAACACACATTCATTTAGACAGAGAGAATTGCTTTGAGATCGTGGTGATACAGGGCGATGCGAAGAAGATAAAGGAGTTGACGGAGAATATAATGAGCTTGAAAGGGGTTAAACATGTGAAGTTGACGACAACTCATGGAGGGATATAAAATGGAACTAATGGATCAAGTAAAGAAGGGAACGACTACAGTTGGTTTAATCTGTGATGGCGGCGTAGTGCTGGCGAGCGAGAAGAGAGCGACAATGGGCTCTTTTATTGCTTCTAAAGCTGCGAAGAAGATCTATCAGGTGGACGACTACCTGGGCGTAACCACGGCCGGGATAGTGGGAGATGCGCAGACACTGATTAGAATGACGTCGGTGGAAATGAAGCTGTATAAGATACGAAGAGGAGAGCCGATGACGGTAAAAGGGATGGCAACGCTGTTGTCCAATGTGTTGAACGGTCAGCGGTTCTACCCGTATATTGTGCAACTACTGCTCGGTGGCATGGACAGAAATGGAGCGCATATATTCTCGATAGACCCCTTTGGAGGAAACACCGAGGAGAAGGAAGTAGCATCCACCGGTTCAGGGTCTCCCATTGCCTACGGCGTGCTGGAAGATAGATACACAAAAGACATGTCGCTGGAAGACGGGACAGAACTCGCGATAAAGGCATTGTATTCCGCAATAAGGAGGGACAGTGCCTCCGGTGGTGAGATGGAAGTGGTTGTGATAACGAAGGATAAGTATGAGACGTTAAGCGAAGAGAGGATAAAAGAGATAAGGAATTCACTTAACTGATTATCCATTTGGATATTTGTTAGGGACAGGAGCAGAAAATAGAATATAATAGAGTACTCGCACAGTTAGTTAGCAAGCAGGTCAAAGTAAGGATTGCAATATATGGCAGAATAAAGTAAATTTATGGGATGCGGCAGGGTAGTAAACAAAAAAACGATTGAGGAGATGATTGATGGACAATGCCAGCAGAAGAAACGCTTTTAGAATTAAAGAGACGAATAGTAGAGTTATTACCGGCTAATGTGAGCATTACTGGCGTGGAATTTGAAGGACCTGAACTCGTTATATACACGGAAGATACGCAGACCTTCGTAGACGACGGCGCGATAGTTCGAACATTAGCGAAGGAATTGAAGAAGCGGATTTCGGTTAGACCGAGTAGCGATATACTGATGGAGCCGGAAAAGGCGTCGAAGGTTATTTATGATATTATACCGGATGAAGGCGGCATAAAGGATATTTATTTCGATATGGACAAGGCCGAGGTGATAATAGAAGCGGAAAAGCCCGGATTGGTGATAGGCACGCATGGGGCAACACTGAGAGAAGTCGCAAAGGTGATAGGGTGGCGACCCACCGTCATCCGAGCACCGCCAATACAATCCTCAATAATAAAGAGCATACGGCGATATCTGCGAGAGGAGAGCGAATTCCGGAAGGACTTTCTGAAGAAAGTCGGACGGCGGATCTACAGAGACAAGACAAAAGAAGATGAATGGCTGCGTATAACAATGTTGGGGGGATGCCGAGAGGTAGGGAGAAATTCATTCATGCTCTCTACGCCGGAGACGCGGATTTTAATAGATTGCGGTGTGAGTGTGGGCTCAGAAGGAACACCTTATCTGTACGTTCCTGAAGTATCACCGATAAGTGATATAGATGCAGTAGTAATAACTCATGCACATCTTGACCACTCGGGCTTAGTGCCTTTTTTGTTCAAATATGGGCGGTATGACGGCCCGGTTTACACGACACAACCGACGAGAGACCTTATGTCCCTCCTGCTGCTTGACTATATCGAGGTATCAGCACGGGAGGGAAAGAAGATACCGTATGAGTCATCCTTTATACGAGATACGATAAGACATACGATCCCGTTGAAATATGGGGACGTGACGGATATAGCTCCCGATGTGAAACTCACCTTTTACAATGCGGGGCACATACTGGGTTCTGCGGTCGCGTATTTCCATGCGGGAAAGGGGCTTTATAATATTGCATTTACGGGCGACATCAAGTATGAGCGCACATTTCTTTTCGACCCTGCATTTAATGACTTTTCAAGGCTCGAAGCATTGGTTATGGAATCTACGTACGGCGGTATGAACGACTTACAGCCGTCGAGACGAGAAGCGGAGCAGAATTTAAAAGATGAGATAGAGCGGACGATAAAGAAGGGTGGTAAAGTTATAATACCTGCTTTCGCGGTTGGTCGTTCGCAGGAGGTAATGATAGCACTGGAGGGGATGCAATTGGAGGTGCCGGTGTATTTAGACGGTATGATCTGGGAGGCGACGGCAATCCATACTGCATATCCTGAGTATCTCAACAGGAATCTCAAGAATTCTATATTTCAGGGAAAGAACCCATTCCTATCTGATATTTTTGTTCAAGTGGACGACGCAGAAAAGAGGAAGGAGGTGATAGAGGAGAAGGAATCATCTATCATACTTTCCACCTCGGGCATGCTAAACGGCGGTCCTGTGCTTGAATATCTGAAAGGACTCGCTGGCGATGAGAAAAATACCCTTGTCTTCGTGGGTTACCAGGCGGAAGGTACGCTCGGCAGGAGGATACAGAAGGGGTGGAATGAGATGCAGTTTTCAGATGATGGCAAGATGAAGAACATAAAAGTGGAGATGGATATAAGCACAATAGATGGTTTTTCTGGGCATTCAGACCGTAATCAATTGGTAGAATACGTGAGGCGGATGCGACCACTGCCGTCTAAGGTGATGTGCATACATGGAGAGAACAGCAAATGCATGGCATTAGCAAGTGGAATACACAAAAAACTCAATATAGAGACGGTCGCACCCATGAATTTGGAAACGATACGATTAGTATGATGAGAAACGTGAAAGTAGCCTTTTAAGGTTGGCGGTCAATTTAGTTGGCATATTTATTCTGAGTTTTGATTGTGCATAAAGTATAATTATCTTCTATTTAAGACACAGATTAACACTGATTTACGCGGATTTATTTAGGGTGAACATTGTCTGTTGATTTTTATTATGCGACCGTGCGAAGCAACCACGATGAGGTTGCAACATGGCATGTTTTATATATGTATACTTTTATACTTCTAAGTGCATAAATGCACATTGAGGTGAAAAGATGAACACGAAAGAGAAGATATTTCTCGATGAAGAAGAAATCCCGAAGGAGTGGTACAACGTACATAGAGACGGCAGTGCCTGTGAATTTGGAGGGTATGCATTAATAGTATAAATAAGAATAAATGCAAATTGAAGATAAATGGAGGTATTAAAGGAGGGATAAGAGGATAGGAAAGAGGTAGAGAGGGGAAAATGACAAGTATAAGAGAGAGAATGGAGGGGATGGGCATAGGGAAGAGTATACGGATGGAAAGGATCGTAGACCGGAAGAGCGGGCGAAGTGTTGTTGTTCCAATGGACCATGGGGTAACATCAGGTCCAATATATGGATTGACGGACATGAGGAGCGCGGTGAATGCGGTAGCAGAAGGCGGAGCAAATGCGGTTCTCTTACATAAGGGCATTGTAATCGCGGGCCATCGGAGATATGGGAAGGACATAGGGCTCATCATTCACCTCTCTGCGAGCACCTCGCTGGGACCGGACCCGCTGAACAAAGTTCTGGTCACTACGGTAGAAGAAGCGATACGATTAGGTGCTGATGCGGTCTCAATGCACGTGAATGTGGGTGCGGAGAGCGAGCCGGAGATGCTTGAGGATCTTGGAGAGGTGGCAATGGTATGTGAAGAGTGGAGCATGCCGCTTCTGGCGATGGTGTATCCGCGAGGTAAAAAGGTAAAAAACGAGCACGAGCCGGAGTTGGTGATGCATGCAGCCCGTGTAGGTGCTGAACTTGGCGCTGACATTATCAAAACGAATTATACCGGCGATCCCGATTCCTTCAAGGAGGTGATACACAGTTGTCCGGTGCCCGTGATCATAGCGGGGGGCCCAAAGGCGAATACGGATGCGGAAGTGATGCAGATGGTAGAAGATGCCATTTCCGCGGGTGCCTCTGGTGTGTCAATCGGGCGAAATGTGTTCCAGCATAAGAATCCTGCGGAGATGACGAGAGCGATCAGTAAGGTCGTACACGAGGGCATGTCCGCGGAAGAGGCGATGGAAATGCTAAAGTGAGCGGATATATTATAGGCAATAGGGAATAGGCAATAATGGACTGAGAGACTCAAGAAAACAGAAAATAAATCGTTGACACAGATTAACGCAGATTAACACAGATGATAATAATCAACACGGTTAACCTAAAATAAATCTGCGTAAATCCGTGTAAATCTGTGTCTTAAACCGAAGGAAGCTATACTTTATATACTGAAACAAATCCAAACGAAAAAGAGGTTTTTGAATTTTCCATTTGAATAAAGATAGAATAAAATAAAAAGGTGCGGAAATGGAAGGGGATAAGAAGGAGATCTGGATAAAGGCTGATGCTGACGCGGGCACATGGGATGAGCGGAAGGCGCGGATTACCGCGGGTTTGGAATCCGGCGTTGACGGTGTGCTTGTAGAAGCAGAAGACGTGGCAAAGGTCCGGGAGTTGGGTCGGATCACCATAGCTGCGGTTGCAACGGAATCGGAGTTGGAAGAAGTAGAAGGAGGGGAAGAAGCGGACGTTCTTGTTTACGGAAAAAGAAGCGAAGGTAACGGCGCACTGCCGATTCCCTCTGAGATAACAGACTCGCGTGTTTTGGGTGCGTTGAAACGTACTTTTGGTATGAAACCCAATGCGGGCTATATTGAGCTAACCGGCAAGGAGTATGAACGATTCGCCGTGAATATTGCGGATTACAGTAATTATGTGATTGTGATAGGAAAGGATTGGAAGATCATACCGCTGGAGAATATCATTGCGGAACTGCAGCATAAGGACGCGAAGGTGATCGCGGGTGTGCAGAGCGCCGAAGAGGCGAGGACGGCACTGGAGACGCTGGAATACGGTGCGGACGGCGTTCTCATTGATACGGATGATATATCAGAGATAAAGAAAGCGGTAGAGATCAGGGATGCGAGCGTAATAGGCACTATTCCGTTAGCTACCGCGCGGATAACCAAGGTTGAGGAACTCGAAATGGGCGACCGTGTATGCGTGGATACCTGCTCGTTGATGGTACGTGGCGAGGGGATGCTCGTGGGTTCGCAGTCGTTTGCGTTATTTTTGGTGCATTCGGAATCAGAAGAGAGCCCGTACGTTGCGGCGAGACCGTTCAGAGTGAATGCCGGTGCGGTGTACGCGTACGTGCTGGTGGGTGAGAAGACGAAGTATTTGTCGGAGTTGAAGTCTGGAAATGAAGTGCTAATTGTGAATGCAGAAGGAAGTGCACGAAAAGCAGTGATTGGTAGAGTAAAAATCGAGAAGCGACCGCTGATGCTCGTGGAAGCCGAGGTTGAAGTCGGTGGCGGTATAAAACGAGGCTGTAGTATAATTCTTCAGAACGCGGAGACGATAAAGTTGATGGGTAAGGACAAGCCGATCTCCGTGGTCGATTTAAAGGAAGGCGATGAAGTGCTCGTGCACGTGACGGAAACGGCGCGGCATTTCGGCATGGCAGTGGAGGAGATGGTGATCGAACGGTAGCCAAACCCTTTTTCACATTACATCACTTTGGAATTTTTCCATTCCTGTGTATGTTGTTGTAGGAGCAGAAGGGCACGATTCTACCGTCCGGCAAGCCGTAGTGAATCGCGCATTTCCGTACACGAGCGCAATCGAAATTGTAAGGGTCCATGAAATGCATAGAGCCGATAAAGAGGAGATTGAAATGGAGGTCGCTCAAATCCCAATAATCGTGACTTTTTATAAACTGGATAAAGAGTTCTTTTAAGAAACTCGGATGGATACTTCGTAATGCGGTGAAAAGGGGTATCTTTCTATTTCTTTGGTATGCGGCTGCCAATCTTTCGACATCCACGTAGTTCGTTATCGGCTCTACTTTACCGTCTTTTCCGATTACAAGATAAGAGAAAGCGCCACAGGAGAAATGACAGCCTACTTCCGATTTACCCAGTGCCGCAAGCATCATGCTTATCAGCGAAGGTGGGAAGAACTCATCCTTATGCAGGAAACTTGTTTGTTCTTCTATTTTACTGATGACGTCAGAGACCGTTATCCGTTCATTCTCGTTATATGCCGTCCGTCCACAGAATGAAACCGGCTGGAAATTTACGCCTCTTATAATATCGCTGTTCTCAATCGCGAATTTTATAATAGCACCGATTTGATCGTCGTTTACGCCTTTTACAATGGTGGGCACGAGCACGATAGCGGGTTTTGGTCCTGCTTTTCGATGGTTTTCTATCGCTTTTTTCTTGACTTCAAGCAGTTTTCGACCTCGCAGCTTCTCGTAGGGCGCTTCGGTAACGCCGTCAAATTGGAGATACACCACGCTGGTGCCTGCGGATTCTATCGCCTTGCAATAGTCCGCACTATCAGCAATTTTTACGCCGTTGGTGTCCACTTCTACGTGCTCAAACTTGGTTCGTGCGTACGCAATAAGCTCCGGGAGGTCGTCTCGTAGTGTGGGCTCGCCACCACTGAATTGCAGTCCCGCCGCATTGGTATTCGCAGCGAAGTTGTCTATGATCGCTTTGAGTTCTTCTATTGTAGGGTCTTTTTCATCACCGCCACTTTGTGCAAAGCAGGTCGGACAGCTCAGGTTGCATCGCATCGTTACGTCTATGACACCCAAAACCGTGGCTGATTCATGCTGTGAGCACAACCCGCAGCCGAAGGGGCAGTCCTCATTAATTCCGTTTCTGTTGTTCCTCTACTGCCCGCACCTTCAATGTCTCTTGCTTCAAATAGCTGGTAAAGCTGATAATCAGACCAGCATAGGTCTGTAAACGCGCCGTGTTCCGCACAGCTCTTCTCCATGTACACCGCACCGTTATTTTCGTATACGTTCGCATCGATGAGACGGTAGCAGATTGGGCAGATGCTCTTGGTGGTTCGTATGAGGTTCATGGTTGGGTGTTGTGTATACTTTAGCACGCTAAGCTAAAAAGGTTGCGAAGAAGAGAAAGATATAAGTACGGTGTGGATAAGAAGTAGAATAAGAAAAGCATATATGTGCACAATCGCACCTACCTTTGACGGTGAGATAAAATGGCAAACCGCAGACCGCAACAGACTAATGAGAATGGAGACCTTAATTTCGTTGATTCTTTGTGGAAGACGGCAAACAAGTTGCGAGGTAGCGTAGAGTCCGCAGAATATAAGCACATTGTTCTGGGTTTGATTTTCCTTAAATACATATCGGACGCTTTCGTAGAGCGGCAACAGTATTTGGAACGCGCGGTCAACGATCCAGGAAATCTCGAGTACTATGGTATCTCTGATGTAGTCGAATGGAAAGATGAATATCTAAGTGAGAATATCTTCTGGGTGCCAAAAGAAGCTCGGTGGTCATATTTGATGGCAAATGCGACCAATCCCAATCTCAGCAAGTTGATAGACAATGCGATGGTGGCTATCGAGAAGGAGAATCCGAAACAATTCCGTGGTGTCCTCCCAAAGATATATGCCCGTTCAAATCTGGATTATCTTACCTTAGGGGAGATCGTCAATCTTTTCAGCACGATCGGTTTTGGAACAGAAGAAGCTATCTCCAAAGATATTCTCGGTCGTGTCTATGAATATTTCATTGGACGGTTTGCACAGCAGGAAGGCAAAGGTGGTGGTGAGTTTTACACACCGCGCTGTATCGTTAAACTGCTGGTTGAGATGCTTGAACCATACCGTGGGCGTATATTCGACCCTGCATGTGGTTCCGGTGGGATGTTCGTTCAGAGTTTGAAGTTCATCCAGGCACATGGCGGTAAGAGCGGTGACGTTTCGATCTTCGGACAGGAGAGCATAGATACTACCTGGCGAATATGTAAGATGAACCTTGCCATCCGGAGCATAGCGGGAAATATCCAGCTTGGGAACAGTTATTGGGACGATAAATTTAAAGATCTCAGGGCTGATTTTGTCATTACCAATCCGCCATTTGACGATACAGAATGGGGCGCGGAGAGAGTAGTTGGGGATGTTCGATTGAAATATGGCATGCCCGGTCAATATGCCAATTACATGTGGATTCAGCATTTCATTTACCATTTAGCGCCAAATGGGTTTGCAGGGTTCGTAATGGCTAATGGTGCACTGTCGGTTGGTGGTCAGGATGGCGAAATACGCCGTAAGATTATCGAAGATGATTTAGTGGATTGCATAATTGCTCTTCCAGTTCAGTTGTTCTACACAACAGGCATACCAGCATGTCTGTGGTTCGTTACAAAGAACAAGACTCAAAAGGGGCATCGGGATCGTAGGGGTGAGACGCTGTTCATTGATGCGCGAAAGCTGTTCAGAAAAGTTGACAGAACGCACAATGAATTGACTGACGAGCATATTAAAACGATTGCCGATACTTACCATGCTTATCGTGGAGAAGCCGGAATGCCAGAGTACACGGATATTTCTGGCTTCTGTAAGGTTGCTACCATTGATGAGATTAAGGAGAATGGGTATGTTCTCACCCCGGGGCGGTATGTGGGAACTGAGGAGATAGAGGATGATGGAGAACCGTTCGAGGAGAAGATGGAACGGCTTACAGCAGAACTTGCTGAGCTGTTCGAGAAATCCGAGGAGCTGAAGAAACAGATAAAGGCAAATTTGGAGGAGCAGGGATATGGTATCTGACCTAATGGGGCAGGCAGAGTATGCAAAATTCCTTGATGAGTTGAAAGAGCGTATTAGAAACGCTCAAACGAGAGCGATCCTGACGATCAATAAGGAGTTGATTTCGCTTTACCGGGATATAGGCAAGCGAATAGTTGAGACACAAGAAGAGATGGGCTGGGGAAAGGGTGTGGTCGAGCAGTTAGCTTTTGATTTGAGGCGGGAATTCCCTGATGTGAAAGGGTTTTCTGCAAGGAACCTGTGGAACATGCGTAATTTTTACATGACTTATAAAGACGATTCAAATCTGCAACAACTTGTTGCAGAAATTCCATGGGGTCATAATCTTGTCATCATCAATAAAGTAAAAGACCACTCGCAAAGGCAGTGGTATGTCCAGCAGACTATCCAAAACGGGTGGTCGAGGAACGTACTTGTACATCAGATAGAAAGCGATCTTTATGGAAGGCAGGCGGTTGCAGATAAAACTACCAATTTCCCACAGACGCTCCCGTCTCCACAATCTGAATTGATGGAACAGACGATCAAAGACCCGTATATCTTTGACTTTATCAGAATCGAGAAGGATGCAAAGGAGCGAGATCTTGAAAAAGCGCTCTTAGAAAAGCTCAAGGAGTTCCTGCTCGAACTGGGCATGGGCTTCGCCTTCATGGGGAGCCAGTACCATCTGGAAGTGGAAGACAAGGATTTCTATATTGACCTGCTATTCTACCACCACAGGTTAAGGTGTCTTGTCGCCATTGACCTGAAGATGAACGAGTTCATGCCAGAATACGCAGGAAAGATGAACTTCTATCTCTCTGCACTGGACGACCTGATACGGCACCCTGAAGATCAGCCTTCTGTTGGGATTATACTGTGCAAGAGTAAAAGCGGGCTTGTTGCCGAATATTCCCTGAGGGATATGAGCAAACCCATCGGTATATCCGAATACAAGCTCACGCCTAAACTGCCGAAAGAACTCAGCGGTCAACTGCCAAACCAACGACAATTAGCAGGGCTGTTTAAAGAGGTAGAAGACGATTTGGGAAGTGGGAATGGCAAGAATAAGACGGAAGGGGTGGAGGATGGGTTTTAAAGTAGATATTTTTGCGGATTGGGTTGAGTATATTTTTTCTGATGCTGTAGAAGCCAATCCAAAACGTCCACTTAAAAAGGTGAAATAGCACCTTTCATCGAAATGAAAGCTCTCAGTCCTAATTGCAGAATAGTAGAAAAAATTGACAAAAGATTATTTAAAGGCGGGGGTTCAAAATTTAAGAACGGTGACACTTTATTTGCGAGAATAACACCTTGTCTAGAGAATGGCAAGACTGCATTTATAAACGAATTATACTCTGAACAGATTGGCTTTGGGTCAACCGAGTTTATTATATTGTCAGGTAAAGAAGGAATAACGGACAATCTCTTTGTTTATTATCTTTCAAGATGGAATGAAATTCGGGACTTTGCAATTAAAAATATGTCTGGAACCTCTGGAAGGCAACGAGTTCCAAATGATTGTTTTAACCAGTTAAAAATACTCCTACCACCTCTCCCCGAGCAGCGCCATATCGCCTCCATCCTCAGCGCACTGGACGACAAGATCGAACTCAACCACCAGATGAACCGCACCTTGGAGGGGATGGCGCAGGCGATCTTCAAGTCCTGGTTCGTGGACTTCGAACCGTTCCAAAATGGAGAGTTTGAATATAACGAAGAACTACAAAAGGAGATACCGAAGGGGTGGGAAGTAAAATCTGTTCATTCTATAGCAGATTATATTAATGGAATGGCATTTAAAATGTCTGATTTTGCTGAAGAAGGGTTGCCGATAATTAAAATTGCTGAGCTAAACAATGGCATAACAGATAATACAAACTTGTATAATGGAGAATACAAAGAAAAATATTTCTTGAGAAATGGGGATGTTTTATTTTCCTGGTCTGCTTCATTGGGTATTTATCTTTGGGATGGCGGAGATGCTATTCTCAATCAGCATATCTTTAATGTAAAACCCAAAGAAACAATGACAAAACCAATCTTATATTTTCTTCTAAAAGAGATAGTTAATGAATTTATTCAAATAGCCGCTTTTAGAGCGACAACAATGGGCCATATAAAAAGGAGCCATTTACAGGAGAAAAAAATTGCAATCCCTGATGATGGTAGTATGAAAACGATAAATGATTTGTTAGAGCCTGTATTTAAACAAATCCTTGCCAACAAACTTGAGAATCATTCGCTTGCCCAAATCCGCGATGCCCTTCTTCCAAAACTTTTATCTGGCGAAATCCGAGTAAATGTTGAAGAAGATGCGGAGGTGTCAACTTGAACCCAATCGGACTTACTGAAGATTCGTTAGCCGAACAACCCGCTCTCGAATGGTTCAGAGAGCTGGGCTACGAGGTAGCCTTCGGACCGGACATCAGCCCTGGCGGTCTTCACCAAGAGCGTGATTCATACAGTGATGTCGTGCTAAAACGCAGACTGCACGCCGCTCTGGAGAGGCTGAACCCGCACTTACCTGTTGATGCAATCGAGGACGCCATGCACCAATTGCTCACGCTTGACTCACCAAATATGTTCGTTAATAACCATCGCTTTCACTTGCTGGCAGTAAATGGTGTTAAGGTGGAAATAACCACGCCTGAAGGTGAGCGAAGAGGAGATTTCGCAAAGGTCTTTGACTTCATTGAACCAGAGAATAACGATTTTCTTGTCGTGAACCAGTTCACGGTTGTTGAGAGCGAGCATAACCGCCGCCCTGATGTGGTGGTCTTTGTAAACGGCTTGCCAGTGGGAATAATGGAAGTCAAAAGTCCTGCGAGCAACGAGCGACCAATAGAGGCATTCCGCAAGAATATCGCCCCCTATAAGAGGGAGATTCCCGGGCTATTCCATTATAATGAGATTATCGTCGTCAGTGATCTCTTAGAGGCGAGGCACGGGACATTAACCGCAGATTGGGATTGGTTTACGCCCTGGCGAGTTATTGAGGATAGTGTGAAACCGCCAGAAGAAATGCCCGAGTTGGAAGTCATGATAAAGGGAATTTTTGAGAAGTCGAGATTTATGGACATTGTTCAAAACTTCATTCTCTTCGAAACGTATCGGGACAACATTGTTAAGAAGATGGCGATGTACCATCAGTATCACGGTGTAAATCGTGCGATAAAGGAAACACTTCGCGCGACCTCTGAAGAGGGGAACCGCAAGATCGGAGTTATATGGCACACTCAAGGTAGCGGGAAATCACTCTCGATGGTTTTCTTCGCCGCTAAAATCATAAAGCATCCTGCTCTCAAGAATCCAACAGTTCTCGTCTTGACAGATCGGAACGATCTGGATAATCAGATATATAAAGACAACTTCTGCAAAGCGGGGGATTTAATACCATATCCAAAGCAAGCCGGAACGATCGAAGACCTCAAAAAGAAACTCAATATCCCCGCCGGGGGCATAATCTTCACGACCATCCAGAAATTCCAGACCACAAATGGCGAGAAATACCCGCTCTTATCTGAGCGAAAGAACGTCATCGTTATTGCAGACGAAGCACACCGCTCTCAATATCGAATACTTGCAGGGAACGTTCGACAAGCTCTTCCAAACGCGTCATTCATCGGATTTACCGGTACACCAATAGAACTGGAAGACCGTTCAACCCGGGTTACGTTCGGCGACTATATCAGTGTGTACATGATGAAGCAATCGAGGGAAGACGGAAACACTGTTCCGATATATTACGAAGGGAGGCTGGCAAAGGTACGCCTAACCAATGAATTCATTGATGAAGAATTCGAGGAGGTCACCGAACGCGAAGAAGCGGTCATCAAAGAGAAGTTGAAAAGCAAATGGGCAAGACTGGAAGCAGTTGTTGGCGCTGAATCCCGATTAAAGCAGATCGCTCAGGACATAGTTGAACACTTCAATCAGCGTGAGATCGAAGGAAAAGCGATGATTGTCAGCATGAGCCGGCGTATTGCAGTGAAAATGTACGATTTGATCAAACAAATCAAAAGTGCTCCTGAGATAGCCGTGGTGATAACCAAACCAGAGGATTTTGGACTGCCCCGAATGACGAAACAAGAACAGGAGGATATCAAAGCACGATTCAAAGACCCGGACGACCCGCTGAAGTTTGTCATTGTTCGTGATATGTGGCTGACAGGCTTTGATGCTCCCTGCCTTCACACGATGTACGTTGACAAGCCAATGCGTGATCACAACCTTATGCAAGCCATTGCGAGAGTGAATCGAGTTTTAAAGGACAAACCCGGCGGGCTCATCGTGGACTATATCGGCATTGCCGACGACCTCAAGAAGTCACTCAGGGTTTACAGCGATGATGTGCGGAACGATTCCATGATCTCCATTGAGGATGCAATTGCCGTCATGCAAGAGAAATACGATATTGTGTGCTCGTTCTTCCACTGGATTGATTATACTAACTGGCGAAGTTTAGCACCCGTAGAACTAACCCACCTTATCCAGAAAGCGCACAATGCGGTTACAAGGGATAAAGAAACAAAAGACAGCTTCCTCAGGCAGTGTGCCGCCTTGTCAAAGGCTTTTGCAATGGTAAGTCCACATAAGGAGGCAAATGATATTAGGGATGATGTATTATACTTCCAAAGCGTCCGGAGAAGCATAAGGAAATACACGCCCTCGGCTCGAGATGCCTCAGAAGATGTAGAGACTGCGATCAAACAGCTCGTCTCAGGGGGTGTTTCATCCGATGAAGTCGTAGATATATTTGGGTTCACGGAAAAGGAACCACCGGAGATTTCTATTCTTAACGATGAGTTCTTGAATGACATCCAGAAAATCGAGTACAAGAATTTGCAGGTCGAACTGCTTAAGAAACTCATCAATGATGAGATTGCCGGGAAAATGAAAAAGAACATCGTGACATACAGGTCCTTCAAGGAGATGCTGGAAAAGACAATCGCGAAGTATCAAAATCGTACGATAGAATCCGCCGAAGTGATTGAGCGTTTGGTTGAAATGGCACGAGAACTGCGAACTGTAGAACATCGCGGTGAAAAACTTGGCTTATCTGATGAAGAGATCGCATTCTATGACGCAGTTGCCCAGGGAAGGGAGTACATCGAGACCGATGAACAGCTTTTGGAGTTAGCGAAGAAACTTGTAATCACGATAAAGCGCAACTTGAGCATCGACTGGACGGACCATGAGAATGTCAAAAGCAAAATAAGAGCGAGCGTCAAGCGAATGCTCAGGAGAGAAGGGTTCACGCCAGAAGTATATGAACCAATAGTGGGCACGATAATGGAGCAAGCAATTAGCCTTTATCAGGATTTTGTGCCGATCTCCACGGATCTACCCGTTTCTGTAGGTGCAGGATAACATGAAAAGAATCAAGGAACTACCTGATTTTGACCGCCCACGGGAAAAACTCGTCAGAAAAGGCCCAGAGGCCCTTTCTGACATTGAATTAATCGCAATTATCATAGGGAAAGGTGTCCCTGGAAAAGACGCTTTTCAAATAGCAAAAGAAATTTCTAAGATTTTAAAGAGCGACCTTGCTCAATTAAACCACGAAAATCTCCTGAATATTGAAGGAGTGGGATCGGCGAAAGCATGTCAACTCATGGCAAGTTTTGAACTTGCACGACGGTATCTCATAAAAGAAGATGTGAAGATTACGTCGCCGACCGATGTTCTCCCCCTTGTATCCAACATAGCAGATAAGAAACAGGAATATTTTATTTGCGTCTCTTTAAACGGCGCTGGAGAAGTTGTTGGCAACAGGATAATAACCGTTGGTTTAGTCGATCACAGCCTTGTCCACCCAAGAGAAGTTTTTGCCGATGCGATAACAGATCGGGCAGCATCCGTTATCCTCGTGCATAATCATCCATCAGGCAATTTAGAACCGAGTAAACAGGATATTCTTATGACAAAACAACTCGTTGAGGCGGGATCAGTTTTGGGCATTAAGGTGTTGGATCACCTCATCGTATCGAAAAAAGGATATTTGAGCATGAAAGAGAAAGGGTTGCTATAAAAGAATGCGATTAACGATAACTCCCGTCCCACCGTTTGATTTCGATTTAAGTGCTACGATTTTTTCCGATGGAGATAAGCAAATCTGTAAATACGAAAACGGCAGGTACTGGCGGGTTGTACGAGCAAACAATAAACTAATGCTCGTTACTCTATCGCCTTTAGGGACGGTAGATAACCCGGTATTATCCGTGGAGTTAGAATCTGACGAAGAGATTTCAAATGAAGATAAGAAAACAGCAGAAGAAATAGTCTGCTCTCTTTTTAATTTGACGTTTGACCTTACTGCGTTTTATGACGGTGTAAAAGACGATAAGATTATGTCAATGTTGACTCAGAAACTTCGAGGTTTAAAAAGTGGGGCGACTCCTACGGTTTTTGAAGCTTTGATTGACTCAATAATAGAGCAGCAGATCTCGCTCAAAGTGGCACAGAGCATCGAACGAAACGTAATCAAAACGTTTGGTGATACTTTAGAGATGGATGGCACGGTCTATTACGCATTTCCAACACCACAAAAATTGGCTTTGGCGACTGTTGAACAGCTCCGTAACTGTGGTCTGAGTTCGCGAAAAGCAGAGTATATCCACGATGTTTCGAAATCTACAGTGGCTGGGAAACTGGACTTAGAGCATTTCAAAACCTACGAGGATTCGGAGGAAATCATCAAGGAACTCTGTAAAGTACGAGGGATAGGTGTGTGGACGGCAGAACTTACAATGTTAAGAGGAATGAATAAATTAGATGCCATACCGGCAGACGACCTCGGCTTACGAAGGCATATCTCGCATTACTATTGTAACGATCGCAAAATCTCCGGCGATGAAGCCCGTAGAATCGCCGAGAAGTGGGGCAAGTGGAAAGGTTTGGCAGGTTTTTATTTGATAATCGCAAGAAGAGTAGGAGTGAAAATATGAGATCCCTCAGCTTGCTCTTGTCTAAAAATCTCACAAATAATAATACTTCCCCTTCTTCTTCTGTTCTCGGTCCTTTGCCGACCCAATCTTGTTTATTCGTGGCCGGAGCGTGCTCTCATCGCGCCTGAAGGTCACGCCTAAATCCTTCAAAAATAGGTTCATGCCCTCCCGCATCTCAAAACAACCTTTTATCTCTCCGCGCACCCCCGGCTTGCCGTCGAACACCATCAATCGATCACTCAACAGATCTATCAGATAGATGTCGTGGTCAACAATCAACATTGCTACCGCTCTTCGTTCCGCATACCGCCGTAACGCCTTGATCAACCGCACCTTCTGCTCCACGTCGAGATGTGCTGACGGCTCATCCAGTATGTATAACGATGCATCCTGGCAAAGACACGCAGCTATCGCCACACTTTGTAATTCGCCGCCACTGAGGTCTTTTACGTTCTTCTCCTCTATCTCCGGTATCCCCAATGGGCGTACCACATCAATAATATCGGCGTCTGTTAACCCGCCGTCTTTGAGCGAATAAAAGAGATCCTTCACCTTCATATCCAACTCGTCCTTTATATACTGCGGCTTGTACGAAACGGTAATATCAAACGCTATGCTGCCGGTTGTCGGCTCTGTATCGCCCGCCAGAACTCTCACAAACGTGCTTTTACCAATTGCATTTCTACCAACGCCACCCAGGACTTCGCCCTCGTCTATACTCCCCGGCTTCGCCTCTAATACAAAGCCATCCTCGCCATAGCTCTTCTCGAAGCCATCATATTCGATAAAAACACTTCGCTCTTCCCGCTTCTCACGCGGTGGATGCGCAGTGAATTCTATCGGCTTATCCCGTATCCGCACGTTCTCCGCATGCAGGAATCCGCTCAAATATTCGTTTATGCCCCTACTCGTGCTCTTTGGCATGGTCACCACACCGTACTCGCCCGGCTCGCCGTAGAGCAGATGCACATAATCTGCAAGCATATCCAGAATAGCGAGGTCATGCTCCACCACAACCACCGGCTTCTTCTCTAAAATGGTCCGTATCCCCTTTGCCACCTGCACTCGCTGATAAATGTCCAGATATGGCGTTATCTCGTCCAAGAAGTAGAAATCAGCGTCTCGTATCATGCAAGCTATTATCGCAACCCGCTGCAGTTCACCACCGCTGAGCGCCTTTATATTCGTATTCATCGCCTCTTCGAGCTCAAACGCCTTTACAAGCCCTTTTGATTCCCCTGTTTCGTCCGTGCTTTCCAGCAACTCGGACACGGTGCCATCGAAGAACTTTGGTATCGCATCCACGTATTGCGGCTTATATGAAACTTTAATTTTCCCTTTTGATAATTTATCAAAGTAATTCTGCAGCTCTGACCCTGCATATTGCTTTATTATCTCATCCCAATGCACATCTGCATCCACGTTGCCGAGGTTTGGAACTTGCAACCCCGATAGGATTTTAATCGCCGTGCTCTTCCCTATCCCATTCTCGCCTAACAACCCGGTTATCTTCCCCGCTTTTGGAATTGGCATTCCATAAAGAACAAATCCGTTTTCACCATATCGATGCGCCTCTTCGCCCTTCAACTCCTCAGGCAAGCCTATGATAGAAATGGCAGCGAATGGACATTTTTTTATACATATCCCGCAGCCCTCGCACAATTCCTCTGATATTATCGGCTTTCCATCGCCACCCACGACTACCGTCTCCTCGCCGGTACGCACCATCGGGCAGTACTTTATGCATTCGTACATGCACTTCTTCGGCTGGCATTTGTCCTTCTTCACTATCGCTATCCGCATTTTACAGTTTTCCTATATTCTTATTTTCATGCTTGGGTTTAGCAGTTTAGAACGTGGCTGCTAAAAAAGAGTAGATAGAGATTTCTTTTGAATGTCCAGACAAAACTTAAATCTAAATAATCTATACCTGTAATAAATATAACAATAGAAGTGAGGAGTAAAGTATGAGCCTTGGCCCAGAAATGTTGCCAGGAAATAGCCCTGAGCTGTGGGGTCCTTGGTACATCTTCCCGCTTGAGATTGCCCTATTCCTGACGGGCCTTTTTATAGTGGCTTTTGTTGGACGTCATGTAGTTGACCGTATAATCCAAAGAACCAGAACTGCGGGTTAGAGATGTCACCAATTTTTTCGTTGCCGAAAACGAGACGGAATCCATAGAGGTAGCGGGAAAATATAATGCCGATTACGTATTAGTGCTGTATCCATGGGACATATACAAATTCAGCGCAATAGCTTTAGCGTCCGGGAAAAATCCCGATGATTACATTGTCGGTAATTTCTCCGCTGAGGAAATCGAAAATAGAACGGTTGTAAAGAAAGAAACAGTTGGAATGAAAATGATTTACGGTGATGAAGTTGAAGGTTTTGAAAAAGTATTTGACAACGAGAGGATAAGAATCTATACAATTATGGAGCTTCATTCCGAGTGTAGGGATTAGCTTTTTATTTCCACTATCGTATCGGCAAAAAGATTTCTATGGAATGTCTTTTAAATATCAAAAGTATAGAGGGAATTAAGATGAAGAAAGAATTTACCATAGTTATCGAGCAGGATGAAGATGGAATTTATGTCGCATCTGTACCCGAACTGGAAGGCTGCCATACGCAAGCTAAGACCCTGGATGAGTTGAGAGAACGGATAAAAGAGGCGATACAGCTCTATTTAGAGGTGGAATCAGGAATCGTAGAAACGGTACCTTTGGATTTTGTGGGTATTCAGAAAGTTGAAGTTATTGTTTAGTGTCCTTAAACGTGATACCCTCATTTTATAATATGGAGTATAGGTGATCTAAAAATGGATAAAATCAAACCACTTCCCACTAAAAAAGTAATAAGGGCGCTTGAAAAAATTGGTTTCAAACAAATTAGACAAAAGGGCAGTCATTTATTCATGCGCCATCCAGATGGGAGAACTACTCTAATTACAATTCATGTAATTGCTCAATATCCAGTGGTTTTAAATAGTTGCAATCGAAAGCTTTATTAAGGAACATTTCCGATGCACATTTATTATGGCAACCACTATCC
>JGI24025J20009_10000663_pt1 | contig 26591 bp, 24 predicted proteins | sample Cruoilmetagenom3_FD_20009 | JGI IMG/M metagenome (IMG submission 20009) | reverse complement strand
GAGCCCACTCTCCCGATTTTCTGTACCGCAGCTAAAGTCCGCTTTCAGGAAACAATCGATTCCCCCCCCCGAGATCACGGCCCGAAGTCGACATTGGAGGGGCATGCAGCTCATGTGTGGTCTAGACCCAATGTGTGCATTCAGTTTTCCCGTGGCACGGGTTCGTTGCAGTTTATTTGTTGCAATTGATGGGCAATCCTATTGCTTCAATCTGGGATTGGTGGGCGCTTCAATAGGGCTTGGCCATGTTCCCTTAGCTGTTCGGGCGCACCCTTGCAGCAGTTTTGTCTGCAAATGCTGCGAGCCGTGCGCGTGCGTCTGGCTGTGTGTTAACCACTCCGGCCACCACAGCTTCGGCGTATGCGGCATCAAAAGCCGACATGTTTTGCATGTGACCGATCGCGGAACAAATAGCGAAATTTGTCAGTGGCAGGTTTTGGGCTGCCTTGCGGGCCAGTTCCATCGCTTTATCGAAACTGGATCCTTCGACAAGGTACTGTGCCAGGCCCAAATCTACGGCTTCTTGCCCCTGATACACCCGTCCGGTCAACATCATGTCGATCATCCGTGATTTACCGACCAGATCGGCAACGCGGATCGTTGCGCCACCTCCGGTGAACAGTCCACGCTGGCCTTCAGGCAGCGCGAAGTAACAGGTTTGATCCATCACGCGCACATGAGCCGAACTGGCCAATTCAAGTCCGCCGCCAACAACGGCGCCTTGAAGCGCGGCAAAGACCGGAACGCCACCATACTCCATTTTGTTGAAAGCTTCGTGCCAACGTAGGCAAACATGCATGAAATCCGCGGGCGAGCGATCTTCGTCGTGGTGCTCGATCAGATCAAGCCCCGCACAAAAGTGATCGCCCGACCCGGCCAGCACTACTGATTTAACCCCTGCGCGCGGTGCCAGAGAAAAGAAATCAACCAATTCTTCGATGGTGTCGATATCCAGTGCATTGCGCTTTTCAGGGCGGTTCAGCGTGACCACCCAGACGCCATCCTTTTGGGCGTCAAGGGCGAGTTTCTTGAAACGGGAGATGTCGATTTGGGTGCTCATGAGGTGTCCTTTTCAGGGTGAAAGAAAGAGAAAGTGCGAAGGGATAAACAGGTTGGGTCCGGTCCCGCCGTATCGAATTTTGGGTCCTAAATCGCCATAGACAACAGGCTGTCAGAGCCTTCCATTATGCGCGAACTTTGAGACTCTACATCACATAAGATGTGATCCGCGTAGAACCGGGCAGAGGCAGTTCTGGCTGTCATGAATTCGGCATCAAGGCCCGAAAGCAGTGCTGTTTCAGCGGCAAGCAGCGAACGGGCCATTTGCCATCCCGACATCAGATTGCCAGCAAGCAAGAGGTAAGGCACAGCGCCGCCATAAGCGGCATTTGGCCTGTCTTTGGCTGTGTTCACGATATGGGCGACAACAGCCTCAAAGGCTTCACGGGCGACGCGGCCGTTGTCGTACCGCGCGCCGACCTTGTCACCGCTGGCATTCAGGGGCGCGATCACGTCGGTGCAAAAACGCCCGAATTCTTCCAAGACGGCTGCGGCGTCGTCCAGCTCTAGTGCGCTATTGGCTGGCAGGGCCACAAGATCGGACCACCCTGAGATATGTTCGATATTAAAGAGCATGTCTTTGATTGGGGCGGTGAACATCTTGGGTCTCCTCTTGGCGTATTCTTGATGCACTTCATACAAGAACGCCCCTGCGAGGCTATCTCTGCTATGGACGGAAAACTTGCATAAAGTGACAAAACTTGAGAGGTAAACGAGGATGAATGCGCCGGATTCCGTAAAAATATTGCCGACAGTGTCGCGCGCCTTTCTTGAGGATTGGCTTGCCGTCTTGAAGGGCAACAGCGCGCCGCGACAATTGGAGGCCCTGCTAGAACAGTCCGGATTGTCCGAAGAACCCCAATCACGGGCACGTGTGACACATGATCAGATCGTACGATTGTACCAAGAAGCGGTGGCCACATCGGGGGACGAAATGATGGGGTTGTGGAGTCGCCCCATTCGCCCGGGCGCGTTGAAGCTTCTTTGCGCGTCGGTGCGCGGTGCGTCGTCTTTGTCGGCGGCGCTGTTTCGTTTTACGTCGTTCTGGAACCTTCTTCTTGATGATTTTGAAATGACGTTGGAGCATCACGAAGAGACAATGTGCATTTCCTTAGCCTCTTGGCGATATTTTGCCAAACAGGTTCGGGCATATGCTGTTGCTCAAGCTGACACATGGCGTTGCGTCTTGGCTTGTCGGCCATGAGCTGCCGTTGCGAGACGTGAGTTTCGCCTTTGAGCGACCCGATTTTGCGGAAGATTACCCCGTTCTTTTTCCGGCCCCCATTCAGTTTGGGCAGGCGCAATCCTCTATTTCGTTTGACGCAGTTCACAGCAATTTTCCGGTGGAACGCAGCGAGCCTGAAATGCAGGAATTTCTAGCGCGCGCACCACGGGATTGGATTTTCACCAGCTTGCACGAACACGCGTTGCCCTTGCGCGTTCGGGAATTGCTGCTGCTGTCCGATCATCTGGAAACGGGCCTGAATGAAACAGCAAAGTTGCTGAACCTGACGCCCCGCACGCTGATGCGACGGCTCGACGCCGAGGCCACGTCGTTTCAGAGCATCAAGGATGGGTTGCGCCGCGATATTGCCATTCGTGACCTGACGCAAAGCGCTAAAAGTATCGAGGCGATCTCTCAGGACATTGGATTTGCCTCTGCCGCCAATTTTCATCGTGCCTTCAAAAGATGGACCGATGTGACGCCGGGGACGTATCGCAAGTTATCGCGCTCCAATGCCCTGAGAAGTCAGGGTTCTGTTTAGCCGGACATCCGGTGCAAGACTTTGCGACCGTGTGTCAGCCCTTGCACCTTTTCCACGATGGATTTGGCATCAATTCCGAAGTGGCTGTAAAGATCCGCGATTGTTCCGGTTTGGCCAAAGTGCTCGACGCCCAAAGGCACCGTTTGGTGCCCAACGACAGAGCCGAGCCAAGACAGGGTTGCCGGATGACCATCAATCACTGTGACCAGCTTACAATCGCGCGGCAGTTCCCCAAGCATGGTTTCGATGTGGCTTTCAGCCATCGCATTGCCTCGGGACCGCGCGCGTTGCGCGGCTGTCCAGCCTGCGTTTAGGCGATCAGCGGACGTTACCGCAAGGACGCCAACGTCACGACGTCCTTGGGCGATGATACCTGCCGCCTTGATGGCCTCGGGGGCGACTGCACCCTGATAAGCAATCACAACTTCGCAGTTTGGTCCGGGTTTGCGCAGCCAATAGGCCCCGTCAATCGCCCCTTGGCGGAAGTCATCGTCAACGCGTTTCCCCGGCTGTTCAATCGGGTTCGTCGTCAGGCGCAGATAGACGGACCCGCCGGTTTCATCGCGCAGCCATGTGCGTTCATCCGGATCGCCTTCGCCGTCTTTTTGCAAATACTCGAACGCCCATTGCATGATCACGGCCAGCTCGTCGGCAAAGGCGGGCTCAAAGCTGGCCAATCCGTCTTGGCTCATCCCGATCAGGGGCGACCCGATGGATTGGTGCGCGCCGCCTTCAGGCGCCAGCGTGACGCCGGACGGGGTGCCGACGATCATGAACCGTGCGTCTTGGTAACAGGCATAGTTCAGCGCGTCCAAGCCGCGCGCGATAAATGGGTCGTAAACTGTCCCGATGGGGATAACTCGTTTGCCAAAGACGGAATGGGACAGGCCTGCCGCGCCCAACAGCAAAAAAAGGTTCATCTCTGCGATGCCCAATTCGATGTGCTGGCCATCCGGCGTGAATTCCCATTTCGCGGTCGAGGGGATCTTTTCGTCTTTGAACGTGTCGGCCTGATGGTCGCGCGCAAAGAGTTTGCGCCGGTTCACCCAAGGGCCAAGGTTGGTTGTGCCCGTCACATCAGGGGACATGGTGACGATCCGTTCGGCCAGATCGCTGTCGCCTTTGGACAAGTCATCCAGAACCTTGCCGAACGCCATTTGGGTCGAAACCTCGCGATCCGATAACAAGTCAACCTTTGGCACGGCCAACACATCGTCCGAATACCGGCGACGCCCCTTTGAGAAGAACGCAGTTTCATCCAGAAACGTTTGCAGCGCGGCGGGGTTATCAATCGTTGCGAACTTATCCCATTCTTCGCCCTGTGGCACGCCCATGTGTTCCTGCCATGCGGCCATCTGGGTTTTGTTCATTAAGCCGCCATGGTTGTCTTTGTGGCCCGCAATCGGCGTGCCCCAACCTTTGACAGTATAGGCAAGAAAACAAACAGGGCGGTCATGATCGATCGCATCGAAGGTTTCGGCCATCGTTTCAACGCAGTTGCCGCCAAGGTTTTCCATCAATTCGGCCAGCTCGGCATCCGAGCGCGCCGCGATCAAGGTGCTGACGTCGCCCTGATCCCCCAAGGCATCCATCAGGCGTTCGCGCCAAACCGCACCGCCCATAAAGGTCAGCGCGGAATACAGTTGGTTGGGGCAGTTATCGATCCAATCGCGCAGCTTTTCGCCGCCCGGTTCCTTGAACGCGGTCTGCTGAAGCACGCCGTATTTGACCCGCACAACATCCCAGCCAAAAGCATCAAATATCTGCTCGATCCTTTTGAACAGCCCTTCGCGCACGACCCCGTCAAGGGATTGGCGGTTGTAGTCGATGATCCACCACGTGTTGCGCAGATCGTTCTTCCAGCCTTCTTGCAAGGCCTCATAGATGTTGCCTTCGTCCAGCTCTGCATCCCCAACAAGGGCAACCATCCGCCCAAGCGGGATGTCTTTGCCCCAGCTTTTCGCGCTGATGTAATCCTGCACGATGGACGCAAACGAGGTGATCGCGACGCCAAGCCCGACAGAGCCTGTCGAAAAATCAACATCGTCAATGTCTTTGGTCCGGCTTGGATAGCTCTGCACGCCATGAAACCCGCGGAAGTTTTCCATTTTCTCGCGGGTCTGGTTGCCCATCAAATACTGGATCGCGTGGAAAATAGGCGAGGCATGGGGTTTAACCGCGACGCGGTCTTCTGGGCGCAAGGCACTGAAATAAAGCGCCGTCATGATCGAGACCATAGAGGCCGAGGACGCCTGATGCCCCCCAACTTTGATCCCATCCGCCTTGGGGCGAATGTGGTTGGCGTTGTGGATCATCCAATGGGACAGCCACAACAGACGCTGTTCGATGGACTTCAGTTGGGTTTGATCACGATGTGCCATGGGCGGATTCCATCTGCTGGGGTTTAGCTGTTGATTTGGGTGCTGATGATCTCACCCGTGAGACCAACGGGGTTGAGGATCGTTTGCGCATTGGGGCTGTGGGCGACGGACTTGCGGTGCAGCTCTTCGAATTGTTCGGGCGTTGCATCGCCGACCACATGGATCTTGTAGCTGATGTCGGGAAACCCAACAGCCGTGTTTGTACTCAGCCCCATGAACCCGCGCAAATCAAGGGTCGCGTCAAAGTCTATGGTTACGGATTCAAGCTGGATTCCGGCGGCCGTCGCGCCCGCGATAAAGCTGACCATCATGCAGGATCCCAAACCGGACAAAAGCAGTTCTTGCGGGTTCGGCCCGTGATTGTTGCCCATCAATTGGCGCGGCTCATCGGACTTCCAGCTGAACGAACGGCTAACCTGATGTGGACCAACTTTCATCGGCTTGGTGTCTGTCCGTGAACGCGTGCCGCTTTCCCAGTTGATTTCGATGCCGTAGTCCATCAGCGCCTCTTCGGGGGCGGCGGATACTTCGTTGACGAACTCGCTTAGGGCGGCGGTGGGGATGCTGTTACGCATGGGACGTTTCCTTGTTTGAATAGATGGCAGCCAAAGCTTGTTCAAAATCGGCGATAAGGTCAGCGGCGTCTTCGATGCCGACGGACAGGCGCACACAGCCCGGATCAATCCCTACGTCAGCGCGTTGGGGTGATGTGAATGTCGCCTGTGAGGTGTTGAAGGGCAGGCTGATAAGGCTCTCGACGCCGCCAAGGCTGGTGGCTTGTTTGGGAATATCAAGCGCGTTGACGAGACGAAGCGCCGCCGCATCGCCGCCTTCAATCACGAAGGTGATGTTGCCGGTGCCGTTTTTCAGCAGCCGTTTTGCTGTGTCGTAGTCGGGGTGGCTTTCAAGAAACGGGTAGAACACTTTTTGAACCCGTGGGTGGCCTTCCAGATAATGCGCCAGCGCTGTCGCGCTTTCTTCATGGGCGCGCATCCTGATCGCGAGGGTCTTTAGCCCGCGTTCCAGCAAGAAACAGGCATGCGGGTCAAGCGAGCCGCCGTAGTTCAACAGACGCGGCCAGATCATATCAATCAACTTGCGCGGCCCGGCAGCTACGCCTGCAATCAAATCACTGTGACCGTTCAGGTATTTGGACGCCGAATGGATCACGACATCAACGCCATGTTCCAACGTGCGCATGGCAATCGGCGGGGCAAAGGTCGCATCAACCACAAGCCGGACATTGCGGCGTTTCGCAATCTCGGCCAGTCGCGGTATGTCGATGACTTTGAGTAGCGGGTTGGTGATTGCCTCAAAATACATCAGCTGGGTGTTGGGCTGAATGGCGGCCTCGATCGCGTCAAAGTCGTAGGAATCGACCATCGTGGCGGACATGCCAAGTGTCGGAAACTCCTGGTTGAAGAGATTGTAGGTGCCGCCATAAAGATCGCTAGAGGCCACAACATGCGCGCCTTTGTCCATCAACGCCATGACCGTGCTGGTGATCGCGGCCATGCCCGAACTAAAGACAATCGCGGATTCAGCGCCCTCAAGCGCGGCCAGTTTTTCCTGCACGGCCCATTGCGATGGGTTGCCGTAGCGCGAGTAGATGAAACGGTCGCGCGCATAGCCTTCCTCGACCGATTGATACTGACCGTCCGCCAGTACAAAGGTCGAGGCCTGATAGATGGGCGTGCCAACGGCCCCGGTGCGCGGGTCATCATGGGTGCCTGCGTGGACAGCCATCGTAGACATGCCCTGAGCGGCGCAAGCATGGCCTGCCAAATGCGGGCCGGCTTGGCGTTTGCGATCCAGATCATTGAGCCAGCCACCGGTGGTGTTGGACGGCTGGACGCTGTTAGGGTCGCCTAGAGTCTTTGTTTTGGTCATTGGGTGCTCCAGAGTGTTGGGGTCAGTCGATCTGTTGGTTGTGCGCGTTCAACGCAGCGGTCAAATCGGCGATAATATCGTCAGCCGCTTCAAGACCGACCGAAAGCCGCACCAGCCCTTCGGCGATGCCATGGGCGGCACGTTCTTCGGGGGTGTAGGTCGCGTGGGTCATGCTGGCGGGGTGTTGGATGAGGCTTTCCGCATCCCCAAGGCTTACGGCGCGCTGGATCAGCTTTAGGCGGTTCATCATGGCGATGCCGCCAGCCTTGCCGCCGGTTACTTCAAACGGGATCATCCCGCCAAAGCCATCCATTTGCCGACGGGCCAAATCACCCTGCGCGAAGCTTTCAAGGCCAGGGTAAGAGACGCTGACAACGGCGGGGTGTGCTGCTAGGATTTGCGCCACTTTGCTTGCGGTCTGGCAGTGCCGCTCCATGCGCAGCTCAAGCGTTTTGATCCCGCGCAGCAAAAGCATCGCGGTCAGCGGTGACATCACAGCGCCGGTCATATCCTTCAGGCCAACCAGCCGGATTTGCATGATGTCCTCGGCAGAGCCAACAATGAGGCCGGCGACAACGTCACCATGGCCACTCAGAAACTTGGTGGCAGAGTGAACAACGATGTCTGCGCCGTGTTCGATCGGGCGGGTCAACACAGGGGTCGCATAGGTATTATCGACCACGACCTTGGCGCCCGCGCGATGCGCAATTTCGGAAACGGCGGCAATGTCCACAAGGCGGTTGTTCGGATTGGCAGGGGTTTCAAAGTAGACGATCTTTGTCTTCGGGCTCATCGCGGCGGACAGGTTTGCAGGGTCTGTCATGTCGACGAGGGTTACCTTCACGCCGAAGCGCGGCAGGCCATGTGTCATGAACGCAAAGGTGCAGCCATAAAGCGTTTTGTCGATGATGATTTCGTCGCCGGCTTCCAGCAGGGACCACATGATCGAGGTGATAGCCCCCATGCCAGAGGCGGCCGAAAGCCCGGCTTCTGCCCCCTCGAGGTTGGCGATGCGCTGTTCAAGGTGGTCAAGCGTCGGGTTGGAGATGCGCGAATAGAAGTGCCCTTCTTTTTCGCCCGCAAACATTGCGCCGCCGTCTTCTGCAGTCTCGAAGGTAAAGGTCGACGTCATGTAAACGGGCGGGTTCAACGCCCCATGAGCCGAACGGGCATCGTATCCGTGATGAATGGCGCGTGTTGAAAAATCGAAGGTGTTGCCCATGACGTGTTCCCTAAGTTGACGGGCCCACTATCCACTAGTTTGACAGGCATTTAGTTGCTATATTGGCCCCAAATGAACCAAGGATTAGCATTTTATGCCAAGCAGGTCTGAAATTGACGCGACGGATCGTAAGATATTAAGGGCCTTGCAGCGCAACGGGCGCATAACGAATCTGGATCTGGCTGCCGAAGTGAACCTGTCCCCTTCGCCGTGCCTGAGACGCCTGCGCAACCTTGAGGCCAACGGGACCATCACCGGATACAGCGTAAACGTGGACACCAAATCATACGGCCTGCCCGTAGAGGTCATGGTCCAAATCCGATTAGAAAAACATATCGAACAAACGGTCGAGCACTTTGAAACGCGGATGCGAGATATTCCCGAAGTTCTAGAATGTCTCGTGATGACGGGGCAATCCGACTATCTGTTGCGGGTCATCGTGAGCGATCTCGATGATTACGAGCGTTTCGTGCGGGAACGTCTGCATTCGATCGGCGGCATCAGCTCCATCGACACCAGTTTTGTCTACGGCGTTGTAAAACGAACGAGCGTCTTCCCTGAATTAGGCTAGGTTCTGGCCCGGCAAGTCCCCAACCATGCACGTGGGGTTGGCCGCATCTGTACTAGTCCGCTACTTCCGCGAAACAAGCTTTGGTGGTTAGCACTGCGAACAACCGCTTTCCGCCCTTGGTGCGTCTGGCTCCCAGCGTGGCATTTCAAAAGCGGACTTTGATCACGCGGTCGACAAGGGCTGCTTTGTCCCGCACTGTTGCCATTCGCGGCACCTGATGTCGATGACTGCTTAGCGGACAATGCTGCCTTTCGCGGCAGTTTGACCAGTGTCCGCTTTATCAAGCAAAACGGCCATTTCAAGTAGCGAATTTTCAATTCAAAAATCGGCAATCTTAAAAAAATACGATCTTCAGCGTGTAGGCATTCTCAAGTTTCACTTCGGCAAGTTTCCGCATCTTAATTAGCCAGACCTAAAAAACTGTACTACCCTGAACACCAAGCTAAACACATTTCAAAGCAAGGGAGATTAAAATGAAGCTGACCCGCCGAGGTTTTTTGAAGTCGTCATCCGCGGTTGCCACTGCAGGGTTTCTTCCGTCTTTGGGTTTGGCAAATACGGGTCGGGATATTCAATTTATTCCATCAGCCGGTCAGACCGGCGCATTCTGGGGAATGGTCGAAAAAGGTAAACTGACCAAAGCAATCCCTCGCACGGAACAAAGCAATCCCTCGCACGGAATATGATCCGCGCCCAACGAAGATGATATCAGAGGGAATTGTCAGCCGGACGTACCATAAGACCCGAATCTTGTACCCGCATGTGCGTAAATCCTACCTGGAAGGCATCGAAAGCGGAGATGTGAAACCCGAGCTTCGCGCAAGAGACGAGTTTGTGCGCGTCGATTGGGATACGGCCCTTGGGCTGGTCGGCAAAGCCATCCTGGATACCATCGAAGAGCATGGAAACGAGGCGATATTTTCAACCTCCTACGGTGGTTGGGCTCATGGGGGCGTTCTGACGCCGAACGTGCTTCAAGGCCGCTTCTTTAACCTGATTGGTGGGGCATCGGTCACGGTTGGCGATTTCTCGGGTGGCGCAGGCCAGGTGATCATGCCGCACGTGCTGGGTGACATGGAGGTCTATTCACGGCAAACGGCCTGGTGGCAAATCCTTAAGCATTGCGAGACGTTTGTTTTGATCGGTACCGACCCACACAAAAACGGACGGGCCGAAGGCGGCACAACGGATCACTCAATGTTCCCTCGTTGGGAAGTGATAAAGGAGGCCGGTGTCAAATTCATTTCCATCAACCCCCAAAAGACCACAACTGATGAGTGGCTGAAGGCCCAGTGGCTTAAGATTATTCCCAACACAGACACAGCCCTGTTTCTGGCTATGTCGAACCATGTGTATCGCAATGGTAGCTATGACAAGGATTTCCTTGAGACCTACACCGTAGGGCATGAGAAGTTCATTGACTATCTGACGGGCGTTTCCGACGGCACCGAAAAGACCCCGGAATGGGCGGCAAAGATTACGGGTATCCCCGCCAATCGCATTCGCGCCCTTGCAAATCGTTGTGCGCGCACCCGCACTCAATTTGCAGGTTCTTGGGCCATTCAGCGGGCGCAGCATGGTGAGATGCCATATTGGGCGATCACCGCTTTTGCTGCGATGACTGGTCAAATCGGTCTGCCGGGTGGCGGTGTAGGGTTCTCGTGGCACTGGGGGCAAGGCGGGGCATTGTTCGCCCATGCACGCGCGCCAGGCGGCCTTCCGCAAGGGCGTAACCGGGTTGTGGGCATCTGTCCTGCCTCTCGCTTGAACGAGATGCTGCTGAATCCCGGCAAGGAATTCACCCGCAACGGCGGCACTTTCAATTTCCCCGATGTGCACATGATCTACAATGCAGGCAACAATTTTGGATCACATCAGCAAGACACCAATGAGATGCTGCGCGCGATGGAGAAGGTGAAAACAGTCGTCTGTCAGGATCCTTGGTGGACAGCCTCCGCCCGATTTGCAGATATCGTATTGCCAGCCACTTCGACCGTTGAGCGCGATGAGATCAGCTCGGGCGGGACCTATTCCAAAGACAAAGTGTATGCGATGCGCAAAATCATCAAACCGCTAGGTGAAAGCCTGGATGATTTCGAGATTTTCCGCAGATTGGCAGAGATGTTCAATGTAGAAGAACAATTCACAGGCGGCATGGACCGTCAGGAAATCATCGAGGCGTCCTATAACAAGTCCACAGCCTCTGAGCATATGGATTTCGAGGAATTCTGGGAAACCGGGGTGGCCCGCGTGCCCCAGCCTCAGGAAGAGTTTGAGTGGGTGCGCCACGGGGCGTTCAGAACCGACCCCGAGGCCAATCCGCTTGCCACCCCTTCGGGCAAGGTAGAGATTTTTAGCCAAACCATCGCCGATATGAACATCTCCGATTGCCCGCCGATGCCCACGTGGATTGAGCCAGATGAGTATTTGGGCAAAGCAGACCCGGATGACGTGCATGTTGTTAGTCCGCACCCCTACAACCGCATACATTCGCAATTTGCCCAATCGGATCTACGCGCTGAATTGAACGTGCAGGATCGGGAGTTTTTGCTGATCAATACCGACGACGCCTTTGATCGCGATATCGAAGATGGCGATCTGGTTGAGCTCTACAATGACCGGGGCGCTGTGATCGTCGGGGCCAGGGTGTCTGATAACATCATGCGCGGGGTTGTGTCGCTCTACGAAGGTGCATGGATCTCTTTTGACAGCAAAGGTCGGTGCAATTCCGGGGCGATTAATGTGTTGACCTCCAGCCGCCGGTCCAGCGGATTAAGTCAGGCGACCACCGCGAATTCATGCCTGGCCAAAATGCGCAAAGCCGAGGATGTAGATGGGCCCAATATGGCCTATGAGCCACCGGCCATTGCAGCCGAGCCGGTTAAGCTGGACTTGGCAGCGTTTGGATTGGACCGTGTCGACAATCTGACAGAAACGTTTACGGCCGATATGGAACCGGGCGAAAAGCTCTACTACGAAAAGTGCACACTGTGCCATGTGCCGCAGGACCCGGCTTCGCACACGAAGAAACAGTGGCGCAGCATCACACAAAGCATGTTCCCAAATGCAGGAGCCACGCCCAAGGAGCAGACGCTTATTCTGGAGTTTCTCGATAAATATGCAAAACCGGGTTGAAACCGCCGTTTGGTTCTAAGCATTCTTGACGCATTTGATACACAACACGACAAATTTTCGGGCGATGCATCAGCGCGTGCCGTTCTGACCCAATGCAACGACTACACCTGTCCGCGTACTCGCCAGTCAAGCTGTTTGGTGTTGCATGGCTCTGCCCGATTGGTGAAGTACAGCGTGTTTGTCTACCGTCCGCGCTCTTTGAAATCGCGTACCATGTCGATCCTCATCGCCATCTCCGCGTTTCAAGAAACCTTCTCAAAGGCTCTTAACTGAGCTTTCTGCTAGGCTCCAGCATTGCGGTTTTTCTCGGGGTTGTGGTCTTGTTGAAGCCAATCCGCCGAGCTATCGACTAGCGCAACAATGTTTGCTCTTTTCTGAAAGCTTCATGCACTATGATCGTCATTGAACACATCCGGCAGAATTCTCGTCAGAACACCGATCAGAAATGCGGTGCTGATTCCAAAGGTCAATAGACCCGTGATCGCGCAAAACGTTGCGACGATCCGCGCATCTGGCCCCAGAACAATGTCCCCATACCCCAATGTCGTATAAGTGACGGTGGCGAAATAAAAGCTGGTGGACAGATTGGGCAAGCCCGTGATGGCAAGAAAGGTCACGGCCCAGGTCCAGACCTGCAGTGTATGGGCGAAAACCAACACAAATACCGCCAGTGCCAACAAAGCAATGATCCGCAGGCGCGGCCATCTTTCGGGTGGCAGCCGGGCAGAAAGCTTGCCAAAGAGTGGGACGCTGAGAGCAACCGCCGTAACATGGATAATTGCGCTGAAGGTGAGCAGGCCCGTTCCCAGGAGGACTTGTTGTAGTGCACTCATAGTTTAGTTCCACTCTTGGGTCATTTGCGATAACTATCAAGATAGAGACACAATCAGAGAGCGGGAGCAATTTTTATGACGAGGTTCAATATTGTGGGATGCATGATTGCCTTATGCATATCGACTGCGGGATCTCTCGCGGCACAGGAAGCGGCACCGCGCCCTGCCAAAGTTGCGAACGTGACAATCACAGCATCAACCGTGTCTCGGACCTACCCCGCAACCGTCCTGCCGTCTCGAGAAATCGAGTTGTCTTTCAAGGTCTCGGGACAAGTGATCGACCTGCCAGTGCGTGCCACATCACAGGTTTCCCAAGGAGATACGATTGCGCAAATCGATACACGCGATTTCCAAAATCAGATCGATCAGCTTCAGAGCCAGCGAGATCAAGCTGCGGCACAGCTCGATGCACTGAAAGCAGGTGCGCGCGAGGAAGAGATCGCCGCTCTTGAGGCGGCAGTTCAGTCGGCACAGGCGCAAGTAGATCAGACTCGCGATGCCTTGGAACGCGCTGAAGAATTGTTGGCGCGCGGTGTCTCAACGCGGGCGCAAGTGGAAGGGGCTCAGGCGGAATTCCGCGTCGCCGAGGCAAATCTACGCGCGCAAAAAGAGCAGCTGCGTATTGGTCAGGTTGGCGGTCGACCAGAAGACATTTCTGCCTCTGAGGCCGCTATTCGCGGAATCGACACCCAGATCAAAATTGCACGTGACAGCCTTTCGGATGCCACTCTGACCGCGCCGTTTGATGGCATTATTGCTAGGCGTGACATCGAAAACTTCTCGAATGTCCAGGCAGGGCAGAACATCGTTTTGCTTCAAGGATTGGATGTGTTGCACTTGGCCTACGACATTCCCAGCCCTGATGTAACAGAGCTCACTCGCAATGGACCAGATAAGATCACCAACATTGCTGTTTTCGATGCCCTGCCGGGCCAGGATTTTGAGGCTGAACTTGTTGAATTTTCAGTACAAGCCGACAGTGCAACACAGACCTATCGGGGACGTGTCGCTGTTTCCGTTCCGGAAGGAGCTGTGATCCTGCCTGGAATGGTTGCTAGCGTGATTTCGTCAACCCAAGGCACCGCGGTACAAGTCCTCGCACCCCTATCCGCAATTGCATCCGCACCCGACGGTGCTCCACTCGTTTGGGTGGTCGATGACGACGGTTTGGTTTCTGAACAGCCGGTCACGCTCGGTGAAGCAAGTGGATCTCAGGTTGTTGTGACAAGCGGCCTAAACGAAGGAGATACCGTTGTTGCAGCGGGCGTCAGTGAGATAATTGATGGGATGACCATCCGACCAATCTTGCAAGTGAGGAACTAAGCAGATGGATCTGGCTCGGTTTGCCCTTGAGAAACGGCTGATTTCTGCCGTCGCGACAGTGCTTATCCTCTTTGCGGGGTACTTCGCCTACACGGCGTTGCCGCGATTTGAGGATCCGGAGTTTGTCATTCGTCAGGCACAGATCATCACGCCCTATCCCGGTGCGTCGGCGGAACAGGTGGCCGAAGAAGTCACAGAGGTTGTGGAGAACGCGTTGCAACAATTGCCGGGCGTTGATGAGGTGCGATCCGTTTCATCGCCAGGTGTCAGCACGGTAACTGTGGAATTCACGATTGCATCGACACCAGATTACCCGGAGCTCGATCAGATATTCGCCAAGATGCGCGCGAAGATATCAGACGCGCAATCCGGCTTGCCCCCCAATGCCTTACCCTCCCAAGTCTATGATGATTTTGGCGATGTGTATGCACAGTATTACGCGGTCACTGGAGAAGGTTTCACGATCTCTGATCTCTATGAATACGCGAAAGGCCTGCAACGCGAGCTGGTGACCGTAGATGGTGTGTCTAAAGTCGTCCTGAGCGGTGTGCAGGAGGAAGTTATCTATGTCGAGTATTCACCCGCACGGCTGACAGAATTGGGCCTTGCCCCACAACAAATCCAGCAATTGCTCGAAGGTCAAAACCTTATCACTCCAGCTGGCTCAATTGTTGCGGGGCTGTCGCGTCTGTCGGTCCGACCCGAAGGGGCGGTCGGTTCATTGGAAGCGATCCAGAGTTTGCTGATCACAAATGCGCAGACAGGCACGTCCTTCCGTCTTGGGGACATTGCAACCGTGTCGCGGGGGCTAAAAGAACCGCCATCATCTTTGCTGTTTCGCAACGGAGAGCCCGCGATTGGGCTTGGGATTTCCAACACACTCGGCGGTAACGTTGTCAATATGGGGCAAGCCGTACAGGAGCGCATCGACACATTGATCAGCGAACGTCCAATCGGGATAAACGTTTTGCCAATATCCGATCAAGGGGCAAGCGTGAAAGCCTCGGTGGACGACTTTGTTGTCAATGTCGTACTGGCACTTGCCATCGTTGTCGGGACATTGCTGATTTTTATGGGCCTGAGATCGGGCATTCTGATGGGCGGCATCCTGCTGGTGACTGTCGCTGGAACGCTCTTTGGGATGTATCTCTATGGGCTGGATATGCAGCGGATATCGTTGGGTGCGCTTATCATCGCCTTGGGAATGCTGGTCGACAATGCGATCGTCGTGGTTGAGGGAACGCTCGTGCGCGTACAACGCGGTGAAGACGCGGCCAAGGCTTCAAGAGCCGTGGTCAAACAAACAACCTGGCCTCTTTTGGGTGGCACACTTGTTGGCATTCTTGCGTTCTCTCCCATCGGTTTTTCACCGGATAACACTGGCGAATATGCAGGAAGCCTGTTCTGGACGATTGGCATTGCATTGCTGTTCTCTTGGCTCGTTGCAATCTGGTTGACGCCCTACTTCTGCTCGGTCCTGCTCAAACAGGGTAAGACAGATGCAGAGGAAAAAGAGAACGCCATTCTGAAAGGCTATCGCGGTTTTCTAGCGCTGGCCATTCGCGTAAGATGGATAACAGTGGCGGTTGTTGTCGCACTTTTTGCCTCGGCAATTGTGATGTTCAGCGCGGTTCCGGCCGGGTTCTTCCCATCCTCGACACGTGACCAATTCGTGATCGATTACTTTCTCCCGCAAGGTGCAGACATCACCCGCACCGAAGCAGACATGCGCGAGATCGCTGAGTATGCCCGTGACTTAGAAGGCGTCACCGGCACAAACACAGTGATCGGAGGCGGGCACTTGCGTTTCATGCTGATTTACGAATCTGAAGGCAGCAATTCGGCCTATGGGCAGATTCTGGTGGATGTGGAAGACTACACTGTCATCGACGCGCTTCGGACCAATTTGCAAACCTTCATCGACGACACCTACCCGGAATCCAATGCCAAGGTCTGGAAATTCGTACTTGGCCCGGGTGGGGGATCAAAGATCGAAGCCAGGTTCTTCGGGGCTGATCCAGCAGTTCTGCGTGCGCTTGCGGGACAGGCCAAGACCATCATGTCTGATGCCGGGGCGGTCGCAGTAAAAGATGACTGGCGCGAACAAGTACAGGTTGTGCGTCCTGTTATTGATACAGAACATGCCCGTCGCCTTGGTTTGACACAGGGCGAGATTTCCAATGCGATCTACAGCCATCTGACAGGCACAACGCTGGGTGTTTACCGCGAGCGTGATGAGTTGCGCAACGTTGTGATGCGCCCAGTTGAAGTTGCACGCAATGACATTGGTGAGTTGCGCAATATCCAAGTTTACAGCCAGGCCATCGGTGGATACATCCCGATCAACCAGGTCGTCGATCGTTTCGATATCGTTTTCGAGGCGGGGAACTTGCGCCGTATTGACCGTAATCTCGCCATTACCGCGCAAGCGGACAATGCGCCGGGTGTTCTGTCTGGCGATCTATTTGAAGCGGTGCAAGGCCCAATCGAAGCGATTGATTTGCCACCCGGTTATAGCCTGGAGTGGAAAGGGGAATATGGAAGCAGCCAAGAAGCCAACGCGGGGTTGGCATCAACCATGCCGATAGGGTTTGGTGCGATGTTCATTGTTGTGTTGTTCCTGTTCAATGCGTGGCGGCAAACCGTCATAATATGGCTGGTCGTACCTTTGGCATTGATTGGTGTGATTTATGGCTTGGCAGGCACGCAAACGCCGTTGGAGTTTATGGCGATCCTGGGTATCCTTTCGCTCACGGGGATGCTTATTAAGAACGCCATTGTCCTCATTGACGAGACGGACACGCAGATTGCAGACGGCAAGGCCAGGATGGCCGCAGTTGTGGATGCGGCTGTCAGCCGTGTAAGGCCCGTATCGCTCGGCGTGCTGACAACGGTTCTGGGCGTGGTCCCGTTGCTGTGGGATCCGTTCTTCAAATCTCTGGCTGTGGTCATCATCTGTGGTTTGAGCTTTGCAACCATTCTGACGTTGATCGTCGTTCCGGCTCTCTACACCATATTCTTTGGGGTGAAGCCGGACGAAGATGCAGGGACATGAAGTTCGCCACAAAGATTCTGGGCGGAATGTTCGGGCAAAGCCAACCTGCTCGGGTTTGGCGCATGACTTTGATATTGGCGCAGATAGCGTGGCCCACGCCGAACCAAGGATAGACCCTGAAGATGCCTGAGATCGTCGTCCCAGCCTTCATATCCGTTACGCTTGGGTTCGTCGTGTTTTTCCTTGGCTCCTTTCTCACTCGAAGAGTTTCCGTCCTGGGTGATTACAACATTCCAGAACCCGTTTCCGGTGGTTTGGCCGTTGCCCTGCTGACTTGGACGTTTTTCGCGACAACAGGTCAGCAAATAACCTTTGATCTGGAAGTGCGTGACTACCTGCTCGTCGTGTTCTTTGCCACGATTGGATTGAATGCTCAGATCTCTGACTTGTTTCGCGGCGGTCGATTACTGGTCCTGCTCTTGGCACTGACTTTGGCGTTCATGATCTTGCAGAACCTCGTGGGCTTAGTCGGTGTCACCATTTTTGGCCTACCGTCAGCGACGTCGGTCCTCGTCGGTTCTGCATCCTTGATCGGCGGTCATGGTACCGCAATCGCATGGGGCCCTCAGATTGAAGGCCTTACAGGTTTCATAGCGGCACCCGAAATGGGAGTAGCTTCGGCCACATTGGGTTTGATTCTGGCGGCAATCCTGGGTGGTCCAATCGCAAAGCGTCTGATTGACAGGAACAATTTGCAAAGTGACCAAACGGCAGAGCCGATTGTTGGCCTGGAGTTTGATGATGAGGAAAACCCGGACGACCTGATCAACCATGTCAGCCTGATGCGGGGCATGCTCGCAGTTCACGTCGCCATATTGATCGGCTACATCTTGCATCTTGCGATCATTGAGGCCGGAGTGAAGCTCCCGCTTTTTGTCCCTTGTTTGTTGGTGGGGATCGCGATGTCCAACACGATTCCATATATATTCCCAAAAATCGCATGGCCTGCGCGGACAAAATCACTCGCCGTCATCTCGGACTATTGTTTGTCTGTTTTCCTGGCGATGTCACTGATGAGTCTCCAGCTTTGGACACTCGCGGAACTCGGCGGGCCGATCCTTTCAGTTCTTGTGCTTCAGGTTGTTATGACAGTCGCCTTTATTCTGCTTATCTTCTTCCGACTGATGGGCAGTACATATCAAGGGGCCGTCCTAAGCGCAGGTTTTGCCGGTTTCACGCTGGGTGCCACGCCGACAGCCATCGCAAATATGTCATCTGTCACGAAGCGTTATGGCCCGGCACCATTGGCCTTTATCGTGCTGCCATTGGTCTCGGCCTTCTTTGTTGATCTGGCGAATGCGGTCATAATCCAGTTTTTTGTGAGTCTTTAGATGACTCGTTCCCAACTTCTCCTCGCAACGTCACTGGCCACCATCGCCGCTGTAGGTGTTTGGGGAATCATGGACTCCGACGGGCTGGTGCAGCTCGCGTCATCCATTGTAGATCGTTATTTCCAAAGTCGTGGTTGGTTCGTGATGCTATCGGTTTCTGGAATGCTGTTTCTATGCATCTGGTTGGCGTTCTCCAAATACGGCTCCATCCGTCTTGGTGCAGACGATGACCGGCCAGAGTTTTCCACGCCTTCGTGGATTGCCATGCTTTTTGCGGCTGGAATGGGTGTTGGATTGCTCTTTTAGGCCGTGGCTGAACCGTTGACCCACTTTTCCTTCGCAAAGGAAATGATGCCCGCGCCAATTGCCGCGCAACAAGCACTTCTGGCTACGAACTTCCATTGGGGTATCCATGCCTGGGCAATCTACGGGGCAACTGCATTGTCGATTGCCTATTTCACCTTCCGACACGGTGCACCTATGCTTGTGAGTGGACCAATTGAAGCCCTTTTCCCGGATGAGACGTGGTCAAAGATCGTTGGATGGCTCTCAGATTTCATGGCCATTGTCGCGATTGCCATAGGGGTCGGTGGTTCTATCGCGATGGGTGTCTTTCAGGTCGCGGACGGCGTGGATGTTATAATGGGGGGCGAAAAGGCGGCAGGTTGGCTTATCGCGGCGGTCTTCGCTGTAATGGTTCTCGCCTACCTGCCTCCATTGCTTGTGGATCTGGGGAAGGGCATGGCGCGTCTATCCAACACCGCCATGATTATAGCCATCGGGTTGATCCTCTACACAGTGATCCTTGGCCCAACGGAGTTTTTGATGAACTCGGTTGTCAACAGCTTTGGCGACTATGCATTTTCTGCGATACCGCGTGGATTTCAGACCCTGACATTCTTTGGTGACGATTTGGGCACGTGGTTTCAAGACTGGACGCTGACCTACATGGTCTGGTGGATCGCTTGGGGGCCGTTTGTCGGGGTCTTTATCGCCCGCATTTCCAAAGGCCGCACGATCCGTGAATTTGTGCTTGGCGTTCTGATTGGTCCGACGGTGTTTTCGGTGATCTGGTTCGGTACGTTTGGGGGCATTGGCCTCTTCGACGCATTGCGCGGCAGCGGCGATCTGTTGGCAATGACCGCGACCAATGTTGAGCGGGTGACGTTCACGCTGTTGGAGCGTTTGCCCTTCCCGTTGGTGACAACTCTCGCAACAATCATCGCCGCGTTTCTGTTCATCGTCACAAGTGTCGTCAGTGCAGCTTTCGTGTTGGGAACGTTTTCCTCTGGTGGGGACCCGGACCCAAACCCGCGTATCCGGCTGATATGGGGCGTGCTTCTTGGCCTCCTCGGCGCAGCAATGATCCTGTCGGGATCGATAGATGCAATCAAAAAGCTGATCGCAATCGGTGCGCTGCCATTCGTTTTCGTCTGCGTATTGCTGTGTGTCTGTCTGGTGCGCGGGTTGCGGCAGGAGGTCCAGAATGCTGATCGGTGAAACGGTTGATACAGTCCTGAACCTGTCCACCTTCGCCTTCATCGGCGCGATGATCTGGCTGTCGATCCGCCGGTAAGCTCGCGGCGATGTATGGAAGCCGTTAACCCATGTCTCGACCATCAATGCGACTGTAGTCTAGGAACTGAATGATTTAAAAGTACGTAGAATTGGCCTTGTGGATTTTGAAAGTGAACCTGGAAATTCTAACTTTTAGGCGTTACTTGTGACATCGCCACAGTTGACCGAACTTCAATCAATAACAGCCGTTTGCTGTTATCTTCGTTTACATATGGCTTTGCCATGATAAAGCCCAAAGTCATGAACGCTGCACCAAAGTTCACCGAAGGTAACCTGACCCGCCACATTGCGGTAATGTCATTTTCCTCCAGTCTGGGGATTATGGCGATCTATCTGGTGGATCTATTCGACATTTTCTTCATCTCATTACTTGGGCAGACAGAATTGGCAGCCGCCGCAGGATATGCCAGTACAGTGCTTTTTATGGTCAGTGCGGTAAATATCGGACTTTCCAACGCCGCTGGTTCGTTAATTGCCCAGGCCCTTGGAGCGGGGCGCGATCGAGATGCGCGCGAAATTGCCACTTGTGTTATCGGTGTCGCAGTATTGGTAAGCCTCATCGTTCCGGCACTGCTTTTGTACAACGTGCAAGCAATCCTCAGCCTACTTAGAGCCGAGGGAGAGGTGGCGGATTTGGCAGCATCCTATTTGTGGATTGTCATGCCCACTACAGTGTTTTCAGGCATCTCAATGACTGCGGTGGCGGCTCTGCGCGCGCATGGAGCCGCGCGGCAAGTCATGTTTCCCGCGCTATTGGGGGCATTGGTCAATCTGATTTTTGACCCGCTTTTGATCTTTGGCATGGGCCTTAATCTGGATGGGGCGGCGATTGCGACAGTTCTTGCCCGAGCCGCCACGATGGGCTTGGCGCTCATACTCGTTTTCAGGGGTTTCAACGCCTTTTCAACATCTGTGACTGTGAAGACATTGCGCCATCTGCCTAGTGTAGCACACTATACGATGCCCGCGACACTTGCATCTGTCGCGACACCGGTGGGGACGGCACTTCTTACTCGATTCATGTCGAAATACGGATCGGATGCTGTGGCCGGTGCCGCCATTATTGGTCGTCTCTTTCCAGTTGTGTTCTGTTTTGTCACGGGGCTGTCGAGCGCCATCGGCCCGATCGTTGGCCAAAACTATGGGGCCGGTCATATCACTCGGGCGCGATCAGCCTATATTAAAAGCCTGCACTTGATCGCTGTGTACGTATTGGTTGCATCTGCTGGGTTGGTTCTCTTGCGGACTCCCATTGCCAATGCCTTCGGTGCCCAAGGGCTGGCTCTGGATGTTATCTTCGCGTTCTGCGGGCCGCTGGCATCGGTGGCACTCTTTAATGGAATTGTGTTCACCTCAAACGCGGCCTTTAGCAATCTCGGGCACCCCGCCTATTCGCTGTGGATTACTTGGGCTAAAAGTACCGTCGGCATGTTAACGCTCGCATCGATTGGGTCGCACTACTGGGGAGCGTTGGGCGTGGCGTATGGTGCCGTTGCAGGTGCGGGCGTATTTGCAGCGATCTCGGTGTTCTTCGTATTGCGAGTGCTTGGAACTCCCGGCCTTGAGGTCAAATTGAAGCCGTTTGATTATGAAGCAGAACGTCAGCACATGCTGCTGGAAAAAGGGGAAGCGGTTCACAGCTAAAGTACTCGCCTTTCGTCCAGTATACAGATGCGCTGCAATCTGACTCCGACAAATAACTAAGACCAAAACATGATCGCTTTTGAGCCATCGCGCCTCTACTTCGACAGCGCCTCGATTGCGGGCATATCGGGATTGTCAGCACAGGTGCTGTCTAGAGTTTCAACGGCGGTCACAATGGCTTGTGCCGAAGTCTCGGACTGGCCAGATTTACCATTGGAGTATCCGATCAACATAGCGGTCACAAAGGTTGCATCATCCTCTGGTAGCGTGACGACGTCCCAGCAACTGATGCTTTCCACATTGAATGGCTCGGTTGTCGGTTCTTCCTGCGCCGCCACAATCAAAGGTGAGGTGGCAAAGCAGGTTGAGGCGGCAATAAGTTGAAGACTTCTTTTCATCACGTGTTTCCTTAGATCGGTAGCCATGTCACCGGCGGCGCAGGCAGTCCTCATATTCCAGTTTGTAAATGCGGGCCGCGCGGCTGTTGGGCCTTTGGGCCCCGGATATTCCACCCAGAAGCGCGCCTAGTTTTGCAGCCTTTTTGCGATCTTTTTTGCTGCCACCCAATATGCCGCTGATGATGGCGCCACCAATTGCGCCCTGCACAGCACCACCGACAACACCCCCCGGGCGGCCTTTGTAGCCACTCAGTCGTTGAGCACGGTCATGGCAATACTGATTGTAGGATTGCGCATTGCCAGTCGTTGGCACCGACCAAGACATCGGCACGACGAGCGCAAGAATAACAACGGATCGCAGAAGGCTTCCAGAAATTCGCAACTTTGTCCCCCATTGGCACTTTACGTCTTGATCGCAGGTAATAGTATCCGTTCCGAAAGAACAAGCAGTATCAAGCTAGAGGGACAATTGAGCGATCACGTGCCGTCTTGTGAATAGGGTTTGGGGCAAAATTTTGGTTAAAGAGAAGCGGTCGTAAAAAAGCCAAAGGCCGCTTGCAATACTGTTCCGGCCATTCATACTTTTTGCAGCATCGGTCATTGTGGGCTCACAGCAGCCTTTTTCTGCGGAAGACTCGAACGACTGGTTGCCGTTATTAGCTTTCCTGGACAACATTCACCCCGGCCGGTTTTGCTGACCTGAACAGGGCGCCATACCTCAATCCACGACGGAGAGCGCGCGGTCAATGATGCCGAGAACGTGTTCGACATGGGCGATTTCACCGCGGACGATCTCGCGGAGGCCTTCGTCCTGCTCGGCGTTGAGATCGACCTGGTAGGCCACGAGGTCTGCCTCCCATTCCTCGCGTTTCGCCTGCCACATATCGAGCTCGGCTTTCTCTTCCTTGGTCCAGGGACCATCGACCCGCGCCTCGCCGGTGTTCAGGTCGATCCTGACATGGTCGGGATGTGGCACTGGATCTGGTAGGTCAGTGATGCCAAGCCGCTTGCGCCGCTCTAGCTCCTCATCCCACTCGATCTTGTAGTCCATCGCCGTGCTCAGCCATTCGTCTGCCAGCTGCTTGTTCTGGCGCTCCGTTGTCGACAGCATCTCGGCAAAGAGCCGCTGCGCGCGATGTTGGCCCTTGGCGGCATTGACCGACAGGGACCGCATGACAGCCTGTGCCATCGGGATCGTGACGTTCCGAGCGCCGTCCTGCACGGTGATGTCGCGGTAGGCCTCCTGCAGGATGATCCCCTTAAGGCGCTCTTCGTTGAGTTTGGGCAACCTGTTCTTTGTACCTTTTGGCCGACCCCGAGGATTGCCGGACGTCCCGGGTTTGAACCGGGTCGTCGCCGGCGGCTTGCCATAGCCGACCTCATAGCTGGCGCCTGGCTTTTGAACTGGCAGCTTGTTCTTCTCTCCACTCATTCCGCAGCCTCCAGGTTTTGTGCAACGGGTTCCTGCCAGCCGCAGACCAGTTGCTCGGCCTCATCCTTGGCGTAGGCCTCCCACCGCGCCAGAATGCGATCGCAGTAGATCGGATCAAGCTCGCAGAGATAGCCGCGCCGCCCGGTCTTCTCGGCCGCGATCAACGTCGAGCCGGAACCCCCGAAGATATCCAGTACGATCTCTCCCCGGGCTGACACATCGCGAATGGCGTCGGCAATCATCTGCACCGGCTTCACGGTGGGGTGCAGCGCCAGCTCTTCCATCCGACCAGCATGGCGGCTGTTGGCACCGCGATATTCCCAGACATTGGTGCGGTAACGCCCGTGCTGACCCAACTCAAACGTATTGATGTGCGGCGCGCTGCCCTTCTTGAAAGCAAAAATCAGCTCGTGGCGGGAGCGATAGAAGGTGCCCATGCCACCATTGTCCTTGGCCCAGACAATCAGGTTCTTGAGCTCGGTGTAAGCCCTCTGCCCCGCGGCCAGCATCTCGGACATGTGCCGCCAGTCCATGCAGATGAAGTGGATAGACCCATCCAAGCTGTGATCCGCGAGGTTCTGGCAGGCGCGTGCGAGGAACCCGGTGAACTCTGCCTCGCTCATCTCGCCGGAGGCCATGGCAAACTCCCGGTGCTGGATTTTGCCCGAGTTGCCGACATGGCCATCGATCGGCACATTGTACGGCGGATCGCTGAAGATCATGCGGGCCTCGGCACCGTCCATCAACGTGCCCACAACATCCGGATCCAGCGCATCACCGCAGATCAGCCGGTGCTGGCCAAGCTGCCAGATATCCCCCAATCGGACACGGACCGGTGCGTTATATGGCAGGACATCGTCTTCCGGATCACCCGGTTCCTCCGGCGCTACCGCCTCAAGCACGCCGTCGATCTCGGGAATGGAGAAACCCGTGAGCGAGATATCAAAGTCCAGATCCGCCAACATCAGCGCGCCCAGCTCTGCGGCCAGCAGATCCTCATCCCAGCCTGCATTCAGCGCCAGTTTGTTATCAGCGAGCACATAGGCGCGTTTCTCATCCGCGCTCATATGGCCCAGCCTGAGGCACGGCACCTCAGTCACCCCCAACTGTTTGGCTGCTTCCACCCGACCATGCCCTGCCAGAATGGTCCGGCGCTCGTCAATCAGCACCGGGTTGGTAAATCCAAACGCCTCAATGCTTTCTGCAATCTGCCGGACCTGTTTCTTTGAGTGGGTCCGCGCATTGCGCTTCCACGGTGTGAGATCGCCAACGGCGATCCATTCCAAATTCTGTCGGGCCATTTCGACCTCCTTATATCTGCTCGCCGGTAGAATCACTCCACCGGCCTTCGAAGTAAGATGTATCTTACGGCTGGTCATTTGTAAAGCAAGGGTGTATGCATTCGTCAGACACATCATACGGGAGGCATTTATGCAAATTGGAGAGCGTCTGCACAGCCTGCGCCAGAAAAGCGGACAGTCTTTGCAGGCGGTGGCGGATGCGGTTGAGGTTTCCAAGGCACATATCTGGGAAATGGAAAAAGGGCACAGCCAAAATCCATCCTTTGATCTTGTCCGGAAACTTGCCAAGCATTTTGGGGTCAGCATCGATGCATTGGTTGGGGAAGTAGAAGAGCCCGATGCCAGTGCCCTGCAGGTCGAACGTATTCACCGCGGACTGGAAGACCTTTCCCCGCGAGACCGCGCTATTGTCGAGGACACAATCCGTGCAATGAAGACGCGAACTGGAAGCCAGGGTTAGAATTTGCACCTTTCGCGGATTGATCTGGTTGACCTGCACGTACCGACAGCGATCGCTCGGTCGATATTCGCACAGCTAGGAACAATTGATGCGCCCGTACCTGTCGGCCAAATTGCACGCGCATTGGACATCGCTGATATCAAGGCGCAGGTGTTTGATGGTTTTGAGGGCATGCTTCTCACAGACGCGGTCCGGAGTACCGGATCGATCCTGGCCAACACACGATATGGCGATCAGCGAGCCAGGTTTACGATTGCGCACGAGCTGGGGCATTTCCTGATGGAGCGGCACTTGCTGTCCGTCGACGGCGGGTTCACCTGCAAGGCACAAGATATGCGCGAGACGCGCGCCGGCAAACGCCAATACCGACAGGAGACAGAGGCGAACGCGTTTGCCATCAATTTGCTGGCTCCGTTCAAACTGTTCGATCCACTGCTTTCCCAGGATCCTGATCTGAAAGATGCTCAGCGGCTGCGCGACCATCTAAACGTCAGCCTTGAGGCAACCATCCGGCGCATGATCGAGCGCCGGGAAGAATGCTTGGCAGCGGTCTGGTCGAAAAATGGCCAAGTTCGTTATTCTGTCAAAAGCGGGAGGTTTCCGTGGATAACTTGTAAAAGAGATGAACGGCTGCCCCAGTTCAGCACGGCCAGTAAGATTGTAACCAATGGTGCCAAAGGATTTAGTAGCGTCACGGAAACCAACCCGCTCGCCTGGTTAAGCCGGTCGGATATCGAGTTGTTCGAGCAGACACGCGTGGCTGGCAATGGCCATGCGGTCACAATGCTCTGGGCCGACCAGCCAGAGAACGACGACGATGACGGCGGTTTGAAGGAACTGGGCATGCCGGGGTTTTGAGAGGCGCCAGCGTCTTCCCTGTTGCTGTCGACGATTTCCCTGTTCGCCCCTGATAAATCCCTGTTTGAACGACTTAAGTTCCCTGTTATCTGAAGAACAGGGAATTGGTCCGTAAACGCCTGTTATTACGTCGATATTCAGGGGTAAAATCACCCAAATCAGTCGGTTTCAGGCTAAATTCGCAGAATTTCCCTGTAAATTCCCTGTTTCCTGGGAAATTGCGCCGAGACTGGATAGCTTAAGACTGCGCGCACTGCCAAGCCACTTTATCGGCACGATAAAATTCACTTCGCCGTGGCGCGGCGCTCGCTTTGGCACACATAATCCGCACCTTTCAAAAATCTCATGGAATAC
>JGI24025J20009_10000662_pt1 | contig 26625 bp, 20 predicted proteins | sample Cruoilmetagenom3_FD_20009 | JGI IMG/M metagenome (IMG submission 20009) | reverse complement strand
AATAAACCCAATTGCTGCTTATGGATTCCCGTCCTTCAGGACAGGGAGGATGTCAACACCTATGCGAAAGCAAGACGTTGGCCTTTGGGAGCAGGGATAGGATCATCGAACTCCTTGGCTGTTTCCATCCAAAGCTCCATCGCGGTCTTGATGTTGATTAGTGCGACCTCATGGGTATCACCATGAGCTATGCAGCCAGGAAGCTCTGGGGCTTCAGCAATAAACACTTTATCTTCATTGCTCCAGTAAATAATAATTTCATATTTATCCATTAGCCTTTGTTCCCTAATTTGTATTTAAGAATAATATTTCGTACTTGCCGAACCTGATATGGCTTTGCTTTGTTGCCTTCTTTCTGTAAATTGACCTTCTCTCTAATACCAGCCTTCCTAAAAATATGATGACTTCCTTTAGTTCGCATATCAAAACCAAAATGCTTCAGCAGATTGACTAAATCAGCGAAGGCGATATTGGCATCGCTCATGCCTCGGAGTATTTGAAAGATTAATTTCTCGTGTTTAGCCATAATAACATTTTATTTCAGAAAATCATTGGCAAGTTTGGTTATTGAAATTTTGTTTTTTTGTTACAGTTCATAGGGGCCAGGGAATAAGTTTATTCTTTATTCTTTCGCAAAGGTTTTCACTTTGAACATTTGAGCTATATCCCTTCACAATCGATTATAGGACTCATTCTTTCGTGCATCTTGCTCGGCTTCAATATCTTCAAACCGCGTTATTCTCATGAGGTTGCTTGGGTTTTGGGGTTGCTTAGTTTGTAGCGCTCAAAAACAACTCAATGAACTCTATAACCCAATAACTCAACGAACCCAATAAACCCGATGACTCATTCAACTATTTCTTCAATATTATAATCTGGTTCTGACGGCATATGCATGAAAATAATAATTTCCGCGACAAGGCCAATGAAAAAAGTTTGAAGTCCGACCAGTAAAAACAATATACCAACTAAAAACAATGGCCTTTCCGAGAGCCCCTGGTCGCCGAAGATCCTTTGAAAAACAGTAAGTAATGATATCAGCAATCCGATAAAGAAAAGACCAAACCCAAGCAAGCCGAAAAAACGTAATGGTTTTTGAGTAAACTTTATTAAAAAAAACAAAGTCAGGATATCCAGGAGCCTGCGCAGATAAATTCCTATACCATAAATACGAAGATGGATATCCTCCTGGGCTTGGCGCAGTGGAATTTCTATAGCCCTGAATCCTTTGTTGATTGCCAGCAGTGGGATGAAACGATGCATGTCTCCATAGAGATTTATCCGTTCCAAGACCTTCCGACGCATCAACCGTACACCGCAGGAAATATCGTGAAATGATTCTCCACTGAAACTATTTATCAGCCAGTGAAAAAGTTTGGACTGGATCCGGTTTAACAAATTGTCCCGACGGGGATAACGTTGACCGACAATAACGTCCACCTCATCAGAAAATTCTGCAAACAGCTTTTTTATTTCCTGTGGCTTGACCTGAAAGTAGGCAGGTAGTGTCAGGATCAGTTCTCCTTCTGACGCTAAAAAAGCGGTATTGAGGGCCTTGGCTTCACCGTAATACTTATTAAATTTAATTATTTTTAGAGTTTCAGGGCACTTTTCCGCCAATGCTGCCAGGGATTGCATCTCTTCGGGATAATGGCCATCAAAGACAAAGATAAACTCATACGATAGGTCAAGGTCTTCAAGAATATCTTTATGGGAGTTGAAAACCCGGGTGAGATCATCATGGCGAGCTTCACTTATTGGAATAAGAACAGAAACGCTCACTTGTCTTTTTGGGGCATTATTTATCATTTGTCTGAGCGTTCACAGGTTCAGGGGTTCAGGGGTTCAGGGGTTCAGGGTTGCTTTTATTTCGTCGGCCCTGCTCATAAGTCAGCAAATACTTGATGAAACCGCGAATGGCAGCGCGGGTGCGTCCGGCATGATCATACACATCCTGAAACTCGGCTTTCGTTATGTATTGTTGATCCAACGCCATGTAAAGCTCACTCTGGACCTCGGTGCAAGACCTCTTTGCATACCGAAGAAAACGAACAAACTCCGAATTTGTCTCCGAATCAAAACCTTCAGCAATATTATGCATCGATGATCCGGCAGCATCTTGTACCTGTTTCTTCAATCCGAAGTCTTTCGTAAACCTTGGCTTCCTTGTTAGCCCGTACACACGCCCTGTTAATTCACGTGCCAGTTGCCAGGCCTCAATATCTTCAAACCGTTCAATTTTCATCGTTCTCTAACCTTGAACCTTGAACCTTTGAACGGTTACTCATTTGTCATCTCCTCTTGCCATGGAGAACCGCCAGCTCGCAAATCAGGCCATAACCGAAAAAAATAAATGCATTAAAGGCCAGAAGCAGTATCAGCCCTGGCCAGACAATCTGACGATGCCAGTCCAGTAATATGACAATAAATATGGTCATCGCCAGAAAAAGTGAAGTAAAGCCAAACGCTCCAAACCATACCATAGGACGTTCTGAAAAGTTCAAGACCAGTCTAAGAGTAAAAAGGTCAATGAAAACTTTCCAAATCCGTGAAAATCCATATTTACTCTGACCTCTGGTCCGTGGATGGTGCCTGACAACCAGTTCGGTAATTTTAGCACCTCTCAAGAAAGCAAAAGCAGCAATAAACCTATGCATTTCCGAATAAAGTCGGACCTTTTTCAGAATGGCCGCATTATACACTTTCAGAGAGCAGCCATTATCATGAATTTTTACACCTGTAACCCAACGGAGTAAAATATTAGCAACTTTTGAGGGGATACATCGCAGGATGTTGTCTTTTCGATTTTTTCGCCAGCCGCTGACAACCTCATACCCTTCCTTCATTTTTTCAAGTAGAGCCGGTATGTCTTCGGGGTCATTCTGAAGATCGCCATCCATGGTGATAATCACATCGCCACGGGCATGATCAATGCCGGCCTGCATAGCCGGAGTTTGGCCAAAGTTGCGGCGAAATTTGATAATCCTCAATTCCGGCCATTTACACCTTTGGCTCTTCAGCATTTTGAATGTATTATCAGAACTACCGTCATCAATTGCAATGATCTCGTAGTTGCCAGTCAATCGCTCAACTACTCCGGCAACTTTTTCAATCATCATAGCAACATTATCCTCTTCATTATAGAAGGGGATAACGATAGTGTAATGAATTTTTTTCATTTTGGGACACTAATGGCTTGATCAGAAACAACTTAACATCTATTGCACCACAGCTTCATCAGGCTGTCTTTGCCCGATAAATCGAAATACAGATATCTCCGGGCGGCAGAATAGCCGGACGGGAAGCCTTGATGTGCCGATTCCTCTACTAATATTTACTTTCATGCCGTGATAGTCATGAAGACCTGAATACCATTTTGGAGGAAGATTCTTTTCCATCAGTATCGGGAGGCCGTTTGGCCAGCAGACCTGGCCGCCATGGGTGTCGCCCGCAAGCATCAAGTCGAAGCCTTTAATCTTGTAATTATTTATAATTTCAGGTGAATGCGAAAGCAAAATGTTCACTTTGCCTTCAATATCCGGGCTGATTGTTTCTGTAAACTTACGTTCTGTCTTCCAGCGGGCAGAAAATAAATCGGAATCAGAAAAATTTTCTTCCATCAGTACGGTATTGTCGTCCAGGGACACAAGTCTGATATTATCAATCCATTTTTTTTTGTTCCTCCCATTCATCCATATGCCAACAGTACCGTTTGTTAAACGCAGAGCGGAGTCATCCCAGGCGTCGATCTGCCAGCCGATTGGCTCGGATTCATTTTGGGGCCAGAATCTGGCTTTAATGACTGTACGCTCTTTTTCACTCCGGCAGCGGATACGGAATTGATAAACAGTATCGTGTAACAGTTTTACCTGACTCCGCTGTACCCCTTTAATGTTACCGGTACCGTGGGGTGATACTGCAGGAAAAGGAGATGTTGATGACCATCGTATCCGGTAAAACCGATCATTATGACGGTTATATTGAGAATAAAAGGTGACTCCTAACCCACCGCTTTCAGTTGAAAATATCACATCTCCGGTTAGGTCATAATCATACAGCCGCAGACCTTCTGTCCCCCTGAGATGCAAAAAGCTATTGAGTTCCGTGGCACTCGCGGCAAGGGCTTTTCCATCCCATCCATCAACAAGACAGAAATCAGCCAATTCCGGCAATTTTCCGGTTATCACAATTTCCGGCACGGTTTGCGAACGAACACTTTCATCCTCGAGAACATGGACTCCGTTACTGGATAGATATTTGTCCACTAAATGGCGATTATTGCAAACACCTTCACCCCAAACAAGAAATTTTTCACCTGGTAAAGATGCGATATAGGATGCTAATTTTTTTGTTTTTTCTGATAATTCTGCTTTTTGATCCTCACCAAACGGATCGAATGTATCACCTGTAAATATCAGAATATCCGGGTGAATGGTCTCTTTTAATAACTGTCTGAGCTTGTTTTCCCGATAAAATATGTTTTTGAGATGAAGGTCGGAAATATGAACAACGGTACAGTCGTGCTGTAAGTCGTAATTTTTCCACTCATAATTATTGACTTGAATCCAGTTTGGTTCAATTTGTAAACCGTAATAGCCTAAGAAACATGGAAATGCTGCGACAGCTCCGGCCCAGCGAAGATTTTTTCTTGACCCATTGGCTGCGTATAGCACAAGAATCAGAAAAACAGAAAAAATGAGCTCAAGTAGAATTTCCCATAAATTATTTTCATCCAGCAAGGTTTGAAAAAAAAGAGTGTTTGAACCGCCTTCTCGAATCACATCCCTGAACAATGGAAAAGGACTCATAAAATATTCATACGAAAAAGGCCAAAACAGCGGAATGCCATACGGAAAACCAGAGTCGGACGAAAAAAAATCAAGAAATATGTGAGAAAAAGCAGAAATAAAAATAAATAATAATAATTTCTTTCTTGATAATTCGTTAAAATAATTCCGGCAAATAAACCATGTGCCGCCAGAAATTAATAATGCACTTAATATGCTATGAGACGCACCGTGATGAAATCGGTTTGGCTGGCCGATGAGCATTCCCGGCAGAAAATCAAGATCCGGAGCATTAGCCAGGAAAATCAGGCAAAACAGCAAAAAACAACGTTTGGTCCAGGCCAACTCATTCCGCTTAACATAGGGCACAGATAGATACACCGCAAGGCCTGCGGCAGAGTGAGCGACAGGTAAAGGCATTATTTCGCATTCAATGTCATTAATTTATGCAATTCAAAAATTAGGATATATTTGATTCAATTCTACGAGGTTAGTTGAAAAATCTTTACAACTGGCCCTGGCCTGTTCCCATCCTTCGGAGAGAATTCTTTTATCAAGTTGCCTTTTTCAAAAAGCTCTTTGTAAAATCTTTTAAATGATGGAAAGTTTCTCGATACTTGATTATCTATAAAAAAACTTCCATATGCCTCACTGCTAACAATTGCATATTCATAACTATTTTTTAAATAATAACTATAGGCTTTAACACCTACAGGCTTTAATGGATTCCCCATATCTGCATCATAATCCGAAGTCAGCATATGAACACCTTCCTTTATTTCTGATTCACGCCACCATGGGAATCTTATCTCTTGGATGTCATACGTTATCGAATCCTTGGCTGCAAGAATCTGATATTTTGTATAGGTGTCATAATGTGCAGTAAATTGCCCTGTTGGGATAGCTTGTTTAGCCTTGTCCATCAATTCTTTAAGTTGATCTTCATTCTTCATTAACCTGGGTCCATTTTCATTCATCAGGAGCTTGGAACCAGCCGGTATATTATTTTCTATCCATGCCTTTGCTATGTTTCGTGTGTCTGTTCTCGAAATAAAAATATCCCGCTCAATAATAGAAAACAACGGCCAACTCAGACAAATAAGTATAAGTCCATACACAAACCATTGTCTGGGGTGGCTCATTTCAGCAAGCCACACAACAAAAGCACCACCCGAAACTGCCAGAAAAAGATAAATGGGAAATTGATGTCTGGGCTCAGCATATCCGGGATTTGTAATAACCGAAATAATTGCAAAAAGTATTGGATAGGACAAAAATATAAAGTTCCGTTTGTTCGGTCGCCTGATGATAAGATACAAAACCCCCAAAATTCCAACACCAAACACGACTATTCCCATGCCGTCTGTATTGATCAATTTACGGAGATAATCGACCGCACCTTGAAAAAGGCCCATTCTTTGTCCAATGAAATCACCAGGGTGTACAAGTACAACCTTGTCTCCCCCAAAGATTGGTGATAGTGTTCTCACCAGCTTGAAAAATGGGCCAAAGGTGGTTTCACGCCCGAGCGGATCAATGAAATTATAAGGTGCGCATACAAAATAAGAAAGATAGAATACAAATATCCCAATTGAAGATAGGGCTATCGCTGTTCCAGTTTTATTGGCTGTGCTATTTGTTTCTCTTTCATTTTGCACCAAAATGACGGCAACTACCAATATTGGAAGCATTATGATGGGATATGCTTTAGTTGCCGTGCCGATACCTGCGAACATAGATGCTAAAATGAAGTCCTTAATGTATTTACTGCTCACGTAATTAAGCAAAAAAAATATCGATAAAGCTAAAAAGAAAACTGTGGGGAAGTCGGCTTTTATGTCTTGACTTGCGGCCACATGTCCATAGCTCACGCTAAGTAGCAAGGCTGCAACGATTCCCACACTTTTTCTAAAATGGCGCTCTCCTATTAAATAGGCCACCCATATTGTCCCCAAACCAAATAAGGTAGTTGTAACTCGACCGATAATATAGAAGGGGCCAGGGTTTTTTATGAATAAAACAGCAAATTCTGAAACACTCCCCCACACGGCGAGTAACTTTCCAACCAGAAAAAAGAGCCCGTATTCGAAGAAGAGTAGATACATATAAAAGGCAGGCTTGTGAAACCAGTGAGGGTTGAAATCCCCGCTACCAAAAGATAGGGCCCTTTTAACAAAGTGCGCTTCATCAGGGTAGAATGAGTAGGGGTATCCATGCCAAATGCCCCACAAACGAAGCAACACAGCCAATAGAAATACGCCTAAAAGAGCTTTCTTGCTATTGGATTCCAACGTCTCCATCTCCTATCTCTCGTATTCACTCCAACTCTTGATCTTCAGATCATCTACTTGTTTCCTTGAGATGGCTTCCACAAAACGCTGAGCCAGTTGAATGTTCGTTATCAGCGGAATGCCGAGTCGACAGCGTGCCGACGGATAATGTAGTCGTTGGTGAGTTCTTCCTCTTGATAGTTCTTGGGGATATTAATGACAAGGTCGATCTTTCCTTGGCCGAGATATTCTGTCGTATTGGGACTTTTTTCATCTAAGGGCCAGTGCAACACTGTAGTCTCGATAGTGTGGGCCCGGAGGAAATCCGCCGTGCCTCTGGTAGCAAAAAGGCTCATGCCAAGGTCATTGAGTACCCTGGCGCTTTCGAGAAAAGCGGCCTTCGCATAAACGGGACCAGTCGAAAGAAGAATATTCCGTACAGGCAAATGATAACCCACTGACAATAAAGCCTTGAGAAAGGCCGCTTCAAAGTCGTTTCCCATACAAGCCACTTCCCCGGTCGAGGCCATTTCTACCCCCATAGTGGGGTCCGCTCCGTCAAGCCGCATAAATGAAAATTGAGGCGCCTTCACGCCTACATATTCCACATCAAAAATGGACCCGTTATACTTGGGGACGTCATGTCCCATGATGAGCTTGGTAGCCATGTCGATAAAGTTGACTTTCAATATCTTCGATACAAAGGGAAAACTCCGGGAGGCGCGCAGGTTGCATTCAATCACACTTATCTCGTTGCCCTTGGCGATAAACTGAATATTTAATGGCCGGTGATCTTTAAGGATTTGGTAATTTTCTCGGTAATCTTCCTTATACGCCGTATGGTCTCAAGGTAGGTTCGTTGATGGGGAAGGACGAGGGTCGCGTCACCAGAATGCACGCCGGCGTTCTCGACATGCTCAGAAATCGCCCAGGCGAACAGATCGCCATCACAGGCTACTGCGTCCATGTCGAGTTCCTTGGCTCTTTCTACATACTTACTAATCACAATAGGATATTTTTTTGATACTTTGGTCGCAGTTTTCAACAGCCTGGCCAACTCGGCATCGTTGGAGGCAACGCCCATTGCAGCGCCACTGAGCACATACGACGGACGAACCAAGACAGGGTATCCCACACTGTCTGCAAATGCTTTTGCCTCCCGCAGGGTAACCAACTCCTTCCACTTCGGTTGCCTGACTCCAAGCTGATCGAGTAACCTCGAAAATTTTTGCCGATCCTCGGCGTTATCGATACTCGTGGGTGAAGTCCCGAGCACTTTGACACCGGCCTCACGCAGTTGCATAACGAGGTTGTTGGGAATCTGGCCTCCCATGGCAACGATGACTCCGATTGGTTTCTCTTTTTTGTAGATGTCTAATACCGTTTCAAAACTCAACTCATCGAAGTAGAGCTTGTCGCACTCGTTGTAATCGGTACTCACCGTCTCAGGATTATAGTTAATAATGATCGTGTTGTAACCTATTTTCCTTAAGGTCAGCACGGTATTGACGCAACACCAGTCAAACTCCACCGAACTCCCGATACTGTATGCCCCTGAGCCTAAGACGATAACCTGGTTTTCCCCGCCACAAGAGACGTCATCCTCCTGGCCATTGTACGTGAGATAGAGGTAGTTGGTTTGCGCAGGATACTCTGCTGCCAAGGTGTCGATCTGCTTCACATAGGGAAAAATGCCGTACTCCTCCCGTTGTTGCCGTATCTGAAGCTCATGCAATCCCTTCAGCATAGCGATCTGTCTGTCGGCGAAACCAGCCTGCTTCGCCTCCACGAACAGTTCCTGTGAACAGCAGTAGCTTGCATCTTGTTGGAGCCTGTCTGCAATTTCGATAATGTTGTTGATCTTGTGCAGGAACCATTTGTCGATTAGAGAAAGCTCGTGAATGCGATCAATGGAGTATCCTTGTTTTATCGCCTCAGGAATGGCAAAGATGTGCTCATGCGTTGGCGCCCGAAGTTCTCTATCCAGATCAGTAAATCTGAAGTAATCATTGCCAACGAGCCCACAGACCCCGATCCCCAACATGCGGAGAGCCTTTTGCAATGCCTCTTCAAACGTGCGCCCTATAGCCATGACCTCGCCAACCGATTTCATCCCCGAACCAATCCTTGTCGAGACCTTGTGAAACTTCTGCAAATCCCAGCGGGGAATCTTGACCACAATGTAATCCAGGGCCGGCTCGAAACATGCTGTAGTTATCCCGGTAATAGAGTTCCGCAGATCGACCAGGCTATACCCCAGTCCGAGCTTGGCAGCAACAAAAGCCAATGGATAGCCTGTTGCCTTGGAGGCTAAGGCAGAACTGCGAGAGAGACGGGCATTTACCTCAATCACACGATAGTCCTGCGAACGCGGGTCCAGGGCAAATTGGATGTTGCATTCTCCAACGACTCCAAGATGGCGCACCACCTTAATACCGATCTCACGGAGCATGTGATACTCGCAGTTCGTCAGCGTCTGACTCGGAGCCACGACAATGCTTTCACCCGTGTGAATACCCATCGGGTCAAGATTCTCCATGTTACACACGGTCACGCAGTTGTCGAAGCGATCACGGACAACCTCATACTCCACTTCCTTCCAACCGGATAGAAATTCTTCAATCAGCAATTGTTGGCTGTGAGCGAGTGCCAGCGTAGCCCGCTCACGTATTTCTTCCGCACTCACGCATAGGCCGGAACCAAGACCGCCAAGAGCATAAGCAACGCGCAGCATTGCCGGATAACCGATTTCCCGGGCGACGCGAACTGCCCCTTCAACAGAAGTGGCGACCGCACTCCTCGTGACCTTAACTCCGATCCCGGTCAGCTTTCTGACGAACAGATCACGATCCTCGGTCTCCTGGATGGTTTGAACAGGCGTGCCGAGCACTTGCACACCATGCCGTTTGAGCACACCTTTGTCTTCGAGCTCAACGCCACATTGAAGCGCCGTCTGTCCGCCAAAACCAAGCATAATGCCATCCGGCCCTTCTTTCCGGATTACCCTCTCCACAAAAGAGGCAGTGACCGGAAGGAAATAGATCTGATCGGCCAAGTAGTCGGAAGTTTGGATTGTAGCGATGTTCGGATTCACAAGAATCGTGGTAATCCCTTCCTCCTTCAGGGCCTTAAGGGCTTGGCTTCCCGAATAGTCAAACTCTCCTGCCTCGCCGATCTTTAAGGCGCCACTGCCAAGTACGAGAACTTTTCTCGGCTTATCATCCATTACAGCATCTCTAAGAACTCGTCGAAAAGGAAATTGGTATCAACAGGACCCGGCGCTGCCTCAGGATGAAATTGTATGCTCATGAACGGTCGAGAGCTGTGCCGAATACCCTCGTTGGTGCCATCGTTAGCATTGATAAACCACGGCTTCCAACCTTGGGGGAGTGTCCGATCGTTAACGGCATAACCGTGGTTTTGCGATGTAATGGAACACCGTTTGGTCCCGACCATGATACAAGGCTGGTTTTGACTCCGGTGTCCGAATTTCATCTTGTAGGTATCAGCACCCGCTGCCAAAGCCAAAATCTGGTGTCCGATACATATGCCCAAAATAGGATAATCCTTTTCCATGGCTTTCATGACGTGGGCAACGGTTTTGACGCACATTTTGGGGTCCCCCGGCCCATTGGAAATAACCACCCCATCAAATTCCTCGCAAAAAAAGTCATAATCCCATGGAACCCTGATCACCGTGAGATTTCTGTACAGTAAGCTGCGGATGATGCTGTTCTTACAGCCGCAGTCAATCACCACGACTCTTTTTTTCCCTTTGGGATAAACAACAGGCTCCTTTATGCTCACAAGGGATACCAGGTTCTCTTTGTTGGGATCGTAAAACCCGATATCCTCCTCGCCAACGAGGATCTTTCCCAACATGCTTCCCTGGTCTCGCAGACGCTTGGTGAGCGCCCTGGTATCAATGCCTGACAACGCAGGCACTCTCTGTTCGTGGAGCCAATGTTGAAGGCTCTTGGCGGCATTCCAGTGGTTGTGATTAGAACACGCTTCGGAAACAATCAGGCCGGTAATCTGTATCCTTTCAGACTCGAATGCATCATCAAGACCGTTGACGCTATGATTAGCAGGTACGCCGTAATTCCCAATTAGCGGATAGGTAAAAACCAGAATCTGTCCTTTATATGACGGATCAGTCAGAGCTTCAGGGTACCCCACCATGCCGGTGTTAAACACAACCTCACCGACCACAGCTTTGGAAAATCCAAAAGAGCGGCCAGCGAATACGGCTCCGTCTTCGAGTAGCAATTGGTGGTTTGTTTTCATGGCCCTAAATCAAATTGGGTTTAATCTGCAAGCTGTAATAGAACAGTCCACACAATATAGATAACAAGAATAAGGAAAGTGATAGAACACGATTAGATCGCCTCTTGAAAGCAAAGAGGGCAAATAAGATTGTTCCGGAAAAAAGGCTCTCTACTGCTATGCCCCAGGCATTGTTAGTATTTATTATGGTTGAGAAAAAAGTGCCAAGGGTGTCTTGATTTCTCTGAACGTCACGGAACAAAGGAAAAGGAGACATATAATATTCAGTATCAAATGGCCAAAACAAAGGCACCCCAAAAGGCTTAGAGGTATCTGCAGAGAAATAATCTAAGACAAGATGCGACAGGAGTGATACAAGGCAACAGGCAAAAATCCGTTTTTTTGAAATCCCCGTGAGCCAATAGCATGCAAATCGGTAAAATATTAGGGCTCCAACCAGTCCAACCACGAGGCTGTGACTGGGGCCATGGTGAAATCTACCAGGTTCACCACACAGAAAACCGGGTATAAAGTCCAGATCCGGAAGATTCGCAAGAAATAGACATAATCCCACCAGTAATAACTCTTGTTTCGGTGAGCTATCCGGAGTCCTTTTCTTAAAGGTAAGATATCCGGCAAGTCCGGCGGCGGAATGGGCTATTGGCAGTGGCATAATTCAACTGAAAAGGCAGATGTAAGGGATTACAATAGTGGTTCTATGTGGCCAACTTCAATCTTGTCGAATGATTATTGCGAGATCGTCCTTGAATGATGAAACCGCGTACTGGCCTTCCCCTCCCTTAATTGCAAAGGAAAAAGTCTCACTTTGGCCATCGGCTTGGGAATAATAAGTTCCCTGATAATGACCGCTGGCTAACATTAAACCATTAAGCATGGCCCCCACTTGATCATAGCTAATGCCTGTCCGTTTGGTGATTCAAGATGGATGACAGTGCAGCAACCACAATGAACGGTTAGTCTATGGCTGATAGTCTCAGGGCTTATTTTGTGTGATATGCAATACCCAGTCGTTTGTATCCGGGGGGGTGAAAGAGCGCGAGGCCCCTCCAAGGATAGAGTCTGCTGCTATGTTTTTCCCGGTCCGAGGGTTGAACCACTTGATGTTTAAAGTTCCCGATGTGGCCGACAAATCTACCGTCACAGTCCTTCCAGTCAAAAAATAAATGATATACTCTATTCCCGGTTTTGCAATACAATCTCCACGACTAACAAGTTCCTGATGAGGTTTAAGGTCTCGAAATGAGATGCCATTTATAAAATTCATCAAATAACTCAGTTGATCTGTTCTTTTATCTGATATTACATAATTGGCCATGGTCAGCGTGTAGTATGCACCATTCGTAAAGTGTCGCCAAGCGGATTTTCGTACCAAGTTGGTATCTGTGGTGCGGTGCTCTTCCTCGACTATAGGTAAATTATGGGAATATTCGTTACGTACCAGAGTGATCGGGATCTGTCCCTTGCCGGATTGATGGATGATAAAGTCGAACCAAGGCTCGCCAGCAAATTCTGCCGAGGTAAGAGTTGAGTGCATACTCAGAGGATGGTTATATGGGTCAAAAGCATCTGTTATCTGGCCGATCTCTCTCGCACGAGTAACCGATCCTTCGTCATATTCTCCAATGGGTTGCCAGAAAATAGGGTAAGCAGCATATCTTGCCATTACGTATTTCCAGGCCCTTTCAAGCTTTGCCCGATTCAAGTTCCAGATTCTCTGGTCGGCAAAACTCATTGCAATAGTGACCGCGAGTCCGTTGTCCACTGCAATTCTAAGTCGCTCATCAACCTCTTGGAAATGAGCAGGGTTTAGCTGATCCAAATTATTATTGAAAAAAGGAGGGCCACTCTCATTTGAACTGAATATAGGTTTTCCAAGACACGGACCCGCATAATTCACAAGAACTGTAAATCCTTGTTGACTCCGAGCCTGAATAATTTGTTGGTATTGGCCTGAAGCAAGCTTTCCCTGTCGGTGCCAATCAATTGAGTGTCCCATAAAGAAGAATGGTGTTCCGTCGCTGTAACGAAATTTATGAGGATGTGTACGATCAACCTCCACCATGCCATGTCCATTTAAGCCTCCCATACCGCCTCTAACGGTAAAGGAGCCCGTCAGACCGTCAATCTTTGCATCTCCAGACGAGACACTATATGTCCACGCTCCATCCACAGGGGGTGCCATCCTGGTCAACCATTCAGTGCCGCCATTCCAAAAAGCAGGCGTTGTGATAATAGTTTTATCCGGACCGGCAAAAATAACCTCAGTCGAGGGAGCATCCCTATAAGTATTTGGGTAGACACTGCCCTGAAGTGACAGTTCAAAGACATCATAACGATGGATAGATGAATCAGCGCTTTTAGCTGGACTTATGACCGGATCATCAAGAAGCAATAAAAAAAGAAAAGCGATAATAAGAAAAATTGCATCAATTCGAGAACACCGTTTGAGCATGCCTACGAATCTACTTTGAAATAGTTTACGCAAAGGTTTACCTCAATATATTAGACTTTTCGTCCTCATTGATTTCAAATTTCATAATGTATAAAGCCTTACGCACAAAGTCACTTGTACTTTTCAGCTGAAAATGTTTGGTTAACAAATACGTCCAGATACCACAAAAAAGGAGTAACTCAGATGCGCCCGTCGCTATAGCCGCGCCGACGATACCGTACATAGGTATTAACAAGAGATCAAAGGCAATTCGTGCGCACAGAACAATAATGTTGAAATTCATCAAGGCTTTTTGTTTATCTATTGAAATAAGAAAAATTCTCAAAAGCCATATTTGAAAGGTGATAGTTGTTACACCAAAAAGGACTTGCATTGTAGTTGTGGCGCTAATAAATCCTTCGCCAAATACGAGCAAAATTATTTCCTTAGAAAACACCATGCCGACTATGCTTATAGGAAAAGAAACTAAGAACAAAATTAAAATACCGCGTACTAAAAGACCATTATGCTCCATCTTGTTCTTAAGATATGCACCAGACAAACGGGGGAATAAGACCGTGGATAGAATAGAAGGAAAAAGAAAAAGTCCAACATAGATCTTAAATGCTGAGTTATATAGCCCAACTTCTGTGTAAGTAAGAATGCGAGATAATATTAAGGTATCTATATGCAAGTATGCCGTCATGGCTAGAAGCGCAATACCGATAGGGATTGCTTCGATTTGCAAGTTCACTATGAACCGACGATCGAATCTAACAGAAAAGTGTACGTTTTTTTTTAGGAGAATGAAAGTGAATAGGCATCCTAAGGTTCTCGCAAAAACAAACGCAAAAGCGAATGCAATTAGACCGTATTCTAAGAACAGCATACAAGTTCCAGCAATCAGGAGCACAAGCTGTTCAAAGACGACAGCAAGAGCTTCAATATCGAAACGCTCAAGAGCTTGCAGAAATGCACGCCATGTAATTGTAAAAAATTTCATCATGACCGCTATGCCAAGAATACTTGTTACTATCCGTACATCGCGTGTGGATTCAATAATATAAAAAACGGTTACAATAAGCGCAAAAAACGCTATAAGCGATAGCCCACTCTTCCAGTACAGAATGTTTCCGACATAACGTGCAGCCAGTTCCCTGTCCCGAGCCACGTCCCGTATTACAAGAGTGTCAACCCCAAAATTCGTGCATGTTAGAAAAACAGTGGCCAGAGATAAGGAAAAAGTAAATGCACCAAAGTCATTGACGCCAAGAAATCTAGCTGCGAGAATCATCAGTACAAACAACAGTGTATCACTGAAATTTGTGATTCCAGAAAAAATTGCATTTATTTTAAGAGATCCAACCCGCATCTTGCCTTACACTTTCCTCATCTTTGATCCTTTTTGTCTTAATTTCACTATTTATTTAACTTGCAATCGCCTTTTTATAAACTTCCAATGTTTTTTCAGCAGTATTCTTCCAAGTAAAGTTTTTAGCCCTTTCGAGGCCTTTTTTAATCATAGCTTTTTGCAGCGATTCATCTGAAAGTACTTTTACCATAGCGTCAGCTATCTCATCCACATTGTATGGATCAATCAATATGGCTGCATCTCCAGCAACTTCGGGCATTGCTGTTACATTAGATGTGATTACCGCAGTTTCACAGGCAAAAGCTTCAAGAATAGGAAGTCCAAATCCCTCAACAATTGAAGGAAAAGCATAAAGAGTCGAAAGCGTATATAATGATGACATATCCTCTATCGGGACAAATCCAGCAAAAGTAACATGCCGTTCTATCTTAAGTTTTTTCGCGAGTTCAATTATTGGTTTTGAGTTCCAAGCTTGAATGCCAGCAATAACTAATCCAACGTCTTTATTATCAGGTTCATTTCTAATAGCTTGGAAAGCTTTTATAAGTCTAACTAGATTTTTGTTTGCAACCATAGCCCCGACAAATAAAATAAATCTATCGGGTAAATTGTATTTATTCTTTACTTTTTTAAGTTGTTCCTCATCTGTTATGCGATTATAAATATTAAGGTTTACACCATGATAGACAACATCAATTTTTTCTTCCGGAACATTTAATTCATCAATAAAAGCCTGCTTTATAAACTTGGATATGGCAATGAGTCTTGTTGCTTTTCTAGCTGTATTTTCGATCGTTGTTTTATAGTATAATGTGTTAATTCTTGAATGGATAGGAACATCTGGATGCGTCCTCCACTCTAGACCATGAATGGTGACTACACTCTTGCCCATGTAGATTAATGGATGTATCCAACATGTATGGATAAGATCCACATGGTCGCGGTATGCAAAACACGGTATACTAATCTGCTCGCACATTTTTCTATTGTTGAATTTACAAATTTTAAAAGTTACCCTGTCTGAGATACAACGAAATTCATCAGGCACCACTTTCCGACAATAGATAGTAAAATCATGATTGCTGCCAAGTAGAACTATATTTCTTATTAAATTAGCCATGTAAGTATATTGCCCAACGGGACTTCCCCACACAGACGTTCCATCTAATCCAACACGCATTATGTACCCCTCATTCCATATCTAAAAAAATTATCCGAAACTTTTTTTGATTATTGCTATAAATTCTTTTCAGCGTACCACTTAAATGTTCTGGCTAAAGCTTCCTCAATAGATACCGTCGGCTCCCATCGTAATTCATCTTTTGCCTTTGTGTTATCAAAATGAACCTTAGCCTGTTTCCATCGTAGTTGCCTCCTTGAAGTCACTCCTTTTTTCACAAGGCCAAAACGGGCTGAGATTTCATACCCTGTTGTTGCCATATAAGGGAGCATGTATGGGAGTTGAATGATACGTGCGGGAATGCCGGTAACACGAATAAATGATTCGAGATATTTTTTGGGGGTAATCTCACCATTGTCCACTAAATTATAAGCTTGACCAATAGCTTCATCGACAACAGAAGCTTTATATATGCCGTCAACAGTGTTCTCAACATATGTTAAGGGAAGTACGGTGTCCCCTTTACCAATAAGAAAGAAAACAATATCTTGATAATGATATCCAAGGTGTGGAAAAAACACACGACCCATAGGACCAAAAACCATGCCAGGACGCACTACCGTCACGCCCAGTCCGTACTTGCGGTAAGCTTCAAACACCAGTTTTTCGGTCTCGATCTTAGCCCAGGCATAAGGCCCCATCTCTTTAGGGTTCGTTTGGTATGGCGAATCCTCTTTAATGGTCCTGTGTTTAATTTTTAAGAGTTCGTAAACCGTTAGGCTACTGAATTGAACGAATCTCTTGACTCGATTGGAAATGGCTGCTTTTAAAAGGTTTTCAGTGCCACCAATGGCAACTCTTTCGTATTCTTCCCACGTGTTGCTCATAGGCGAGCCAGCGTGATAAATCGTCTCTATTCCTTTTGTTGCTTGATAAAGCACTTCAGGATCAACGAGATCCCCCTCAATAATTTCAACGGGAACCTTTTTTACACGCCCAGCATGAATACTGCTAGGACGAACCAGTGCACGAACTGCGATATTTTCTGATAGAAGTTTCTTGATGAGGTACGTTCCGATAAATCCACTTGCCCCGGTGACAAGTGCGGTAGGGGCAGCTTGTATATTTTTTGTGAAATGATGGGGCCTAATCTTTTCGATATCAACTACAGGAGATGGCCAAATCCTGGACATTAAGTCTACAACTCGAAGACTCTTATCCAAAGATATAGGCGTTTCACCGCCACTGCGGATGGATTCATACAATTTTGATATGAGTGGCTCTACTCCGTTTGATTTGTCCACACGGCCCCTAATAAATCTAAAGATATTTCTGAGAAAGCCTTTAAGGTACTGGGTAGAGAGTTGAAACCCGGAGAGCCCACGAGTCACCGCACGAGGTAGGGAAGATTTCTTCCGGAGAGTGACGATATCGTTGAAGAGATCTGCTTGTATAATACCTTTTGTCCCCTTCATAGTGAACAATATTATATCCGGTTTTTCACTCAAAGAAATACTGATGTAACCGATAACACCGCTTGAATTGACTAGTACCCTTATTTCATCCTGCCAACTTTTTGGCAGTACCCCACGATTGTGTCCCATAAACTGTATTTCTTTGATGTCAGGAATAAACTCAAAGACCAAGGAGGCCGGATGAGGAATCAAATCCTGTAGCGGCCCGCCGTTCATCTGGTAAGACCAATGGCAATATTCGGCTCCATCTTCCAGGATTGCAGGATAACGTCTTGCATTGAACTGATAATGTGCCTCTACAGATACTATGTCGCCAATGGTGCCATGAGAGGCCAATTCCATTGCCCTTTGCACAACATTTTCGAAAACCATGTTATGATTGACACATAAGCGAACGTTGTTCTCCTTAGAGACTTGTACCATTTTTTGAGCATCGTCCATGCTCAAAGCCATAGGCTTTTCTACTAATACATGACAACCTTGATTCATTGCCATTATGCTTAATCTCGCATGATACTGAGGGGGCGTTAGAATATGGACGATGTCAGGTTTCTGTTCTTCAATCATAATCTTTGCATCTTGATAAAACCGACACCCACTTAATTTGGCTGCTGTGACTTTCGCGCGTGTCACATCTTTATCAGCAACGCTTACGATCTCGGTACTTGGTTGCTTCAAAATAATAGGTCCGTGAAGCGTGGCAATGTGACCGGCACCTATAAGAGCTACTTTCATATATCCATCTCCTCGGAAAACACTCTCCGGAAAATCTCAAGCGTCTGTTCTGCGGCTCTTGACCATGAAAAATCGTTGGCTTTTTCCAACCCCAACCTCCTATATTGCTCGGCAAGGGAATTGGACAAAAGAACCTGCAAGAGATTTTCGCTCAGAGCCTGGTGATCAAACGGATCACTCAATAGAGCTGCTGACTTCGTTAATTCAGGAATAGCTCCCGTGTTGGAGGCGACTACGGGGCATCCGCAAGACATGGCCTCCACAACCGGAATGCCAAATTCCTCATAGACGGAAGGAAACGCAAATACGAGTGCAAGGCTGTAAATAGACGGTAGATCTTTTTGTTCAACCCAGCCACAAAAATGTACAAAACGTTCCAGACCGCGGCTTTTCAAATCAAATTCTGTACCGTATCTGTTACAGTCCTTGCCCACAACCACAAGATGCACATCAACATGTTTAAGGCAATGCTCAAAAGCCTTCAACAAGGTGCTGAAATTCTTGCGCGGATCATAGCTAGTCACAGTCAAGATGAATCGATCCGGCAGTTCGTATTTCTCTCGTATTTTTTCAAGAACCTGAGTGTCGCGCACCGGCTGAAATTCATCTCCTGCGGCAAGGACCACAGTTTCAATTTTTTCCTTTGGCACATTTAGTATTTTGATATGGTCCTTTGTGGTAAGCTCTGAATTTGAGATGAGGAAATCAGCCTGCCGACAATAGATTGGCATTACTGTGCGAACATACAAAACATCCAACTTTCCGTATAACTCCGGGTGAACAAACCAGCTAGCACCGTGAAGGGCCATGACTTTTTTAACTTTGGGAATAATAGGCACGGTGAATTTTGTATGGAAGATCAGATCCACCCCCCATTTTTTAGTGATCCTGGGTACCAGCCACTGGTCCCAAATTAATGGGTTGGTGCGAGGCACAAAGACTTCGTCAACGTTCTTTCGGTCTGCGTATGTACCAAGATGATTTTTATTATTGTAAATTAAAATGTAATGATTGTCCTTGTCAATATGTAGCAGATGTTTGACAATGTTACGAGAGTAGATACCAATACCCCCAGGGCGATCATAGGCTCGCAACATAATACCGATACGCATTAAAAAATTCCTTGATTCAAAGTTTTTCTATTCTTGACAACTAAGGCTTCTTCTCTACAGAGATCTTTTCTCGCATTTTCATAATCTTAGCGGGCACGCCCCCACATATCGCCCTTGCAGGGACGTTCTTGTTGACCACCGCGCCCGCAGCAGCGACACTACCAGCACTCATGGTCACGCCACCGAGAACTGTGACGTTAGCCCCGAGCCAAACGCCATCTTCCAATCTGACACCGCCATCATACTTGATGCCCTGTCGCCACATGGGAACATCCAAACGATCTGTATGGTAGTTGCCACCCCCAACAATATAGCATCTGGGGCCGATGATGGCATCTGAACCGACGTATACTGGATTCCCTTGAGTTGAATGAATTATCGTTTGTGCGCTGATGCCTGAGCGAGCTCCAATCTTCACCGTGCCATTCTTGCACGAAATCATCACATTGTTTGAAAGGATGACGTCATCGGCCAAGACGATAACTTCATCCGTCTTTTCATTGCGAGCATCAAGGATACATCCTTCGCTTATGACCACCCGGTCTCCGAGATGTATCCGTTTCGGATGGCGAAGAATAATATTTGCCGCAAAAACCACTCCATTTCCACATTTGCCGAAAAGACGAGGCCAGAAGGCTTTACGCAGGAGGAGCCCGGCCGCTCCAGGCATTGGACCAAGCAACATGCAGCATTCATGGTAGAAAGTGGTTCGTAGAGACTTACTGCCCACAACCACATTCTGATATCGAGACAGCGCCGAGCCGCCTTTGGTCACAGTACCATGTGTCTTTAGCTGATCAGCAATCGGTCGGTTATTATTGCACACTGATATCCATACCCATTATGAAATCTGATTTTTTCATGGAGCGCTTAGGCGACGAATCAATTTCGCATGAGGTCATCGATAAATTCCTTCATGGAATCAACCGTTTCATTCTCAAAATAGAGCCTGTACCAAATCTCCAGATTTATCAAAACCCATAGACGGTAATTGTGGTCTGCCTTCCCTGAAATATGTTCTTCGAGAACATGGTGAATGTAGTTGCGATCGAAAATCCCCAGCTCAACAAAGCGAGATTGGTTAAATAGATTCTTAAGGAAGATTTTGAGATCTGTCCTCATCCAGATGCCGAGTGGAAACCCAAATCCCACTTTCTTTCGATGGATAAGCTCTCTCGGAAGATAGCGAGCAGACAATTTTCTCAATAGATATTTTAGCCTGTAACCTTTTAATTTCAACTCTGCCGGGATGGAGGCCGCATATTCCACTACCTTATAGTCAATAAGCGGAGCCCGACTTTCCAGAGAGTGAGCCATTGTCATCCGGTCCACCACAACAAGGAGATGATCGGGCATGCGAGTCATCAGATCTGTATAAAGCATCCGGTCTACGAGGTGCTCGACATTAGGAGATTCAAAGTGGACCAGAATTTTGTAGAGGGAATCGTAATCTTCTATCTGGCTTTTTGCGTGCTCAGTAAAAAGGTATTGCTTGGCTTCCTGGGTAAACCGGAGAAAACCCATACTCTGGGCATAACGCTCCCCATGGCTGAACAAAGACATATCATCTACCCAGGCGGCTTTTTGGGCAAAGCTCTTATAGGCAAAAGATTCAGGAATACGTTCGATGATTTTTTTCATGACCATTTTGCGAAACCATTGGGGAAGCAAACAGTAATAATCTACCAAACGATTTCCCACAAAGCGGTCATAACCCGCGAAATTCTCATCTCCACCGTCGCCGCTAAGGACCACTTTCACCGCTTCACTTGCAACTTGTGATACCAGGTAAACTCCAACCGCAAAGGGATCAGAAGGTTCATCCATGTGGTAGATCATCTTCGGGATCAGATGGATGAGGTCAGCGCTGACGATTCTTTCATGGGCCTCGAGTCCATACCTATCGACTAACATTCGGGCGTAAGGGAGTTCATTAAATCCGTGTTCTTTGACGCCAATGGAAAACGTCGGGAAAGACTCGCCAGTCAATGTTGCCATCATGGCACAAACCGTGCTGGAGTCCATGCCGCCACTGAGAAAGGCGCCGACAGGAACATCACTGAGCAAGTGCATTTTCACTGTTTCAAGCAGCAGTGTATTTAAGCCCTCAAGAATTTCGTGTTCGTCGATGGGGAGTTTGTTCTTAAAATCCAGATTCCAGTATCGTTCAGTGATGATTTCTCCATTCTTAACAAAAAGCGAAGTGCCTGCGGGGAGCTTTTGAATTCCTTTAAACAGGGAGTAACGATCGGGCATGAATCTCAGTGAAACATAGTGCCATAAACCATTAAGATCAATTTCTGGCTCCACGAGTCCCGAGGCGAGAATTCCCTTTACTTCCGAAGCAAAAGCAAAAACCGAACCGTTTTGATAGTAGAATAGAGGTTTTTGACCCATGTGATCCCGAGCTAGGAAGAACGTCCGTTTCTCTTTATCCCAGATGGCAAATGCAAACATGCCTCTGAGGTGCTTGACACAATCCTTTCCATATTCCTCGTAAAGGTGCAGAATCACCTCCACATCAGTTAAGGTTTTAAATGTATGCCCGGACGAGAGTAGTTGCTTTCTGAGGCCCGGGCTGTTGTAAATCTCGCCATTGCAGACCAAGTAGAGGGAGTCTGTTTCATTTGAGATAGGCTGTTGTCCGGTGGCAAGGTCAATAATGCTCAAACGACGGTGGCCGAGGGAGATAAAGTCGTCATGATAGTACCCATTGTCGTCAGGCCCGCGGTGCACCAACGCTTCGGTCATATTAGTAATTATGTCATGATTATCCACGGATAGAATCCCTGCGATCCCACACATAAGAACACCACCTATTGCTTTTGAATATCGTTGACCTGAAGCCGTTCTTGCGAGTTGTGAATCAGTTTTAAAATTGTTGATGCCTCAAGGTCTGGTTGGCACTTAAAAGGGACAGTTTCTTTTCTAAGATGCCATAAAAGCCGCATAATTTGCGCTGATACGCTTCAAATGTATATTCCTCTTGAACACGTTGTCTTGCCTGATCCGCCAATCGATTACGAAGACTTTCATTTCTTAGTAACTCAAGCATTCCTGATGCCATGGATTGCGCATTCGGTTCGACAAGATATGCGATCTCATCGTCTAATACTTGCGTATGGGTTAGCAAACGCGTGGCAAGAACGGCTTTGCCGGAATCCAAATAGGAATATATCTTCATCGGTGTATTGTAGCCTTTGAACCTCGGTGAAACCAGAATATCTGCCTGCTCAAAATAGAAGCCTAAGTCAGAAAGTGGCCTGGGACCCATGAACAGGGTCTTCCGAGCGATGCCTAACTCTACCGAACGGTCTTTATATGAATTGATATCCCTTTCCGCACCACCGATAATTACCAAATGGGCATCTTTCACTGTCTGGGAAACCATTTGAAAACTCTCCAATAGCAAGTCTATGCCCTGATATTTTTCAAGATTACCAATATACATGATTACCGCACCATCAACATTGATTTTTTCGCCTTGTTCAATTACATCAATATCCTCGCGAGATAGAAGTGAGATGTCCTCTAATCGCTGAACCAGTTTATCGGGTTCATATTTGAGTACAGTATCTTCAATGGATTTACAAACCGGAATCACCCCAATACTGGATTTGATGGCTGTTTTTTCTATTTGCTCCAGAAATGGTAAGAGGAAGCTCAAAAAACCATATTTTTCCACGACTTGCTGTGCCAAGGAGGAATCCATATCATAGACATAAGGGATACCAAAGGATTTTGTTATACTTTTTGCAATAAATGCAGATTCTTCAACCGCATGTATCAAATCGAACCTATGCTGGCGAGCCAATCTTCGTGCTTTGAAAAACATAAGCAAATCATAAACAATTTTTTTCCAGGATAGTCCTGGCTTCACGTTCTTTAGGCCGGGCACAGCAGGCAAGCGGAGGATTTCACAGTTGGCCAATTCCACATTTTCCCCTTCCGGATAGGTTAATACTTTTATACGATGGCCCTGTATAGATAAGGATTCCAGTACTAACTTAACTGCGATGGGAGTTCCTCTGTTCTGAAAAAAGGGTTGGGGGGCCAAGAGTAGTATATTCATATTTACAAAAGGCCTTCCTCTCGGTACCATTCAATGGTTTTTGCAATCCCGGCTTTATGACTCCATTGAGGGTTATAGCCTAAATGCTTTCTGGCCTTCGATAGATCAAACGCCCTGTTGTGCGTAAAAAATCCGACTCTTCGCCTGAAAAGAGGTGGTTTGATACGAAAAGGTTTACAAATTATTTCGCAGATCAAACCAGCAAACCATACCGGTGCCACTGGTATGCGAATTTGTGGTAGTTTTACTTCTCCACATTCGGCTATCATAGCAGCTAGTGTGTTAAGGGTGATAGGTTCATCCGAGGCAATGTTAAAAGCCTCAAGGTGCACTTCCTCTCTGGGCGCAACGGCACATAGCAAGAAAGAGTCTGTCTGGTCTTCTATGTAACCCAGGTGAGCGAGGGCATTGCCAGACCCTATCATCATAAATTTTCCGGTAAGAATAGCCTTAAAAAGTTTCAGCATTCGTATGTCCCCAGGGCCATAAACCATGGCCGGCCGATTGACAGTCACTATCATCCCATTGTCGGGCAGTTTTCGCGCGAAGTCTATTATTGCGAGTTCCCCTGCAAGTTTAGTTCTATGATAGAGATCCATTGGATTAAAGGGAGTGTTTTCTGTCGCGGGTATTTCTTTCACATCCCCGTGGACACCAACAGTGCTACAATGTATAAAACGGCTTACTCCCGAGCGCGCAGCGGTCTGAGCAAGCTTCAACGCACCTTTGTGATTTACCTTGTCGTAAGTACCTTCGCCAAATTCGACTTCTTGGAACATAGCAGCAATGTTGAAAACGATGTCCACGCCTTTAAGGATTTCATCCCATGGTTCATCGCTTGCAAGATCGAGAACCAACGCCTTATGGCCTTTTGCTCGAAGTGCTTCAGCCTCATGCGGGAACAGCACAGTGCCGATGACATCCAAACTATAGCTTGCTAGTCGGCGGAATAGAGCTCCGCCAATGAATCCTGCTGCTCCGGTTACCAATGTCGTTTTGCCCCAAAGATCCTTAAAGTCTTCGGGAAGAGGCATACTTTGCTCAGTATTATTCAGCAGTTGGTCATTCATTTCTTTTGACCTTTGTATCCTTATGGTTTTTTGCCAGAAATAAGTACCAAACTGGTATAGAATTTCCGTTTCCAGAATAGCTTCTTCAATTTTCGTTTTATAGATACATCTGAAAACCCGACACTCTCGAAAAATTGTATGAGTTCGTGTGAGAGATAAAAGCGAACATGGTCCCTGATTAAGAACCTGTGAAGCACAGCCCATGTGTGTGTCAAAATGGAGTCTGCTTTGTCTCTTTCCAACAATAAGAGTCGACCCCCTTTCGTTAACGTTTCAAATATTCTTTTGGAGGCTCTGATTGGATCGGCAAAATAGTGAAAAGTACTAGCGCAAACAACTGTATTTATGTTTTCTCCTTTTAACACGGATAAGTCCAGTTCCTCCCAGTCACATTTTATGAAAGACAAATTGTCAATATTTTCTCGACAAGCCTCTTCCTCAGCTATATCAATCATCTTAGAGGATATATCGATTCCGATTCCTTTGATATTCTGGTAGGATTTGGCAACCTGTCTAAGTAACCAACCTGTGCCACATCCAATATCGAGAATAGTCCCGTTTTGATGTGGATCTAAGACATTCAAAATGATTTCTCCATGGGCTTTGTACCACGACGACAGGCGATTGGTCTCATAAGTCGATGCTATTTCATTAAATTCTTTTTCAATATTTGAACACAATGATATCATTGTAACAATTATCTATGACCAATGTTTTTCGATAAGAGTTTTTGTCTGAACGGCACCCTTAATTCCATCTCCTGCGCCCTCATATTCCACTGAAATATCTCCCTGATAATTACAGGATTTCATTAGCTGCATACACCGGCCATAGTCTATGGATCTTTCCTCCCCAGCTTCGTCAAATGCATAACTCTTAGCATGGACTAGCTTGGCCTTGGGTAATAGGCTCTTGAGACACGCGTATTTATCCTGGGTATGCAAAAAATTTCCAAAATCAGGACAGGTACCTATATGAGCGGAATCTATCTGGTTCAGCACATAAAGAATATTGTCCGGATTGGTACTGAGTCCCCAATGATTTTCGATTGCCAGATGTATGTTTGATCGGTTCACAAGAGGTAAAATGTTCTTGAGGGCACTGACTACCTTATCACAATTGTTGGGGTCAAAAGAGGGGACTGGTTTCTTACCTCTTGTCTCTTGAATAAGCACTGAGACTGGTCTGGACAGGAACACATTTTCGGCAAGGCATTGGATGCGGGCTGCCACCTTCTGTGGCAGGAGATGCGTTGCCTCAATATTGTTTAGCAGTGTCTGAAGGCTAAGTTGTCCTCCTCCTAAAGTAAACCTTATAACAGAGGCTCCCAGGTCTTTTGCAAGTTTTAACATATTTCGAAAATGTTCAAATTGATGATTTAGCTTAGGGCTCGAAACGGTTAAATCAGTATTGATCGATAAGACTGTTCCCAAACCCAACGACTTAGTTTTTGATTTGATATAATTGAGGTCTGCATTCTTGATGTAGCGGTCTAAAATGTCGATTCCATCGAATTCATATTGGTTAGCAATGGCCGGTAATTCTTCTAATGAAATCTTCCCATTCATTAAAGGTTTCTTGATATTTGTAGAAGAAAAGAAAATTTTCATTATCTGTAACCTAACCCGGATAAACCGGAACCATACAAGGAAAAAATCAATCACGAAAACACGAAAGTACGAAAGCAGGAAAAGGATGAATTTCAAAAATTTGTACGTATTGCAACATCGTTGCAAAGTTACTCTGATAAAGACTTTCCTGGCATCTAAAAAAAGGTTCTGCCAGAAAAAAACACGAATTCTTTGGGTTATTAGGGAGTTCACTAATAATATTCTACCCAACACAAATGAGACCCGCCCGTCGATACTGTGGTCTTTCTGTAGAAACGGGTAGT
>JGI24025J20009_10000661_pt1 | contig 26637 bp, 24 predicted proteins | sample Cruoilmetagenom3_FD_20009 | JGI IMG/M metagenome (IMG submission 20009) | reverse complement strand
CGGCTCGCGGTCTCGGTAGCGCTCTTCCAGGGCGTTCATGGTCGTACGAAAATTATCGGCTACCGCTTGCCCCGCCGCTTCCGTGCCCGCCAGTCGCGCTAAACGTTCGATGGCACTGGCCACGCCGTTCATATCACGGGGTTCGATATAGAACACCGGCATGCCCAAGGCTTCGAGAGTTTCAAGTTGCTCTGCTGGGTTCCCCGTCATCCAACCAATCACCAAATCGGGTGCCAGCCCCACCAGCTTTTCCAAATCAATGCGGGTATGGCTGCCCACCGAGGCGACTTGCTTGGCCTCCGGCGGGTAGTCGCTGTAAGAAACCACGGCGACGACTTGTTCCCCGGCACCTGCGGCGTAGGTCAGCTCGGTGGCCCCAGGCGAAAGCGTGGCAATGCGCTGGGCCGCATTGTGAAGACAGACCTCGCGGTCACGGTCATCCACGGCACAACGCGACTGATCGTTTGCCGATGCAACCGTTGCCATGAAGAGCAGCGCAAGGCCCAAGGCCCCGCGCGCAAAGCCATGGTGATTATTGGCCAAAGTGAACACTCAAAAACCCTGCCCGGCCGGCGTTGATATAATCGGCACCATCAAATGAACGGGTGGTGATGTAGTCTTGATCTAGCGCATTTTCAACCGTCACGCGCGCACTCCATAGCGGGGCAAATTGCCAGCCAGCTCGTAGATTAACAAGACCGTAGCCACTTAGGCGATCGTCATTCTGGGCGTCGCGGTAGCGGTGGTTTTGTGCTATCCACGACCCTCCCAACGACCAGTCGCCAAGCTCACGGTCTATATCGAAACGTACGCTCTGCGTGGCACGGTTTTGCAAGCGATGACCGGTCAACCGGTTTTCGGGGTCGGTATAGGTCAGTGCAGCGGCCAGGGTCCAGTCAGCTATTTCCACGCCGCTGGAAAGTTCAGCTCCGCGGATTCGTGACGTAGGCACATTGGACTGGATACCTTGCCCGGTGATCAAGTTATCGATATCGGTTTGGTAGAGCGCCGCATCCCAGAACCAGTGGGTGTATTGCCCGCGCACACCGATTTCCAACGTTTCGGACGTTTCAGCTTCCAGGTCCGGATTACCGAAGCCTGGGTAGTAAAGCTGATTGTAGGTCGGCGCATTGAAAGCGGTGCCATAGTTGGCCCGTAGTGTGTGGTAGCTGTCCAGCTCGTAACCTAACCCTAGGCTGCCCGTTACTTCTTCCCCATAGGATTCGTTGTCGTCGAACCTCAGGCTGGCCTGCAAAATGACAGGGGAGAAATCCAGCAGCGCCTGTGAAAATACCGCCGCATTGCTGCGACTGGTTTCATCGTAATCGATGCTGCTGTCGACCTTGTCTTGGCTGTATTCAGCCCCTGCCACCAGCTCATGGGCGCCGGATGTAAAGGTGTTTTCCCAGCGCGCGGTGTGCACTTTGGTGTTGAACACGGAATCACCCGAATCGGCAAAATTATCGCTCTCATCGCGTGACTCGCTTAACGTGATGCGGCTACGCCAATAGTCGGTGAGCGGCAGTTCGCCATATACCCCGGCCACTTGCTGAACAAAGTCGTTTTCGCCACCGTCGTATTCGTTGTTACCGCGGGCACGTAGCGCCAGCACCCCCATTTCGGCACCGGAATCGAAGGTGTGAGAAACCCGCGCCAGGGCAGACGTATTATCGTAACCCTTGTCATCACCGTCGCGGCGAATGGGCTGGCCGTCGGTAGCAAAATGGCTACCGGCGAAACTGTAGCGGGTGCCGCCTTCTTGGCCGCTGATACCGGCGCTTAGGCGCTGGGTGTTAAATGAACCACCGCCGACTGAAATACGGGGTTGCGGGCCCTCTTCTTCACGATCAGGCGTAAAGAGTTGGATGACACCCCCAATCGCATCGGCGCCGTAAAGGCTGCCGCGGGGGCCACGCACGATTTCAGCGCGGTCAAACATTCGCGGATCGAGATACGACCAGGCAGCGCCGCCGCTGGTGGCAGAACGTAAGCGAATCCCGTCGATTAACAGCACATTTTGGCTACTGCCCGTGCCGCGGATATAAACGCTGCTGTTTTTACCAAAGCTGCCATTCGAAGAGACATCCACGCCGGGCTGCCCACGGAAAAGATCGGTAATGCTTACCGGGTCTTGGCGGCGAAAAGTAGCTTCATCCAACACGGTGACTGAAGAGAGGCTTTCATTAGCGGTACGCGGGGCAAGTGCCGCGGTCACCACCACAGGGTTAAGGTCGGCATCAGCGGAAGTGGCGACAGGGTTCTGCTCGTTGGACTGAGCATGCACGGGCAGCGGTAGCGCGGCCATGACAAACGCCGCCCGTTTGGCGGTGGTGTGGAAACGGTGGTTCATGTGAGATCCCTTGCTCGTCGTGCTCACCCGCACAACGCAGTTTTTTTGACCGAGCGCGGGGCACAACAAGGGCGTCACCGTAGCATTGCGCTATGGTTCACTGCCCTGAGAGCGCCCACCGCGTCTCGGCATGTATCGGTTCGGCTGAACCGTTACTCTCGGGCCGGTCTCCGGGCTGACGAGCGAAAAGCGTCTCTAGCAAGAGCAGAGCGACGCTTTTCCGAACGACCACCTTCCCGTGCGTAAGCACAGTGGCGTTTTAGCCGTTCTTATCTCGATCACCGTTGCGGGGGCAGCGTTGGAATCACACGAGGCGTTCACCAACTTCCCGTTTCACTAGCGGCTTTTCAGCCGCCAGCACCTGAGAGTGGGCGTAAACTAGCAACTTGCCAAAGGGAGGTCAATTGAAACAGGGGCTACTGGAGCGCCATCACCAGCCCATGGCGCACATACCACACACGGCTGGCCTGGGCGGTGGCGTCTTGGGTGAACCAGCCGTTGAGATCGCGCAGGCGACGCAGTTCTGGCTGCATGGGCACAATGCCACGGCCGACTTCAGTGGCAATCATGATCAATGCCGCGTTTAGCTCATCGGCGCGCTGGCAGAGCGCAGCCATATCGCCCTGCCACTGCTGGCGCAGAGCATCGTTATCGTCACGCTCACGGGCAGCGTCAAGCCACTCAAGCACACCGGTAATCACCAGCGGCGTATTAGCGGCTAGCGCCTGCTGACTATCGATGAGGGGTCGCCCCGCCTCAAGCCGGTGCCAGTTTGCCGAGGGAAAGCGTGACGTTACGGCGTTGCGTTTGCCAGCGCAGGCACCGCCGATGAAGAGCTGCATTGCCATTCCCCTTTTCCCTGCTCGTCTGTCTGATAAATAAGCTGCCAGCGCCTGCCCTGGGCTTGAAGCACCGTGCCGTCCCAGAAGTGGATCGTTTCAAAACGTCGGCGCAGCTCGCGGATCACGCCGCCATGGGTGACGGCCAAAATCTTTTTATGGCCATCAGCCCGGGCATTGGACGCTAGATCATGCAGCCAGGCATCCAAACGCTCGCGCAGTTGGGCCGCCGATTCGCCGCCGGGAATTTGCAGTTCGCCCACGCTATCGATCCAGGCGCGGTAATGGGGTAAATCTTTGAGTTCGTCATATACCTTGCCTTCATACTCGCCAAAATCGAGTTCGCGCAAGCGGGGCTCAAGGGCTAGCGGCGTTCCTTCCCTCGCCGCTTCCGCCCATTTCAGCGTCTGCTGGCAGCGATCAAGGTCACTGGCGTAGATGGCATCGAAATGTTCATCAACCAAGGCTTCCCGAAGCGCCAGCAGCCCCGCTTCCGCCTCGGGAAACAGCAGTGGAATATCACGCTGGCCTTGATAACGGCGCTCTAAATTCCAAGCGGTGATACCGTGGCGAACTGCCACCAGCTCCACAGTAAGATCAGTAGCCAAAGCTCTCCTCCTTCAATGGTGGCGCCTACCATATCGCCGTTAATGCCGCTAAACAGTTTCACCATGCACCAGCGCATCATTACCACAAAAACCGTGACGATGAGCACCATCACCACCACGCTGGGCACCCACAGCGCTATTAACGCTAGCGGCAGCAGCGCCAACGCCACGTCCTGGCCGCTAAGCGATTGCTGCCAGCTCCAGGCTAACCCTTTTGGGTGGGCGCAGGGGGTCAGCACCAGCAACGCCACGCCTGCCCAGCGCCCTAGCGCGGGGACGACTAACAGCCACCACCAGGGCGCGTGATAAGCCAGCAATGCCCACAGCAGCACGCCCTTCCAGGCAAGCAGAAACACCAGCGCCAACATACCGAAGCTACCGATTTGCGGGTCTTTCATGATTTCCCAGCGGCGCGCCAATGGCTGATTGCTGCCCAGCGCGTCGGCAATATCCATCACGCCATCCAAATGCAGCCCACCCGACAGCACCACCCACACACTCAAGCACGCTAATGCGGTGATTGGGGCCGGCGCGCTTTGCATGAAGAGCGCGAAGAGTGCCAACAAACCGCCAATCATCGCCCCTACCAGTGGATAGGCGCGCACGGCCCAGCGCCGGGTCTCCGGCGTCCAGGGGGCGGCGATGGGAATAGGCAGGCGAGTTAGAAACTGCAGCGCCAGCATGGCTCCCCATAGGGCATTTTTCAAACCTTCGGCTCCTTATCTGGCTTCCATTCGATTGCGCCGCCAGCCACCACTTCGATGACCGAGTCCGCCTCTTTCGCTAGCCAGCAGTGGGCACGCTGCAGAAACGCAAGATAGCGCCAGGTTTCAGCATCGGTGGGCGGCAGCGCTTCATTAATATCGTTGGAAACAATCACCATATGGAGGCTGCGTGCACGGGCATCGGCAAGTGCGCGAGCCAGCAGTAACAGCCTCGCTTGCTCGCTAAGCTCACTGGCATACAACACTTGGCTAGCCCACAGTGTCAGGCAGTCGAGGAGCACGGCGCTGCCATTGGGCACCTGCGCCAGCGCTTGATCAATAGCCAGTGGCTCCTCCAGCGTTTTCCATTGAACGCTCTGCTGCATTTGCTGGAATGTTTTCCTCGACTGCTGATGACGGGCCACTCGTGCCGCCATTTCAGCGTCGTAGACCTCTGCGGTGGCTAGGTAGTAACAGGGCGAACTGCCCGCGGCCTTGGCCACCTGCTGCTCGGCGATCTCGCTTTTACCCGAGCGCGCCCCGCCGCTAACGAAGACAATCATGCAGCGCCTTCTCAAGCTCGTGAATTAATCGCTGATTAGCGGGTGCATCGCGTAGCGCCACGCGTAGCCATTCGCCATCAAGCCCGGCAAAGTTATGCGTATGGCGCACCAACACGCCTTGGCGCAACAGCCGCTCGAACAGCGCGTCCGTGCTTATTCTCTGTGAATTACTACTTTGTGAATTACTACGCTGTGAAATACTACCCTGTGAAATACGAGGCCGGATGAGAAAAAAACACGCGTGGCTGGGCACCACTTCCAATTCCAGTTGCGCAAGCGCCTGGGCCATACGCGGCCGCTCGCTGTTTAGCCATTGCTGGGTGCGGTCGGCAAATGCCTCGTCAGCCAACAGCGGCGCCACCAGTTCAGCCGCCAAATGATTAACACTCCAGGCCGGTTGGTGGCTTGCCGCCGCCTCGACGGTCACCCTATTGGCCAGCAGATAACCCAGGCGTAGGCCCGGCAGGGTATAAAACTTGGTCATGGAGTGCAGCAACATCAAATGTGGAAAGCGCGCCAGCAGCGGTGCCAGTGACGCCTGAGGCCGCGCCCCGCCGCTCAAGCCGATAAACGCTTCATCGACCACGACGCGACAGCCAATGGCGGCGGTGTGCGCCAGTAAGGCTTCCATCGCCGTGCTATCCATCAGCGTGGCGGTGGGATTATTTGGGCGGCATAGAAACAGCACATCGACGCTATCAAGCGCCGCCAAGAGTGGATCCATCGCCAGCGTAAAGTGCGGCGCTGGCAGGGCGATTTCGGTCACCGTGAGCCGGTGGGCACGACAGGCGCGGGCATACTCGCCAAAGCTTGGGGTCACAATGGCGGCGCGCTCTCCCGCATGCAGCGCCGCGGCAAGATAAATCGCTTCTGCGCCGCCATTCGTCAATAACACTTGGTCGGGTTGGAGTTGATGATGGGCAGCAATCGCGCATCGCGCTTTGCCGTAATCCGGCGCTGGGTAGCGTTCAAGGCCCGCTAGCCGTTTGGTTAGCCAGTCGCGCACCCAGGTAGGCGGCCCCAACGGGTTGAGGTTGGCGCTAACATCTTCCAGCGGGTGATCGGCGGGTAAACCGAAGTGTGCCAGTAACGTTTCGGCTTGGCCGCCATGCGTTGGCCATTGTGGAGTGGTCAATGGCGAGTTCAGCCCTGAAGCGCTGGGCCATTCAGATAAACTCATAGCGCTCCTCCCAGAATAAACATCACGCCGGCTATCACGAGCACGGACAGCCCCATAAACAGTAGCCATGCACCGTGCATCAATTGAAGGGTGGTGCTGATATGGACAACGCGCAGCGGTTCAAGCGGCTCACCCAGAGTGGCACGGCGGGAGGCCACGCCTTGGTAGTAGTTAGTGCCGCCCAACTGAACCCCGAGCAGCCTGGCCACCATGGCTTCCGGCCAACCGGCATTTGGGCTGGGGTGGCGCGGTGCATCCCGGCAGGTGCCGCTTAACGCGCCTTGCCAGCGTAACGATAAACTGCTGAACAAGCTCAGTAGCAGCCCAGCAAGCCATAGGCAAAACGTGGTTAAGCGAGCCGGTAGGCAATTGGCCACGTCATCGAGCTTGGCGGAGGCAAAACCAAAATCGCCGTAGCGCTGGTTTTGGTAGCCTACCATCGAATCCAGCGTATTCACCGCCTTGTACGCCAGCGCCAGTGGCGCCCCACCGATTAGCGCAAAAAACAGCGGCGCGGTAATGCCGTCAACGGTGTTCTCCGCCACGGTTTCGACCGTGCCCCGGGTGATCTCCGCCTCGTCCAAGTGCTGGGTGTCGCGTCCTACAATCATGCCTAGCGCTTTTCGCGCCGCAGGCAAATCGCCTTGCGTAAGTGGCATTACCACCGCGCGGGCCGCATCACCCAAGCCTTTAATCGCGAGCGTGGTGGAGAGCAGCCAGAGTTCAGCGATCAGCGCCAGGCCAGGATGCAGCTGTGTTAACACTGCGAGCAGCAGCCAACTAACACTCCCCACCCCGCCTACCACGATCAGCGTCAACAGCAGGCCGCTGATGCGCCGCTGCTTGGCCGTACCGCGATTCCACAGCCGTTCAAAGCTGGCGATAAAACGACCTATCAGCACCACCGGATGCGGCAATGAGCGCGGGTCGCCAACGATGACGTCGAGCCCGATCGCCAGCACGATCAGCGTCATCCCACTGAACGTGGCACCGACGATCATGACGTTGCCTTATCGCTAATACCGGCGGAATCAAAAGTGGCCATTTCTGCCATCATCGCTGCGGCCGCCTGAAGCAAGGGATAGGCCAGCACGGCGCCGCTACCCTCGCCTAGCCGCATGCCCAGATCCAGCAGCGGCTTCGCTTCTAGCGCCCGCAGGGCCACTTCGTGCCCGGGCTCTTGAGAGCGGTGCCCAAAAATCAAATAGCCGCGGACGGCGGGGCAAAGCCTGCAGGCAATCAAGGCGGCCACGGTGGCGATAAAGCCATCGACAATGGCTGGCAAGCATTGCTTGGCGGTGGCTAGATACGCACCGGTCATGGCGGCAATTTCCAACCCACCCAGCTTGGCCAATACCGCCAAAGGATCCTCGGAATCGGCATTGCGCGCCGCGATAGCACGTTCGATCACCGTCACTTTATGGCTGAGCTGCTGCTGATCAATGCCCGTTCCAGCGCCTGCCAAACTCGCCACTGGCTCGCCGGTTAATACGGCTAACATGGCGCTGCTGGCGGTGGTATTGGCAATGCCCATCTCCCCCACCATCAGGCACTTTGCCCCCGCCTGTATGGCCCGCTCAACCGCCAGCACCCCTGCATCAATGGCCGCTAGCACCTGCTCAGGCTGCATCGCGTCCGCTTCCAGCATATTGCCGGTGCCTCGGCGTACCTTGGCATTCATCACGCCTGGAATCCTTTCATCCCCGATAATGCCGACATCCACGATTTCAAGTCGCGCGCCCACCTGCCGGGCAAATACATTGACGGCAGCGCCACCCTGGGCAAAGTTGGCGGCCATTTGCGCCGTTACCGTTTGCGGGAAAGCGGACACGCCCTCAGCAGCCACCCCGTGGTCAGCGGCAAACACAATCACGGCGGGAGGCATAACGCTGGGCTTGAGCTCGCCAGTGATAGCGCTTAGCTGAATGGCTAACGTTTCGAGCGCGCCCAAGCTGCCTGGCGGCTTGGTCAATGTATCCAAGTAGCGACGCGCCTGCTCACCTGCATGGAAATTAACTGGCTGGATGTCGTCAATAATCGCGTGCATGCAGGCTCCGCCTAGATGGATAAATAATAAAGATTAAACATAGCGCGCAAAATGGTAGCAAATGCCTGAATGCTATACTTGCTATTTCCTTGGTGGCTCAACCAAGCTGTTGGGGCCTGTGGAATTCATCGCTGATAGGCGTGGCGATCCAGCCTGCCAAAGCGGGTAATAAAACTACAATTATTGTTTTTATTACCGTAAAGTCTCTTATAACGACATTAGAAGATGTAAAATAACTACATGTAATAAACACCGTCTCTATCATGCAGAGGTCCCTATGCCGAGCCCAACACCTGCCACCTTAAACCCCACCGTTGCTGAGGTTACCCAGCGCATCCGTGAGCGCTCCCGGCACCGGCGTGGCCTGTACGAATCCCATATGGCCGCCCAGCATAAGCAAGGCGTTCACCGCGGCGAGCTCTCCTGCGGGAACTTGGCGCACGGTTTTGCAGGCTGCGATGTGCCTACCGATAAAGGCCGTTTAAAGCTCACCAATAGCGCCAACCTGGGCATTATATCGTCTTATAACGATATGCTTTCAGCCCACCGGCCGTTTGAAGACTACCCGGCCGCTATTAAAGAAGCCGCACGCGGCATGGGCTCAACCGCTCAGTTTGCGGGTGGCGTGCCCGCCATGTGTGATGGCGTGACCCAAGGCCAGCCGGGGATGGAGCTATCGCTGTTCTCACGCGATGTGATCGCCATGGCCACCGCCGTGGCGCTTTCGCACAACATGTTTGATGCGGCGCTGTATTTGGGGATCTGCGATAAAATCGTTCCGGGACTGTTCATTGGCGCGGCGCGTTTTGGTCATCTACCGGCCATGTTCGTTCCCGGTGGCCCGATGACAACGGGGCTGCCCAACGATGAAAAGGCACGCGTTCGTCAGCTTTACGCAGAAGGTAAAGTCGGCCGCGACGAGCTGCTGGAGGCCGAATCACAGTCGTACCATAGCCCCGGCACCTGCACGTTCTACGGCACCGCCAACTCCAACCAGTTGATGATGGAGATGATGGGCCTGCACCTGCCCGGCGCCTCCTTTGTTAACCCAGGCACGCCGCTGCGCGAAGCACTCACCCGCTACGCCACGGAACAAGCTATTCGCAATACCGAGCAAAGCGGCAACTATCGCCCGTTCTACAAGCAGATTGACGAACGCGCGATCGTCAACGCCATCGTTGGTTTGCTGGCATCGGGCGGGTCGACCAACCATACCCTGCACCTGGTCGCCATGGCGGCCGCGGCGGGCGTCACCATTAACTGGGATGACTTCACGGATCTCTCCGCCGTGGTACCCAGCATGACGCGCATCTACCCCAACGGCCAAGCGGATGTGAACCACTTCCAGGCGGCTGGTGGCATGAGCCTGCTGATTCGTGAGCTACTCGAGGCGGGGCTTATTCATGGGGATATTCCCACGGTCTTTGGTACCGACATGACGGCCTACACCCAGGAGCCTTTCCTGGAAGAAGGAAAGCTTACCTGGAGGGAAGGTCCGGCCACGAGCCATGACACCGACGTGCTGCGCCCGGTTAGTAATCCCTTCTCGCCCACCGGCGGGCTTACCGTCCTTGACGGCAACTTGGGCCGCGGCGTAATTAAAATTTCGGCCGTCAAACAGGCTCACCGCGTTATCGAAGCACCGGTGCAGCTGTTCGACGATCAAAACCAGGTCAAGGCGGCGTTTGAATCGGGCCAGCTTGATCGTGATGTGATTGTGGTGGTGCGCTTCCAGGGCCCCAAAGCCAACGGCATGCCGGAACTGCATAAGCTCACTCCGTTCTTGGGCGTGCTGCAGGACCGCGGCTATAAAGTGGCGCTGGTAACAGATGGGCGTATGTCCGGCGCGTCGGGCAAGGTGCCCTCTGCTATTCATGTAACGCCAGAAGCGGTCGACCGTGGGCCACTTTCGAAACTTCAAGATGGCGATATCGTTCGTTTGGATGCCGAGAGCGGCGAACTGAACGTGTTAGTGGATGCTGCCACCATGAATGCCCGCCCGTGCGCAGAAGCCAACCTGGAACATAACCACTTTGGTATGGGCCGTGAACTGTTTGGCGGTTTCCGCCACTTGGCCACCAAGGCCGAAGAGGGTGCAGGCGTGTTTGGTGGTTTTGAGGCCGAAGTGCTGGCGCGGGAGCTGGAGAAAATTGAGCAGGAGGATCAATGAGCCGACCGGCCCTCATTGGCGATATAGGTGGTACCAATGCTCGCCTGGCGTTAGTGACGCCAGGTGAGGTCACGCCGCATGATATCGTCAATCTTCCCTGCGCTGACTATCCCGGCGTTATCGAAGCGGTAGAGGATTATTTACAGCGTGTTGGCGCCACTGGCAATAAAGCGCCTCATGAAGCATGTCTCGCCTTTGCCTGCCCCGTTCACGCTGAACGGGTCAAAATGACCAATAATCACTGGACGTTTTTAAAAAGCGAGGTGCAACAGGCGCTGAACCTCTCGCTTTTTAAAGTCATTAATGACTTTACCGCCCAGGCGCTGGGGGTGCCTCATGTGGCTGCCAGCGAATTGGTCGAGGTGCAGCCAGGCACGACCCAGGCGCATGCGACGCGCTTGGTGATCGGGCCTGGAACAGGCTTGGGCGTTGCCGGTGTGTTTCCCGGCCAACACGCCTGGATTCCGCTCCCCACGGAAGGCGGCCATGTCACCTTTGCGCCCACCGATGATACCGAGCGTTCAATCGTGGCGGTGTTTAAACAGCACCATCAGCGAGTCAGCGTCGAACGTTTACTATGCGGCCAAGGCTTGTTCGAGCTTTACCAGGCCTACTGTTCGTTTGAGGGCGCCGAGCCACGTTTAACGAGCCCGGCAGACGTCACCCGCGCGGCGAATGAAGGCGAGCCTCTGGCAACGGCTGCCCTGCTGCGCTTTTTAAAGATTCTTGGCGATGTCTGTGGTGACGCCACGTTGACCATGGGCGCCCGTGGCGGTGTTTATTTGTGTGGCGGCATTCTTCCACGCCTGCTGGACTGGCTGCCGAAAAGTGAACTACGCAGCGCGTTTGTCAATAAAGGGCGCATGGGCAGTTACAATGCCGACATTCCCATCTGGGTGGTTACCGCCCCCTGGACAGGCTTGCTGGGTGCTGCCGAAGCCCTGCATAACGAAGAAGTCTTCTAACCACTGCCATTTGGATCCTCTATGCCCGCCGCTACTTTTGAGGTGCCGTTCCTGCTCGGCATGATGCGCCTGCACGAATCCCCTGCTATGCACGACGCCAAGCAAATGGCCGACTGGATCGAAGCACGCCTGGCGCAGGGATTAAACTGGTTTGACCATGCCGATATCTATGGCAGCGGCCAAGGCGAAACACTGTTTGGCGCCGCACTACAGTCACGCCCTGCGCTTGCCAAGCGGGTTAACATCGTCACAAAAGCCAGTATCGCTAACGACAACCCGTCGCCCGGTTCCGGTAAAGTGAAGCATTACAACGCCAGCCCCGCTTACTTGAATAGCGCCATCGATGCCTCGCTGGAACGTTTACAGGTTGAACGTCTTGACCACTTTTTGATTCATCGCCCCGATTTACTGATGGATGCCGAAGCCACCGGCCGTGCGCTGGATGACGCTATTGAGGCAGGCAAGATTGGAGCTGCCGGCATTTCCAACCACTTGCCCAACCAGTGGCAACGCCTACAACGCGCTATGCATCACCGCTTGAGTGCTAACCAGATCGAGCTTTCGATTACCCATTACACGCCGCTCTTTGATGGCAGCTTTGATGCGCTTTGCACCGATGGGCATGTGCCATTGGCTTGGTCGCCCTTGGCTGGCGGGCAGTTATTAGGAGGCGCCGTCGGCGACTGCTTGAATAAGTGGGCCGCTGAATGGGAGAGCTCATCAAGCGCTTTAGCGTTGGCATGGCTGCGCAGCCTGCCCAACTCACCGGTACCGGTGATTGGCAGCCTCAAGCCTGAACGCATCAGCGATATGTTGAATGGCCCCACCGTGTTACCGCGCGAAGCATGGTATGAGTTGTTAGAAGCCGCCCGAGGGCACTGCGTGGCATAACAGCGGGCACAATGCTGCGATAACACCGCACCACCAGAAAACCATTATTCTAATCACAATAAGGAACCACCAATGACACCCGTTATCGCCTTTGGGGAAGCCCTGGTTGATATGCTCTCGAGCCGTTTAGGGGAACCCACGGAAGCTCAGGAAACCTTCACGCCTTACGCGGGCGGCGCACCGGCCAACGTGGCGGTCGCCTGTGCCCGCCTGGGGGTGCCTAGCCAGTTTCTGGGCATGGTGGGCGACGATACGTTTGGGCATTTCATCGTACGCGAACTCAACAGCCACGGCGTCGATACCCGCGGCGTGGTCTACACCCAAGACTCGCGCACTGCGCTTGCGTTTGTTTCCCGTGATGCAGTGGGTGAGCGCACCTTTGATTTTTATCGCCCGCCCGCCGCTGATCTACTTTACCGCCTTGAGCACTTGCCCCAGGGCGTCTTTGAGAATCCCGCTATTCTGCACCTGTGCAGCAACAGCCTCACCGACCCGGAAATCGCCGACGTTACCTTGGCCATGGCCACCATGGCCAAGCGTGCAGGCTGCCTGGTCAGCGTTGATGCCAACCTGCGTCATAACCTGTGGCCGGGCGGTGAGGCGAATGCCAGCTTGGTGACGCAGTTGCTGGACGGTGCCGAGCTGCTCAAGCTCTCGCTAGAAGAGCTCGATTACCTGCGCGCCGACCACCCCGCCGATGCCTGGCTTTCAGAACGACTGGCGGCTGGCGTCAAGGTTATTTTGATCACCGATGGCCCTAACGAAGTGGTACTGAAAGGGGTAGGTTTTGACCAACGCATCGCCCCGCCAGCCGTGGACGCGGTGGACACCACTGCGGGTGGCGACGCCTTTATCGGTGGGCTGTTAGCGGAAATCTCCGCACACGACATCAATGAAGACTGGCAAAGTAATCGCGATTTTCTCAACCGCGCGGTGGCTACCGCCTGCCGCTGCGGCGCTCACGCCGTGACTCGCCCCGGCGCCTACGCTGCGCTGCCCACTCGAGACGATGTCGGCCTGTAGTTCATCAAGGATCCGCTAACGTGGCGCGCCTTTCTCAAGGCGCGCCATTTTTTTATGTTCACCAGCGGTGAACAGGCGCCACTCACTCGTACTTATGTCTATATCCGCCTGCTTGCGCAAATGTCAGACATTTAATAAGCTGAGGTGATTGCCATAAACGAACAATGACCGAGTGATAAAACCCACCATGACGCTGGACGCCCTTCCGCCCCACCAGGGGGGCGCTGAACAGTTAGCACATTTGCTCGCCCAGGCACTGTTGGCGGGCCACTGGCAGCCAGGGGACACGTTTCCCCGCGAGCTGGATATCGGCAAGCACTTTGCGGTGAGCCGCAATCAGGTACGCAATGCGTTAACCAGTCTCACCGCGGCTGGCCTGTTAGAACGCACGGCAGGCCGGGGCACGCTGGTGCGTAAGTTGGGCGAATGGCACCTGCTCGACCCGCTAATGAGTGAATGGATGACCGGCTTGGTCAACCTTGACCCCCAATTGGTGCGCGCTATTTACGCGTTTCGCTACTCTGCCGAGCCGGTGGTGGCAGCCTTGGCAGCGCAAGCCGCCCAGGCCGACGACCTGGAGCGCCTGGAATGTGCCTTTGCAGGCATGGAAAACACGGCAGGCAGCGTTGATAAGCGCGCGGAACATGCTGAGTACGATGTCGCTTTTCACGATGCCACCTATCGCGCCAGCCACAATTTAGTCTGGCGGCAAATGGGGCATTTACTGCGCCCCTCCATCATGGCGTTGATACATCGTTCCCAACACCGAACCGACACCTTGGACGACAGCCTTGCCCGCCATCGGCAGGTGCTTGACGCCATTCGACACCGGGACACTCACGCCGCTGAAACGGCTGCCAGAGAAGTGTTGCGCCGTACCGCTATCGATCTTGGCATTGTCAGCTAATACACGCTTTGAATAAGGACTACCCTCCATGAAAATCACCAAACTCAAGACATGGCAAGTTCCCCCGCGCTGGCTGTTTCTCAAGATCGAGACCGATGAAGGCTGCTACGGTTGGGGCGAGCCGGTCATCGAAGGCCGCGCCGCCACCGTTGAGGCCGCCGTGCACGAGCTTTCCGATTACCTCATCGGCCAAGATCCTCATCGTATCGAGCATCTGTGGAACATGATGTACCGCGCTGGTTTCTACCGTGGCGGGCCCATTTTGATGAGCGCCATTGCCGGTATTGACCAAGCGCTGTGGGATCTTAAAGGTCGCGACCTGGGTGTGCCCGTTCACCAGCTGTTGGGCGGTGCCGTGCGCGATAAAATGCGTATGTATGCCTGGACCGGGGGCGACCGCCCTAGCGACGTGGGCGCGGGTGCCAAAGCGCTGGTCGAAAAAGGCTTTACCGCCTTCAAAATGAACGGCACGCCTGAACTGCAAATCGTCGACTCACACCGCAAGATCGACGAAGCCGTCGCCCGAGTGGCGGAAGCCAGGAATGCGGTAGGGCCTGATGTCGGCATTGGTATCGACTTTCATGGCCGCGTACATCGTCCCATGGCCAAAGCGCTGCTGCGCGAGCTGGAACCCTTCCACCCCATGTTTGTGGAAGAGCCGGTCGCCCCCGAACACCTGCCCTGCTTGAAAGATATCGCCGGTGGGTTGGGCTACCCGCTGGCCACCGGCGAGCGGCTGCATACCCGCTTCCAGTTCCGCGATTTGCTGGCCGACGGCATGATCGACATTATCCAGCCGGATATTTCCCACTGCGGCGGCATTAGCGAAGGGCTGAAAATCGCCGCGCTGGCCTCCGCTTATGACGTCGCCTTAGCGCCCCACTGCCCCCTTGGCCCGTTAACGCTGGCCGCGTCGCTACAGCTGGACGCGGTGAGCCACAACGCCTTTATCCAAGAACAGAGCATGGGCATTCACTACAACCAGGGCAACGACGTGCTCGATTACTTGGTCGACAAATCCGCCCTCGCGATTGAAGACGGCTTCTGCGCAATCCCGCAAGGCCCAGGCCTGGGTGTTGAGATCAACGAAGAATTTGTTGAAGAGCGCGCAAAGGTAGGCCACCGCTGGCGCAACCCCGTCTGGACACACGAAGACGGCTCAATTGCGGAGTGGTAAGCCATGGAATCAACCGTGATGAGTAAAACCCCTGACATTGCCGAGCAATTGGCTTGGATTGCGGTGGATTGGGGCTCCAGCAACCTGCGCGCCTGGGGGCTGGATCAACACGACCAGGTGATTGCCCAAGCCAGTAGCGATAAAGGCATGCTGTCGCTAAAGGCCGACGGGTACGAAGCCGAGCTGCTGCGGCTGGTGGGTGATTGGCTACCCGCCACTGGGAACACTAAGGTAATGGTGTGCGGGATGGCGGGCGCCCGTCAGGGCTGGCAGGAAGCCGCTTATTTGCCGGTACCGACACGCATTGACCAGCTTAGCCAAGGTGCCGTAACGCCAACGCTTACCAGCGAGCAGTTAGATGTTTATCTGCTGCCGGGTTTAAGCCAAACGAGGAGCAGCGCTACCCACTTTGACGTGATGCGCGGTGAAGAGACCCAGCTGGCGGGCCTGGTTGCCGATGTGCCTGCCGTGTCGGGGCTCGCTTGTCTGCCCGGTACCCACGCGAAATGGGCGACGCTTGAAGCGGGTGCCGTTACCCAATTCACTACGTTCCTGACTGGTGAGCTTTATCAGCTGTTGGCGCGCCAATCGGTTTTACAGCACTCTATTGGTCGTGATGATTTAAACGATGCGGCCTGCCGTGATGCCTTTGTGGCCGCCGTCAAAGCGTGCGTTGACGCGCCCGCTACCTTCAGCAGTCGCCTATTCGGCCTACGTGCGCAAGATTTGCTCGACGGTCAGCTAGCCAGCGGCGAAAAGCGGCGGTCTTTGCTCGCCGCGCGGCTTTCTGGGCTGACAATCGGTCTTGAACTGGCGGGCGCCTGTAGCGGGCAACCAAATCAAGCGCCTATCACGCTGATCGGCAATCAAGCCCTCTGCCAGCGTTATACGCTGGCGCTCAATGCTATCGGGTATCAGACGCACCATGTGGATGGCGATACAGCGGTGCTTTCAGGCCTTCGGCTTGCGCATCATGCTTTAAAGGCTTGATGCTGCTAACTGTTAATGGAGAACTAACTATGTCACTGCCCTTGATTGGTATTTTGCGCGGTGTCGCCCCTGATGAGGTGTTAGAGATCGCGAAAGCGGTGCTGGCCGCGGGCATCACCCACATTGAGGTGCCTCTTAACTCGCCCAACCCACTGGAAAGCATTCGCTTATTGGCAGAAGCGCTAGGGGAGCACGCGGTGATTGGCGCAGGCACGGTGTTAACCCCCGACCAAGTGCGCGACGTGCACGCTGCAGGGGGGCGCTTGATCGTTTCACCCAACTGTCGGCCAGCGGTCATCGCAGAAACCCATCGCCTTGGCATGGCCAGTTGGCCAGGTATCGTAACGCCTTCGGAGGCCTTTGACGCCCTTGAAGCAGGCGCCACCGGGCTAAAACTCTTTCCCGCCGTGCAAGTGGGTTTAGAGGGCATGAAAGCGGTGCGCGCAGTACTCCCCACCGGCACGTTGCTCTATGCTGTGGGGGGTGTTGGCATCGACAATTTCGCCGAGTGGCGTGCGGCTGGCGTCGATGGTGCAGGCCTAGGCAGCGCACTCTACAAACCGGGCCAAAACGCTGCTCAGGTAGGTAAGCAGGCTCAAGCCCTGGTCGATGCCTGGTTGGCAGGAGAACAATAAGGAGAACCAACAATAATGAATGCAGACAGCAGTGTTGCCACTTGGCAGGCCAAACTAGCGGTTGATAGCCGCTGCACGCTGGGTGAAGGCCCGCAATGGGATGCCGTTAACAAGCGCCTCTATTGGTGCGATATTCTCGAAAAAAGTTTGCACTGGCTATGCCCTGCCAGTGGAGAAAGTGGCTTTTATCAGTTAGATCATATGGTATCGCTGGCCACCCCGCTGGAAGACGGCGGGCTACTGTTAGTCGGCGAAGATCGCCTGTGCCGTTTCGACCCTACTAGCGGTAACGTTGAAGCGTTTTGTGATTTTGAAACCGATAACCCAGTGACCCGTAGCAATGATGCCCGGGTCGACCGCCATGGCAGTCTGTGGCTTTCCACCATGGGTAAACATGCCGAGCAGGGCGCAGGCAGCCTTTACCGTCTCCATCGAGGCAAACTTACCCCATTACGCACTGGTTTGACGATCCCTAACGCGATCTGCTTCTCTGCCGATGGCCACTTCGCCTGGTTTACCGACACGGTAACCGGCGTGGTAATGCGTTGGGCACTCGACAGTGAAGGCTGGCCTGAAGGCGAACCTCACCCATGGGCGGACTTCTCTTCTACTTTGGGCAATCCCGACGGCGCGGTCGTCGATAGCGAAGACTGTCTATGGCTAGCCCTTTGGGGGGCTGGGCAGGTTGTGCGGCTTAATCATGAGGGAGAAGTGATTGGCCGTGTCGAGCTGTCGGTCAGCCAACCCTCTTGCTCTGCCTTTGCAGGTACCGACCTTCAAACGCTTTATATCACCACGGCGCAAGAGGGATTCAGTGCTGAACAGCTTGCCCAGGAGCCAACCGCGGGTTCGCTGTATGTCGTCGAGACTGGCATCAAAGGGCTCGCCGATCCGCTGTTGCGTTTAGAATAAACTTGCTGCCATTGTCGCGCCGCTAGGCACCTCGCAGCGACGCGTTTTCCAACAAAAGGCCCCGCTAGTCAATACTAGCGGGGCCTTGTCGTTACGGCTTCACTTCTTAGTGAATCAATATGCAATTAACCAGCGAAGCTGATGTACATAACGATCACTAACACAACCAATACGATACCGGCGGGCACGGCGCCTTTCCATGGTGTTAGGTCGACGTCGCCGCTGTGCTCTTGAACCCAGTCGGTTTCCCGCGGGCGCATCTTACCGATCAGCAGCATGGTCACCACCAGCAGCACAAACACCAGCGCCACGAAGTGGAACTCGTGCATGATCTGTGGCAGCAGCGTGAATGGCGGCACAAAGTAACCAGCGGCAATTAATAAGCAGCCACCCACCAGGGCAATTTTAGCCGCCATCGGCGGAACACGTTTGGTCAGCAGACCAACCAGCACCACCGCCAGAATCGGAATAAAGTAGATCGCGTTCATTTTCTGCAGGTAGCCAAACAGGCTCTCCTGACCTGCCAGAAGCGGCGCAATAATCATGGTGATGATCGCCATGATCCAGCCAAACACCTTGCCGGATTTAACGACCTGCTGCTCGGTGGCATCTTTATTCAAAACGCCTTTGTAGATACCCAGGCTGAAAATAGTGGTGGTGCTGTTCAACGCCGAGTTAAACGACGACAGAATCGCACCGACCATCACCGCAGCGAAAAAGCCGGTGAGATAAGGCGGTAGCACGTTAAAAACCAAATGACCGTAGGCTTCATCGGCACGCACGCCCTGATCGGCATAAAGGTGATAGGCAATGATGCCCGGCAGCACTAGGTACAGCGGCCCCAGCAGTTTGAAAAGACCGGTTAAAAGAACGCCCTTTTGGCCTTCCGCAAGGTTTTTGGCGGCAAAGGTACGCTGAATGATCTGCTGGTTAGTACTCCAGTAGAACAAGTTAATCAGGAAAACACCGGTAAACAGGGTGAAGAAAGGTACCTGCTGCTCGGCGCCACCGATCGAGTTAAGCTTTTCTGGGTCGCTCTCCTTCAGAATGCTCCACCCTTCCATAATCCCGCTGCCGTCACTGACGGCCTGCAGGCCGAAGTAGACGATCACGAAACCACCGATCAGTAGCCCGACGCCGTTAAGCGTGTCGGAAACAGCAACCGTGCGCAGCCCCCCAAACAACGCGTACACCGCACCGATAATGCCGACGATCCACACCGTCAACCACAGCAGCGTGGTGGACGACTCAATACCGGTTAACCCTTGAAGATCAAGCATTCCCTGCAGGCCTATCGCGCCTGAGTAAAGAATGATGGGCAGCAGGATCACTGCATAGGCAATGAGGAAAATAATGTTGGTGATCAGTTGGGTGTCTTTATCGAAACGAATTTCGAGTAACTGCGGCAGCGTCGCGATGCCGCTTTTCAAAAAGCGTGGCAGGAAGAATAGCGCCAGCGCCACCAGGGCAATGACCGCCACTACCTCCCAAGCCATCACACTCAACCCATCGGCAAAGGCGGCGCCGTTGAGCCCGACCATCTGCTCGGTGGAGAGATTCGTCATCAACAATGAGCCCGCGATCAGCGGAAAGGTCAATGATCGGCCGGCCAAAAAATAGCCGCTGGTGCTGGAGTGGTCATCCCCGCGGGTAATGCGCCATGTAATAAAGGCGACTAACCCTGTAAAAAACAGGAAGGACGCCAAGGTCAACGCGTGCATAGTGACTCACCTCATCATCATTATAGGTGGTGCGCACCTTAGATAGGCGCGCATTGAAAATGTCAGACATATTGTTAAGTCATTTTAGACGAGCCGAATATAGAGCCGTTATACACCTTTGGTCTTACACGCACTCAACCACTCAACAATGTATTAAAACCAAAAAACCCCGGCTATGTTGTTAAACGCAGTGTTTAAACAACACAAACCAGGGCTGATGTGACTTAGTTCAGCACAAACGTTAGCGCATTACTTAGTGATGAAAACGCTCGGCTGCTTGGCGCGCCAGCTCACGGATGCCGGCCCAATCTTCCGCTTCCACCATCGCTTTGGGCGTTAACCAGGAACCCCCCACACACATGACATTGGGCAGCGACAGGTAGTCCTCGGCGTTATCGACTGTAATGCCACCTGTGGGGCAAAAGCGTGCTTCGGGAATCGGTGCACCAAATGCTTTGATCGCTTTAGCGCCGCCACTGGATTCCGCCGGGAAGAACTTGAACCGGCGGTAGCCGTACTGCCAGCCTGTCATTAGTTCAGAAATAGTCGAGACACCCGGCAGCATTGGCACAGGGCTTTCAACGCCATAGCGGTAAAGCGCGTCGGTAGCGCCTGGCGTCACCACGAAGTCTGCACCGACCTGTTCGGCTTGGCGATATTGCGCCGGGGTTAGCACGGTACCTACCCCAATGCTGGCACTGGGTAGCGCTTCACGCATGCGCTTGACGGCTTCTAGTGCGCAGTCGGTACGCAGGGTAATTTCCAACACGGTCAAACCACCTTCCACCAGGGCGCGGCCCAATGGCACGGCATCTTCCAGTCGCTCAATGGTGATGACGGGAATCACTTCGGCTTTCAAGCAAATGCTATCCAGCTCGGCGGTGCGTGTGGACGGTAACTGTTTTTCGATAGTCATTAGTGAGTCTCCAAGCAAATTGTTATTGGCTAAGGCGGCTAAACCTCCACGGTCAGTCTCGACCAGTGGGCTATAAACGTAGCCTTAAGGTGCCCAGTAAATCGCCAGTGGGCAGGTTAAAAAGACACGGACAGGCAGTTGACGGACATCATCGCCATTTAGCGCCTTAGCCAACACGGCGCGTTTATCATCGCCGGTTATATGTAGAAAGTGGCGGCGCGCTTGGTGTAAGCGATCCGCTGAGAAGGTAATGCGTGGCTGCGGCTGGCTAGGTGTGCGCACGGCCACCAGCAGTTCATCTGTGGCCAGCGCCAGGTCTAGCTCACGGCTATCGGGGAATAGAGAGGCGGTGTGACCATCGCCGCCCATGCCTAAAATCACCACACTCGCGGGCCATGCCAAGGAAGCCGCTTGTTGAGCAACGGTCTCGACCCCTTCTTCTGGCGTTGAGGCATCGCAAGTTAACGGTATAAAATTGGCCAACGACGCAGCGCCCTGTAGCAGGTGTTCACGCACCAGCCGGGCATTGCTATCGGGGCTCTCCTCACCCACCCAGCGCTCATCGGCAAGGGTGATATCAAGACGTTCCCAGGGCAGGGATTTCGCCGCCAGCGCTTTAAAAAACGGCACCGGTGTCGAGCCGCCTGAAACGACCAGCAGCGCGCGGTCTTGATGGCTTAAATCTTCTTGAAGGGCTTGAAACACCGCTTCGGCGAGCTGCTCGGCGAGCTGTTGACGTACTTGGCTCATATCAATAATCCTCGTACCAGCTGCGGCCGTCCTGGGTAATCATAGCGATAGAGGCAACCGGCCCCCAGGAGCCTGCAGGATAGCGGCGTGGCGGCGTATCGCGCTTTTTCCAGCCGTCGATCAACTGATCGCACCAGCGCCAGGCGTGTTCGATTTCATCGCGCCGAACGAACAGATATTGCTGGCCTTTCATTACTTCCAACAACAGCCGCTCATAGGCATCCGGTATCCGCGATTTGGGGAAGGCACTGTTGAAGTCCAGGTGCAGCGGGCCGGGGCGAAGGCGCATGCCTTTGTCCAGACCGCTGTCTTTGGTTAATACCTGCAGGGCAATGCCCTCTTCCGGCTGAAGGCGGATAATCAGCTTATTGGAGGCAATACCGCGCTGGTCTGGGTCGAAGATATAGTGCGGCTGCTGGCGGAAGTGAATCACAATCTGTGACAGCTTCTCCGGCATGCGTTTACCCGTTCGCAAATAGAACGGCACGCCTGCCCAGCGCCAGTTAGAGACCTCTGTTTTCATCGCCACGAAGGTCTCGGTCTGGCTTTGGGTATTGGCGCCCTCTTCCTCTAAATAGCCGGGCACCGACTGGCCATCGCTGGTGCCCGCGATGTATTGGCCACGCACCACATCACGCCCCAGCGCTTCGCCGACAAAAGGCTTGAGCGCTTTTAGCACCTTCACCTTCTCGTCGCGGATGGCATCGGCATCCAGGTTCGAGGGCGGGTCCATGGCAATCAAACACAGCAGCTGGAGCAGGTGGTTTTGCACCATATCACGTAGCTGACCCGCTTCGTCGAAATAGCCCCAGCGACCTTCAATGCCGACTTTTTCGGCCACGGTAATTTCCACATGGGAAATATTGTTCTGATTCCACTGAGTGCCGAATAAAGGATTGGCAAAACGCAGTGCAATCAAATTCTGTACGGTCTCTTTGCCCAAATAGTGGTCGATGCGATACACCCGCGATTCAGGAAATACCTCGCCAATGGCGTCGTTAATTTCGACTGAAGAGTGCAGGTCATAGCCAATGGGTTTTTCAACCACGACGCGAGACTCGTCGTCCAGGCTTTTGCTGGCCTGAAGATGACGGCAAATATCGCCATAAATACGTGCACCAACGGACAGGTACACCACCATCGGCCGAGGAGAACCCTTACGCCATTCGCGGATAGCGTCGTAGCCTTCGACATTGGCAAAATCGAGCTGTAAGTAATCCAGGCGGGCAAGAAAGCGCTCCATGCTTTGCTTATCTTGCTCGTTGCTCTTGATTCGCTTTTGCAGCGCATCGCTCACCATCTGGCGAAATGACGCCACATCGTGCTCTTGGCGAGCCAGTCCCATGATGCGCGTGCTTTCGGGCATTAAGCCTTCACGGTCAAGATGGTATAAGGCAGGAAACAGCTTGCGCATGGCAAGATCCCCCAGCGCGCCAAACAGGGCTAAATCGATAGCATTATTTGGATCGCCCAACGGGGCACCTTGGGAAGCAGTGGACTGGCTCATCGTTGCTCCTATTTATAATTAGGCTATCTAATGTAGTTAGATTACCTAAAATTTACCGTATTGCGGGCGTTGTTCGCAACAATTCATGTAATTTTACTACAAAAAAGCAGTTAGCTACAATTTATCGTCGATACGCTTACTCTACGCTTCTAACATGCCCGGCGGCGATATCGGTGGCGTTCAACCCACCAAAAACTAGTCAACTGCGCTGCTTTTTTACAGACTTTTTATGGAAGGTCGTGTTCTCTTAGCGCATGCTTAAGAATACTAAATGGCGAGCTGGGTATATGGCACCTTTGACACCGTGGTTTCATCGCAGCAGGGATATGTATCGGCACTGGGCGCCGGTGTTTAAAATCATGGCGATTCTGTGGATCGTGCTCACGCTTTTCATGTTGGTGCCACTACTGGTATTGCTGATTGAGAATGACCCGGATGCACCCGCCTTTGCTGTTTCCGTGTTGATCATCATCAGTGCCGCCGCACTGACTTGGCTACTCACCTATCGAGCATCGCTGGAACTCAAGCCCTGGCAGATGTTTATCCTAACTGCAGCGAGCTGGGTCACGATTAGCGGCTTTGCCAGCCTACCGTTGGTACTGGGGGCGCCTCAATTGACCTTCACGAACGCCGTGTTTGAATCGGTATCGGCGATCACGACCACCGGCTCTACCATTCTGGTGGGCATTGAACACTTCTCCGATGGCTTGAAACTGTGGCGAGGGTTGATGCAGTGGATGGGCGGCATTGGCATTATCGTGATGGGCATTGCCATTCTGCCTTTTCTGAAAGTCGGCGGTATGCGGCTGTTTCATACCGAATCGTCCGACTGGTCGGATAAAGTAATGCCGCGCACTGGCGGCATTGCGAAAGCGACGCTAACGATTTATGTCAGCCTCACCTTGTTCGCGATCGCTAGTTATTGGTTTGGTGGAATGACGCTGTTGGACGCCACCGTTCACGGAATGAGCTCTCTCTCTACCGGCGGTTTTGCGAACTCAGACGCCTCCTTCGGCGCTTACAGCGAGCAGCCGTGGCTACTTTGGATGGCGAGCTTATTTATGCTCAGCGGCGCATTACCGTTTGTGCTTTATATCCGCTTTATACGCTCATCGCGTGATGCGCTGTGGAAAGACCAGCAGGTTCGTGGCCTTTTGAAGCTTCTATTGGCTGCGATTTTAGTGCTCAGCGCTTGGCGAGTCCTGCACGGGGATAACTGGTTTGTGTCGTTAACCCATGTCACCTTCAACGTAGTCTCAGTAGTGACTACTACCGGCTACGCCTCTGATGACTATACGCTGTGGGGCGCGCTGCCGGTGGCCGCGTTTTTCTACCTGACCTTTGTGGGTGGGTGCAGCGGCTCGACCAGCGGCGGGATGAAAATTTTCCGCTTCCAAATTGCGACGCTAATGCTGCAAAACCAACTGCGCTATTTGATTCATGCCAACGGCGTTTTTACGAATCGCTATAACCATCAACCGGTGACTAGCGATATTTCGCGCAGCGTGGTCGCGTTCTCATTTTTCTTCTTTATCACCATCGCCGCCCTGGCACTCAGCTTATCCGCGCTGGGGCTGGACTTAGTGACAGCGCTTTCCGGCGCCGCTACCGCGGTGACCAATGTCGGGCCTGGGCTTGGCGATATCATTGGCCCGGCCGGCAATTTTTCTTCGTTACCAGATGCGGCAAAGTGGCTGCTATGCATCGGCATGCTGATGGGCCGTTTAGAGATCCTGACCGTCGTGGTATTACTGACGCCGATGTTCTGGCGGCGTTAGGCTGGCCATGAAGGACGACAACATCATGCCACTGAGTAAATCAATCATTGAAAGCGCGGTGCACTTTTTTCATCAGTTACGCATACCCAAGCGGAACGAAATGTTGATCGCATTGACAAGTACCAGTGCTGCGCTGTTGGTCGCCTGGGGGCTTTACGCATGGCTGGCGCTAGCCAATCTTTCGTTAATTTTTTTGACCGCGGTTCTCACTAGCGCCGTTTTAGCTGGCAGCTACGCGGCTCTGATCAGCGCCCTGCTCGGTTTTCTAACCTTTAATTTCTGCTTTACCGTCCCGCATTTTTCGCTAGCGGTCGAGGAGCAGGAGCAATTACTAACGCTGCTCTTCTTCCTATTGGTGGCTGTGGTAGTAGGCAAGCTCGCTGGTGACCGCCAACAACGGTTAACGGAGCTCAGCGAAGCGCGCCTTGCAGAAGAGCAGGAGAGGCTCAGGTCAGCGTTACTCTCATCGGTATCCCACGACCTGCGTACCCCGCTAGCATCGATCATTGGCGCCGCTAGCTCGTTGCGCACCCTAGATGATCAGTTGACCCAGCATGATCGCTTTGAGCTGCTGGATGGTGTGCTAAGCGAAAGTGAACGGCTAAATCGCTATATACAGAATCTGTTGGACATGACCCGGCTGGATCACGGCAATATGAAAATCGAGCGTGACTGGGTCACCTTTGGCGATTTGGTCGCATCGGCTCGTAAGCGCCTGGGGAACACACTAGATGGCCTACAGATTAAGCAACACTGGCCTGATGACCTGCCCTTGCTCTACGTTCATCCAGCACTAATCGAGCAGGCTCTGGTCAATGTGCTGGAGAATGCGGCACGCTTCTCGCCTCCTCAGGGTTGCATCACTATCGAAGCTTACTGTTCCAAGCTAACCAGGGCTACCAAGAACGGCACTACTAAACAGGACACTGATGAGACTGCTGCGCTGCTGTTTTCTGTCACCGATGAGGGGCCTGGCATTCCGCCTGAGTTGCGCGAGCAGGTATTCGATATGTTCGTTACCGGCCATGAAGGGGATCGCAACCGACACGGTAACGGCCTGGGGCTAGCGATTAGTCGTGGCATGTTTGGCGCTCATGCCGGACATATTTACGCCAAGCAAGGACCTGCTGGCATAGGCACTACGATCGCCATGGCTCTGCCGCTACCTAGCGAGGAGACAGAGTGTGAACAGTGAACAAGCGCGCGTGCTGGTCATCGATGACGAACCCCACATTCGCCACTTTTTACGTATCAGTCTTAATTCCCAGGGGTTCCAAGTAATTGAAGCCGCCAGTGGTCGCGAAGGATTAGGGAAACTCAGCGCTGGCACCTCTGTACCCAACGCTGACATCGTCCTACTTGACCTCGGCTTGCCCGACATGGATGGTCAACAAGTGCTTGACGCCATCCGCCAACGTTGCGAAGTACCTGTCATCATAATCTCGGTTCGCGGGCACGAGGCCGAGAAGGTTCGCGCACTGGATAACGGAGCCAGCGATTACGTCACCAAGCCATTTGGTATTCAAGAGCTTTTAGCCCGCATTCGAGCCCTGTTAAGGCGGCGCGCCAATAATTCGAGTGCACCTCGCTACCAGCATGGTGGCTTGAAGGTAGATATCGCAGCCCACCAAGTAAGCTTGGATAACGAGGCAGTACATTTAACCCCTAAAGAGTTTGCCGTTCTGACCCACCTTATCGCCTCTGCTGGTCGGGTCGTCACTCAAACCCAGCTACTTCGTCAGGTTTGGGGGCCTAGCCACCAAGATGACACTCACTATTTACGTATCGTCGTGAGCAAACTGCGCTACAAATTAGGTGACAATCCCCAATCGCCCACACTGCTGCAAACTGAACCCGGCATTGGTTATCGACTATCTCCTGAGCCCGACCAAGAGGATAAGAGCGTATGAAAATCATCATTCTCGGCGCCGGCCAGGTCGGCGGCACCTTGGCAGAACACCTCGCTCGCGAGGAAAACGACATCACGGTCGTTGATNNCGCGAA
>JGI24025J20009_10000658_pt1 | contig 26697 bp, 26 predicted proteins | sample Cruoilmetagenom3_FD_20009 | JGI IMG/M metagenome (IMG submission 20009) | reverse complement strand
CTTAAATCCCAATATACCTATGGTATCGCATTTTCTGATATTTCGACTGGTGAATTCCAATCTGGAGAGGTTAAAAACCTTAAAGATGAATTAAACAGACTTTCTCCAAAAGAGATAATAATCCCGGAAGGTTCACCCATACCATTACCCGAGACAATACCTATCACGCCGCTTGACCCATACAAATTCGAAAAAGAATTCGCTATAAGCACAATAAAGGAGCATTTTGGTGTCTTAAAAATCGATGCTTTTGGAATTGAAGAAGATTCACCTGCAGTGAGGGCAGCCGGAGCTCTACTTTCTTATTTCTATGAAAATCAGAAAAAAGCTCTGAACCATATAAAAAAGATATCCCAATTTAACCCCGAGGAATGTATGGTTCTTGATGCTGCCACGATAAAAAACTTAGAACTTACCCAGAGGATAAATGGAGATAAAAAGGATTCACTCTTATATACGATAGATAAAACTATAACCTCAATGGGCGCTCGCCTTCTGAAGAAGTGGTTGCTTTATCCCTTAACAGATATAGTTAAGATTGAGGAGAGGCTTGATGGCGATGAAGAATTAATTTTTAAGAGAGATAAGTTAAGAAAGATTAGAGAAAAGTTAGGCGAAGTCTATGATATAGAAAGGATTAATGGTCGCATCTCCACTTTGAAGGCAACGCCAAGAGATCTGATATCTCTAAAGAATTCTCTAATATCAGCGGGAAGATTAAAGGTAATTCTACCTCAGCTCAATTCTACAATATTCAGGAAGCAGAATGAGAGAATTAGCGAAATGGGAGAAATAATCCAACTTATTCAGAAGTCTATTGTAGAAGATCCACCAATCAAAATTACCGAAGGTGGCATATTCAAGAAGGGGTACAACAAGGAGTTGGATTTATTGAGAGAGATTGCATCTAAGGGGAAAAATTGGGTTCTGAGTTATGAAGAAGAACAGAGGAAAGTCACCAAAATTAATTCACTAAAGGTAGGCTATAATTCGGTCTTTGGTTATTATATTGGGATAACAAAGCCAAATCTCGATCGAGCCCCTCCGAATTATATAAAAAAACAAACGCTAACAAATTCTGAAAGGTTCATAACCGAAGAATTAAAGGAATTTGAATCAAAAATACTTACCTCAGAAGAGAAACAGAAGGAAATAGAAAGGATTCTATTTAAAGAGTTGTTAGAGAAACTCCGGAATTATATTGGGGAATTTGAAGAAATTGCAAATGCTCTGGGGATAATCGATATAATATCCGGGTTTACAGACTTTGCTCTTACCCACAATTATAGCCGTCCCAGGGTATATGACCATAAGAGAATCCATATAAAAAGTGGAAGGCATCCTGTAGTAGAAAACATCCTGCCTGAAGGAGAATTTATACCGAATGATACGGAGTTAGCCGAAGACGAAAGAACCATTATCCTTACAGGTCCAAATATGGCAGGTAAATCAACCTATCTCCGTCAAATCGCTTTAATTACAATACTTGCCCAAATTGGGTCATTCATTCCTGCAGAGGAAGCAAAAATAGGGCTAATAGACCGGATTTTTACAAGAATTGGAGCTTCTGATGATCTGGCTCGAGGGGTATCAACCTTCTTAGCAGAGATGGACGAGACGGCAAACATACTCAACAATGTAACCAGCAGGAGCCTTATTCTTTTAGATGAGGTTGGTAGGGGAACAAGCACTTATGATGGACTTTCTATAGCCTGGTCTGTAGTTGAATATCTCAACTCTTTAACGGAGAAACCTTTGGTTCTCTTTGCGACCCATTACCACGAATTGACAGAATTGGAGGAATTCTACGAAGAGGTCGTGAACTATAATGTTGCTGTAAAGGAGACCGAAAACGAGGTCATTTTCCAAAGGACTGTGAAAAAGGGGGCTTCTGATAGAAGTTACGGCATTGAAGTAGCAAAACTTGCCGGCCTCCCTGAAGGAGTTATCATAAGGGCAAAAGAATTACTTGAAGACTTAAGGAAAGATGTCAGAGTGAAAAGGAAACATCCCCCTAAATTCAGGCAATTATCATTGTTTGATAGACAAAATGTCATAATGAACAAAATCCATGCCCTTGATCTAAATAGTCTTACACCAAAAGAAGCTCTCAACCTTCTCTACGAATTGAAAGAAGAAGAAAAAGAAAATTAATACTTTAATATTCCCAAAAATTTCAATTTGCTCCATAATTGAAACACATTATGGAATGATAAAAGATAACGATAGAATATTTAAAATAAATTAGTTTTAGGAAAGAGATTATTCAAAGTTATATAATATTGAAATACGATGACCCAGAGGAAGGCAAGGATGGACATTTACTGCGTAATTCACTGAAAAAGGGAATTTTTCAAGACCAATACCCGCTGTTAACTGGTTATTTATAAAGCCAGTTCGAACTCTTAACCACTTGTTGATCGAAGCTTCTAACCCTAAATGGTGATTAAACCCATAATCATCCTGGATGAGATCAACTTCCAAAAGGAGGTCAATGGAGCCCACTTCTCTTTTCATACCCACACCCAACTGATAGGAGGGAGCGATGTGCTCGGTTCTTCCCTTCCAGAAGATGGGCGAAGTCGTAAGGTCCTTTATTGCAGCACCTATTGAATATGAATCCATTTCATAGATAATGCCGATATCAGTGCCAGCACCAAAGGCAAGTTGATCCTTGATTCTCTTGTAAATAAATTTAAGGTTTAATCCAACAGAAAGATCTCCAACCAATCTCGCATAAGAAGTTGTAAAAGCACCTTCGCGGGATGAGAAGTTTGTTATGCGACTTTCATTTAGTTCTTCATTCTCGTCAAGCACTCCATTTCCATTCAGATCAATAAGAGCATTTCTTGTGTCATGGATATCTCCAACTGAATGAAAAACAAAATGTGCTCCAATCCCAAAATTTTCACCCTTAAAATTCACTCCTCCAGAGATTAAATTGGCGAAAAAAATTCTGGAGCCTGTAAAATTCCCTCCCCTGGGTAATATCAAAACTGCTGCAGGATTCTTATAACCCGTAGTTGGATATGCGAGACCAGTGGAACCTCTTCCCCAACTTGCGGCATCTACACCAAGAGTAAAAAACTCACCTTCAAAAAGAGCTATTAGAAGCAGAAGCATTATTTCTCTTTTTCCTGTTTCTTTTCTCGAATAATTTCTTCTGCGATATCCTCGGGGGCCCTTTCATAGAATGCAAATTCAGAAGTATATGTTCCAGTCCCCTGAGTTATAGAACGGAGTTGGTTTGAATAATTATACATTTCTCTCTCTGGTACATAAGCATTTATCGCCTTAAACTTCCCTTCAGCATCCATACCCAGAATTCTTCCCCTCCTTGCGTTCAAGTCCCCCATAACATCACCCGTATATTCATTAGGGATGATAACATGGATTTTAAGAATTGGCTCAAGAAGGTAAGGTGAGGTTTTAGGAAGAGAATCCTTCAAGGCCATTGAACCAGCTCTCTTGAAGGCATTATCAGAAGAATCGACAGGGTGGTAAGTTCCATCGTATGCTATAATCTTTAAATCAATAACTGGATAATCTGCCAGAAAACCCTCCTTTGCTGCATCTCTAACACCTGCCTCTACTGATGGTATAAACTTACTTGGGATACGCCCTCCCTTTATCTGATTCTCAAATTCAACACCCTCTCCACGTTCAAGGGGCTCCACTTTTATATAAACTTCTCCATATTGGCCTCTACCGCCTGTTTGCTTCTTGAACTTTGCCCACCCCTCAGCTCCATTCTGAATTGTCTCCCTGTAGTGTACCCTCGGTTTCTTCTCCAACACAGTTACTCCAAAATCCTCCTCTAACCAGGACTTCACAAATTGCATATGCTGTTCACCCATAGTTTCTATAATGAGTTGTTTCGCTTCTGAATCAAAGTAATAATTCAAGGTAGGATCCGTTCTCTTAATTTTTGGAAGACCTTTAGATATCCTGTCCTCCTCTTTCTCACTTCCACCCTCAATTGCAACCTTTGCTACAGGATTGGGGAAGTCGATCTCCCCCAGTTTCACAGGATGAGAGGGATCTGTTAGAGTATCAGATGTGCTTGTATTTTTTAGTTTTACAAGGACTCCAACGGAACCCGACCCTATTTCATCAACAGATTCCCTATTGTTTCCTCTCAACCTGAAGATTTGATTGATTTTCTCTTTTGTATTGTTTGAATTATTCAAAAACGAAGACCCTGCAGTAACTTTTCCACTCCAGACCTTTATAAAATTCAATTCACCAACATGGGGTTCAAACTTTGTTTTAAATACAAAGGCAACTGGAGGTTCTTCGATTGATTTTACTTCTACAGGGTGAGGAGCCTCGTCAGGGTAAGGAAATATCTTCTCAACATATTTAAGAAGGGAGTCGACCCCTAAAAGGGAGAGAGAATCACCAGAAATTACAGGGAACACTTTACCATCTAAGAAACATTTATGTAAACCCTTTGCTATATCATTTTCACTTATCTCTTCTTCGTCTATAAACTTTTCCATAAGTTCAACATCGACCTCAGCAAGAGATTCTACCATAGATTCCCGATATTCCTTTACCTTACCTTCGAAGGATGAAGGAATCTCCATTTCCCCATCGGTTGAGTATGCTTTGAGTTCAAGGAGATCTACAACCCCTTTTATCTCATTACCCTCTTTTATTGGAATAACGAGAGGGAGAACCCCATCCCCCACATCAGATTTGATCTCGTCAAAAACTCGGAAGAAGTTAGCATCCTCTTTCTCCGTTTTACTTACAAAAAACAACCTCGGAATTCCTCGCTTTTTAGCATGTTCGATAACCTTCTCAGTTGTAAATTCTATTCCTGAACTTCCGTCCACAATAATTATGACAGAATCCGAAACGGACAGTGCAGAAATAAGATCACCCTGGAAGTCTGGATAACCAGGTGTATCGATGAGATCAATTCCAAGATTATTATATTCAAATGAGGCTACTGAAAGACTCACAGTGTGTTTTCTTTCTTTCTCATATTTCATATAATCCAGAATAGATGTTCCTTTATCCGTTGATCCCAATCGGTTCGTAACATTTGCCTTATATAATATCGCCTCCCCTAAAGAAGTTTTACCAGAATTTGCATGTCCTGCAATGCATATATTTTTCCTCTTCATTTATATTCCTCCTTTCTCCTGAAGTCCGTTAAGGTTTTATAACCCGTTCCTAACTATTTCTCCTCTCCAACAACCTTTATCAAACCAGACTGTGCTAAATCATAAAGGATTTTTATAACTTGGAATGGTTTCAAATCGAGTTCCCTTGAAATTTCCTTTATAGTCTTTTCTCCATTGATAATAGAAAGTGCTTTCCATTCCACTGGCTGTAATTCAATCTCACTTAAACCTGGCTCTGCCACAAAATCTACCACAGCATCAATAGAGGGAATGACCTCTTCTATTTTCTTCCTCTCATCGATCTTTTTTGCCGCTTCTAAGATTGCGCTCTGAACAGGTAAATCTATCGTAACTTTATCCAATTTTTCTCCTGTTATAAACTCAAAAACGCCTTGGTCCCAGGTTAGAAGAACGCTTATCGCATCTGTACCACTATGCTCGCCAGCCTCAGCGTGCAGGATATTTCCACGGTCAAAATAGATTGTTCCTTCTCCTAAATCACTATGAACGTGAAGGACTCCATCTTTCCCACTCATATGGATAAATTGAAATATATCATTTAACTCAAAATCCTTAAGATCGCCAGTTAATCCCATTTATAACTCTTTAAAAAAACCCATCTTTGAAAATTTTTCACTCCTTTTTTGGATCAACTCATCTGCAGGTATATCTTTCAACTCATTGTATGCTTTCATAACCGCTTCTCCAACTAAATTAGCCGCTTCTTTATGATTACTGTGAGCTCCTCCCCCGGGTTCCATGATAATATCGTCTATAATATTAAATTTTTTAAGATCTTTTGCAGTAATTTTAAGAGCCTCTGTTGCTTCTTTTTTGTATTTTTGATCACGCCAGATTATCGAAGCACAACCTTCAGGAGATATCACTGAATACACCGCATATTTCTGCATATATATTCTATCTCCTATACCAATAGCAAGGGCTCCCCCACTTCCCCCTTCACCGGTAATAATAACAATAATTGGCACTGGAATCATTGCGATTTCCTTGATATTCTCCGCAATTGCCAGAGCCTGGCCTCTCTCCTCTGCTCCTATTCCAGGATAAGCGCCAGGAGTATCAATAAATGTCACAATGGGGAGTTTAAACTTACTCCCCAACTTCATTACTCGTAATGCCTTTCTGTAACCTTCGGGATGGGGCATACCGAAATTCCTTCGAATCTTTTCCTTTGTCTTTCTCCCCTTTTCATGCCCGACAACAACAAAGGATATCCCATTAAGTTTTCCAATTCCAGCAACTATCGACGGGTCATCTGCAAATCTTCTATCCCCGTGGAGTTCTACCCAATCCTTAAATATATATTTTATATAGTCGTTTGTATAGGGGCGATTCGGATGCCTTGCAAGTTCAACCTGCTCCCAGGAAGTAAGATTTGAAAATATCTCTTCTCTCACTTTTGAGAGGCGAACTTTAAGTTTTTCTATCTCATCCTCAAGGCCACCACCTCTATCTGTATTAAGAGTCTTTAATTCCTCAATCTTTTCCTTTAATCCTATTATTGGCTTTTCAAAATCCAGATATTTAGGCATTATATTTCTAAAGAGGCTGTAAATAGATGGGAGCCTTCATAACCGTTATCATTGGGCGAATAGGAATAGTCAAAGTAAAACCTGTTCTTATGAAGGCCAAATCCAACATAATATTTCTCCAGGAAGTTTTCGGAGTTCTTACCTGCTCCAACCCTTTTACTACCTACGCGAATGGCAAACCATCTTATTTTATACTCACCGCCAATCGTCCATTGGGTTTTTGTGTTAAGAGGTTTATTTAATGAAAAACCGCCACGGAAGGAGCCAAAATTGCCTTTCAATCCGAGATGCCAAGTTAGAGGAAGACGGAATTTGTAGTTTGTGTATTTGGGTCCTAGATGCAGGAAGGAAATATCCATTCTCAATGCTTCTATTTTTGGGATCGAAAAATTGTGGCTTATCCCAAGATCGAAGGAATAAGTGGAATACGAACCGGTAAATATTCTTTCATTGAGAAATCTTATTGTCCCACCGAGGGAGTTATTCCCTAAATTTCTTGCATAACTCAAGCCCCCAATAAGATCTTCTGCGGAATAATTACCAACTGGATTACCAGGAATATTCCTTCGAAGTTCCATATCACCGGAAAAGAACCCAAGAAAGGATAATCCTACAGTACCGCACCAGATTGGTTTGGTAAAACCTAAGAATTCTGCGTTCATACTGCATCCAAGGATTCTATGGGTAAATGTAGCCTCGGATTTAAAGGAAGAAGAACTTTCGGATTGAATAATTTCTGCCGGATTAAATAAAAGAGCATGGACTCCTTTATCCCAATAATTTCCTGCCATGCTATTCATAGGTGCATCTAAATCTACTTCAAGAATCTCAAAACCGCTGAAACCGCCAATCTTATTTAAACTATTCCAGAAATTGGAAAGGTCATCTTTTAAATCTGGAAATGAAAAGGAGAGAATTAGAATTAATATCATTTTTCAATCCTTAACTTATCACTAATTATCATTCAATCATCCTTTAATGAATCTTCATTTACTTTCTTTTCCATTTCTGCCTTAAAATATACTCATTAGTTAAAAATGCAAGGGAATTTTATAGTTGGAGAGTAACAAAGTTTGGTTTATTGTCAAGGAAGAAGCCACCTTTATTCACCCAGGCAAAATTTAGTTTCCCAGAATTAACTCTCTTGCGATATGCCGATTGGAGGTCCAATAGGGAGCAATGACTTCTTCCTTTGGAGCGTATCCTGAAAAACGATGGATAATGATATCTGAAGGAAGATTTTGGATAACTTTTCTTGCAATTTTTGCGTACTCCTCAGGTTCCTCAAAAACTTTTATCTTTCCCTTTTTAAACTCCTTTGCAATTGGAGCTCCCTTAACAATATAAAGATGATGCAGTTTTACTCCATCAATACCCCACCTTGAAAGAACCTTCGCAGTCTGGATCATATCTTCTTCATTTTCTCCGGGTAGACCCAATATTAGATGAGCAACAATTTCAATATTACCTCGTTGCCTTATTAACTGGATAGCCTTTTTGCTGTCTTCGACCGTATGCATTCTGCCCATTCTATCAAGAGACTCCTGATGGACAGATTGAACACCCAACTCAATAATCGTATAATAATTCTCTGCAATTTCCTGGATGAGATCGAGGTTTTCATCATTGATACAATCAGGTCTTGTGGATATAGATATCCCAACCACCTTGGGAAACTTGAGAGCTTCATAATATTTTTCTCGTAGGATTTTCGTTGGAGCATAGGTATTAGTGTAAGCCTGAAAATAAGCTATATAACGATTAATCCCTCTTCTTTTTAGTCTATTAATTCCACTCTCAATCTGCTCTGTTATTGAGTTAGAAGGTTCAACATAATGGGGTCTTGCTCCCCTCTCATCACAAAAAAGACAACCTATAGACCCTTTACTTCCGTCCCTCGTCGGACAGGTAAATCCTGCATCAATGCTGATACGATATACCTTTTCTTTGAATTTTTCCTTCCAGTATTCTCCAACCGTTTTTGTGGAGATCATTATTTTTGATTATAGAATTTCCTTTAAGACTTGAACGAGCCTTGGATCATAAAGAGAGCCAGACTTTCCTTCGATTTCTCCTATTACCTCTCCTGAGCTTTTACCTTCACTCAATAGTTCATCGACCCTGTTGGAAACTCGAACGATCCTTGAACCAATTGGAATATTATTACCGCTGAGTTTATCAGGCTTTCCAGAACCATCGTAATTCTCTTGTAAATGTTCAAGAATATTCCTACTCCTTCTTAAGAATTTAAAAGGACTTATGATCTTTGTTGTTAATCTCTCGGATTCAACCATTTCCTTACCAATCTTCCCGAGGTCATGGAGTAGCGCTGAGAACCTGATATTTTTCTTCACCCTATCTGGAAGACTCAATGCATCTGCAATTTTTAAGGAGAGCTCGCTCACTCTTTCACTATGAGCTTTTATTGCTGGATCTACTGATTCCTCTACCATTATAAGGGAAAGAATGCTTTCAACATAACTGGCTTTTAATGTATCGTAAAGCATAGCGTTATGTAAACAAATTGATATATTACTTGTTATTGCTTGAACAAGGCCAGGAGAAATTTTTTTTTCTCCCTTTCTAATCGCAAGAACTCCAAGCTCTTCATCCCCAAAAGTGAGGGGAGAACAAATGTACTCCTCAGTCTCCCAGGGACCTCCAATATCGATGAGCCCAAAGGGCTCTTTGCCTTCCTCTATTTGATCGCCAGCAGATAATGAAACATCGCCACTTGTTGATTGAACAAAGAGTTTTTTGTCTTTGCCTTCTTTCAAGATAAACATCGCACCAAGCGAATCTGTTATCTCAACGACTTCTTTCAGAATTTCCTCGATTGCACTTGCAACATCGTTGTACTGTAGCAGAAGCTGTGAAAACTTGTTTAAACGAGAAAGTTCCTGGATTTTATTCTGTAATTTTTGATCCACCAAGGATTTTTCGTCCTGAAGGGTCCGATTGGCTATTTCTAAGGCCTCATTTGCTTCGGATAGTTCCGAAAGCAAAATTTTTTTGTCGAGAAGTAACTGTCTTCTTTCCAGGGCATTTTTTACCAATATCTTTAAGTGATCTTTGGAGGGCAGAGGTTTCCGGATGTAATCATAAGCTTTCTCCCGAACGGAACGGGCTGCTGTCTCAATTGATGCATGAGCTGTCATGATTATCACCTGGACATCTTCGTCTTTCTGTTTCAACTTACTGAGGACCTCTGTGCCCGGGGAATCAGGCAATTTAAGATCCAAAAGAACTGCATCGGGCTTGAAATCCATTGCAATATTGATACCATCTGCAGCATTATATGCCTTTTTAATTGTATAGGAATCCTCATCTTCATCATTCAACTCGGATAATATATCTTCAAGGAAAGTTACCAGATTTTCTTCATCATCTATTATTAGAATCTTCCTCTCCATCTAAAACCCCTTTGGGATGGCAATGAAAAAACAGGCACCCTTTTCCCAGTTTGAAGCCTGTATAATCCCATTATGATTTCGGATAATCCTGTTTACAATTGACAATCCCAGACCTGTACCTTCACTCTTTGTGGTAAAGAATGGTATAAATATCTTCGAGAGAACTTTTTCTGGTATGCCAACTCCATTATCCTTTATTTCTATCATTAAATCTCTTTCTTTTTCTTTTGTTCTTATTTCAATCAAGCCATCTTTCCCTATAGAGTGTATAGCGTTCAGGAGCAGATTGGTTAGAACGGTTATCATTTGATCTCTATCCACCATACAGTCCAGTTCGCCCTGGTAAATATTCTTCGCTTCTATATTTCTTTCATTCATTTCTTGGTGAAACATCATCAAAGTCTGATTAATTAAATGCTGCAGATTCACCTTCTGTTTATTTAAAGGTTTTTCCCCGGCGTAAACAGTCATATCGTTAACTATGCGCTCCAGACGTTCAATCTCCTTCAGTATTATTGACTTATACCTTGAAGCTTTCTCATTTTTTTCCTCATCAAATGATAAGGATTCAATTCCAACCTTAATTGAAGCGAGTGGATTCCTTATTTCATGTGCCATTCCAGCCACCATCTCCCCCAGAGCTGCCAGACGGTCCTTCTTTCTCAATTCCTCTTCCATTTCCTTTATCTCAGTAATATCTCGGAGAATTATTGAGGCTCCTTCTATCTCATTCTCATTATTATATAGAGGTGAAGCACTGAAGCCTATTATTCTATCCTCGAGTTCAATCTCACGCCTTTCTATAGTTCCTCCTTCAAAAACCTTATCAAAGATTTCTTCTTCTGAACAATTAAAAACCTCATCAATTGTTTTCGATTCTATATTTTCACCAAGGAATTTTGTTGCTTCAGGATTTGCTTCAATTATTCTTTTTTGTCTGTTAATCAAGAGCAAGGTAGTTGGCAGTGAGTCAAGTAATCTATCTATGTTATAATCTTTATTTTTTTTCTTCTTCATTACCTGTTCGTTGGAATTTTTTGAATCTTTCAAGAGACTTCCGGTCGCCTATAACCAGGAGAACATCTCCTTCTTTTATTTCTTCATCTGGTGATGGCACCTCTAACAATTCCTCTACTTCTTCTCCTTTCTTTTCCGTTTTTCTTTTTATTGCTATAAGATTCAGTCTATATTTATTTCTGAGTGAAAGTCCGCGAGGAGTTTTTCCAATAAAGGAATCAGGAGTTTGTGATTCCAGAATACCTACTTCATCATTCAATTGTAGATAATTTATTATGTTGGGATTTAGTAGTTGTTCTGCAAGCTTTTGCGCCATTTCTTCTTCTGGATAGATAACTCTATCTGCCCCGATCTTTTTAAGTATTTCTCCTTGAGATGCAGAAGAAGCCTTGGTTACGATCCAGGGAACACCGAGTTCTTTAAGATGAAGGGTTGCAAGAAAGGAAGCTTCAAGATCTTCACCTATTGAAACGATAGCTACATCAGCAGAAGATACTCCTGCTTCTTCAAGGGGTTTCTTATCACGAACATCAGCTATTATAACATCTATTGCAAATTCAGAAGCTTCTTCGACTACCTTTTCATCTTTATCAATGGCTGTAATTTGACAACCCCTTTTTATGAGCTCTTGGGCAACTGTTCGGCCAAATGTCCCGAGGCCTACAACAACAAAATACTCTCTTTTTCCTGTTTTCTTTTTTCCTATCATCCTATCTGTACCTTCGCAGGGGGATATTTGAGACTTTCCGGGCCTTCTTTTTTCATCACCATTGCTGCAAGAGTGAGAGGCCCAATCCTCCCTGCTAACATTGTAATGATTATCATTAACTTACCAACTGATGAAAAATCATGAGAAAGACTTACGTTTAGTCTTTTAGTCGACCCCGTAGATAATCCAACTGTTCCAAACGCGGAAACCTCCTCGAACACAATAGGTAATATTCCTCTTTCATGAACGATATCCCTTTCAGTGAAACTTAATATTCCAACCATTGTTCCAATTAATATTAATGAAATTAGTAAAAGTGTCAATGCCTTATTTACCTGTTCCTCTGATACCCTCCTTTTTTTAATATTTACTGATTTTATACCTCTTATCTTCGAAATAATAAAGGAACGGACTATTATGAATGTAGTTGTCTTTATACCTCCACCTGTTCCTCCTGGAGAAGCACCTATGAACATAAGTAATACAAGCATAAGGAGACTGGTGGGTAGGAGAGCGCCAATATTTATCAGGGAAAAACCTGCTGTCCTTGGGGTTGTAGCCGTGAAGAAAGAAATGGTTATTTTTGCTAATGTCGGTTTATTGGCTAATGCATTGCCGTATTCAAGGAGATAAACTACGATTGTCCCAAAAATTATAAGGGAAAGGGTAGTTGATAGAACAATTTTTGAATGCTCCGATAGATATCTCCTTTCACCTCTAAAACGAGCGGAAATATCCCGGAGCACTATAAATCCAAGACCTCCGCATATAAATAGGAAAGGGGCGGTCAAGGTAATAAATGGATTATCGGCAAATTTAGTAAGGTTGGTAGAAAAGGAACTAAAACCTGCATTGCAAAAAGCAGATACTGAGTGAAAGATAGCATGAGCGATTGCCTGGTCGCGTGGAAAACTTCCTCTAAATCCAGAGTAAAACAGGATAAAACCTATCATTTCAAATGTGAAAGTTACAAAAACAACCATTCGCAAGAATCTTAGAGTATTATCTCTGCTAAACAAGCCAAACTCTTCTTGGGCAATCAAATTCTGTCTCTTATCAGGTCTCATGCGAAAGATTGTCATAAATAAACTTGCAAAAGCCATATAACCCATCCCCCCTATTTGTAGCAAAAAAAGGATAAAGCCCTTGCCGGTAAATGTAAAATCAGTGGCTGTATCCTTTACAATCAGACCTGTAACACAAACTGCTGAAGTAGATGTAAATAAAGCATTTATGAATGAAATTCCCTTACTCGAGATTGGAAGGAGGAGAAGTATGGTACCGAATAAAATTATCCCTACATATACAAGGGAGATTGATCTGAATGGAGACCACTTATTCATTTTCAAAGAGATAAAAAGCCACTTTAATTGCGACCCTGGATACTTCTCTCATTGAGCTTTCTTTTTTTTACGTATGATTTCCGGGGGTGTCCCTTTTGTGATTGTCGATTTTGTTATTCTACAAGCTTTAATGCCCTTTTCCTGGGGGAGGTAGAACATAAGGTCAAGCATCAGGTTTTCCAAAACTCCCCTTAGAGCCCTTGCACCAGTTTCCTTTTTAGAGGCTCTTCTGGAGATTTCATAGAGAGCAGGTCTCGTAAATGATAATTTTATCCCATCCCAATCGAATAATTGTTTGTATTGTTTTGCAAGTGCATTCTTTGGTTTAATAAGAATATCGGTTAGATCAGAAACTGAAAGCTCGTGCAAAGTTGCAATCACAGGCAACCTGCCTACCAGTTCAGGAATAAGTCCATAATGCATCAAATCATGCGGTTGCACCTTTTCTAAGGTGTTTTCAGAATCTTTCCCGTTTTCTTTATGGATGGAAACATTAAAACCAAGCGTATTACTATGTAATCTGCTTTTTATTATACTCTCGAGACCCTCAAAAGTACCACCTGCTATAAAGAGGACATCTTTGGTGTTCATTTGTATAAATTCCTGCTCAGGATGTTTTCTACCCCCTTGAGGTGGAACATTAACAATAGAGCCTTCAATTATCTTAAGAAGAGCCTGCTGGACGCCTTCGCCTGAGACATCTCTTGTAATAGAAGGATTTTCGGATTTCCTTGCGATTTTATCTATTTCGTCAATATATACGATACCCTTTTCAGCCAGTTCAACATTATAATCTGTGACCTGGAGAAGACGAACAAGGAGATTTTCAACATCTTCACCGACATAACCTGCCTCGGTCAAAGAGGTTGCATCAGAGAGGGCAAGAGGTATCTCCAGAAATTGTGCAAGCCTTTGAACTAAAAGGGTTTTTCCGACTCCAGTAGGTCCAATCAGAAGAATATTTGATTTATCCATCTCTACATCTCGGGCTTTATGCTTTATCTTCTTATAATGATTGTATACAGCTACAGCCAGGGTTTTCTTTGCTTCCTCCTGCCCTATTACATATTTGTCCAGATGATCTTTGATTTCCTTTGGATTTGGTATATCAAAATCTAATTTTGGAGAAGGACTTTTACTTTCCTCCTGAAGGAAATCTGCGAATAATTCGATACAATCTTCACATATATAGGTTCCATTCTTTCCCGCGACAAGTCTTGATGTGGCAGAATAGGGTCTTCCGCAAAATGAACAGGCGGCTTTCTTAAACTCTTTTCTCATTCATCTCCTTCCTTGACGTAATCACTTCATCAATCAATCCATACTCAAGGGCTTCCTGGGCACCCATCCAGAAATCCCTGTCTATATCTTTTTCGATCTTTTTTAGAGGTTGCCCTGTGTGTTTTGAGAGAATTTTATTGAGTCTTTTCCTCATCCGCATAATTTCATCTGCGTGAATCTCTATATCTACTGCTACCCCTTGGACCCCACCTGATGGCTGATGAAGGAGAATTCGAGAATTGGGAAGGGCAAATCGTTTCCCCTTTGTTCCCGATGTTAAAACGACTGCTGCGATTGAAGCTGACATTCCAATGGATATTGTGCAAACAGGGGACTGGATATATTGTATTGTATCGTAAATGGCAAGACCGTCGGAAACACTACCACCCATACTATTTATATAGAGATAGATATCCTTTTCAGGAGCCTGAGCCTCAAGGAATAATAATTGAGCAATCACTGCATTTGAGGTTCTCTCGTCAACGGTTGAACCTATAAATATGATTCGATCCTTAAGCAGGCGGGAATATATATCATAGGCTCTTTCCCCCTGCGCTGTCCGTTCAATCACATAAGGAACTGTGAGCTGGTTAGTCATTTGAGTCCTCCTTTTTTGCATTATCTATTAAGTAATCAAGAGCTTTATTTCTTAAAATGGATTGTTTGATATAGCGAATCGCCTCTTCACCCATTTCTTCTACCTCAGCATCCTCTGATTCAGCTATCTTTTCCATCCATTCATCTAATTCCTTTTCTCCAACTTTCAATTTCTTATTAATGGCTATTGCATCGAGGAGAATTAATTTTTTAGCATTTTTAATTGCTTCTTCTTCCTTTAGACCGTTTTGTTTTTGGCCCTCTATTAGCGTTGGACTTATGGTTAGCTCATCTACCAAATCTAAAGCCTTCTCTAAAACTTTCTCACTTATTTTCTCTTTTCTTTCTTCTTTCATCTCTTCTTCAAGGTTTTTTCTTAAGTTTTCTTTTAATTCCGAAAGATTAGAAAATCCAAGGTCTTTAGCAAATTCATCATTCAATGGAGGTTTGACCTTCTTTTTCACTTCAACTATCTTTACTATCGATTTACCCTTTTTCCCTGCGAGAGTTTCGATGGGGAAATCTTCCGGGAATTTAGATTCCACTTCCTTTTCATCCCCTGCCTTCAGGTTAAGAATTTTTTGGGGAAATTCATCATCACCAACGATTATAGAGTAGTTTGATACGGATTTATCATTACCTTTTATGTCCATAAATACATTATCGCCAGATTTTATCCTTCTTTTTACACTTCTCAGTTCGCTATTGATTTCCTGCAGACGTTTTAGCTCTCCTTTAATATCTAATTTTCCGGTATCTTCTTTATCTAACTTTATTTCGGATAGATCTATGTTAATCTCTGGAGGAACATCAAGTAAAACTTCTAATTTAACCTCCTTATCTGTTTCACTTGAGTTTTTAATCTGAAGAGGTCCATAGTTGAATGGCTCAAAGTCTTCCATAAGACTCACCATTTTTTCTTCGATGAGTTTTTGAAGACCTTCTGCCCGTAATTCGCCACTGAGATGGCTCTTTATCAGTGGAACAGGAGCTTTACCCTTTCTAAAACCAGGAATTATTACTTCTTTTTTCCACTCTTTTGCCACCTGTTCCACCCTTTTTTGAATCTCTTCTTCTTTAAAAACAATTGATATATCACGCATCCAAATTCCTCCATTTCATGCTTTATCTTCTACCATGCGAGAGGGGGGACTCGAACCCCCATACTATTACAATTAGTACTGGATCCTAAGTCCAGCGCGTCTACCAATTCCGCCACTCTCGCTTTAATTAAAGTATATATACGATTATTCCTATTGTCAACTCCTGGGATAAAATCTATCCCGTTTAGAAAATCTTGCGATTTTTAAAATAATAAAAATTTAAGTGTAATTTTTTTTTTTTTTTTAAGGTTGCAAAAGAGATAGAAAAAGATATAATAATAAAAAATGAAAATAGAGAGTTACAGATTCGGTTCAATAAAAATTGATGGAAAAGTATACATGAGAGATGTTATAATATTCCCTGATAAGGTCTTATCTCCCTGGTGGAGAAAAATGGGACACAACCTGTCAATCAGTGATTTGAATGAAGTTATTGAATACAATCCTGATCTCTTGATAATAGGAACTGGAGCTTACGGAGTTATGCAAGTTCCAGATTCCACTCTCGAGAGCCTTCGGGAAAGGGATATCAAAGTTAAGGTCCTGAAAACAGGCGAGGCTGTAAAGAATTATAATGAAGGTATCGAGAAAGGAGTGAATGTGGTGGCCTGCCTGCACCTAACCTGTTGAAATTTCTAATTATAAGCAAGGTTTTTCAGAAAAGTCTCTACTTATAGAAAATAATTGATTTTTATATGTAGAAGGGGAGCAATTTTTGTATCCCCTTCCCTATGTTTGTAATTCTGGAGCCAATAAAATCCCATTGTAACTGTAATTAAGTTTTTATATCTCGTAATAGAAGAAATACTAAGCCTTTTTTCAACCATGCCTGATAAGAAATTGCTTCCTTTGAATTGGTTATGAGGTGTTGCTGCGATTTTTGGATTAACAGGCCATGGAGTATCTATCGAATTTTCTCCTCTTCGGGTGAAGGAAATCTCAAAGCCTGTTTTGAAAGAAGATATTGGATAAAGAGCCTTTATAAGCAAACGGTCATAATCGTTACCAAGTTGGGAACCAATTGGAAAGTCCCTATCCTGATACCTCTGCCAGACCCGAATATTGCAATAAGGCCATCTACTCATAAAATTGTATGATAGAATAAATTCTGTTCCCTTCTTCTTAAGATCGATTCCCTCTACACTTGCAAGTAAACCGATAAGGTTTGGTTCTTTCCGAGGGTCAGGTTCATACTGGAAATCATCTATAAAGAAATCCGTATAAAAGAGAAAATTTTTCCAGATTGCAGTTACATCCATATTCCATAAGATGTTAACATTCTCTTTCTGGTTGTACTGCTCCAAATAATATATCGTAATGGGTGAGAGAAGTTCAAAGGGAAAGCCAAGAGTCTCTCCACCAATTAACATTGCTTCGGTAAAGGAAATACCCAACCAATTTGCTGGCTTAAATTCCAAACGATGGATGCCAAGGTATCTATGAAGATTGTTGATTGTTCCTGTTGAAGTATCCGCCCATTCAAATTCAACGCCTTTATAATCATCAAGCCTTGATATCAAGTGGGAGAATGAAAATTTATCCCCAGAATAAATAAATCTTGCGTAATTCAGAGGTAAATTAGGAGAAAGGGTTGGATTGTATTCAAACGCTCCCCCGATTTTAAAAATATCCTTTCCAGCTGAGAAGATTAGATTATCGTTCCTATAAAAGATAGAACCACGGATTATATCTGCATGGAGGTTAAACTTTTTTCTCGTTGGATAAAGGTGAGCCTCTCCATATCTAAGTATTGGTGCAGCAATAAAGCCCATCCCTCCTTTTTGATATTTCACAGTAGTACTCAATTGGGTCCAGCGAACAGTATCCGCAATAGAATATAAACCCACACTTACGCCATCTTTTTCTTTAAATAGAGGTAAAACACCATAGGGAAGGTTAACCGCATTTTCCCTTATCATTTTCTCATTCAGAATTTCTTGATCTGGTAATAAAACGGTAAGAGACCCAATTAATAGTATAATTAGCATAAGTTGAGTATAGAATATGAAAAACTTTTGTCAAGTGAATTGTAGGAAAAATGCATTGCCCAATCCTGTAGCACGGGGTTTATCCCCCGCCTGGAGTGTTGGGAATGAGCCCCAACTGATTAACCCTCCAACAACTCNAAAAAAGTCAATTACCGGGAGTACTTTTTAGAATCAACTTTATTGGCGAGAACTTCACCGNATAAAATAAGTTCCCTTAAATGGATATCTTTTGCATAATAATCGATTTAAAACAAGACTGTTTTCTTGACTTTCCTCTAATTTGTTATATTTTTAGATAATATAAAAGTGAATAAGAGTGATTTATGAAGAAAAATTTATTCTATAATAGGGATGTATATCCGACACTGTCGGATATAATGAGTTATGCAAAATCGCTTCGGGCGGGCTTTAGAAAGTTTTATAATTTGGTGATACAATTAAAAATAAGGAGGCAATAAGATGAACAAAAAGAAAACACGAAAAATCGTAAGAGAAGCCTATGGCAAGATTGCTCGAGGGCAAGAAGGTTGTGGGTGCAGCACTTGCGGACCAGACGCCAGAGAATTTGCTAAATCTATCGGCTATTCTGAAGAAGAACTTAAAGCTATCCCAGATGAGGCTAACTTGGCTCTCAGTTGCGGAAATCCAACAGCCTTAGCCAGCCTCAAAGAAAGTGAAACGGTTCTTGATCTTGGCTCGGGTGCTGGATTTGATTGCTTTTTGGCGGCAAGCAAAGTTGGTGCAAATGGCAAAGTTATCGGGGTAGATATGACATCTGAAATGGTTGAGAAGGAGAAGAGATGAGAGCGCGGGTCTTAATAGTATCAATTTTAGTTTTTTTAACAGCCGTGCCAAGCATTATTTGGGGATTCGAATTAGAGCATTCAGTTATCATTGAATATAATCAATACAGAAATGATTTTGATATGAATCCCGGATTTGCTTTTGGATATAGACTTATTACCAAAATTCCTGTAATAAATAAAATCGCTTTTTAATTTACCTATAGCAAACTACCCTATTTTAAAAGCCAAACACCTTATGTCTATCCCCCTAGACCCTATCGTGATCAGATTACCCGGTATGGACCTGCAGTGATAAAACCCTTTTCTATCATTCTTGGTAAAATTGAGTGGGAAACCGCCTTAGGAATAGGTCTTGCCCATCAATCCACCTGGCACGACGATTTGAAACAAGACGAACCCTCCCTATGGGGACTTGGAGATTATTATACTCCAACTCTGACATATTACACTCCCCAGTTTTCAACTGAAATTAGCATTGAGTTTTTCAGAGAACAATTAGGCTTCGGTTTTGGTGGGGGCATTAGACAGTTTGCCGGAGCCACCACTGGGGTATGGACAGATACACACAACCCACCGCTTCTTGGCCTTGGTTACGGTTTATTGTTTAGACTTTGGTATATATTTGATTGAGAGGAGTGCTTAACTTCGCACAACACGGTGTAAAAGACTTCGTCTTACTTCGTCCCTGCCTGCGGAAGGCAGGGAAATTCTGCTCCGCAGAACTGCTTTTACACCAATACCGTTAGGCGAAACGGCAAGAAATGAAAGGAAATAATTGAGATGAAAGGATGGAGATAAAAGTCTATCTTAATCCGAACCCTGTACTTCGTGGAGAGATTCTAACCAATCCATGGGACAAGAAATCTGAAATGAAAAATAACCCCTTTTTAGAAATTGTGCTATGTAATTTTCCTTTAGGGGAATATAACATTGAAATTCTATCGCCGCTTTTCTTAAAGCAAAAAGCTATTGTAACATCGTCCTATGCTTCTACTTATTTCCTTAACCCAGAATTCGAAGACCCTTTCATTTCACAGGTAAAGTTGAAAGTAGTAGGAGAGAAACTAAAAAAAGAACTGAGTTTGCCAGTTAAGATCCATAAGTTAACAGGGAGAGTATTCGATTTCAATGAGAACCCCTTTCCTGCCTATATATGGGCAACTCATGAGGAAAAAGTAGTTAACGAGATTATTGTAAAAACTGATAATGAGGGAAGATTTACTCTTTACTATTCTGAAGAAAAGAAACTCAGAGTTTTTGTGGATGATGCGAGTTACTCAAAATCTACACTTGAATGCTGGATTATTGCAAAGGAACTGCGCGAGGATATGGAGATAAATCCACATATTGGAGATTTTGAATTTTATGATTTCAATGTCTGGTTTTCTTCGGGAATCTGGCATATCTTTTTCATGCCTTCTTCATTAAAATCTCTGGATTCCCCTCCAGAACTGACTAAAGATGATATTAACGTGTGGATAAACGGCATGAAAGCTGAAATAAAAAGCCTAATTGTACATCAGGAATATACAGGGAAAGATAAATATTATCCAGCTTGCCTCTTAAATGTGATAACAAAGGAGAAAGAATTTTGCTCACCAGTATTGGTCAGGGCTCAGGTAAATTCTCCAGAAAAAGGCAGGGGAGAAGCATGGTATATTTACTAAAGTTTTGGCAACTTCCGATAACAACGTGTTTGCGGTTCGCCCGCCTTAGGCGGACTTCATCTACACCTAACCGTTGTGCGTCATGCAAAGTCAACCTATCGTCCTCGTTCAGATTTTGAGAGGTATTTTTAATGGAACAAAGGATGAACTTAATTACGGATAATATCTGACTTCGAGATAAGGAATTAAATTTCCTTCTTCTACAATAGCCCTTTCTTCTTTGTTTCCTAATTTAATATTCGCAGAAACAACCTGATACTTCATACTTGGCCAGTGAGAAACCTCCACTTTAATGATATATTCACCACTTTTTACTTTCTTCCCCTCTGTATTCTTCAGATCCCAGATGTATATATGAGAACCCAGGCCAATGCTTGCTCCTGTAACAGCATCTGTATCGATAAATTTTGAAGATTTTGCCCATCCTGGAAGATTAACCTGTTTTTCCTTTACATAACCGCTAAATCCTGAGACGTATAAAGTTTTTATAAAATTACCGTTTTTATCTTCTATCCAGACCGCCGTTTGAGGTTCTAATTCATCCTTAAATCCAAGAGTGAATTCAATGGATACGAATGGATAGTTGAAATCAGAAGGATTTAAATGCGCAATATCAGGTTTCATCCCTTTAAAAACCATTTCTGAAGCTCTGGATTCTGGATATTCTGATAATATTTTAAGCCACTGACTTGTCCCTCTTTTCCTGTATGCAAACCCAAGCGAGTAGTAAGCTATTGCTTTAATGGAGTCAGGAGCATCACTGTTTATGACCATTTTTAAATCTTGAATGCTTTGTTCAAGTTTACCTACAAAGAAAGGGAATTCAATTCCCAGAGTTCCTCTCAGGTATCTTAAATTTATATCATCTGGTGATATAGAAACTGCCTTATCAAAGTATTCCATTGATGTAAATACAAGATTTGTACGGACGTTAGTATTAGAATATATCCTTTCGTCATATTCCTTCGAAGCTATTCTTGACACAGTCAATCCCAGCCATTTATAAACATTAGCATCAGAGGTATCAATATTAACAATTTTTTCAAAGGCTGATTTTGCTTTTGTAAAATTACCTTCATTATAATATGCTTTTCCCAAAGCCATAAGGCTCTCTTTATTGGGTTCCTTTTCAATAGTCTTTTTAGAGACTTTACTCTCTTTACTTTCAATGACAGTTTTTCCCTCTTGTTTTACTTCCTTCGATTCAAAGATTCTTTTAAGACTCTCTTCCGCGCTTTTTGCAGAAGGGGTTCCTGGTGCTATTTCAATTATCTTATTAAGGGCAGATTTTGCCTTTTCTAATTCATTATTCTTTTGATAACCCGTTGCAAGAAAATCATATATACTGATAAGCATTTCTTTTGGCACTTTTTTGGGATATTTTTCATTTATTCTTATCAAGAATTCAAGGTCTTTAATACTTGGTTCTAATTTACCGAGAAATTCGGGTATCTGGATGCCAAGGAGTCCTCGGTGAAATCGTGCAACAATACTCGTTGAATCCAGAGATACAGATTTATCCAGCATATTAAAGGCTCTTTCAATCAAACTTCCCGCTTTCATAAAGTCTTGGGTTTGCCCTGCCATTATCCCTAAATAAAGCCCTAAATACGCGAATGAAGACGCACTATCAGGATAATGGGTGGTTGCCTCTTCGAGGGTTTTAACAGACTGCTCGAGATTTCCTGATTTCTGGAATTGTTCAGCCTTATTTATGTATTTATCGAGTGTTAGGTTTTCAGAAGCTCCGAGATTAATGATTATGAAGCAATAGAGTAATAAACATTTTAAGAATATTTTCATTTCTTCCTCCTCTTAAAGGTATTATTTGAGGAAAATATAGAGCATATAAACATTTTGTCAAGCTTGGATGATAATTTAGGTCTTGCATTTTCTTAAATATCTAATATAATTTAAAATAAGATTGTCCAAAAAGCCAAAAGAGGTTGAGAAATAAAAAAAACGAGAAAGAATTGTAAAAATAAAAAAATGGAGGTTTAAAGATGAAGAAACTATCTATTGTTCCAATTTTATCTCTCCTTATGTTGGTGTTTTTCCTCGGTTGTGCTACTGAACTTTCAATTAAAAGTATGACAGCTGAACCTTCTACCTCTTCTCCTGGCGATAGTGTCAAGTGCTATGTGGTATTAAATCAACCTACAGAGAAAGTAAAATCTGTGGTTGGGACAGTGCGTGAATACCCTTCTTATATTTTTGCTTTTAACAACAATGGCGAAAATGGGGACGACAAAGCAGGTGATAATATTTGGACTACACAATACACGGTTCCCTGGGAAGCTCCGTCTGAAGAATACCATCTTGATATAGATGTTCTTGACAATGAAGGGAATAGAATCATATCAAAAGAAGTTGAGGGAGAAACTTTAGATCGGAGTGGAACTATTTTGGTGGTGGTTAAATAGAGGAAGGCTCTAACTAAAAAACTTCAAAACAAAACAGGAGAGATTCTTTAACATTTTTATTATCTCACCACTAAAACTGTCTTGTTTTCCTTAACTAATTCATATAGAATTAAGATATCTTTATTACAAAATCTTATACAACCAAGGCTTATATGCTTTCCTATTGAACTTGTAGCATTTGTTCCATGACAGGCATAAAAGCTATATTTATCATCTTTCCATAATTCAAGTTTTCTTGCTCCAAAGGAATTAAATGGATGGCCATAAGGGACTTTGAGATTGCGCTGCTTCCAATAAATTTCTGGTTTTAATACTTTTTCTCCTATTATATATGTATCTTTCTTTGTTCCTCTTTTAAATTCTTCATTACCAATAGCAATCTTTGCTTTATAGATTAATTTACTCTCATTAGACCAATAGCTTTTATATATGGACCCGCTTTTATCAAACCAATAACTCATATTTTCACCAAGGTCAATAACAATTGAATCAACTATTATTTCTTTATATTTTTCTCTTATTTTTTTGCCCCAGTTATTTGCCGAATCACTTATTTCCTGAGCTCTCTTGTTATTATATTTATTCTCTTTTATGTCTTTTAAGGATTTATAAAAATTTTCCATAATTTTATCTTCTGAATGGGATGTAAATATTTCTTCTGTATCTCCTTCTTTTAGAAAAGACTTAAATTTTTCAATTTCTTGCCTGATTTCCTTCACTTCTTCCATACTTAAACCGTAGGATTGGATAAAAAAGAAGAATATTATTGAAATAAAATACCTTTTCATAAACCATTTCATTTTCTATTGTATAATTATATAATTTATTTAAAATTTATCAATGATTATAAAAAACAGAAAAAACGAGATAAAAGGATTAGAATTTCAGTTTTTTTAGTTTAAGAAAAAACCTTAAAAGGCTTTCTTTATTATCCCTTTTAATTCATCATCGGTTAATTGAACAGGATTACCCTTCATGCTACTTGCCTTCTTTGATTTCTTTAGGAGTTCATCAACATGCTCTTCTTTTAATCCCATTTCAGAAAGTTTTGGAATTTTAAAATTATCATAGAGTTCGCTCAGCCAATTAATAAAATCTATAGAAGAAGCTTTGGGATTGCCAGTTATTATTTGAGCAATCTCATCATAGCGTAAAATTGCAGGTGAGTCTATCTTCCTGGATTGTAATGCTAAAATATTTGCTTTAATCACATGGGGCAAAAGAGTTCCACAGATTGCACCATGAGGAGCTCTCGTCATACCACCCAGAGGACCTGCAATTCCATGGACAGCTCCAAGTTTTGAATTTGCAAGCGCCAATCCTCCAAAAAGGCTACCGATACACATATCTTCTCTTGCCATTGAATCAGAGCCGTTCGTATAAGCTCTTAGGAGAGAACGACTTATCCTTTTAATTCCTTCGCGGCAGAGAGAATCAGTAAGTGGGTTTGCCCTATTAGACACATATGGTTCTATAACCTGTGTAAAAGCATCAAGCCCTGTATATGCGGTTAAAGAAGGAGGCATAGAATGGGTTAAAAGAGGATCTATTACAGCAATCCTGGGCAGTAAAAAGTGGCTTCGAAGGCTTACCTTAACTCTATTTTCAGGAGAAGTGATAACAGCATTTCGAGTTACTTCTGACCCCGTTCCTGCCGTAGTGGGAACAGCAATATAAGGTATTGAAGGTTTTTTTAGTTGCCTTCCCTGCCCAATCACTTCAAGATAATCAAATATATCTCCCTCATTAGTCAAAAGAGCTGCTGTAGCTTTACCTGTATCAATGACGCTTCCACCCCCTATAGAAATTATCACATCGCAACTCTTTTTTTGCGCTATTTTTGCACACTCAAGGATATTTGTTGTTGTAGGTTCGCCCCCTACAGAATATATCAATGGTCTAATATTACTCTTTTTAAACTGATTGATTAAAAGTTCCGCTCTTTCTAAACTTTTGCCTGTTACAACTAAAGGTCTATTGCCATATTTTAATGCAAGAGGTTCTACCTGATTGATTGAACCTTCTCCAAAGATGATTCGATTCGCTGCTCTAAATTCAAATTTCATTTTTTAGATTCCACTCTTCTTCATCAGGATAGACATTTTTATATTTGATGTGAGTCCGTGGTTCTGCCATCATGTCGGCTACAGCATCCCGCCACTTCTTATAATGTTTTGTCTGTTTATGAAAAGCTGGATCGTCAGGTGTTCGATAAACTTCTACAAGAACAAATCGTGTAGGTTCATCATTTTGCTGAATTACTTCGAAACGGGCAATTCCAGGTTCCATAATACTGTTTTCTGCATTCTCTATGCTAACCTTTTTAAATTCTTCAACCTTATTAGATTTAACATGCACAAACACATGGACTATAATCATAGAAACCTCCCTTTATAGCTCAGTTTTTATGGTCTATATATGAAGTGAAAAATTTCATAAATAGAGAATCAAGTTTATTAATAACCCTTTTTGCTTTCTTGATTTTTTGACCCGGCAGGGCATAAAATCAATGCCCACTTAGAGTAGCAGTGACTTTAACGTCTGAGACGGCTTGAGCCCCTTCAGGGTTTTCTATAAGAACTTTGATGAAAGGAACTTTCTTATCCAGTTTTAAGGTTTTCCTAGCTATTCCACCCGCTTTGAAATCGTTATCGAAGGAGAATAAATCGGAGGTGTCATAGTTGATGCCGTTGTAACTTGCCCGGACGTGGATGCGAATAGGTTTTTTTGCCCTCCTTGTATGTCTACATTCGGCGGTTAGAAAAACCTCGGAGACGCTGCTGAGGCTGATTGGCGGTGAATCTTCTAAAGAGGTGATTTTACCTGCTTCAAGTAAGTTAAGATTCAAGAGGACCATCGCACAAGCCACGCCTGCGTCATCTCAACTACCTTTTTGGACCGACCTCGATTATCGGTTTCTCGCCGTGTTTTTTAAAAGGCCCTAATGGCCCCGGGGCACTAACTACACCAATTTGGTAAGCATCCATTCTTCTATTGGTTGCATGATAATAAAAGTAATAGGTACCCAAATCCTCAAAGGCATCAGCCGCCTCAAGGACTAAATCATCCCAGGCTCCTTCTGGACCTGGCCTGATAATTGGGTTGGGGCCCGGGATTTGAATGAACTTTGTTTGTTCTACAAGAACTTGACGCGTTGACGGTTCAATAAAAGGATCCTGGGCATAAGCGACGTTTGAGAGAGAAGTGCAACAGAATCCGGTCAAGATAAGTAGCCCCGCAAAGCTGTGCCAAAGTCTACAAGAATTATTTGGATGCATCATAAAATTCCTCCTTTAAAAAGTCCTAAAATTTTATTCTTACTGTTCTACTCCAGAATAGACATATTGAAATAAAATTATTTCATTTTTCAACCTGATCCTTTTACTCAACTGCCTTATTATATTTGGTTTAATACTGATCTATATTTTTTCTTCAATCATTACTGAAAGCCTAACAATCTCGTTACTTTTTTGCTTATTTTCTCCTGTCATTTCCAGATCTTCTATCTCGACCACTTCTGTGCTCAAGCCCTTTGTAATCTGGATTTTTAGACCTCCTGCGCTCTATCTCTGATCTTCGCTCTTTTCCAGAACGACGATTCCTTTTCCCCATAATTTTTTCCTCCTATATAGAATTAAATATATCTGACTAAATATTAAATT